>WNFD01020469.1_pt2 | contig 11573 bp, 12 predicted proteins | sample 5400491 | NCBI WGS metagenome assembly WNFD01 (sample SAMN13153343, study PRJNA577476) | soil metagenome | isolation source: 120 cm saprolite under Douglas fir tree site 2 hole 2 replicate 2 | place: USA:California | collected 2015-04-18 | reverse complement strand
GCAAGTAAGTGCCGGAGGCGACTCTTGCTGCAAAGTGCGCGCGCGAATCCTCCAGCTTGGAAATATCGAACTGCTGGATCTCCACCTGCACGGGGTGGAGGGAGACATCCTTCTTCTTGCGCGCCAGCTTGTATGCCGGGACGCCGTTGATTTTCTTCGCGGAAAACGGCGGCGGAATTTGGTCAATCGTGCCGAGGAATTTTCCTGCCAAATCGCGGACCCGTTCCGTAGTCAGCGACGGCTCTTGCTTTTCCCCGACCATCTCGCCGTCCGCATCGTAAGTATCCGTGGCAAAGCCGAAGCGGATAACGCCCTCATAACTCTTCTCCGAGGCCAGATAAAACTGCGCCAGCCTGGTCATGTTGCCGATCACGAGCGGCAGCACGCCCGTAGCCAAGGGATCGAGCGTGCCCAGATGTCCGACCGCGCGCTGTCCGAGAATGCGACGCACCCGCGCGACCACGTCGTGCGAGGTGAACCCCGCGGGCTTGTCGATGATGAGGACGCCATTCATAGGAATTGAATAATCCGAACTCAGCTATTAGCCTTAGCCATTAGCTCTTAGCCAGGAGCTCTAACGATTTGGCTAAAAGCCAAGAGCTAACAGCTAAGAGCCTAACGTATGTTCCCCATCCGCGACGACCAACCCAGCTTCAGCACGCCCTTCGTGAACTACTTTATTATCGGGCTGAACGTGATCGTGTTTCTGTTTGAGCAGTCGATCGAGTACCAGGATCCGCGCAGCTACCTTGCGCTGATGTTTGAATTCGGAGTTGTGCCGAGCCACATCACGCATGCGCTCGCGGGAACGGGACACGTCAGCCTGGCCGGCGCATTCCTTCCCATTCTAACTTCCATGTTCCTGCACGGCGGCTGGCTGCACATCATCGGCAATATGTGGTTCTTGTGGATCTTTGGGGACAACATTGAGGATCAGCTTGGGCATTTTCAGTATTTGGTTTTTTATTTGCTTTGCGGATTTGCGGCGGCGTTGGCGCACATCGTGCTGAATGCGGGATCGAATCTGCCCACGGTGGGCGCTAGTGGGGCGATCTCTGGAGTGATGGGAGCGTACTTGCTGCTTTTTCCCCGCGCCAAGGTGCTGACCCTGGTGGTGCTGATCGTTTTCTTTACCTTCTGGTGGCTGCCGGCGTGGGTTTTTCTTCTGTACTGGTTCGCGCTGCAGATTCTGAGTGGGGCGCAGACCGTGGGCCATGTCGGCCAGGAAACGGGCGGCGTCGCAGTGTGGGCTCACGTCGGAGGATTCGTCGCGGGCTTGATTTTGATCAAAGTCCTTCCGCAGCGGGCGAGACGTCAGCGCTACGCAAGCTGGTGAAAGCAATGGCTAGTCCTGGTGATTGTCGCTGAGTGGCCGGTCCCCATCAATGCTGACCATCCGCCACCCGTTAGCCACTCCTTCTATAATGACCCCGTGACTTCTCGCGCCAAACAACTTGCCTCGGCCGACTTCCCTACCCGTTGGGGGCGATTCCGCATCCACGGATTTCGACTGGAACCTGACGACGGAGCCAAGCCGGAAGAAGCAGTGGCCCTGGTGATGGGTGACATTCATTCCTCGCCGCCCTTAGTGCGCATTCATTCGCAATGCCTGACCGGAGACGTTTTTGGCTCCCTGCGGTGCGATTGCCGACAACAGTTGGAACTGGCGCTCGAGTTGATCGCCAGTGAAGGCGCGGGCATTCTGATTTATGAGCAACAGGAAGGACGCGGTATTGGACTGATGCCGAAGCTGCAGGCCTACGAGTTGCAGGATTCGGGGCTGGATACGGTCGAGGCCAACGAACGGCTGGGGTTTAAGGCGGACCATCGAGAATTTGGATTACCGGCGGAGATCCTGAAAGCGCTCGGGGTTGGAAAGGTGCGGTTGCTTTCGAATAATCCAGACAAAGTTGCCGCGCTGGAGGGGGCCGGAATTGAAGTTGTGGAACGGGTGCCGTGCGAGGTGACTCCCAGCGTGCATGCGGAGGAGTATCTGCGGACTAAGCGGGAGAAGCTGGGACATTTGTTGACGGAAGAGTAGAAGCTTTTGATCGAAGGAACAATTCGCGACCGATGAAACAGTTCGCAGAAATCGCGTTCGCGCTCTTCTGCCTCGCCTTGATTCATTGGGCATTCAGCGCAGCGGTGAGGAGAACCCGCCAAAGGGGTCGGCAGAGTGGCATCGGCTGCGTTGCGCCTAGCTCTTCGACGCTCGTTGACCGCCTATTGAAGGGACTCAGTGCAGATTTCCTGCACCTCCATGCCGGGCTGCCACATTCCACCACTGCGTCACCGGAGCACGGCTAAAACTGCGACCGGGTTTTAGTGCCTGTCTCTATCTCTTTCCTCGCGTGACTCATGCGTGTTGTCGTATTGAATGCCAGCCTCCACCTCGCCGATGGCCTGGTCGATTAACTGCAGGGCCGTCACCCGGTGGCCACCTTTGTCGGCCGTTGCTGCCTGCAAGTTCTGTTGTGCTTCACGCAAGTGCTGGATGGCTGCGGTCATCTCGGGTTGTAGGTGTGGTTGATAGCCGTGGCCTTCCCATCCACCTTTCCACTCGCCATTGCCCCAGTCGCCGCGGCCCCAGGCGCGGAACAACGAGCCGTCTACGGTGCCGTATTCGGGATACTCAAAAACGCGTTCCTGTCCGTCCGGGCCGCGGGCAAAGATGCGGAGCGACTTCACGCGTCCGCGGTCGGGATCCACGCCAAAGGTGTCGTTGTCGATGCGGAAGACCCGATCTTGGCGGGCAATTTCCTTCAGGCGGTTGGTGACATCCACGTGGTGGTTGGGGGTGCCGTATTGAGCGCTCAGGATGACGTACTCGCCGGAATCGCGGTCTTGGGCCGCGAGCGTTGCTGGCAGAAATGCCACTGTCAAAAATAAAGTGATGATAAGCCGGGCCTGAAACATGGGAATCTCCTGTCTTGCCGAAATCAACGTGCCGGGGACCCATTTTGCAACGTGAATCATACGATGCAGGCTAGCCATTGGACAAGGCCAGCACTGCCCTCTTGGTAAAAACCCGAATCATCTCCCGGCGGTACTCGGGAGTCAGAGCGGAAGTCGTCAGCGGCTTCGCGGTGCGGGCGGCTTGTTCGGCAATGGCTTCGGCGGTGACTTCGTTGAAATTGCCATTCAGGATCGAGTCCACTCCCTTGACCAGGAGCGGCGCGGGATTGACCGCAGTGATGCCGATGCGAAGATCTTCGACGTGGCCGTTGGATTTCTTCACGACAACAGCGACTCCGGCCAGCGGGTAATCAATCGAGCCGCGAATGCGGAGCTTACGATAGGTTCCAAGATATCCGGCTGAGGCGCGCGGGAGAAAGATGCGGGTCAGGAGTTCGTTGGGTTGCAGGCGGCGGTGATCAGCGCCATCACCGGAGTAGAAGTCACTGAGCGTTATTGTTCGTGCTCCGGCGGCGCTGACGATTTCGATTTCTGCGTCCAGGCACAAAAGCGCGGGAGGGGTGTCGGCGGAGAAGGCGGCCCAGCACTTGGTTCCACCGGGGGCGACGTGGCAGAGGTCGCCGTCTTTTTTGATGCAGAAACCACAGGATTTTCTCCACGTCAGCGACTGGTTGTACCACAGGCAGCGAGTGTCAAGGCAGATGTTGCCGCCGATTGTGCCCATGTTGCGAAGAACGGGAGAGGCGACGGTCTTCGCGGCTTCGACGAGGACGGGATAATGCTGGCGCAGCAAACTGGAGTGCTCGATTTCTCCGAGGGTGGTCAGGGCGCCGATTTCAGTTCCCTGCCCGGTTTCGCGGATTCCTTTCAGCTCAGGCAAGTGGCGAATGTCGAGGACGTGGTCGGGCTCGAAAAGCTTTTGGCGCATGGAGGGGAGGAGGTCGGTGCCTCCGGCCAAGATGCGGATGTTGTGGTGCTCGCGTAGGAATCCCATGGCCTCGGGAAGGGTGCGCGGCCTGACGAGTTGGAAGTCGGGGAGGCTCATGCGAAAGTCTTTACCACAGAGGAGCACAGAGGAATACACAGAGAAAATATCCTCCGTGAACCTCTGTGTTCTCTGTGGTTAAAGGTTTTCATTCTGTCCGCACCAAATCTGCCGGATGTCTATCCGGGCCCTTGCCCTTGAAACGCAACGCGCCTCCGTGCTCGCGGAAATGCGTGGGCGACGCCGGATCAACACCCTCGGTTAGATTCAACGCCTTCGCGTTTTTCTTTGCGCGCAATGCGGCCAACACGCGCTCTGGAGTGAACGGACACTCGTGCAGTCGGATTCCGACGGCGTCGTAAATTGCGTTGGCGATCGCCGGAATCGTCGCGGCCAGCGATCCTTCGCTACATTCTTTGGCGCCGAAGGGGCCTTCGGGATCGATGCTTTCGACGATGATCGGCTCGACTTCTGGCGACTCAACGGACGACGGGCTGCGGTATTCGAGCAGGCCGGGGTTCATCAAAAGACCGTCTTTCCAGATCATTTCTTCGGTGAGCGCCTGGCCCATGCCCATCCAAACGGAGCCGATGATTTGACCTTCGACGGAGACGGGGTTGAGGGCGCGTCCGCAATCGTGCGCGGCCCAGACTTTGTGGACGGTGACTTCGCCGGTGTCTTCGTCCACGGTGACTTCGGCGACCTGCGCGGAATAAGAATATGCAGGGGACGGGCCAACGCCTCCGCCTTTGTGTTTGCCGCCGCGGGCTTCGGGAGGAGGCGCGTAGGAGCCGGTGCCGGTGAGGGTGCCGTGGAAATCTATGGCGGCGACTACGGCTTCTTCGAAGGTTAAGGAATCTTTGGGGCCTTCGTCTTTTCGTTTTTGTTGGAGAGATCCGCGGAGGATTTGGTTTTCGACGCGGCCGGAGACAGAAGTGATAGCCGGCGCAGGCGGAGCCCCCGCAGAAGTCGCGGGGGCCGGACGGGCGAGAGCGCCCGTCCCTATGTGGCCGTTTCTGGAAACCTTGTCATTGCTAAAGATTAGATCGTCTGGAGCACAGTTCATTCTCTTGGCTGCGGCTAGAGCGATCTGCTCTTTTACCTCTTGGGCGGCGCGGAGGGTGGCGTTGCCGGCCATGAAAGTCACCCGGCTGGAGTACGAACCGATGTCGATTGGCGTGAGGTCGGTGTCGGCGGCGACGATTTTCACGCGCGCGAGCGAGCAGCCGAGGACCTCGGCGGCGATTTGAGCAGTCATGGTGTCGGATCCTTGGCCGATTTCGGACGCACCGGTATAGACCACGACTCCGCCATCACGATCAATTTTGATGTTGACGGTCGAATGCGGCATGTCGCGTGATTTCGGGAGGTTGCGCTTGCGATTGTTCCATCCCGACCGCTCAACAACTTTGTCTATGCACTCGGGCAATCCGTAGCTCTGCACGCGCAGGCCATTCACTGTGACGCAGGGTGGCTGCAGCAGATTGCGACGGCGAATTTCGGCGGTGTCCATCTTTAGCTTCGCGGCAAGTTCGTCGAGTTGGGACTCGAAGGCGAAGCGGACATTGACGGTGCCATGGCCGCGCATGGCTCCGCAGGCGGGCTTGTTGGTGAGGACGCGGTAGCCGTCGTACTGAATGTTGGGGATGTCGTAGAGAGCGCCGAGCAGCGCGCCGGAATAAAGAATGGTGACGACGCCGTAGGAGCAGTAGCCGCCGCCGTCCTGGACGACGCGGGCCTTGACGGCGGTGATGCGGCCGTCGTTGGTGACGCCGGTTTTCAGGTCGATGATGGTGCGGGGGCGTCCGCGATGCGCCCAGAAGACCTCTTCGCGGGTGTAGGTGATCTTTACCGGAGCTTTGGCTTTGCGGGCGGCGATGGCGGCGATGATTTCCAGCGGGATGACTTCGCTCTTGCCGCCGAAGCCTCCGCCGACCAGCGGCTTGATGACGCGGATTTGCGACATCGGCATTTCGAGCACGAGCGAAAGTTTGTGTTGCAGGTAATACGGTACCTGGGTTGATGACCAGACGGTGAGGCGGCCGAGTCGTCCGGTTTGCGAGTCGAGTTCGAACGACGCCAACGTGGAGTGCGGCTCCATGGCGGCGTGGGTGACTTCGTTGGCAATGAAGCGGGCTTCGGCGATGTGATCGGCGGAGGCGAATCCCTGGTCGGGATCGCCGAAGACGTGGTGATAATCCTTCTCGATGTTGTGCGGCTTGTTGTCGTGGATGAGGTCACGCTCGGCTTTCATGGACTCTTCGGGATCGAAGTGCGCGGGCAGGATTTCGTACTCGACGTCGATGAGTTCGAGAGCTTTTTCCGCAGTCGCTTCGTCGATGGTGGCGACGCAGGCAACGTTATCGCCCACGTAACGGACTTTATCGAGAGCGAGGGCGTGCTCGTCGTGGCCAACGGGTAGGATGCCGTAGGGATTGGGTGCGTCTTTGCCGGTGACGACGGCGATGACGCCTTCGAGTTGCTCGGCGCGGGTGGAGTCAATGCGCTTGATGCGGGCGTGCGGATGCGGCGAATGCAGGATTTTGCCGATCAGCATTCCGGGGACGGAGAGGTCGTCGGTGTACTTGCCGGCGCCGGTGGTCTTGCCCGCGGCGTCGATCATGGCGATGGGGTGGCCGATGATGGAGAAGTCAGTCATTGGTCTTTGCCCGGTACGAGTTCAATCGTTTGAGCCAGAATCAGACACGTACCACCATAAGAAGAGCTCACTCCCAACATCTGTAAACCCTCTGTCATTACCCTGTCCATGAGTTTGTGCTCCCAAGCCGCTGGTTCATGGCCGGGATCCAACTCGTATAGGTCGGCTACATCCGCTAACGTAATTTCTTCACAAGCCCACGTTGACACCTCGAAAATAATGTTGCCTTCTCTGAATCCGCCTGCCTTCAATATCACCACTCCGCTCAGCACAGCAGTGGTTCGCTCTTTTTCCAAGGTGCTCAAATACACCCTCAACGACCTTCCCGTCTTTATCGATCCTTAGGCCTTCGAGAAACCCATCGTGAAATTGAGAATAGGTTTTCATTGAGCCGCCGCCATTCCCTTTTGTTCGGCCTCAATTGCTGCCTTGATCGCTTCGTACATCTGACTGTAGCCGGTACAGCGGCAGAGATTACTGCTCAAAGCGGCGCGGACATCTTCTTCACTCGGATTTGGGTTTGTGGCCAGCAGATGTTTTACCGTCATCATGAAGCCGGGGGTGCAGAAGCCGCACTGGGCGCCTCCCCAATCGCCGTAGGCTTTTTGGATTGCGGCGAGGGCTCCGTGCTCGCTCACGCCTTCGACGGTGGTGATCTCCTGGCCTTCGCAACTGGCGGCGAGCATGGTGCAAGAGAGCATGGGAGTGTCGTCAACCAAGACGGTGCAGGCGCCGCAGGAGGAGTCGTCGCATCCGCGCTTGGAGCCGGTGAGATCGAGTTCCAGACGCAGCGCGTCGAGCAGAAGCTGGTTCGGCTCGATGGCGATCTCGTACGAACGGCCGTTGACGCGGAGGTTGAGAAGTTGCTTTTTCATGGAACTAAGCTTTTAGCTGCTAGCTGCTAGCTCCTAGCAAGAATCTGGTTGCTAGAAGCTAGTAGCTAGCGGCTGGTAGCTCCTTTAGTACACCGGCACCTTTCCATCCACCCTTCGCGACCAGGCGTCGATTCCGCCGGCCATCGATTGCGTCTTTTCGAATCCCTGCTGGCGGAGCCACGCGGTTACATTCATGGAGCGCACACCGTGATGACAATAGACGATGATGTGGGCTTCGGGATCGAGTTCCTGATGGGCACGGCTCGGAATGTCGCCCATCGGGATCAGAGTTGCGCCTTCGATCCGGGCGGTTTCGAATTCCCAGGGCTCGCGGACATCGACAAGATGGAAGGAATCGCCACGATCGGCGGCGATCTTTACGTCTTCTGGCGTGATTTCGTAATCCATCACGTGTTTTCTTTCGTCCCTACGGGACTCGCGACGTTTTTCTGAGCCGACCCAGGGCACGCACTGGGCTGAGCTATTTCACGCCTTCGGGGCTGTCGCGCTGGGCATCCCCGGTTTTTGAACCAAATGTTGTGGTAAAACTCGCTATTGCGGCCAGGGCCCACAGTACAGTCGAAGCCATCCTGAGCTGGCGCACGGCATGTTCCGGGGCGCTGGACCAGGCAGAAAAGAGGAAGCCGAGCAAAAAAATAAGCATTACCAAACCGAAGAAGATGCGCTCGCGCCAGCACACCGTCTCGGTCAACAGGCCAGTGATCAATACAACCCACACGGCATAGGTGAGCACCGTCCACCAGCTATGTACCCAGGAGTAATCTCCCGTGCTCAGGTGCGCGTAAGAAAGATAGGCGAAGTATGCCGACACGACGGCACCGGCAAGTCCCCACAAACTGGTCCCGCACATCAAGTGGAGAGACTTCCTGCGGGGGCCTCTGGCGGGCGGGTCTCTTCTCGGGGTGCCTTGTTCCAGGGCTACCTTCCCTTCCAGGCTGGGTTTCGTTTCTCCAGGAACGCTCGTATGCCCTCCTCCGCATCTTCCGTCTTCATCAACTCTTCCACATAGATTTTCTCAGACCGCGCCAGGCCTTTATCGAAATGGATTGAGTCCCAGGCATAGATGGCTTTCTTGGCGATGGGAAGCACGGCTGAGCTTAGTTTCTGCAATCGCGCCAGTATCTCTGAGACCGCCGGCTCCAGCACGTCTGGCGCAACGGCGCGAGTCGCCAGTCCGATCTCAGACGCCTCAGTTCCCAGAATCGTGGTTCCAGTGAGGATCAAATCCGCTGCTCGTTTTTGACCTATCAGGGCGCTGAGTGCGGTTGCGGCAACTGGCGGATAACATCCCACTGTGATCTCGGGAAATCCCCAGGTTGCGTCGGCAGCGGTGATTACGACGTCGCACATCATGGCCAGTTCAGCTCCGCCTCCTAGGCAAGTACCGTGCACCGCCGCAATTGTAATTTTGCTGGTGGCAAGCAGGGCGCGGATCACGCCATGAAATTTCTCCAACATCTCGGTGACTTTGTCCGGAGTGTGCGCGGCGACGTCAACTCCAGCGGAAAAACACTTCCCCTCTCCGCGAAAGACGATCGTGGAAATCTCCGAGTGGGTATCCATTTCCGCCAGCGCCGCCGACAGCTCGTCCATCATCGGGATATCAATGACGTTCAGGGATGGGTTACTCAGCGTTATTTGCGCGACTGGACCCTCACACTTGAGGCCGATGCGGGTTTGAACCGTGATTTCTATTGGCATCGAACGCTCTGCCTGCCGGCCTGACCGGACCACACGGTCAGCGCCACTCAAAGATTAATTGCCGACTTCCGTGGCTCGTTGATCGTTTCCAGGGGATCGCGCCCGCCGGTTTTAGGCACAATCCAATTCTTCTCATTGCCGATGATTTCGAGCAGCAACTTTTTGTCGGCGGCGCTCGGCAGGAACTCGCCTAACTGCTGCTCGTACGCTTTGTCGTCCAGCGGCTCGCCGGTTTGAGGATGGAACTTCTGTGCCGCCCAGCGGCCAATGGCGCGATTGAATTTGATGTCGGGAGCATAGAGCTTGGGCTCGCCAGCTTTCAATACGTTGTTCAGGCGTTCGATTAACCCGGCAACTTCGTCGCGATATAACTGCCGGTTGTAATCGTTTAAGTCGTCGAGATCGGCGGTCTTGTCGTTGGCGGGCTCGTCGTAACGTCCCTTGATTCCCCACACGTAGGCCCAGTGCGCGGAAGACGAGTAATCGGTACCGAAGAGGTCGTAGGAGCTGGAAACCCACTTGTTCAGGTATTTCTGGATCAGCCACGCGGGGATGATCCCGGCCTGCACGATACGACGCAGGCCGTCGTTGCCAGTGCCCATGTGGAAGGCTTCTTCGCGCAGCATGTACGACATGGACCGGCCGAGGGGAGCGAAGGCTGAGTATTTCAACATCTGTAACTGGAACTTCCCGTCGCGATCCACGAAATCGGTGTAGGTGAAGAAGTCCATCCAATTATCAACATCGACGTTGAAAGCGCCAAGCAAACGTTTATTTTCAAATGCCCGGCGCTCGAGCATCTTTTGCGCTTCGACTTTACCGGAGTATCCGAAATGATCGACCAGCAGAGCACACATCTGCCAGCCGTGACGCATTTCTTCGATCATGACGCGGGTGATGGCCTTACGGTCGTAATCCGTGGGAGCGCTCTCAAACAAATGACGCTGCTGCTCGACGCTGGCGAATTCGGTGTCGCCTTGATAGACGATCATGTTCAGCAGGGCGTCGCGCATTTGCTGAGTAGGGATTTGGCGGAGGTTCTCCCACTTGCGTTTGCCTCTGAAGTGGCCAAACTGGATTTCGTCGGTCTCGATGGCGCCGTAGAGCGTGTCGAAATTGAAGCTGGCGATCTCGTCGCGGTTGACGCCGATTTCTTTGCGCCAGTCGTCGAAGAGTCCGACCCAGTCACTGAAGGTTCCGATTTTTGTCACTTTGCCGGGCATAAGACAAACCTCTTTACTACAGAGGACGCAGAGGATCACAGAGAAACTAAGTGCTAATTGCCAAAGCCGATTTACTTCGCTTTAAACTCCGCCGGCCGCTTCTCCACGTACGCGGCCAGGCCTTCTTTCGCGTCTTCACTCTGAAAAAGTAATTGCTGATTCTCGCGTTCGACGGCCAGGGCGGACTCCATGGGAATCTCCCAGCCGGTTTGCACTGCGCGCTTGATCCGGCCCACAGCCTTCGCGGCCTTGTTCGGCGGACAGAATTGGCGGGCGTATTCCATGATGTTCTCCATGAAGCCATCGCGCTCGTAGATGTCGTTGATGATGCCAAGTTCGAGGGCTTCCTCAAAGGAGAAGGTGTTGCCGGTGACCATCAGCTCGATGGCTTTGCTCTTACCAACCAAACGCGAAAGGCGCTGGGTTCCGCCAGTGCCTGGTAGAACGCCCAGGTTCACCTCGGGCAGGCCGATCTTGCCGGCATCTTTGCGGGCGATGCGGAGGTCGGCGGCCATGGCGATTTCGAGTCCGCCGCCGACGCAGTGTCCATTGATCGCGGCGATCACCAGCTTGGGCGTGTGTTCGAGGCGGAGCAGCATTTCGTTGGCGTGCAGGCAGAAGTAATACTTGAAGGTCGGATCGACGCTGGCCAGCATTTTGATGTTGGCGCCGGCGGAGAAAAACTTGTCCCCAGCCCCAGTGAGCAGGATCACGTAAGCATCGTTGTCCATGCGTGCTTTGAGAATGGCTTCGTCGAGCTGGCGATTCATCTCGTAGGTGTAGGTGTTGGCCGGGGGATCGTTCATCTCGATCACCGCTACGCCGCTTTTGAGACGGTAGTTAACGAGCGGCTTGGTGGCTTCGACGGGTGGGTTTAGTGTGGTCGCCATGTTTGTTCTCCTATTGCGCTGTGCGGAGTGAGTTGCGAGTGCAGCGAACAGCAGGTTCCTCGACTCCGATAAATCATTCGCGAGCGAATGATTTATCTCCGCTCGGAATGACAGAATTTAATTAGTACCAAGTCCTTGAAAGAAAATGTTTCCCATCTCTCGCGCTAAGCGTTCGGCCCCGCCATCCTGGCGCGGGTTATACCAGGTATAGATCCAGTTCATCATGCCGAATAGCGAGAGCACGGCGATGCGACTGTCAAATTGTAGTCCCTTTTCTTTGCGGTAGCGGTTCAACAGATCGAG
>WNFD01021222.1_pt1 | contig 11576 bp, 9 predicted proteins | sample 5400491 | NCBI WGS metagenome assembly WNFD01 (sample SAMN13153343, study PRJNA577476) | soil metagenome | isolation source: 120 cm saprolite under Douglas fir tree site 2 hole 2 replicate 2 | place: USA:California | collected 2015-04-18 | reverse complement strand
CGCCTTGCAGACATGACTGCCGATGTAACCCGCGCCGCCGGTGACGAGCACCGGACCACTGACCGAGAACAATGATCTCTCTCCCCTCGCGTTTTCAGCATCGAAGCCCGGCGATAGTTGGCCATGCGAGACGGCCGCTCAATTGCCCTGGCGCCCGATCACCAACTGGTCACGAGTGGTTCGCACCGCCGATGGGTCACACTCTTCGGATCAGCGGGCCCGCGGAGATCATCATGCTCAAGATCGTCAAGGACTCTGTTCTCAGGGTCAGCCGGTCGTTCGGTTACGACATCGTGCCATTGCGTGAGATGAAGGAGCGCGACTTCGCGCTGCATCTGCGCGAACTGGTCGCCCACCTCAACATAGACTGTGTGCTCGATGTCGGTGCCAATGCGGGCCAGTACCGCGACTTCCTTCGCGACAAGGTCCTGTATGACGGCCCGATCATTTCCTTCGAACCGGTGAGCCACCACATCGATGCGCTTCGCGAACGCAGCCGCGGCGATCGCGACTGGCATATCGAAGGCTATGCGCTGGGCAGCAGTGACGGGTCCATGCCGATCAATGTGATGGTCTCCGATCAGTTCAGCTCGTTCCTGGAGCCCGACCACGGCCGCGTGAAGGACTATGCCGGGCTGAACGTGCCGTGCCACACGGAAACGGTCACGGTGCGCACCCTCGACGTCGTGCTGCCCGTCCTGCAGGAACGCATCGGCTTCGACCGGCCGTACCTCAAGATCGACACCCAAGGGTTCGATATCGAGGTCCTGCGCGGTGCCGCCGACAGCCTGCCGGCGGTCAAGGCCCTGCAGACGGAAGCCTCGGTGATCGGCATCTACAAGGGCATGCCGCAATACATGGACATCATCCGCTACCTCGACCAACGCGGCTTCGACATAACCGGGCTCTATCCGGTGAGCCGCGACAGCGCGCTGCGGCTGGTCGAGTTCGACTGCGTCATGATCAATCGTGCCGTTGCCGGGGTTCCGGCGTAGCGCTGGCGGAGCCGAGGATCGCGCAGAGGCCGGCTACGTCGTCGCCTGCCACGAACATGGTGCGCGGCACCGAACGAAGACGTCCGCGGATGTGCTCGTAGGCGGCCGGCGTCAGCTGCTCGAAGAAGCGGATCAATGATTCCTCGAGCGGTGCGTCGAACGTCCAGCCGATCCGATGCCTCTCGATGGTGTTGCCGACTTCGAAGCCGTGCACGGCGAGGCAGGGGATTCCGAAATACCCGGATTCGTAGAAACGGCAAGGCATCAACCAGCGCGAATTGTGGTCGGTGTGCTCGAGGTCGAGCGCCCAGGTGAAATCGACGTCACGATAAAGGTCTTCGAGATCCTGCTGCGGCAGGTAGGGACCGCGATAGACGATGTTCGGACAGCGCCGCAGGACCTCGTCGAACTTCGCCTGATCGACGGTCGTCAGGATGCCGCCGAACCTGAACAGGACGCGGCCCTGCAGGCGTTCGGCCAGCCGGGTGATCAGGGCGAACGTGGATTCGCCGCGGATCAGGCCGAAATAGCCAACCACCCAGGGACGGTCGCCCTCTGCCGCGCACCGGACCGGCGCCGGCGCGGACAGGGACGAGATCGAGGGATGCAGCTTGTTCTCGAGCAGGAACCAGTCGCCGCGATATTTCTGGACGGCTTTGTAGTAGTTCCGATGGAAACCCGGCGAGGAGAGAACCAGCAGGCTTGTCCGTCGCAGGCATAGCCGTTCGATGGCCCGCAGCAGCGTCGGGACCGGCCCGCGCCGCATGAGGATGGCCGGAATGTCGAGCACTTCGTAGACCACCGGCGCACGCGAGAAGGTTATGAGGCGGGCGAGCAACGCCAGGAGGAGTTGATCGATGTTCCGGGCGTAGAAGACGGAGGCCCGGCTGAGCGCGTGGCGATGCGCGAAGACGACGGGGATGGCGCAAAGCAGTGCGCGAACCCGATGCCAGTAGCGTGCATCGCTCGTGAAGCCCAGGGGGACGTTGGGCCATGGCGGCCGATAGGCGGTGTTGTAACGCTCGCGCCGAAAGCCGAAGACCGTGACGCGATAGCCGAAGTCCATGAACTGCTGAACCCGCTTCAGCGTGCTGGCGTCCGTGACGTCGGGACAGAAGAACAGGAGCTCGGCGCCGTGCACGCCGGTCGACGCCTTCGGGTTACCGAGCGGCCCGTCACTGGCGCCGACGGAAAGGCCGGCATCGTCTCTTGCGTCGACTGATTGTTGCATGCGGTCTCGTCTCCCGATGACCAATATTGGCGGGCGCCGCACGCGTGTTGCGTGATCAATCTGTGGCGTCGCGCGCGTGCAACGGGCAAGTCACAGGTTGATCACTAGCCGTCCAACAACGGGCGAGGCTTCATGCTCGCGATGAATGTTGCCTCCAACATCGACGTCGGTGACACGTTGCGCTTCGATCGCGTGGCCATCACCTGCGTTTTCGGCGACCCGCGCGACCTGCGTTCGTGGTCCGGTGCGCCAGCCAACCTCGCAAACGCGCTCGAGCGCCTGGGCGTAACCGTCGAAGCCATCCGCCCGCGCATGAGCCGCCTTGCCAAGTGGGGCGTCGCGGCCTGTGACATGCTGGCGGGACTCGGCCGGCCGCTCAGCAGTGAGCAGGTCCTGCGCGGGCTGCGGTCGCGACGCAGGCTCGCCACACAGGTTGCTGACGCCGCCCGCAGCCTCGGTGCGCGACACGTCCTCCATACCGGCACCTTCGATCTGCCGGCGACCGACCGCGCGAACGGCGTCGAGCACTATCTCTACTGCGACCATAGCTGGGCGTTGGCGAGGGCTCACCATGTCCATGCCAGGCGATACAGCGAAAGGGCGCTGATGGCGTTCGAGCAGGCCGAGCGCGAATCGCTGAACGGGCTTTCCCACGTCTTCACGTTCGGCAGCTACGTCCGCGACAACCTGATCGCATGCTACGGCCTGCCCCCTGAGCGCGTCACCGCCGTGGGCTCGGGCATGGGCGCCATCGAGCCGTACGACGGCCCGAAGTCGTATGGCAAACCGGCACTTCTTTTCGTCGCCAAGCACCTGTTCCAGGCCAAGGGCGGTCTATTGCTGCTCGAGGCGTTCGAGTTGGCGCGTCGTCGTCGGCCCGATCTGACGTTGACCGTGGTCGGCGACGAGCGCAGCCGGGCCTTCGTGGGCGACAGGCCGGGGATCACGTTCCACGCGCATCTTCCCTGGAACGCCCTGCAGCAGCTCTATCGCGACGCGACCTTGCTGGTTCAACCCATGCTGAATGATCCCTGGGGCCAGGTCTATCTCGAGGCGATGGCGTCGCGGACGGCGGTCATGGGTCTCAATCGCAACGGCCTGCCGGAACTGGTCGATGGCGGACGCCATGGCTTCCTGGTCGACCGCGCCGATCCCGCGGCACTTGCCGAGGCCATCGTGAGCGCGGTTTCCGATGCGCAGCGGCTGGAGCGCATGGCAACGACCGCCCAGGGTCATGTCCTGAAGAACTATTCGTGGAGCCGCGTAGCGGAGCGGATCGCCTATTCCCCAAGCGTTGCGTAAATCGAGAGGTCGGCAGCATGTCCAGGAAAGTAGCGCTCATCACCGGGATCACCGGGCAGGACGGCGCCTATCTCGCCGATTTCCTGTTGTCGCAGGGCTACATCGTGCACGGTATCAAGCGCCGTTCGTCGTTGTTGAATACCGAGCGCATCGACTACCTCTACCGCGACCGCCACGACGCCGGCGTCAGGCTTTTCCTGCACTACGGCGACATGACCGATTCGTCGAACCTTTTGCGGCTGCTCGGCGAGATTAAGCCCACCGAAGTCTACAACCTCGCGGCGCAGAGCCACGTCCAGGTAAGCTTCGAGACGCCGGAATACACGGCCAACACCGATGCGCTCGGCACATTGCGGCTGCTCGAGGCAATCCGCATCCTGAGCATGCAGGATGGGGTGCGGTTCTACCAGGCCTCCACGTCGGAGCTGTTCGGAAAGGTGCAGGAGACGCCACAACGCGAGTCCACGCCTTTCTATCCGCGAAGTCCCTATGCGGTCGCCAAGCTCTACGCCTATTGGATCACCGTCAATTATCGCGAAGCCTACAAAATGCACGCTTCGAACGGTATTCTGTTCAACCACGAATCGCCGATCCGCGGCGAGACTTTCGTCACCCGCAAGATCACGCGTGCGGTGGCGGCGATCGAGCGCGGCTATCAGGACTGTCTCTATCTCGGCAATCTCGACGCGCAGCGCGACTGGGGCCATGCCCGCGACTATGTCGAGGGCATGTGGCGGATCCTGCAGCAGGACGAGCCCGACGACTACGTGCTGGCGACCGGCGAGACGCACACCGTGCGGGAATTCGTCGAGCTGGCTTTCCACCACATCGGCCGTCCCATCGCGTGGCGCGGCGATGGCGACGGCGAGCAGGGCTGCTGCCGGCGCACCGGCCGGGTGATGGTGGCGATCGACGGTTCCTACCGCCGACCGACCGAAGTGGACCTGCTGCTCGGCGACCCCGCCAAGGCGCTGAGCAAGCTCGGCTGGCGGCACCGCACGAGCTTTGCGGAGCTGGTCGCCGAGATGGTGGAGGCCGATCGCCTGATGATGAAGAACATGGGAGCCAAGAATGGCCATGAGCTCAAGCTATACGCTGCGCAATAAGCGGGTCTGGGTCGCGGGCGACCGCGGCCTCGTCGGCAGCGCCCTGATCCGCCGCTTGCAGAGCGAAGGCTGCGAGCTCCTGACGGCGCCGCGCGAATCGGTCGACTTGCGCCGGCCCGATCAGGTCGAGCGCTGGATGGCCGGGACCAAGCCGCAGGCGGTGTTTCTCGCCGCGGCGCGCGTCGGCGGCATCTACGCCAACGACACGCGGCCGGCGGAATTCATCTACGACAACCTGATGATCCAGAGCAATGTCGTGGAGGCTTCGCGGCGCGCCGGCGTCGAGAAGCTGATGCTGTTGGGGTCATCCTGCATCTATCCGCGCCTGGCGCCGCAGCCCATCCCCGAAGCGGCGCTGCTCACCGGGCCGCTCGAGCCGACCAATCAGTGGTACGCGGTGGCCAAGATCGCCGGCATCAAGCTTGGCCAGGCCTATCGCCGGCAATATGGCTGCGACTTCGTCTCCGTCATGCCGACCAATCTCTACGGTCCGGGCGACAATTTCGACCTCATGCAGAGCCACGTCGTGCCGGCGCTGATGGTCAAGGCCCATGCCGCGATGCGCGCCCGCGCGCCGGCCATCGAGGTCTGGGGCACCGGAGCGGTGCGCCGCGAGTTCCTCTACGTCGACGACGCCGCCGACGGCATGGTGTTCCTGATGCAGAACTATTCCGACGAGGCGATCGTCAATCTCGGTCCCGGCTCCGATGTGCCGATCGTCGATCTCGTCGATCTGATCTGCAAGGTCGTGGGCTACAAGGGCGGCGTGCAATTCGATGCCAGCCGTCCCGATGGGGTGCCGCGCAAGATGGTCGATACCGCTTTTGCCACCTCGCTCGGTTGGCGCGCGCGGACACCCCTGCGCGAGGGCTTGGCGGCGACCTACCGGTGGTACCTTGACAATATCGCGCCCGAGCAACGGCGCGCCGTCGCCTGAGACGGCGTTCGCCACCGATCACCTGATCGAGGACATCGGGCGCCGATCCCGGCGCGGCGGCGCGATCCTTCTGGCGGCCCAGGCGATCCGCGTGCTCGGCCAGCTGGCGACTCTTGTCGTGCTGGCGAGGCTGTTGCCGCCATCGGCCTTCGGCCTGCTCGCCATGGTGGCGTCGCTGGGCGCGATCCTCGATCTGGTCAAGGAGTTCGGCCTTTCGGCCGCGACCATCCAGAAACCGGGCATTTCCCACGCCCAGGTTTCCGCGCTGTTTTGGATCAACGCCGCGGCCGGCGCGTTGCTCGGCGCGGGGCTCGTGCTCGCCGCACCGCTGCTGGCGCGGTTCTACGGCCAGCCTGACCTCGAGGCCGTGACCGAGTGGCTGGCCCTGGGCTTCGTGCTGAGTGGTCTCACGGTGCAGCACTGGGCCCTGTTGCGCCGACAGATGCGCTTTGGCGCGATCGCCGGCCTCGAAACGGCCGCCGACGTCGCAAGCTTTGCCGTGGCAATTGCCTTGGCCCTGGCGGGCAAGGGCTACTGGGCGCTGGTGGCGCAGCGCCTTGTCTCGCCGGCGTTGCTTTCGGCCGCGGCCGGCTCCGGCCGAAGGAATACGCGAATTGTTGCGTTTCGGCGGCTCGGTGACGGCAAGCGGGCTTGCCTTGGCGCTGGCACGCAGCGTCGACCAGATCCTGATCGGCTGGTTGTGGGGGCCGGCCATTCTCGGCCTCTACGAGCGCACGACGCGGCTGGTGCTGTTGCCGGTCAACACCATCAATGCGCCGGTTTATGCCGCCGGCATGCCGGCCCTCAGCCGCCTGGTCGATCGGCCCGAGCGTTATCGATCGATGTTCCGCCAGATCATGCAGAAGCTTGCCCTGCTCACCATGCCGGTCTTCGCGATCGCCGCCGTCCTGGCCGACTGGCTGGTGCTGATCCTGTTCGGGCCTGCCTGGGCGCAGGCGATCCCGCTGGCGGCGCTGTTCAGCATATCGGCGGCCTATCTGCCGGTGCTGATGGCCGCCAGCCTGCTCTACATGACGCAGGGCCGGCCGGGCGAGATGTTGCGTGCGAGCCTGATCGACGCGGCCTTTTGTGTCGTCGCCATCCTTGTCGGATTGCCTTGGGGCGTGACCGGTGTGGCCGCCGCGATCGCCGTTGCCGGGTTGCTGGTCCGTCTGCCGGTCGCCTTCTGGCTGGCGACGCGCCGCGGTCCGGTATCAATGGCCAACATCGTGACAGCCATCGCGCCGGCAGTCTGCGCCGCGGTCATGGCCAGCATCGCCGTGTGGGCGGCGCGTCACGCCGCGCTTGTGGGCGAGGGCGCACCGACGGTGGGCGGCGTGCTGTTGCTGGGTCTCTGCGGCTTGGCCGCCATCGGGCTTGCCGTGCTCGCCTGGCCGGAGACCCGAGGCGAGCTCGCGCGCCTGTCCATGACGGTCCAGTCGAAAGGGCGGGCGCTGTGGTCCAGCTAGGCGCCGACGATCATGCCGCCGCCATGCGCCGTCGGCGCGCACCCTTGATGGCGGCTTACCAGGCGGCACTCGGAGGCCCGTATCCATGGTGACAACCGAGAACTTGCAGGCACCTGTTGGCCCTTCGACAGGGAGGGCTCGTGGCCGAGGTCACGGCACGCCCGGAGCAAAAGCCGTGGGGGCCAGTCGAATCGCACTTCATGACTATTGCGGTCACCCGTTTCAGTTCGAGCTTTCGCGCGAGCTTGCGCGGCGCGGGCATGAGGTGCGGCATTTCTTTTTCGCCGAGGATATGGGGCCAAAGGGCAACACCGGGCGGTTATCGAGCGACCCTGCCAATTTCTCGATCGAGCCGATCTCGATCGGACGCCCTTATTCCAAGCAAAATCTCGTTCGCAGGCGGCAGGCGGACATCCTTTATGGCCAGCTCGCCAGCCAGAGGATCGCATCATTTGCGCCCGATGTGACGATTTCAGGCAACACGCCGCTTGAGGCGCAGGCACCGATCCTGAGAGGCGTTCGCCGGGCCGGTTCCGCGTTCGTCTTCTGGATGCAGGATTTCTACAGCCTGGCGGCGGCGAAGATCCTGAGCCGAAAGATTCCCGTCGTCGGCCACGCCATCGGCGCTTACTACAGGCGTCTCGAAGCCAGCATGTTGCGTCGGAGCGATGGGATCGTTCTGGCAAGCGAGGATTTCAGGCCGGCCCTCAAGGGCTTCGGCGTCAAGGACGATGCCGCCGACGTCATCCCGAATTGGGGAGCGCTCGATACATTGCCGTTGCGGCCGAAGGATAATTCATGGGCGATGCAGCACGGGCTTTCAGGCAAGTTCGTCTTTCTATACGCCGGCACCCTTGCGCTTAAGCATAATCCGGATCTGCTTTGGGCTCTCGCCGAACATTTCGAGGGAGATTCCGACGTCGTCATCGCGGTCGCCGCGTCGGGTGTCAGCTACGATGCCCTGAAGGCCCGCAGCGCCGTGGAGCCGAAGCCAAATCTGGTGTTTCTGCCCCTCCAACCGATGGACGTCTTCCCGAACGTCCTCGGTGCTGCCGACGTCCTTGTCGCGCTGCTCGAAAACGATGCGGGACCTTTCTCCGTTCCCTCGAAAGTTCTCAGCTATCTGTGCGGCGGCCGTCCAATCCTTTTGTCCGCGCCGCCCAGCAATCTTTCGGTGCGGCTGGTCGAGGAGGCCGCCGCCGGGCTTTGTGTCCCCGCCGGAAACAGGCAAGCTTTCGTGGCGGCAGCCGATCGGCTGCGGGGCGAGTCGCACACCAGTGCCAGGTTCGGCGCCGCGGGCCGTGCCTACGCGGAAAATGCCTTCAGCATTTCGAGCGTCGCCGATCGCTTCGAGGCCACGTTCGGCAAGGCGGTCGGCCGCAGCCGCGGCCGCGAATGACGGAATAACCAGCCAGTTCCTAATTTGTCATCGTCTGTCGGATCGCCGGCAGCGTATCGGTGTCTACCGCCCGCTTGACCGATTTCTAAGCGGAGATTGCCGAGACGATCTGCCGGCCGCGACTTGACCAGTCGAAGCGGTCGTTGCAGGCGTCGAAGGCGCGCTCCTGAAGGCGGTTGAGCCGGTCGATGTCGTCGATCGCCTCGAGCACGCCATGCGCCAGGGCGGCATGGTCGGGATAGAGCATGACGCTGTCGTTATGGCTGAGCGGGACGCCGGCGAACGAGCCGGTCAGCGCGAAGACGGGTACGCGATTGAAGACGTATTCCAGGACCTTGAGCTTGAAACCACCGCCGTTGCGTTCGGGCACGATCGCGATCCGCGCGTCGTCCAGGTAGGGCTCTATGTCGGGAACCGTGCCGGTGAATCGGGTGGCCACTGTCCTGTGGCGGAGCTGCTCGAGGAAGCTCTCTTCGGCGCTGCCGACCGCCTGCAGCTCGGCGCCGGCATCGGCGAACATCGGGTCGGCGGCGTCGACGAACTCGGCGAGGTTCATGCGCTTGGCGATCCAGTCGAAGCTGCCGACGATGACGGCGCGGCGCGGCAACGCGTCCGAAATGCGCCGTTCGTCGAGCCGTCGGCCGCAATAGCCGGGGGACAGGACGTCCATGGGCTTGTCGCAATTGCGGGCCCGATAAAGCGCAAGATCCTCCTGCGTGATCGCCGTCACGAAATCGACGGCGTCGACGAGCTCGCGTTCCAGGCGCGATACTTTGAGAGCATCCAAACGGATGGCCTGGCGCTTGAGAAACAGCGGCTGACTCTCGGCGATCTGGGCGCGCAGGCTTTCCTCGTGATTGTGCGAGACGTAGATCAGGCGTGGCCGGTCGCCGCGGCCGGCATAGTGGTCGAGCACCTGTTGCAGCGCCCAGCCCGTCGATATGCCGTCGAACACGATGCCGTCCCAGGCGTCCCGTTTGAGCAATTTGTCGAGGATACCCTGCATGCCGGTCGTGCGGCACCGATAGGCGACGTGCGGCAGGCTCGAGGCGAGGCTGCCCCAGTGCGAGTGGGGCACGTCGGAGGGCAGCCACCAGACGACCTCGCGGGCGCGCAGACAGCCGGTCTGGGCCTGCTCGGAGCGGCCAAGGCCCAGGACCTCGACAGTGCCGCCCGCCTCGGCGACCGCATCGATCAACCCGCCGGAATAGACGTACTGACCGTTGTGGCGAGGTTCGGGATCGGCCAGCGTCAGCCAGAGGCAACGCGCCGGCCTTCGCCGGGCGTCAGAAGGCGTTGCGACCGGTGAACCCGCCGACGATGGTGCGCGCAATGATCTGGAGGTCGAGGACGACCGACCAATGCTCGATGTAGAAAAGGTCATGCTCCACACGCTTCCGTATCTGCTCCAGGGTGTCGGTTTCGCCGCGCCAGCCGTTGACCTGGGCCCAACCCGTGATTCCCGGTTTCATGCGATGTCGTGCGTCGTAGTACTTGACGGCTTCCTGATAGAGGAGAGCGCCGGCCTTGGCCGAAAGCGCATGGGGGCGCGGACCGACGATCGACATGTCGCCACGCAGCACGTTCAGGAACTGCGGAAGTTCGTCCAGGCTCGTACGCCGCAGGAAGGCGCCCACGCGGGTAATGCGCGGGTCGTTGCGCTGTGTCAGTCGCTCGGCATTGCTGTCGCTCATCTCCTGATACATGGTGCGGAACTTCAGCACCTCGATCAGCTGATTGTTGAATCCGTAGCGCTTCTGCCGGAATAGGGCCGGTCCCGGGCTGTCGAGCTTGATGAGCAGCGCGATCGCCATCATGACGGGCGCGATCAGCATCAGGATGAACGCGCCGAGGAGACGGTCCTCGACGGACTTGGCCATCCACCGCCAGTCGCGCAGCGGACGATCGATGACGTTCAGGAAGGTATGTCCGCCGATGTGGCTCGCCTGAAGCGTGCCGAGACGCACGGCGAATTCACCGGGGCAGAGCTTCACGTCGACGGGAACGAGGCTGAGCTTGTTCAGCGTCTCGACCAGCAGGTGATCGCTGGTCGACGGCAGCGCGACGATGACCGAGTCGATGCCATGAACGCGCGCGTCCTGGACCAGCTGATCGACCGAACCGAGAATGGCGTGTCCCATGCAGCGCCGCGGCAGGGTAGGCGCCTGGTCGTCGTAGACGCCGAAAATGCGCGGCCCGCCCTGGGCCGCATTCAGGCTGCGAAGCAGGCGTTGCGCGATCGGTCCTGCGCCGACGATGGCGACGACCTCGCCGAGGCGTCCGGCGCGATTCCATATCCTCATCTGGTTATGCAGGACGACACGGCTCGTCACCAGCAGCACGATGCTGCCCGAGAACCAAAGGGTGATCCACGGCCCGTTCACCGCGGTCAGCGGCTCGACCAAGGGCGCGGCGAGGAACAATGCACCCAGCGTCAGCAGCCAGCCGAGCAGCGCACGGCCGATGGAGGCGCCCAGATCGGCGAACTGGTTGAACCGGTCGGCACCCGCGAGGTGCAGAAAATTCAGGCCGAGCAGCGAACCCAGAAGAACGACGAGGCCTTCGAGGCGCCAGTCGACGGTGGCGGAGTGCCACTGCATGGTGACGATGCCGGTGCCGAAGATGGCGATGCCGTCGAAAGCCGTCACGATTCGGCTGACGATCGCTTCGGACACGGCGCGGCCATGCCGCGGCGGGCTTGTGTCGGCGCTGCCGGTCGCGCGTTCCGGGCGGTCGTCGACTAGGTGAGCGAGCTCAGTCGTTGCCGCTCTCTGTATGACGCCATGCTTCATATGGACTCTTCCTCGCGGATGACCCGACGCCCTGTCGGTCGTCGAACTACATGGGTCGATTTTCCACGGCGTCTGGCGGCGGTGTTGTGATCATGTTGAGATCGGGCAGCGGTGTTGTGATCATGTTGAGACCGCTGCGCTGTTTCACGAAGACGCCTGCTTTCGGCTACTCCGCCGCCACGGCGCGGGGCAGGGCGTTGACGATGGAGGCCTTGCCCGAGGTCATCTCGTCGTGGATCCACTTGTAGGTCTTCTCCATGCCGTCCTCGAGACGGATGGAGGGCGCCCAGTTCATCAGCTTCTTGATCAGCGTGTTGTCGCTGTTGCGGCCGCGCACGCCCTTGG
>WNFD01009066.1_pt1 | contig 11576 bp, 11 predicted proteins | sample 5400491 | NCBI WGS metagenome assembly WNFD01 (sample SAMN13153343, study PRJNA577476) | soil metagenome | isolation source: 120 cm saprolite under Douglas fir tree site 2 hole 2 replicate 2 | place: USA:California | collected 2015-04-18 | reverse complement strand
TGCGCGTTTTGGCAATCTCCCCCGCTCCCCGTTTCCTTGCGACTCGACAAATTTAGGTCCTTGTGCCGATTAGATATCCATTCTTTTTGGCAGGCGACGGAGGACTCTGGAAAGTGAGAGCGAGTAAGCCCTTTGTGGAGGGAAAGCAGTGCAATGATCTAGTCGTCCAAAGAGATCAATGGTTGGTAAGAGCGACAACAGACCTTGTGTCGAAAAGGAATGCTGGGGAGGAATGGATCGCTCGTAGCGAGGGGGCGACGAAGGGAGGTCGCAAACCAGATAGATAGGTGAAACACCACTTAAGGTTTAAATTCGCAGGCTTGCTTTAGAACAAGGTATTTTCGGGACTATTAAGGCGAGCGTTGAGAATGTTGAATACAAGGGATGGCCATTTGAATACCGAAAGGGGCATCCTCTCAGGCCATATGTCAACGAGGCGACGAAGGTGATTCTGACCTGGTTGTAGAGACGAAAGTGAGCGGTGGTGGGATGGGAAGGACATACGGATTCCCCAGACATCCGTACGCGCGGGCACGGGCACGCTCACTCTGGCGCTGAAAATTCCGATGGCGGTCCGTGGGATAAGAGGGTGAGGCGCCTAGTGTCAAACGATACGAGACGGCCTCGTGGCCAAGGCTAATACGGCGTGGGCGTCACGGGTTGTGTGTCTCTATATCTATATGACAAACGGGGGGTGGATGGGGAATGGAGAGGAAGACCACCCGGGGCAGGAAGCTACGATCTTCTTTCGCGTCAAAAGGTATTACTGTAACGTCGACATGTCGAGTTGGCAAGCGGACGCGTGAGAATAACGCAGGAAATGCGGGTGCGTAGACGTCTGGTGAACTGGAACCGACAAGTCCGCGGGGAGTTCCGTAAGAGAGACCCCAGCGGATGGATCGGTTGGGGAAGGATGGGCACGCCGTGCGGCCATAAACGGGGGGGTTTGTTCTGATGGAAGGGACGAAGGGACAAGGGACACAAACTAACGGCCAAATGCGGAAGGTGGGAAAGGCACGACGGGAGTGACTGATAGCTGTCCACGCAGACGAGTTGTGGAGGAGGGGAGAGAGGGTTGGGGAGAGGAAGAGTGGAGGGCGTGAGAGGGCGTCGACGAGGACGCGAGGAGGGGCTCAGAGGGGACGGGGAGTAGGGAGAGAAGGGAGTCGGGTCGGGAAGAAGGGCGGTAATGTACAGCGGAGGGACAAGGGGCGGGAGGACGTAAAGGCTAATAAGGCCCCAGCCGGGTTATAAGACAAGAGAACAATAAGAGTCTGCACTCGCTCTTTCCTCTTTCCTCCTCCCATCCTTTTGTTTCGCTCAATTAGGTATGCCCCCTCGATCTCCCCATCCCTCGTCCCTAATCCCTAATGAATCCAGACATGCCTGCTCTCCGCACTTCACGTCGCAGACGCTCCTCTCTCGCCCTTCGTTAGTCTAATCTTTAAACCTTCATCCCCCTTACCTCATTCTCCTTCCAACACAGTTTCTGTAAACCCCCTCAAGCATGGTAATTATGGCATCGGCCAGGCGTCGCCCAAGGGCGTCACGTTTGCCCCAAACGTTACTCCTGTCACCTTCGTTGAGCCGGACAGTGATTCTTTAGACTCGGACCCCTCGTCCCCCACCTCCACCCTTTTCCCTCCTGCTGCCTCTCCAGCGCCCCCGTCGCGTAAACGCTGCCCCCCGGGAAAGCGCCGCTCTCAGGGCTATATTCCACGTCCACCCAACGCCTTTATGCTCTTTCGTGCCGATTTCGTCCGTCAAAAGCACGTTCCAGGCTCCATCGAGACCAACCATGGTTCGCTTTCCAAGATCATCGGTTAGTTTGGATCAAGGCAAAACATGCAAAGGCTGAGCACAAGCAGATGTACCCTAACTATCGTTTTCGTCCCGTGCACAACAAGAACAAGGAAAAGAAGCCCAAGACGGTCATTCCCGCAGAGGATGAGAAGCGCTGTGAAGACGTCGCCCAGCTTCTTCTCGAGGGAATGAAGGGTGAGGAGCTCGCCGCTGCTGTCAAGCGTCTCGATCGCATGCGTTCGGCTACCCCTCATAACCCCCCTCGCCGCCCTTCTTCTGTTCCTCTTCCCAACTCCTTCCCTATCGCCATTCCTGCCTTGCCTTTCGTGGACCCTTCCCGCCCCCACTCTCCCCAGCACATGAACCCTCCTCGTCATACCCTGCCTCGTCGCCCATCCAGCGCCGCTCCTTCGCTCTACCGCGAGTGGGTGGAGCCTTTCAATATTCCCCGTGAGCCGTCTCCCATGCCCGAGATCAATGCGTCTCTCTTCAATGGCGCCTACCTGGACAATGCGTTCCCGAGCACGGGTTCTCATGCGGACCCGTCTTTTGTGAGTTGCATTATCTCCTCGTCCCGCCAATACATCGACAGCTAATGACAATTCTCTAGGACTTTGGTTCCATGTTCAGCTCCCTCCCTGGTGGCACCTCACCGCAGGAGTTGTTCATCTCACCTCTCGAGAACGTCTCCATCGATTCGCAGAATGCATACGCACCGGTGGCTCCCTTCAATGTTTATTCTCAGGTCTCCAGCGCGACATCTCCGGTCCCCCCATCGACTTATTCGGCTTCACCCGCGCCTTCGGACTTTTCCTTGCCCTTCCACGCTATGCAGTCGCACCGCGTGTTTGAGGCCTGTCCGCAGGCGCAGACGAAGGGCACCGCCACAGATCTGGATGTAGACATGGCCGCGTACACTGAGGGGCTCGCCAACTTCAATATCCCTATGGATATGGGCCTTTCCTACGTCGTACCCGGGATGCCCCCGCTTTCGTTTGACATCTCCGAGCAGATGTTCGCCGACGCACTCCAAGAGCAGCAGCACCAGTCGCAGCAACAACAGGCACACTTGCCGATCGCAGCGCCGATCGCGGTCCCTGTGGATGCTGGTTTCGCCTTCAACGACGCCATTAACGAATTCTGAATGAGCAAACCTCGCTGCAACCCGTAAATGTCATACACCGCCTATGCATAGATACCGTCGGAATTTCCGTTTCTCGTTGCAAGTTTTCCTATCTCACCGCCTTCTCTACGCATGAACTATTTGATAACCAGGATCACCTACTTGAGTCATGGCGGACGATCAGTTCAATTCCAACCAAAAACTTTTCTAAGCAATCTCTCTCATACTTTGTATCCTTTGACTCGCGTTTTGCTTTTCCTCAATTGTGTAGCCTTATCTGTCTTCCCCGCTTACGAATCGTCTACCTCGTCCTCGTCTCACTGTAGCTTTTCATCTATTTAACTCGCTATATCGCCGGTCCATGCTTCTTGCTTTGGCTTGGCTTGCCCGCTAATCATACCCCTTTTCCCTCGAGTCGTCTTTTACTGTTACTATATCCAACTATACCACCGTGCTCTCAACTGGCGCGAAGTGAGTGCGCGAGTGGGGCCGTTTCCTGTGTATATTTATTTGCATAATAAAAGACCACTGTATTTCGCCTGGTCGAATAGCAGTGATTACCGTCTTTCACAACACCGCAAGTACTCTCCCTTTCTGTTATGTTATATAGTCATATGGACCTAGTATAAGGACATGCCTTGCAGAGTGTGGCTTTTCTCGACGCTCAAAATCTTCATCGCATGGGCAAGTTGTTTCTGAATTATAACTAAACGTTACAGACTGGGGACGCGGAACTCGATGATTTCACGCTGTGTCGTTGCTCGCTTTCGACTTTATCCCCCCCCGTATCCTGGTATAAATGTCTAACCAAGCATTCCGTGCCCCATTTACGCTACCCTCGACGTCTGTGTTCTTAGGTCCCACTGCGCTGGCGGTGGAGCCCGGGCGGTGCATCGGAAGCGCAACACCGGTAAAGGGGAGCAGCGATAAACTTGGTTGGCTATGTCGTTCGCCATTTCTCTGGACATACGAGTACCGCCCACTGTCAGGGAGACAAATGCGGTACGGTAACTGATGTGTGGCTTGATTCTGTCCCGACAAAGTCGTCGTCCCCAACGGCCGGACGGTCGCGGTTGCATCGGTGAGTACAGCAGTAGTACATGCACAATATTGATGACAGATTGCTGCGCAGACGCACAGTTTTGCCTCGGCGCCGTCCACGTGTGATGTATGGGCGAGCGTAGAGCCAAAAAAAGTCCTATATGGCATCCGTTGGCACACCCTTAGGGGAGAGGTGGTTGATTATAGATATTGAATGATCAGGTGCGTGTACCCAACCCCGTTCAGCTCGGCCATGGTCGCAAGTTTATCGAAGGTCCTGCGCGTCGTTCCAACAGCCAGAAGGAGATCGGCGGCCGGGGACGGGGTTTTGGTCACGGCAACAACTGAATCGACTCTCGGGATCAATACAGTACAACAGTCCTATAAGTCCCTAGATCAATGTAGGATTCCATTTGGCTATGATGTGCCACCAGTATTTTTTTTTCACCTGTCGTGAAAATATAAGCCAAGAAAGTCGGCGCACGCCGGGATACGTATTGTATTGAGCCGTGGCCGCGGGACTCTGAATGAGCAGGAGATGGACATGAAACAATCAGATCAGAAGAGAAGAGACGACTCGACCATAACTTACGTTTATGTAATCCCCCGCTGCACTCTGCACTCGTCTTGTCTTCCCTGCCCCGCATGGCTTCAGCGGACTCGCGTCAATTCGGCGACCTGGCCACACAGCTCGTGCAGGAGTCCCGCAGGTCGACGCTCGCGGACACCCTCCTAAAGTACAACGATGTGCTCGTGCGCACCGTCATCCGCGAGCAGCGCCACCTCGAGGACCTCATCAACCGCGCCATCGCCGCGCAGGCCGCCGACGCCGCCTTCACGGGCGACGCTCCCGCGCTCCTCCTTTACCAGACCGCCGTCCTGCGCAACAAACGCTGCCTGCTCGCCTACCACGCGCACCGCCTCGACCGCCTCAAGGACGCGTACTGGGCGCTCGGCGGTGCGCTCCCTGCGCTCCTCGCGGACGCCGACCTGCGCGCACGCCTGTCGCCGCACGAGGTCGATTTCCTCCGCGAGTATAACGCGTCCGTCATGGACTTTCGTGGCGACTTTTCGGCGGAGCTCGATGTCGCCGCGTCGATCACGCATCCGCCGCGGGATCTCCACGTGCTCGTGCGCGTCGTGCGCGACTGCGGTGTCATAGAGACGGAGCTGGGGACGATCGACTTTAGGAAGGGCCAGCGGTTCATGGTGCGCCGAGCCGATATTGAGCACCTCATTGTGCAGGGCTATCTCGAGGAGGTTTGAGGAACAAGCTTTGCGGGGTGGGGCCAGAGCCTCCATTCCTTTGCCCACGTCCTCTCGGCTGACGATAATCTGCCGATAACAGTAGAAGGGAGCATTCCACCCTACAGCCTTGGACCGGTTGGTTGCAAAAGGGCAGAGATGCATTCACAAAAGATCCTTACGTGCAGATTTGTGCAGAGACATTCTCCTCGAGTCAGCAATAGTGGGTCGTCGACACGTTGGAGTGTTGTCTCAGAGTATGCATATCCTGTGGACCGCATGCTAGCACCATCGTCCTATCTACCGGTATCTCCTCTTGCTACTCCGATGACATGCTCCTGCGTAAACCGATGTCCCGATATTCACCCATTCTATATAAAAGAAATTTCGATCCCTGGGGCCCAAGAATCCATCATTGATTGCTGGGTGTCGATGTGTCATCTGTCTCACACTTCTTCGGGTCGCAAGGTCTTTGGCTTTGTCAGTTCGTATATGTACACGTCAATTGCAATCCGAGATGGTCCCTGTTAAGTTCAGGGGGTTGATCACAATCCAGGCAAGTTTTCGCGAAAGAGCGCTCGTTGAAGATGCATTCGACATCTGCATGCCCGCTCACCCCGACCCTGAATGCCTCGGATTTTTGATCGTGACTGGTCCGCTCTCTGATTAGAATGAGAAGAAGATTCCTCGGAGGGTACATCTACCGCGGGTACCGGGTTACTTTTTCGGTAGGTTGGTCACGCATCACAGTTTTCAGTTAACGGTGTGTCGTCTACTTCATCTAAGTCGGTGACATACTCGGTCAGGGGTAGTAAATATTGTAAGGGGGTAATATGCACTCGTAAGACATTCGACTTCTCGGAGGGCATAGACCTGTTCCTCCTTACGATGTGGGGGGGAGGAGTCGTGTCACTCGCGTTTAGTATCTATCAGCAAGAAAGCGGGTCCTAGAAAGGTTTGCTTATCGTTTCTGAAGCCCGACCAAGTTCCTCTGACACACCTGGGTACAATATGCTTGTACAGGGAGACACAGGAACCGTGAGGGAGCCTGGATACGAGTGTCGAAGCAAAACACTGGCGTCCAGAGGACAATACCTCTGGCCACAAGTCAGTGTATGGATTCTTCCATGAGCCATGAACAACGCCCTTCTGTGTAGTGGAGTAGAATTAGAGAGACGACGGGGTGAACGTACAGCCGTGAATTAGCAACGGTAACTTGCCTTCCATCGGTTGGGCTGCGTACGTACTTGCCGGGGCTAAATAAATAGCGCCTCATAAATCGCACCCACCTGACCGGCGAGGACTGTCGCACGATACGTTCTTCCGGTGGGGCTAGAGCGGGGCCACGAGGCAGCAGACAAATACCTCCGGGTCGTAGATAAATACAGTTGCGGGGCGGAAGACGACTCGCGGCAGAAATCGTAGACCTGATCGATTCAGAGTTTCTCATGTGATCCAACGTTCCTTCACTCACCTGCCAGTGGCTGCGGCGGAGAAAGCAAAATCCTTTCATCCATTTGATTGTTCTCTGTGTTTCGGTCCTTGATGTATCATTAATTTCCACAATTCCCGTGTCGCCAATATCCCCATCGACCTGCAGGAAAGCATGTCCGGCTCGGATTGCACCACGGAACTGTGACAGCTTCAATTGAAGGTGATGTGCGAAAGTAATCACTGAACCAGGCATGCATGCCTAAGGTTGATCACGGTGGTTATGTTCTATGAATCGATTCTAAGAATCCATATCAGCGTTGTGGGGAAAGTGGAGAAAGCCGCGTGTTTAGAATTTGATCATCACGAGGACCTTCTGAACGCATGTCGATGTCTTACTACGTGAGTCAAACCGAAGTTAACCAAGGCACACTACTGGCCGCCGCCAAAAGTTAAATGATGTACTGATCTGGCAAAGTTCCCCCCTTGCACCCGAGGACGTCTTGACGTGACTGCGTACGACCATCAAAACCTCAATGAGTCAATAGAGCATCCCGATAGTAGGCCACCTCATGCCTTTCATGACAATGTATGGTGCCTGGAAACGGCGACGCGTGAGAGCCCACGCTGAAGGCGTCCACAGACGGTGAGGCACTTCAGCAGTACTTTCATTGGGGACTGTTGTCGCTTGGGACTCGGATAGGCGTCTTGGATCGCAGGGACTGCGTACGGATTAACCAAACTTGAACCCTATGGTTGCTAGTGGTCCGCTGGTTGTTTCAAACGAGACGTGTTACTGTTACCATCGTATCGCAAAAAGCGAGCAACTCTTGCAACGGGCCAACGGCATCCTGCCCATAAGTGAATGTGTCGTCCCACGAGCCACCTATAGGGGTATGATCACCCAAAAAATTCCATCAGAAAATTCCAGACGTTCGACTCGGAAGTAGGTTGCTACATCAATACCAGGAATGTCCCGAAAATTTTGGAGCGCTGGCCAGGTTTGGAGCTTGGGATAACTGGGGAATCAACTCGCGTATCATATGTGCCTTGGCAATGCGGCCGTCTGAGCGGATACGTCCATAACTACGGGCCCGAGAGCAAGTCCATGGAGCGCTCTACATGGCCTTTGTCGCGTGTTAGTGAGATACACTTTGGCAACAGGGATGCTGCCCTCAGGCTGAACCATAAATGCCTTCTCCTCGCTGCTTGGACGCTTGTCGTGCGCCGCAACCCTGGGACCCTACTTCACCAGCGGAAGCTTGTGAAAGAAGCGTCTCGACTCGTGCTGACCAGAAATGCAAGGGAAGCGAACATTGTTTCTAGTCTACCCGTGGGGTACGAAGGCGGCGCAAAAGCTGGCTGGTGAAACCCTGTCAACAACCCCGGGATTAAACTTGCTCATTGCAATGCGTTACTGCTTGCGAAGAATACAGCTACATGACGCCGTTTCGGCGGGCGTAGACCGGGCCAAATCATCACGGTCACGAATTGAAAGGAACCGATTACCTGCCACGTGATTACGCAAAATACCGTGTTTCTCGATCGATCGTCCAACGTGGAGGAGACTGGAGCTGGCCGCGGGAGCTGTTTTCCGTGTGGCGTCCAACGCTTCTTTGGAAAATTCCTATGCCAGGCGTGATCCTTCAGCGTTCCAACATATCCGAGTCGCTGAATGAAAAAGAACAACCTGCCATTCGGTTCGCATCTGGGCGAGGACACCCCAAAATCGCACGGGCGCAAAAGTTCGCATGGGATGCGACTCGGACGGCGAGTGACGATGTTCGAACCGCCCTGCACCAACCAGATCCAATTCGCATAGTGAGAACAGCCATTCCACCAGTAGTGGAATCACATTATCGTTGCGTTTTGTCGTTGCGGGGTTATCGCTAAATTCAGCCCCATAGAATTCTTTGTCATTGATCATGATCGCTGCCTCGCAGTTCCACTGTACCAGCACGCTCCACGATGAATTGCTCCGAATGTAACCTCTCCATCGCAGGCCTTCGAGATCAGATTTTGCAACGTCATCAGAATGGCCGAGTTCGTCTAATGACGTCTGGACTATGATGAAGCGCGAGCCAAGTTTGATAGTGTTTTATGTAACTTTGCGACCTTCATCACATGCTTCGGAGTTCGCAACTTGGATGTTTCACGAAACATCGAGGCCCTATTCGAGTTGCAGGGTAGTCTGGAGGGGTGGAACGAAAAGAAGTATTCTGATATGTCAACTTGCTGGGCCGGTCCGATGACGAATAATTGCGAGGAGAACGTACCACTGGTACGAGGTGCCACGCCCGGCCTTCAAATTGGTCCCTGCACACATTTCTTAACCCGGCCCGGGGCAATGTCCAATGAACATGCTCCACTCCAGCAAGATGCAATGCCTAGTCAACCCAATATCTTATAAACACACGCTCCTGAGTATTGCCTATGATTCGTCGACCATAAATAGTACTACACGGTCCGCACAGGCGTCCGATCCTGCTTACTCTCAAATCCCTGCACAGGATCGAATCTGGACGTCACGGTAGCGAGTCTAGCGACGAATTGCGCGCACTTCGGCATCCTGTGTGTGGGAAGAGATGGAGATGCACCAAGGTCTCTTGGCCGCAGCTTGAGTATATAGCGCAAACTTTCTTACCTTTCACATCATCGCACGTACCGCGTCCTGCCAAACAGCTCAGGAAACCTCCAGTTGAAGTCCGCATTGTCCTGCTGGCCATTTGTCTCAGGAAACATGTCTCGTCGTGCTCTTTCGCTGCGTTTACATTCAATATTCAAGCTTCAAGTCTAAAAAGCAATGACTGTGTTGTATTTGATTGTGAAAAGTGACGTCGGTGTCGGAGATCCACCATGCCATTTGATTTGTCAGCTATCAATTATCAGATGCATCAGATAAGATCCAATCGCAAAATGCACCGGTTCCGTCATCCAACCAACCCAACGCCCTGCCCTCGCCTCCACTAGTACTAGCCTAGACAAGCGTAGCGAAAGCTTTGACTTTAACCACAGTATACAACTTTCAAAGCCATTTATCTAATTGAGATCAGCAAGAAAAGCCATGTCGCAAGCAGATACCGCACCCGAAAGCACCCTTCCATATCCACCCGTTCACGAGGACAAGAAGTTCGTGGTCTTGACCGATTGGTAAGTATTCACTGTACACTCCATGAAGCGTACCAGTTCCATTCTTATCATCCCTCGACTGCCCTCCGACCCCTGCGTTCTTACAGGGACGGCACTATCACCACGTATGACTCGAACGATTGTAAGCTCTGAGCCGTCCATTTGTCTGCAGTGGGAATCTTTTGATTCGAGCGAACGACAGACATGACAGATTTTCTCGGTTATGGGAAGGAAAAGAGGCGAGAGGGTAATCTGGATATCCTTGCCGGTCGTGCAATATTCCGGTATGTACGTGTGGAGCGCTGTGCGGTCCAACTGACGTTCGCGAAGAGACGCCTTTCGGGAGATGTTAGAGAGCGTCAGCAAGAATGGACACACGTTCGAGGAGTGCAAGAAAGTGCTCAAAGATAGTACGCCTTCTCGCTTGTCACAGCTTCGCCGTTGGCTTTCCGGAGAACACCACACAGATATCCAACTCGATTCTGGCTTCAAGGAGTTCTTCCGATATTGCAAGTCCCAGGATATACCCATAATTATCGTGTCGAGGTATGGGGAAAGCGAGTTTTCTGTGCTCACCCTTTCAGCAGCGCTGATCCGGAGATTTTCGCCCGCAGCGGTATGGAGCCCCTTATCCGCGCGATACTCTCCAATCTCGTCGGTGACGACGCGAACGATATTGAAATAATCTCCAATTCGGTTGATGTCCATGATGATGGATCGTGGAACATCAAGTATCGTCACCCCTCCAGGTAAGGTCCGGATTTTCCCCATTCAGCCCTCCAGTTCTGGATTCGATATCTCCGCAGTGGATTCGGGCACGACAAGTCCCAGGCAATCCTCCCGTACAGGAACCTTGCAACCCCCCCATTGCTCTTTTTCTTCGGAGATGGCGTTTCTGGTGCGGCCCCCATCATTTTTCCGTACCCCGAATTGATGTGCGTGTTATCCCAGACATGTCTGCCGCGAAGCATGCGGACGTGCTGTTCGTGAAAGAGAAGTCGGATGGTGACAACGACCTCGTGACATATTGCAAAAGAGAGGACATCCCACACGTGCTGTTTTCAGACTTTTCCAAGGCGCTTCCTGTCATACGCTCGATCGTGCAAGGTGAAAAGACTCCCAAGGAATGGTTCGAGATTGGTCGAGCGTAATCAGGATTATTTTCTGTGGTCCGCTCAGCTCGGGGGGACTCTTTCGAGGTAGTAGACTTGAGATCCTCCACAATACGATTCGAATGAAAGCGATAGATAGAAATGAACATCAAGAGTCGCCTCGTACACTCTGTGCTCTATCTTTTTTTTTCTTTCACAAATCACGCCCATATCCAGGCGGTTGTACATTATCATCCCCTTTGCCCTGGCCTAAACACGCCCGTGACGCGTTTCACGAAGGTAGCCGCCCATTTGAAGGTCTGTTTGGCGATGACCTGTGAGCAAGCCGAAAAGATCGGGGACGTAAGTGCCTCAGCCACGTACGTCATAACCGGTCTTGGGGAAGAGAGAAAAAATAAATCACACTCAGCACAGTCCCATACCACCAGAGGCGCCAAAGAACGATTCCATGGAAGGCCGGATGTGCATTGATTAAAAGTGCCAAGTAACGAGTCGTGGGGCGAAATCAGGGCGGCGAAGAGAGCACGGCAGGTGAGACAGAAATAAATGTATAGGTATATGCCACACATGTGGCAGCGTTCCTACTGTACATGTGTGTCCATCAAAGTCTAGGCTTCTGTGGAGATTAGGGGAGTCTAATTCTAGCTACATAGGCCATGGGAAGCCATGAAGAGCGACATATGATAAGAAAA
>WNFD01023568.1_pt1 | contig 11577 bp, 15 predicted proteins | sample 5400491 | NCBI WGS metagenome assembly WNFD01 (sample SAMN13153343, study PRJNA577476) | soil metagenome | isolation source: 120 cm saprolite under Douglas fir tree site 2 hole 2 replicate 2 | place: USA:California | collected 2015-04-18 | reverse complement strand
AGCCAAGCAATCGGCAGGGCTCTATTACAAGATCGCTCAAGCCGATTTGTTGTTAGAAGATTACCCAGCCGCCAAGAAGGCTCAAGAAATGGCCGCCGAACATCTGCAAACCGTGGCCGATTCCGCCAAGAACTCCCCGACCACAGGTAAAGGAAACGCGGCCAAAGCAGCGTCCACCTTGGCCCCCAAGCTCATTATTTCGGTTCCCAAGAAGTTGCTCGATCAGGTAGCTGCCGGCAAAATTCCCTATGCAGAGTTTCGCAAGCAAGTGACCATCGATTATTTTGACTTTTCCCAGCCTGACGCGAACTCGCCAGATCGCGGTTCGGAGAAGCGCGGCTAATCTTGTTGCTCCAGACGACCTTACTGCAATGTCCAGCCGCAAGCGATGCGACTCATCGCTTGCGGTTTAGCGCTACCGGAGTCCTCCGATTTGATCGACCGTTTAGCGAATAATCTCCAGACTCCAATCGTCCAAGTAAAAGAACCTCTTTTAGACAAGGAGAGGACTCCGCCAGGAGTTCTTTCATAGCCCACGGACAACGGTCCGTGGGCTTTTAGATTTATTTGTTTGTGAACATCACGGCAAAACTACAATTTTCCCCGACAAAGTTCCGGCTTTTTGCAGGGTGTTGTCTTCTAAGAGCCGATGAGCGGCCGCCGCTTCCGATAGGGGAAAAGTCTTACCGATCTCCACGTTCAGTTTTTTCTCTTCCAGCCAGCGGTTCATATCCTCCGCGCAGCGGCGCTGCTCCTCGGCCGACGCGTTGAACATGGCGAATCCATGAAGCGACAAATCCTTGACATAGAAAGGTCCCACCGGAAACACCGGCCGGGCTTGTCGTCCGGCAATGAGCACGATTCGTCCGCGCGGCCGAACCAACTCGACAATCCGGTCGAAGTCCATCTCGCGCTGAGTTTCATCGGTTTTGTAGTTCAGCGCCAAGTCCGCTCCCCAGGACCGACATTTGCCCGCCTTCTCCGCGGAGCCGACCGTTGTAATCACACGCGCTCCAACGGCTTTCGCCATCTGCACGACCATGGAGCCGACGCCTCCTGTCCCGCCGTTCACGAAGACAATCTCGTCCGCCTGCAACCGAGCGCGCTGAAACAGGCCCAAATGTGCAGTGATCCCCGTTAATGCCGCCGCGGCGGCTTCCACATCTGATACGCTCGCCGGCGTCGCGTACAACCATTCTTCCGCGACACATGCGTATTCCGCAAATGTTCCCTGTCGCCCCAACAAACCTTGATTGGAGGCCCAGACTCGATTAGTTGGCTGGAATCTATGGGCATTCGGCCCCACAGCTTCAACCACTCCGGCCAGGTCGCAGCCCGGAATATAGGGCTTAGGCAAGTTCATAGCGACCAAGCCCGACCGAATGTAACCGTCAATGGGATTTAGGGCGGCGGCTCTAACCCGAACCAGTACCTCTCCTCTTGGTGGATTGGGACACGGGAGGTCGCCATACTGGATGACTTCCGGTCCTCCAGTTTTCTCTATGTAAACCGCTTTCATTCTCGATTATTCAACGTAAGGAATCACTAAACGCTCACTTGGAACTCCCAATTCCTCGGACATTCGTGCCCGGAGATCTTTTGAAACTTTTCCATCTGCCACGACTTTGCCTTCAAAGATCACGACAAATCGTCCACTATAAACCCTCATCTTTTCAGATTGAAGCAGTTGAAAATAGGCATTCCAATCGGTCAGCTGAGGATCAGACTGAATGTCGAACCGATCCATATGATCCCGCGGGGCTAATTGATTGGTATCCCGAACCGCTTTACGAGTTGCTCGATTTCTCGGCGAAGAAATGCGAACGAAGGAATGATAAAGAGCAAATCTTGCATGCGCGACGGATCGTAATCCGTTTCGATAACCTCGCTCGTCACGAAAGGTCGGTGCTTGACGTCTTTGGACAAGGAAAATGGAATCTCACCGGTGGAAGAAAGGATGCCTGCGCCGAAAATCTTGGTTTCGTTGTCTTCTTGGATCAGGCCAAATTCGATGCTGAACCAGCTGAAGCGCTTCAAGGCGTGCACTTGCTGTGGATTAGGCGTGCTGACCACTGCTTTGCCAATGAGAGTCAGCAATTCGGCGTAATCCTGATTCATGAGCGAGGGAACATGACCCAAGCAGTCATGGATCATGTCCGGCTCGGGCGTGAATTCCGGGTGCGACCCATGACGAATGAATTGTGTCACCGGAAAGCCGCGGTCGGCAATATAGGAATAGAACGTGCGATAGGGGAGCGGGCCCTCGGCCGGCACGAGATGCATGCGGGTTTCCCGCTCCAACCGCTCGCTTAGATGCCGTAACTGGGGAATCTCGGCTTGACTGATCCCGAGAGTCCTCTTGGCATTCAGGTAAATGCGGCTCGCGTGCTTTTGGTGCAGTTCGTCCAGCTTTGGGCTCGACAGAGATCAAAGAGATTCTTTCGCCGTTTGACATAGCCTTCATCGCCCAGTCCGGGATGGCCGGGCTCCAGCTCCAGCTCGGCGGCATCCGGCGGCTCGATCATCGTCTGGGCGTCGATCGGCACACCGTATTCCACCATCCGCGTCGTTTCTTGCATAGGCGTTCACTCCAGGAATCCATTACCCGCGCCGGGGTGCACAGTCCGTAGCTCTAATATTAAAATAGCCTTTCCTTTGGGGAGCTACAAGTATCCTCCACATCCGCTAAAATTAGATTAGTGCAGCTTAGTGCCTATTAATGGTTTTCGAATCAAATGGGAAATATCTGAATGAAATCCCAAGACCTACTTCCATTGCGACGGATTGATCACGTGCGTTTCTTCGTCGGCAACGCCCGGCAGTCGGCCTATTTTTACCGGAATGCGTTCGGCTTCGACGTGGTCGCGTATGCCGGCTTGGAGACGAGGCTGCGGCATGAGGCCGGTTATGTCCTTCGCCAGGGGGATATTACGTTTGTTTTGGCTTCCCCCTTGTCGGGAGACCATCCGGAAAGCCGCCGACTTATTCTGCACGGCGACGGGGTGCAAGACATCGCTCTGGAAGTGGACGACGTCACGGCCGCCCATGAGAGTGCCGTTTCTCGCGGCGCCGTCAGCGTCCAGCCTCCAACGCTTCTCGAGGACGAAACGGGCATGTATGAGTTTGCCACGATCAAAGCTTACGGTGATACCACGCACACTTTTATCAATCGCGACCGCTATCATGGAGTCTTCGCGCCCGGCTACAAGCCGCTCGATCCCGACCGCTATAGCCCCCGAACCTTTACTTCCATCGGCCTCAAAGCCATCGACCATATTGTCGGCAACGTCGAAGAAGGCAAGATGGACGAGTGGGTGCGCTTTTATGAAAAGGTCATGGGGTTCACGCAGCTCGTGCATTTCGACGACGAGGACATCAGCACGGAGTTCACGGCCCTTATGTCGAAAGTCGTTCAAGGCGGCAATGGGCGAATCAAATTCCCGATCAATGAACCGGCCCAGTCCCGGCGACGCTCGCAAATCGAAGAGTATTTGGAATTCTACGGGGGGCCGGGCGTCCAGCACATCGCCTTAGCCTGCGACGACATAATCGAAACCGTGCGGGCGCTCCGCCAAAACGACGTCTCCTTCCTCCGCGTGCCCGCGGCCTATTATGAGATGCTTCCGCAGAGGGTTGGCCGGATCGATGAAGACATGAGCGACCTAGCCGAGCTGGGCATCTTGGCGGATCGCGACGAGGAAGGCTACTTGTTACAAATCTTCACGAAACCGGTAGAGGATCGGCCGACTTTGTTTTTCGAGGTGATCGAGCGTCGCGGCAGCCGCAGCTTCGGCAAGGGCAACTTCAAGGCACTTTTCGAAGCCATCGAACGCGAGCAAGCCCGCCGCGGGACTTTGTAACGCGTGCCATGGGGATTTTGTTTAGCCGCGACGCGACAGCGGAGCGCGAGAAATAGACATGCGAATGGCCCTTCCAACTATCGCCAGCATTCGTGATTTCTACGCCTTCGAGCAACACGTCAAGACTTGCCGTAAACGCCGAGGGCTAGAAATGGTCCCGGAGTGGTACCAAATTCCGGTTTTCTACTTTTCCAATCCCGCAGGCGTAATCGGTCCGGACGACTCTATCACCGCGCCAAAAGGCAGCAAGGCACTCGATTATGAACTGGAGCTGGCCTGCATCATCGGCCGTGCAGGTCGGGATATCTCCGCTGACGACAACGCTTTCGATTATGTCGCCGGCTTCACCATTATGAACGATTGGAGTGCTCGCAATTTGCAGCGCCTGGAAATGGCCGTCGGTTTGGGACCGAGCAAGGGCAAGGATTTTGCCACCTCTCTTGGTCCAGAGTTGGTCACATTTGATGAGCTCCAAGACCGGTATCGTGATGGACGGCTTTATTTGGATATGACAGCCAAGGTGAACGGCCGAACCCTTTCAAATGGCAACTCCGGCAGCATGTACTGGACCTGGCCGCAGCTCATCGCTCACGCCAGCCGGGACGTGTGGCTGCGGCCCGGCGACGTACTTGGCTCCGGCACGGTCGGCACTGGTTGTATTTTGGAATTGACCCCCGAGGCTGCTGGGGGTTGGCTCAAGCCCGGAGATGTGGTGGAATTAACTATAGAAAGATTAGGAACGCTGCGAAACCACGTTGCCTAATCTAGCAGCGTCAGTGGCGAGCCGGGTTGCGTCAGCGCCCGGAGTCAGGTTCTATGGATTTCACGCATCGCTGAACTACCGCTGGAGTATCGTCATGCCTCCCTACATGAAAGTCGGCTCGATCCCACGCAAACGGCACATGGCCCATCGGCACCTTCCTGGTTTTCGGGGAGAGGGCATCTTTTATGAGGAAGTTGTCACGACGGGCGGTTTCGGGCGAACTTATAGCATTTGCTATCATCTTCGGCCCCCGACCCGTGTTCGCAAGGTGGAATCCTCGGGATCGGTATCTATCGACATTTGGAACGAGACAGTTCTCCGCCACCATCACTTTAAAACCGGACATATGATGCCCCACGGGACGCCGATTTCCGGCCGAGTTCCGCTCTTGCTGAATGATGACGTGGTCATGGCCCGGTGCCGCCCCTCTGAACCGCAAACCGAGCTCTACCGAAATGCCGCCGCGGATGAAGTGCTCTTTGTCCACCAAGGCACGGGCGCTTTGCACAGTATGTTCGGTGTACTTCCCTTTAAGGCTTGCGACTATATTGTCGTGCCCCGTTGCACAACCTATCGGCTGGAGTTCGACACGGGCATTCATGGCGCCCAACCCGATCTTCTCATCTTTGAATCGGCCGGAAGCGTGGTCGTTCCTCCCCGCTACCTTCAACCTGACGGCCAGGTTCGGCTCGGGTCTCCTTACGGCGAGCGCGATTTTCACGGTCCTCAGGAAACGCCCGTTACTGACAGCGAAAAAGATGTTGCGGTGCTCATTAAGGATGGTCGGCGACTTACCCGATACACGCTGGCCCATCATCCCTTTGACGTCGTCGGTTGGGACGGCATGCTCTATCCATACACTTTCAACGCTGATGATTTCGAGCCCATTACCGGCACGTTTCATCAACCACCGCCGATCCACCAGACTTTCGACGCGCCGGGTTTCGTCATTTGCACTTTTGCACCGCGCATGTTGGACACCAACCCGGAAGCCATCCGGGTTCCGTGGGCCCATTCGAACGTCCAGGCGGATGAGGTTCTCTTCTATGTCCGCGGCCATTTCTCCAGCCGAAAAGGCGTCGAGGAAGCGAGTATTACCCTCCATCCGCGCGGCATTCCCCACGGACCGCATCCCGGAACCATCGTCGCCAGCCGCAATAAAACTCATACCGACGAGCTGGCCGTTATGATGGACACCGTCAAGCCGCTCTCCCTCACCCGCCAGGCGCTCGATCTGGACGACCCGGAATATCCCTACAGTTGGTTGGAGGACGAACCAGGACCGGTGCTGTAATGTCATTGGTCGGCAAATGCTGCTGCTTGTGCAAGAGCCATTGAATTTGGAGAAATCTTCTGATCCAACTAGGATGAGTCACAAAGATTTCGAACAAGGAGAGCCAGATGAACGACGAAAGACTTCAACAATTGGAAAAGAAAGTGTCACACCTGGAAGAGGAATTTCAACAAGTCAAAAAGATTCTCGGCAATCACTCCCGAGAGCCGTGGTGGAAGCGTACGGCGGGAATGTTCGCAGGCGATAAGACTTTTGAAGCCATCATGCAAGAGGTGCGCAAAAATCGGCGCGCCGATTATGCTGCCGCCCGAGCCGAATTTGACAGGAAGGGCAAATCCAATAACCGAGCAAAGAAGCGTCGGCCAAAGTGAGGCGGAGGTGTGGAGTTGTCCTTTATCCTCGACACGGATCTTATTTCCATTTTGCAAAGCCAGACTCGCCCGGCATATGACCGCTTGCAGTCTCGCTTGGAGTTGCATCCGCAGAGTGCGATTCAGGTTTCCATTATTAGCCTCCAAGAACAAATTCGAGGCTGGATGGCATTCTTGAATCGAGCTCGATTTTCCGAAGACGTTATTAAAGCATATTCGAGATTGGAGGGCGTGTTCCGCTATTACTATGACTCTAATTTTCTTCCCTTTGGGCCAGAAGCCCAAACTCACTTTATTGACCTTCGCCGTCAAAGGATCAAAATTGGCACACTGGATCTCCGTATTGCAAGCAGTGCTCTTGCAACGAGCTCCACCTTGTTAAGTCGAAATCTTCGCGACTTTCGCACCGTTCCCGGGCTAGTGGTCGAAGATTGGACCCAGTAAACTGAATCGCGCACAATTTAGGAACCCAGTAGTGCTCATTGACATTGCCGCCGCCGATTATTTGGATGTCTATCACCTGCTCGTCGGCGTGGTCACGCCGCGGCCGATTGCCTGGGTTACAACTCTCGACCCAGAGGGCCGGGTAAATTTGGCCCCGTTCAGTTTCTTTAATGCGTTTGGCGCGAACCCCCCCGTGGTGGTTTTCTCGCCCACTCTGCGGCGTGACGGCAGCAAGAAGGACACGCTTCGCAATCTTGAGGCGACCGGAGAGTTCGTGCTCAACGCCGCCGTCGAATCTTTGGCGGAAAAAATGAATCTTTGCTCCAAGGAATTGCCGTATGGCCAAAGTGAGGCGGAATTGGCCGGGCTTACTTTGCTTCCTTCCGTAAAGGTGAAACCCCCGCGAGTTGCGGAAACGCCAGTCACCATGGAGTGCAAGCTCTTGCAAATCGTTCCGATCGGCAAAGGCCCTATCGCCGGCAACCTGATCATCGGCGAGGTCCTGGTCATACATATTGCCGACGACTTGCTCGACGACAAAGGCCGAATCGATCCCCGCAAGCTGCGAACCATTGCCCGCCTCGGGGGAGATTATTATTGTCGGACGACGGACTTGTTTGAGATGAAAAGGCCACAATAGAATCGATGGAATCGGAATCCGACAAAGGAAATCGCATGCAGGTCTATTTCTTCCATCTTATGTCTTGGCCGTATTTGCCGGCCGACTTCGACGGCAAGTACGACTCGGCCTGGGTTTGGCTTCCCAATGAGCTCTACGATCCGGTCAAGGGCCACGAGCTTTATCGCGAATACATCAACACGCTCGCCTATGCCGAGGAGCTGGGCTTCGACGGTATTTGCGTCAACGAGCACCACCAAAATGCCTATGGATTGATGCCCTCCCCCAATCTGATCGCGGCGGCCCTGACGCAGCGAACCCGGCGAGTTAAGATCGCGGTCATCGGCAACGCCCTGCCGCTTTACAATCCGCCGCTGCGTGTGGCTGAAGAAATGGCCATGCTCGACGTCCTGAGCGGCGGCCGGCTTATCGCCGGTATGGTCGTCGGCGGCGGACCGGAATACTATTCCTATCAAGTCGATCCGACCTCCGCGCGGGAGCGTTTTCGCGAGGCTCTGGATCTCATCATCAAGGCCTGGACTCAGCCGGGTCCGTTCCTTTGGAACTCGAAGCATTACTTCTTCAACTATGTCAATCCTTGGCCCCGGCCGCTGCAGAAGCCGCACCCGCCTATCTGGATTCCCGGCGTTGGCAGCTTGGAAACAATTGAATTCATCGCCCAAAGACGATACTCCTATATGGGAGTTCCTTATTTTCACATCGATGTTTTTCGGTGGATGTTCGGTCAGTTCCGCGAAGCTTGCGAGAAAGCCGGCTACTCTGCCGATCCGGAGCAGATGGGCTGGGGCGTGCCGATCTATGTGGCCGAGACGGATCGCCAGGCCCGCGAGGAATTCGAGCCGCATTGCTCCTACTTCCAGAAGAATCTTCTCAAGGGAGTCCGCCTAAACGTCAGCGAAGTCGGCCCTGGCAATCATCAAAAATCGGCCTCTGTTTCTATCTGAGCAGAAAACCTGGAACGATGTAGAAAAGGGCGTCTTCGCCATCGTGGGCAGCTCGGCTACCGTGCGCCAGAAACTTCAACAACACTTGAAGGAACTCGGCTGCGGGGTACTCTTGACCGGCTGCCAAACCGGAACCTTGCCGCATGAACTCGCCCGCAAGAGCATGGAGCTGTTCGCCCGAGAGGTCATGCCGCATCTCAAGAAAGAATCAAACCAGGAAGCGCCAAGCGTGATGGCCCGACATGTTTGAAACCTTCAAAAAGCTGAAGTATGGTGCCCGCGTTTTGCTCTCCCGTGGCGGTGGCGAGGCGGAAACGATCTCCGTGGCCGGTAAGTCCACCTTCATTCGCCAAGGCGGTAATGGCACGCCATTTGTTTACTTGCACAGCACCTTGGATGAATCCTTCATGTGGTTCCCCTTCTTTGAGACTTTCGCCAAGCATTTTCGCGTGCTCGTCCCCACGCATCCCGGCTTCGGCAAGAGCGAAGGATTTGACCGGATCGATACCATCGAGGACATGGCCTTCCATTATCTAGAGTTGTTCGACGCGCTTGGCCTAGAAAAAGTCATCCTGGGCGGCGTGAGCCTGGGAGGCTGGATCGCCGCCGAGTTCGCGGTACGCTGGCCCGAGCGTGTCGAACGCCTCTGGTTGGCCGATGCGCCCGGCTTGTGGGTCGACGATCAGCCGCTCGGCGATTTGTTCCGGGTTATGAACGACCGCGATCAGCTTCGGCACATGTTATTTCACGATCCGGACGGTTACATTGCCAAGCTCGTTATTCCGGACAATCCATCCGAAGACCGCATGCTGACGGCCTATCAATCGCTGACCGTCCTGGCCCGATTAGTTTGGGAACGGCCCTACGATCCCAAGCTCGCGAGCCGTCTCCACCGGATTTCATGTCCCGTTTTGCTTGTCTGGGGGTCCAACGACCGCTTGGTTCCGCCCGCTTATGGGGAGGCTTATCACAAGCAAATTTCGCAGGCCGAGATTAAGTTCATTTCCGATTGCGGACACTTGCCGATGTTTGAGCAGGAGTCCCAATTCCTGGAGACGATTGTCCGATTCTGCAAGCAATAATCGTCGGCGTACAATACTGGCATGAAGTCCATTGTTCATTTTCTGGCTCCGCCGGGCCCGTGCGGCTACTTGCCCGATCAGACTTGGCGACTGGAATATGAATTCTTCAGCAAGCTCAGTGCCGCGGAATACTTGGTGCGTTTGGAACATGGTTGGCGGCGCTTCGGCGGCAGCGTATTTCGCCCTCGCTGCCCGGCCTGCAACGCCTGCCGCTCCTTGCGAGTTCTGGTCGAGCAATTTCAACCCAATCGCAGCCAGCGCCGCGTCCGCAAATTCAACCAGAATATAGTGACACTGCACATCGGCTCCCCGAACGTTACCCGCGCCAAGTTGGATCTCTACGACCGCTACCATGCCATGCAGTCAGATGCTAAAGGCTGGCCACTTCACGAAGCTAAAGATATGGCCAGCTATGCCCATTCGTTTGTGGAAAATCCTTTTCCCACCGAAGAATGGTGCTATTATCTCGGCGACCGATTGGTGGGTGTCGGCTACGTGGATTCACTTCCTGGTGCCCTCTCCGCCATCTACTTTTTCCACGATCCCGACGAGCGCCACCGGTCCCTGGGCGTTTGGAATGTTCTCCAGGTCATCGATCGTGCCCGCGAACTTCGCACTCCTTATGTCTACTTGGGGTATTTCGTAGAGGGCTGCCCAAGCATGCAGTACAAGGCCGGCTTCAAGCCAAATCAAATTCGGGACCCCACTGGCCGCTGGCAAGATTTTCGAATCACATGACCTTGGACCACGCCTCTTAGCGAATCTAAGCGCTCGGCGAGCGCGAAACGATAAATCAGACACGCTGGATTCATCGGTTCACACTCGCGGAATCTTCAATTCGCTACTCACCACTTTACCACTCACTACTCAGTCTTCACTTGGCAGTATATCCACCATCCACCAACAAATGGCTTCCGGTAACGAAACTTGATTCGTCGGAAGCGAGAAAGAGAACGGCGTAGGCGATCTCGCGCGGGTCGGCAATGCGCTTGAGGATATGAGCGCCACCCCAGTCGGGATGGGAATCCGCGGCCGCTCGGTCCATGCCTTTTTCACGAGTCAAGCGTTGGACGATTTGAGTCCAGACCGTTCCAGGGCAGACGGCATTGACGCGAATGTTGTCCGGCGCCAAATCCAAGGCCATGCAGCGGGTCATCGTGGCGACCGCCGCCTTTGAAGAATTGTAGGTGACAAAATTAGGTTGGGCGATGAAGCTCGACATCGAGGCGATGTTGACGATCGCCCCGCCGCCGGCTTTGCGAATTTCCGGGACGACGTGCTTGGCCACCAGGGCCGGCCCCATCACATTCACATCCAAAATCTGCCGCCAATCTTCCGGAGTGGCGTCAATTCCCTTGAGAATAAAGACGGCCGCGTTATTGACTAGGATATGGATGCGGCCGAAAGCCCGGGCCGCCTCGGCCGCCATCCGGGCAGCGCTGCCTTCGTCAGCCACATCGGTGGCAATGAAGTGGGCCCGGCCGCCGCCACGACTTATCTCTTGGGCCGTTCGCTTACCCGTCTCGGGATTCTTTTCGGCGATGACGACGGCGGCGCCTTCCTCCACGAACAATTCACACGTCGCCTTGCCGATCCCGTCCCCACCACCCGTGACGACCGCGACTTTATCTTTGAGCCGATTCATGGTGACAATTCTCCAGTTGCCGTCCAATGAAAATTACTATCGACCTTATCTTCGTTTCCGCAGACTACCGTAACAAATCCATCCTCGCGGACAAGCCTGCTCTAGGTTTCCATGGTAAATCATTGCCGCAGACGTTTCTTCAGGCGACAATAAGGTTGCCGATGCCAACCGGTCAAGGGAGGTGTCCAATGCTTTGGATCTCTTTGATTGTCTCAAGCGTGTTCTTGCTGATTGCGAACGTTCTCGCTTTTCAAAAAAAACTCGGCGAGGCAAGCGCGGTGGGATTCTTCGGCATTGTGGGAGGATTGTTATGTGCGGGTCCCGCCATTGCACTCACCTGCCTACTGACTGGTATAGGAGGCTTGCTGTTGTGGTATCGGGGAGCAAAGCCTCGCAGCTTTTTGATTTATTCTTTGGGGGCTATGCTGACGAGCCACCTCATTCTGGGCCTTTGGGTCGGGCAACAAACATATAAGAGGAACAAGGAACTGCAGGAATCCTATCCCCCGCAGTCTTTGGTGGCACGGCTCGCCT
>WNFD01006609.1_pt1 | contig 11578 bp, 12 predicted proteins | sample 5400491 | NCBI WGS metagenome assembly WNFD01 (sample SAMN13153343, study PRJNA577476) | soil metagenome | isolation source: 120 cm saprolite under Douglas fir tree site 2 hole 2 replicate 2 | place: USA:California | collected 2015-04-18 | reverse complement strand
AGACGAGCGCCACCAGCAGCGCGACCCAGAGAGCCGTACCAAATGAAATCAGGAATATACTGCTCCAACTGAAATCATTGCCCCATAACATAAAAGTATCCTCACTTTCAAGCTATCTACAGAACTGTTTTTATCGAGAGAGGAGCATTCGAAGCTCTCACTCGAAGTTTCTCTCACCTACGTTATGTCTCACTTACGAGAGTGGTTTGCCTTTTGGAGACCTCATTGCTCCTGACAGGACTGGCTGCCCAGCGTCCTGTCTGGTGCTAGTATGAGCAGGAAGCGTCATGAAAACGTCATGAGCCTCGTCATGGAGAGGTGTGTCGCTGGCGATATGACATGCGGAGATGCTGTTTCATGCGTTGGCGCAAGAGGCGCCAGATGAGGAAGAGTGCTGTGAGCATGCCAAGGATCACCCAACCCGAGCGCTCGAACAGCAGTTGGAGACGGTCCAGTTCCATCCCAATACCATACCCGATCAAACAATACACCGCGTTCCAGAGAAACGCCGCCACCATCTCGAAGAGCAGGAAGCGACCGTAGTTCATATGGGTGATACCAGCACTGAGCGCAACAAAGGACCGCATATGCCCGATCGTATGTGAAATCAGGATGGCCTTGCCCCCATGTTTTGTCAGCAGCCTACGTGCCAGTCGTATCCTTCCAGCCAGGCGCAGTCGATGTCCGAGTCGGCTCATACTCCAGTGTCGTGCCACGCGAGCCAGTACGAAGCGCCCGAACAGGTAATCGGCGTGATAGCCAAGCACGGTGCCTAGCCAGGCGAAGAAGATCACCCAGCCCAGATTCAGCGTCCCGTGACGAGCATACAAGGCACCCAGCAGCGCTAAGGTGCCTCCGGGCAGCACAAGACCGAGGGCTGCCGTGTTTTCGACGAGTGAGCCGAGAAAGACGATGATGTAGCCGTAGCGGTCATAGAGCCCTGCCAACAGATCAATCCACTCGTGTATGTGCAGCATGTTGCATTCCCCAGTGCTCTTCAGGAACCTCCTCGTGTCCTGGGTACCAACGCTTCACCCATCTCATTTGCCTTGCGCCAGTGTAGAGGATAACGGCTGAGTGTGAGATACGGCTGAACGTTTCCTGTGAGCAACCTGTGAGTACCTGGCGCTCATACTCTCTGTTCCAGCTTCGTTGCATCAGGGCCCTTTCATGCGAGAGTCAGCCAGACACTGAAGGTACTCCCTTTGCCAGAGGTACTTTCAGCGGTAATGTGGCCGCCGAGCTGTTCTACCAGCATCTGCGCGATGGGAAGCCCCAGCCCTGTCCCCTGGCGTGAGCGTGCGCGATCAGCACGATAGAAGCGATCGAAGATGTGCTCCAGATCAGCAGGCTCCATGCCGATGCCGGTGTCACGCACACGCAGCGCTGCTTGCCCATTTACCCGCTCAAGCGAAACTATCACGCGCCCGGCTTCTTCTTCACTGCCTACCGGCGTGTACTTGAGTGCATTATCGAGGAGGATAAGCGCCACACGGCGCAGGCTTTCTTCGTCACCGCGCACGCGCACTGGCTCAATATGGCCGATCTCCAACTTCAACTGCGATCCCTCCGTGCTCAGCCGCCTGCGCAATTGACGCACCAGTTGGAGCACCTCGTGATCTAGCTCGACGGTCGGTTCGTGTTGTCTGCTCCCCTCTGCCGTAATTCTCGTTGCATGTGTTTCGAGCGAGGTATCCTGGTTGGCATCGGCTCGAGCCAGGAGCAGCAACTCTTCCACCAGTTTCGCCAGTCGAAGCGCCTCTTCGTGTACATCAGCGAGCATGGCGCTCCGCTCCTCGGGTGGCAGTTCATTCAAATGACGTTGCAAGAAGGCCAGGTTGCCCCGGATCGTGGTGAGTGGGGCACGCAGCTCGTGCGAAGCATCGTCGACAAAGCGGCGCTGGGTCTGTGATGCGCTCTCCAGGAAGGCAAGCATCTCGTTGAACGTATCCACCACCTGTGCCATCTCGTCGTGCCCACGAGGCCGGGATACTCGCTGGCGCAGGTTGCCAAGGCGTGTGCCGCGTGCCGTGGAGGCGGCTATGGCTCGCGCGGTCGCTACGATTCCTGCCAACGGCCGCAGCACGCGGGTAGCGATGATCCAACTCCCTATCAACGTCCCTGCAAGCGTTACCAACCCGGTCAGCACGAGTAATGTCTGTAACGAGAATAGCGTGGCATCGACATCGCTGAGTGACTTCGCGACCAGCAGCATGCCGATGACCGGACGAGAACCCGGAGACGTCCCACTGGCATTCTCAGCCGGCGCATACATGGGTGATGCTTCCACGCGCACGTGCTCACCGCTAATTGTGGTTGTGTACCAGATGGTCTGTCCTGCCAACACCGTCCGAGTAGTATCACTGCTGATCGGTATACTCCTGCCAGTGCCAGTCGCAGCGGGATAGCGCATATTCCCTCGTGTGTCCACGATCTCGACCACCACTTCCTGCTCACGGAACGTATCAATGGTAGGAAGGGAGAGGCGCGCGGGCCAGTACGGAGGGGTAGGGGACAGTTCGCGGGCTACATCCAGGGAAGCCACGCGAGTTTCTGCGTGTACTGCACTGTCCACGCTCTGGTTAATCGCTTCGATCGTCAATACCAGGAAAAGTGTCCCGAAGAAACCCAGCGCTACGGCCAGGAGCGTGCCATACCACAGCATCAAACGCAGCCGCAGTGAACGTGGCCTGCTTTGGTCGAGTTCTGGTGCTGTCGTTGCGCGCTTTCCCATGCTCACTCACCGCTCAATGGAGCAAACAGGCAAATCATACTTGAGCGTCGTTTCTGTTGACGTTCATCGTCGAGAGACACATCTGCATCTTGCCTTACTCTTTGAAGACGTAGCCCACGCCACGCGTAGTGTGGATCAGTCGTGGTTCGTCTTCAGCTTCGAGCTTGGCACGCAGGTATCCAACATAGACTTCCAGGACATTGGAGGAGCCTTCAAAATCCAATCCCCAGACACGGTCCAGGATGATTTCACGAGTGAGTACCTGGCGTGGACGTTTCATGAAAAGTGAGAGCAACTCATATTCGGTGGGCGATAGTTCGATTTCACGTGCGCCGCGATGCGCCACGCGGGTTCCCGTATCTAACTCGACGTCAGCGAAGCGCAACACGTCGTGGCGCTCTTCCTGGTTCCGGCGTAGCAGCGCCTTGACACGCGCCACCAACTCTTCTGGAGCAAACGGTTTCACCAGGTAATCATCAGCTCCCATCTCCAGTCCCTTTACCCGGTCAGGCACGGCATCCCGCGCAGTGAGTATCAGGATGGGCACGTTGTCGCCTGCTGCCCGCAGCCGCTGCGCTACCTCCAGTCCATCCAACCCTGGCAGCATGATATCGAGCACGATTAAGTCAGGGGGGCGTTCTAGCGTACGGGTCAAGGCTTCATTACCGCTGGCCGCGATAGCGACGCTATACCCTTCGTAGGACAGGATGCGTCGCAACAGGTCCGTGATCCGCGGATCGTCGTCCACGGCCAGAATGTGCGCCTTCATCGATCTTCCTCCTCCATTCTATAGCAGCAGCGTTATCTTCTGAAAAGGCAGGAGAACCATCCAGCTTTTAACATGTTGTTTTTCTCCATTTCTAATGTGAGTATAGCATAGCTGTGTGAAGCGATGCTGAGCCAAACATGAGATGAACCTGAGAGCGGGATTCATCCACCTATTGACAGTTTTCCCTGATCCTTCCACATTTCCATTGAGCGTAGACAATGACACGCCCCACCGGTGTGTATCCCAACGCTTGCGCCCATTCAGGCGCATTTCAGCAACCTCACAGGGTGAGTTCACTCCATTGCGATATACTGTGACCAGGAGAAGTGAACAGTAGGTATGTAGAAGCTCTCTTCCTTCCTTGATTGCCCGCATGCACGTTGAGCGTGTTGAACGAGGTGCTGCCGACCTTCTTGAGCAGAGGGTCAATACCAAGGGAAACAAATAATGCTTTCAGCGAATAGCTGGTTATGGATAGGATTTAACCTCTTCGTCCTGGCGATGCTTGCACTTGACCTGGGCATCTTTCATCGCAAAGCCCATGCCATCTCGATCAAAGAGGCATCGATCTGGAGCCTCGTGTGGATTGCACTGGCGATGATCTTCAACGCGGGCATCTACTTCTTCAGTGGACCCGAACCTGCGCTGCAGTTTTTCACAGGCTACTTGATCGAAAAATCGCTCAGTGTTGATAACATCTTCGTTTTTGTGCTGCTCTTCACCTCCTTCAGTGTACCGGTAGCCTATCAACACCGGGTGCTTTTCTGGGGTGTCCTGGGCGCCCTTGTCTTGCGTGGCATGATGATTGCGTTGGGGGTCGTCCTGCTGGAGACGTTCCACTGGATCATCTACCTGTTCGGCGCATTCCTGCTCTTTATAGGGATTCGCATGTGTCTCCACAAAGAAGCCGAAGTGCATCCCGAGCGCAATCCCTTGCTGAAGCTTGTGCGCCGGATCGTCCCTGTCACGCGTGACTATGAGGGCGACCGCTTTATGGTACGGCGAGCGGGTCAAATTTGGGCGACGCCACTGCTGCTTGTGTTGCTGGTTATCGAGACAACTGATCTGATCTTCGCCCTGGACTCGATTCCCGCCATTTTCGCGGTCACCCAGGATCCGTTTCTCGTCTATACATCCAATGTCTTCGCGATCCTAGGGCTGCGCTCGCTGTACTTCGTGTTCGCCAACGCGATGGGCAAGTTCCACTATTTGAAACTCGGGCTAGCAGTGGTGCTGTCCTTCGTGGGTGCGAAGCTGATCCTGGCCGACATCTATCACATTTCCACCGCGCTCTCGCTGGCAGTAATCGCCGTGATACTCGCCACTGCCATTGTGGCTTCAGTCGTGCGCGCTCGGCGTCTTGCAGCGAGGAACCAGAAGCTCTAGACGTTGGAGCGCGAAGCAGTACAGGTCGTGGTGGGAAGATCATCGCTTGTCACGACAACCTGGACAAACACACCACTTAATACCACCTGACCCTGCACACCGCTTTCTGTCACCTGAACAGCTACCAGGTAGGTCCGTGTTTCTCCGGCTCGCGCTCCACGCACATCAAAGGTAATGTCTGTCGACCGTGCCTGGCGACACAGCACTTGTCCTTCCGCATGCCAGAGCGTGTACAGGGGCTCCTGCATCCCTGCCGTCTCGAAGCTGTAGCGACCTGTGATGGGATGAAGAGCGGCTTCTGGCTCAGTCACGCACAATATGGTGTCTCCAGTGATGAGCACCTTTGGTTGCTCAAGCCTCAGTACAGTCGTGGTTGGGTGGTGTGCCTCCAGGGTGTGAGGCCGTGGTGGGAGCATAGCGCTCATTAGGTATCGTTTCCTCCATTGCTCTCGCCATGCCCATCCCCAATGCTGGGTCGGCATGGCTTCTTCTCGCTTATATACATTTGCATACCTCATAGCAATAGCACAAGACTTGCGTGGACATAGGGGTCTTCCATGTCCTCTTACTAGAAGCGTAACAAGTCCGTATGAATTGACACTGTAAAATCACTGAGATAGAACTGAGTGCTGAGTAATTATGCGATGCCGATAAGCTCGCGACCGGCAAACATGCACCTTTCTTCCAGGAGTGTCTTGAACACAACGAGCCAGGTGCTGAGTATTGGAACGTGCGCAGCGATGGCTTCTTGGCTGTACAGAATGGTTCCCGAAGTAGTATGATGTGGCATGTTCTAGGAGCCAGCAAGCGTGTATGACAGAGAGACAACCATGGCAAACATCCTAGTGGTTGAGGACGAAGTTGACATCTGCAATTTGATCCGCACCGAACTGGAGGGCGAGGGCCACACCGTCTACCAGGCTTTCGACGGGCAGACAGCGCTCACCCTTGTCGAGGCCCATCCCTTACAGTTGATTATCCTGGATTGGATGTTGCCGGGCCTGGATGGGCTAACCGTCTGCCGGCGCATCCGGCAGCATCATCTCGCGCCCATCATTATGCTCACCGCGCGCAACGAGGAGGTTGATCGCATTCTGGGCCTGGAAGTCGGAGCCGATGATTACATCAGCAAGCCCTTTAGCGTTCGTGAACTGCTAGCCCGCGTGCGTGCGCTCTTGCGTCGCGTTGATCTCGATCGCCGTGCCACGCCACCACAAGTCGGCGAGCAGGGCGCCTCTGTTTTGGGCGGCTCCCTATCCCCCAACATTTCTGCCTCGGGGCCAGGCTCGATCACTCGTGGGCCGCTCCAAATTCACGAAGACTCGCGGGTGGTCTTGCACAATGGCGTAGAGATCGACCTGACTCCGAAAGAATATGAATTACTGGTGCTGCTTGTCTCCCATCCCGGTCGCGCCTTTAGCCGCGAGTACCTCTTGCAGCACCTCTGGGGCTACGACTACGATGGGTTCGATCGTACCGTCGATACACATATTACCCGTCTGCGCAAGAAACTTGGCTCTCAAGCAGAGAAGATCGTAACGGTGTGGGGCGTCGGGTATCGTTTTGTGCTGTAGCAGCAGCCCGCGCCTCCCGATCGCCCGTCGCGCATTGCCATCATCTTGTTCTTCTTTCATCCTCAACAATGGGCCTCTCTGGCTGTCACAAAATCGCCACACTTTTGGCAACAGATCGCCATACTTCTCCGCTATCCTTAGTCATAGAGAGGAGTGAGCAACAGTACTGACCTCTCAGCAACTGTACTTGCTCCCATATGTGAACCACATATCAAATCAAAAGTGAAGTGAAGGAGTAGACTATGTTCTGGCTGACCAAACTGAGTTTTAAACGTGCTCAGCATATTGTCGTCGCTGTTTTTTTGAGTCTTCTGATCCTGGGAGGTATGCTCAGGCCAGCAGCCGCAGCGGCCGTATCCTCAACCATACCGAATATGCAAGTGATCGATACCTATGTGACATCGCAAATGCAGCACCTCCATATCCCTGGAGTCACCCTCGGGATCGTCCACAAGAACCAGATTGTCTACACTCATGGGTACGGTGTCGCTGATCCGTCAGGACGGCCAATGACCGCACACACGCCCTTTGTTCTTGCATCGATCAGCAAGTCTTTTACCGCCTTGGCTGTGATGCAATTAGCGACGCAAGGGAAAATTGACCTGGATGCGCCAGTGCAACGCTATATTCCCTGGTTCCATGTCGCCACGCCCGGAGCGTCGAGTCAGATCACCATTCGTCACCTGCTGACTCATACGAGTGGTCTCTCCCCCTATCTGGGAGGGATACGTCCGGCGTCTCCGGATGAAAGCATTGAGAAGTTTGTGCGGGGAATGAGTACCACGAGGCTGACCGCGCCCGTTGGGAAGCAGTTCCAGTACAGCAACGCTAACTACGCAGTACTCGGCCTGGTTGTCCAGGTCGTCTCTGGAGAAGCATATGGAGCGTACATTCAACAGCACATCTTTGATCCATTAGTGATGCATGAGAGCTTTACCTCCCAGGCCGAAGCCCTCAAACACGGACTGACCGCAGGCTATCAGACCTTTTTTGGAGCGGTGCTTCCAGTGAATGCACCCTATCATCTGGATATCCAGCCAGCAGGCTATCTCATTTCTAGTGCAGAAGACATGACCCATTATCTGCTGGCCCAGATGAATGGTGGGCGATACGGCACCGCATCAATCCTCTCACCAGCAGGAATGGAGAGCATGCATGCGCCAGAGGTCACTACGCATCAGAATGAGGGAGGAAACGGGGAGATACAAGCGCAGTATGCCATGGGCTGGTTTGTCGGCTCTCTGGATGGTGTGCCGATCCTGAACCACGGCGGCGATGATATCAACATGCATGGGGATATGATGATGGCCCCCGGAAGCGACTTTGGCCTGATCGTTTTAACCAATATGGGCAGCTTGGAAGGAAACCTGGTCGGAGCGCTACCGCAGACGGCGGAGGGGGTAATGCACCTGTTACTCGTTCAATCGGTGCCAGCTTCGAATGACCTCGTCACGATTTACCTTATCATTGATGGGATTGTTTGCATCCTCACAACGCTTGCGCTCTGGTCACTGGTAAGATTACTGCGACGGCGACAAACATCGCTGAAAAGGCAGTTTGTCAGTCTGCTCCGGTATCTCCTTCTGCCTTTGTTCTGGGAATGTGTCCTACCCATCGGCCTGTTCGTAAGCATCCCAATCCTTTTAGGAGGGGTCTCATGGATTGGCATCGTGCTCTACCTTCCCGATGTTGGATATTGGCTCCTGGCACTATTCTGTCTTTTGTTCCTGACCGGTTTGGTGAGGTGCATCCTGACTGTTCTGCATTTGCGCGCCCGTTGCAATGAGCTAGTCAAACTTGCCCTGGTTCCCAAGGAACGTGATTGGCATGTCCCTTAAATCTCTACATCTGAAGGGATAACTCAAAGGAGGCTGAGAGCAGTTTCACGGGAGGGGTGCCCAGCAAAAAAAGATGGCCACCCCCTCCTGGATTCTTCTGGCCAAACATGGTAATCTACCTCACGGGGATATACGATGATGATCAATATGCTGACGACCTTTTTTCGCCCCATCAAGCACAGACAAAGTTATGTGCATTTGCTCTACCTGCTTGTAGCCTTTCTGCTGGGATGTTGCTACCTGTTCTTCCTCGTAATCGGGTTTTCGTTCAGCATGTTGCCCGTGCCCATCTTGATAGGGGCTCTGCTTGACGTGAAGACCGTACCTATTTGGATTGTCATTCCGTCTGTCTTGTTTCTGCTCCTCGAAATAGTGCTTGTACTATCCGTCATACAGAAATTAGCAGCATTTGAGCGTTCAATGGCACAGGCCTGGCTCAAGGTGACTATTCCCGATCCTTTCCTCGTGGAAAGGGAAAAGACTGGGCGATGGAAACGATTGGTCTCTTCTCTGAAAAGCGCGGTGATGTGGAAAAGCCTGACCTATTTTCTCGTCAAAGCTTTCTTCGGTCCCCTGAGCTTAGGGATCGTTCTGTCCATTCTTGGACTGTCATTCCTTCTGTTCTTTGGCTCTCTTGCCATTGTCATCGCTATGGGACTGGCCTTCCTGTTCCATACGCAACCTTTTCCTTTGGTTGCGCTGATTCCTTTCGCGGGCCTTAATAGTCTCCCAGTTCCTCTGGTGTTGGTACGGCTCGGATTCACCGCGCTTCTCGGGCCGGTGCTCTTCGCGGGTGATGTCCATCTCAGCAACGGCCTGGCAGTACTCTGGGGACAGTTTGCCGCCCGCACCCTTGGTGCAAGCCAGAGCGATCTCCAGCTTGCAGAAGCGAGACGCCTTGCTGAACGGGAACGGGCCAGGGCAGATCAGGCAGACCAGAAGCGCCGCGAATTGATCACCAACGTGTCCCACGAGTTGCGTACCCCGGTCACCAGCATTCAAGGACATGTCGAGTCGCTCTTGAAAGCCTGTGGCAGCGATGGAACGACGCTCTCATCGCCCGACCTCTTGCGCACATATCTCACCATTGTGCATCGCGAGTCGCTCCATCTCGGCACGCTGGTCGATGACCTGCTCGCGCTATCTCGTGCTGAAACAAATGAGCTGCGCCTGAAGCTGGAAGCGGTTGCAGCAGAAGAGGTCATTGAGGAGGTGTATCAAACGGTGATGCCGCTGGCCAGGCGCGAACGACAGATCGCTCTTGTACACCAGATCGAGCCAGCATTGCCCCCTGTTCTGGCTGATCGCCAGCGACTCACCCAGGTTTTGCTCAACCTGGTGCGCAATGCTATTACTTACACGCCTGATGGGGGAATTGTGTCGATCTCGCTGCACAAAGCCGATGACGAGCACCTCGCTTTGCTGGTTTCCGATACGGGCATGGGTATTCCCCCAGAGGAGCAGGAGCGTATCTTCGAGCGCTTCTACCGCACCGATACATCACGATCACGCCGTTCTGGCGGTGCTGGCTTGGGGCTCGCGATTGTCCGTGATTTTGTGGTGGCGATGGGAGGATCGATCTCCGTGGAAAGTATGGTCGGCGAAGGCAGCACATTCCGTGTCCTTCTCCAGGTCGCCCAGGTTTCCAGATCGTAGTCTCATTTAGTTTGCGCCGGTGTAAGTGGCAGCCTGCTATTGGCGCCGACCGCCTAGTGCTCGGAACAGATTTCCCCTATCTTTTGGGCGAGCGGTATAGGCGCTCAGTGTCCTATGTCCAGGATGCTGGGCTTTCCACATCTGATGCGCACAGGATTCTCGACACTAACGCGGCATCTCTGTTGCAACTGGAGAGAAGCTAAGCAATGCGCACGGTACAATTTGGCATCTCTCTTGCGCCAAACATCGCAGATATGAGTATTCTGCGCGTCGCAAACCTCGTGGGCAGCATCACGAACCGTCGAGGCGGTGGTCAACCTCGTGGGAGCGCTCCCCTCGAGGGGACGAGCGCCTACTGGATCGAAGTACTGACCTCGCTGGCGCTTGCAACACCCTTTGACGCCTTCATCTTCTGGCCTCAGGTTCCGTCGGACGAACAGATCGAGCGCTTTGCCCGCGAGGTAGCGCCCGGCGTACGCGAGGCGGTCGAGAAGGAATAGCTATAGACAACCGCTTCGCCAGTCCAGTCTACTTTCTTGCAATACGCTTCGTCAGTAGTTTGTGAGCAGGAGACGCACCATGAACGAAAAGAATGCAACGATGCCTCCTCAGATAGAGGGCATCATTACCAAACCCAGTTCTTTTTCCGTGGAAGAGATATTGGAACGGCTCCAGGAGGCAATGCGCAGCCGGGGTCTCACCATATTTGCGCACATCAACCAGAGCGAGGAGGCCAGACGAGTCGGGCTGGAGATGCAGGAGGCTCACGTGCTGATTTTTGGTCAGCCCAAAGCAGGGACGCCACTGATGATCGCTTCCCCGCTCCTCGCACTCGAACTACCACTCAAGGTCCTTGTCTGGCAGGAGAGTGATGATCGCGTCTGGGTGAGCTATACCAGCACCGCCTACCTTGCTGCCCGCTACTCCATCCCACACGAGTTGATCGGCAACATCGCCGGGATTGATGGAGTGGTTGATGGCGCTCTTCATGGTTAATCCCTGGTGCTCATATTTCACAGAGAATGTGACTGCCTTAAGTTACTAAACGCCCAGCCAGAGTTACCAAACGCCAATTTCCTTTGGCACATGTCCACTCTGGCTGGCGCGTAGCTCGTGTGAGCTTTCCACTATCGATCTACTTCGCCTTCTTTTCGCATGATCCCTATGAGCAAGCATAAATGTGAGTGCATGCTCTGTCATGACGCACAAGTGGTATTTTTCCCATAACTGTCTACACAAAGGAATACATCACTTTTGCATAGCGTTATGATATGCAGCGATTGCACGGTAAAAGTGGTATCTTTGGAACGTGTTACAGGAAAGAGCATGTGCTGGTATGACAATGCAAGAAACAACCGAGACTCACCGTCCTGAGACACCGGCTTCTGTTTCTGCTGACGCCCATCCTCTTGATCTCGCGACCCTGTATGAGCGGTTCAAGCGGCCGCTGCATTCCTACATCTACCGGCTGCTGGGCAGTCAAGAAGATGCCGATGATCTCACCCAGGAGGTGTTTCTGCGTGCCCATGTCGTGTGGCATGACCTGCATGACCACGACCATCTGTCGTCCTGGCTGTATCGCCTGGCCACCAATGGGTGTATCGACCTGCTGCGCCGCCGC
>WNFD01006608.1_pt1 | contig 11585 bp, 13 predicted proteins | sample 5400491 | NCBI WGS metagenome assembly WNFD01 (sample SAMN13153343, study PRJNA577476) | soil metagenome | isolation source: 120 cm saprolite under Douglas fir tree site 2 hole 2 replicate 2 | place: USA:California | collected 2015-04-18 | reverse complement strand
GCTTCACCCTTCGTAAGGCCTGTCAATCATTCATTTGGCTTTCTTCCCGCATCAAATGCAGCTCGTTTGCATCTCGGCCGTAGTTTTTAACTACTGGATTAAATATTTATAAATATATACACCCGAGTCGATAACCAAACCCATAGACTGGTATTGTGTAGAAAACAAATGGAGGGCGATTGGCGCGCAATACGGCATAGAGAAGGACCCTGCGTTCCAGTGACCACTTTAGCTCGGACACTTCCACGATGGCTGAGTTCCTTGCACCCGATTGTCCAGTCAAGAAACAGGAGCCCTTTCACGCTCGAAAAAGGGAATGTTGCTTCTAATCGAGGCGCGCCCGGAAATAATCCGCTTATCTGAATGACACTCCTACCTGACAAGCGTCTTTTCCCGAGCATACCGTCATCGCTAATAAAGTTTAGAAGCTCCGCTGGTAGTGAGTCATCAGTTTGCCTGGTGCCAGGGTTTAGTGGGACAGGCACTCTTGCCTGTCCGCCTTTGCTGTGGCGGCATCGTACCGGACAGGCAAGAGTGCCTGTCCCACCAAGCAAACTGATGACCTACTACCGCTCCGCCGCTCTCCTTGACGACGCTCGCCGCCCGCCCCATACTATCGACCGGCCAATATGAACCAGGATCTCCTCATCGGGCAGTCCCTCCTGCATTACCAGATTCTCCGCAAACTAGGCTCGGGCGGCATGGGAGTGGTGTACGAAGCCCAGGACTCTCAGCTTGGCCGCCGCGTGGCCCTGAAGTTTCTTCCTCCTGAAATGGCCCAGGATAGCCAGTTGCTTGAGCGCTTCCAGCGCGAGGCGCGGGCCGCTTCCTCCCTCAATCACCCCAACATTTGCACCATCCACGCGATTGAGCAGCACGAACGCCGGCACTTCATCGTCATGGAGCTGCTCCAGGGCGAGACCCTGGCGCAGAACATGAATCGGAAGCCCATGGAAATGGAGAAGCTGCTGCCCCTGGCCATTCAGATCGCGGACGCCCTGGAATCGGCCCACGCCAAGGGCATCGTGCACCGGGACATCAAGCCGGCGAATCTTTTTCTCACCGAGCGCGGGCCATTGAAGATTCTGGACTTCGGCCTGGCCAAGATGAGCGGGGGCAACCTCGCGCCGGGAGTTTTTGCGTCGCAGGGGGAGACCATGGTTTCCTCCAACGATCTCACTTCGCCGGGCGCGGCCGTAGGTACGATTTCCTACATGTCACCGGAGCAGGCCCGCGGGCAGCTCGTGGACGCCCGCACGGACCTCTTTTCCGCCGGAACCGTGTTCTACCAGATGTCCACTGGAACTCTCCCCTTTCCGGGTGACACCTCGGCGGTCATCTTCGACGCCATCCTGAACCGCGACCCCAAGTCGGCCGCGGAACTAAATCCCTCCCTGCCCGGCGATTTTGTGCGCATCTTGGAGAAAACCCTGGAGAAGGACCGCAATTTGCGTTGCCAGACGGCCACCGAATTGAAAACCGACCTCAGCCGCCTGAAGCGCGATCTCGAATCGGGAAAACGGCGCGCCAAGGAGAAGACCGATTCGGATCACGGCGTCCAGAAGCAGACGGGGAAATCCGTGGCCGTTCTCTACTTCGAAAACCTAAGCGGCGCCAAAGAGGACGAATACTTGCGCGACGGCATCACCGAGGATGTCATCACTGAGCTGTCCAAGATTCGGGGACTGAATACCTTTTCGCGCCCCACCGTTCTGGCCTTCCGGGACAAACCGGTGACGCCGGCGCAGGTCGGCCAGCAGCTCGGCGCGGCCTATGTCCTCACCGGCACCTTGCGCCGCGCTGGAGCCCGCCTGCGAATCAACGCCCAGCTCGTGGATACGCACACCGATTTTCCGCTTTGGTCGGAGCGCTTCGACCGCGAGATGAAGGACGTTTTCGAAGTTCAAGACGAAATGGCCCGCAAGATCGCCGAGGCCCTGCGCGTGACGCTCTCCCCGCAGGAGCTGGAAGCCCTGGCCGTCAAGCCCACGGAAAGCCTGCAGGCCTACGACCTCTACCTGCGCGGCAAGCGCTACGCGCGGCGGCAGACCCGCCAGGATCTCGAGTTCGCCCTGCAGATGTTCGAAAACGCGGTGGCTATGGACGCCAGCTTCGCCCTGGCTCATGCCGCCTGCGCCAACGCCTGCGCCATGTTCTACTGCAACTACAGCCGCGATCAGGTGTGGGTCGAACGCGCGCGGGAGGCTTCCGGCAAGGCCGTGGCTCTGCGTTGGGACCTGCCCGAAGTGCAGGTCAGTCAGGCTTGGGTCCTCTACGCCGCCGAACTGCATGACGAAGCCGTTCGCATGGTCAGAAAAGCCATCGAACGCAAGCGCGACTGCGAGGGCGCCTATTACATGCTCTGCCGCGCCCTGTTCGCCGCGGGACGCTACCAGGAAGTTCTGGACGTGGCGGAAGCCGCCATCGAAGCAAGCGGCGAGGACTACAACGTTTATGTACCCATCCTGAATTCGCTCAGCGCCATGGGCAAAGAAGAAGCCAGCCGTAACATGGCCCACAGAGTCATCGTCGCGCTCGAGAATCACTTGAAACAAGTTCCCGAGGACGCCCGGGCGCGCGTCCTGCTGGGCGCCTACTACGCCGAGTTGGGACGGGCGGACGACGCCATGCGCGAACTCAACCTGGCCGTTACCCTGCGCGCCAACGAAGCCTCGATTCTCTACAATGCCGCTTGTGTGTACTGCGCTCTGAAAAGAAAGCCGGATGCCCTGGATGCTCTGCGCAAAGCCTGGGAAGCGGGGTTCAAGGATTCCGTGTGGGCACGCCGCGATCCGTCCCTGATCCCTCTTCATGACGATCCAGAATTTGACCGCTTGTACCCGGAGAAGTCCGCGTCATCGCCCGCTTCCGGCGCCCACTAGTTCGACGTCTTTCGGAATCCATCCCCAGAAAGCCACAAGGCCAGAATGCCGTGAGGATGCATACAAAAAGTATAAGAAGGGCACGCGGCAGAACCAGCCGATAGCAAAATGCAGCGGCGCGATGAACGCCCTCATTCATTTCTTGTGCCTTGTGCAGGCTGAGAGTTTACAACGGCTGACTCTCGCCGGTAGTAGGCTCGTTAGGGTTTGGATGTGGGTTTAGGTAGCACAGGCACTCTTGCCTGTGCGCTCCTTTTTTAGAGCATGCGACGCGGCGCACAGCCAAGAGTGGCTGTGCTACTACCAAACTAGCCCGCTCCCCTCTTGCCCCGTTCGTTGACAAAGAGATGTGCCTCCGATAGTGTTGTTCAATCGATCTGACTACAAGAGGAGAATTGAATGGCGCAAGGAGCAGCAACAAAAGTAAAGAAACGCAAGAAATCCGTGCTGAAGCGGGCAAAGCAGTCCCATGTGCGCGCCGAAATCAACCGCGCGAACCGCACCCGCGTGCGAACGATCATGAAGCGTTTGCGAACGGCGATTACCGCTAAAGACGGCACAACCGCTGGGACTCTGCTCCAGCAGACGCTATCTGCCATCGACCGCGCGATCAGCAAAGGCGTGCTCGAGGAAAACACGGGCAACCGCTACAAGTCGCGCTTAACAATCGCAATTAATGGCTTGAACGCGACTGCCAAGGCCTAGCCGAAACTTTCGGAAGGTCTTGGAACCCTCCGAAACCTCTCAGGTTTTGTGGGTCGTGCCTTCAGGCACGACACAGAGTCTGCGTTTTTTCAGGGGTTTTAACCCCTGAAGCCTCGGAATCGTTTTCTTCTGCAAACTGCTTGACGACCGCCCGAGGGACGCGTTTCCCGGGCGTTTTCATTTCATCTCACGAAAATTATTTTGGCCCCGAGGATGCGAGCCGTGCCACGAGGAATTCCATCACGGCGCGCTGGCTTGTTCCCCCCGATTTCAGGCGGCTATCCGCCTCGTACAGAGCCGCCAATCCGGTGGTGAGCTGCGTCCTGGGAAATTTTCTCGATTGCCGCACTGCCAGCTCGGCCGTGGTGGCCTGCATGTGAAGGCGGCTGGCGGCTTGCCATCCCTGTATGCCTGACGGCAGTTCTTGCGCCTCGAGCAGTTTCCGGTACATCCACGCCAGAGCGCCGAGCAGCGAAGCCGGATGTTCGCCCTCCCGCAGCAGGCTGTCGAGGAATTCCAGCGCAACGGAAGGTTGCCGCGAAGCCAGCATGTCCGCCAGCTCCCACACCGAATATTTGCGCGCCGAGACCACTAGAAGCTCGATATCCGCGCGCGTGACGCGGCGGCGGTCGCCCACATAGGCCGCGAGTTTTTCGAGTTCCGTGCGAATGGCGGCCAGTTCCCCGTTGAGAATCTCGGCGAGTTCTTCCGCGGCGTCGCGGTCAAGCTGCACTCCCAATTCGCGCGCCATTTCGAAAGCCAGCGGCGCGGCGAGTCTCGCTCGCTCGGCGGGATCGTCGGAAAGCTCGACGGCGACGACTACTGCTTTTTCGGCAAACATCTTCGCCAGGCGCATGCGCTGATCGAGCGCGGCGGCTTCGAATACGAGCACGGAGAAGGGCGCCGGATTCTCCAGGTATGCCGAAAGCTGCTTCACCAGCGCATCGCGCGAATCTTCGCCGAGACGCTCCCAGACTTCGACGTCTCTTACGAAAATGACCTGCTGTGGCGCGAGCATTGGCATAGTCTGCGCCTGGTTGAGTATCGCGGAGATCGAATCATCGTCGGCCGAAAATCGTGTGATTCCCCAGTCGCGAACTCCCTCCGGCACGTACGCATCCGAAATTTTCCTCCGGCACATTTCGCGCAAATACGATTCATTGCCCAGCAGAAGAATTCCAGGGACAGGCTTCCCTTTCGCTAAACGTCCTAGAAGCTGCTCAGGCGAGACGCTGGCCATCAGAAATTCTCCACGACATCCGCCACCAGGCGCGACGCAAAATCTTTGGCCACGCGGTCCAGCGCCGGTCCGGCTTCGTCAAAAAAAGTTGTGGGATCGGTGGAAATTTCATAGACCTCCCGGAAAAGATAGTTATCGTTCTTGTAGAGGATCTTCTTCGTCTCGCGCTCCTCAAGTAATACTTTAAGGTGTACGGACACGAGCATCGTGGTGGCTCGGGCGGTCGTGGTGGTTGCGGTCGAGCTTGCCGGTGAATTCTGCGTGGGCGTCGTGTCGAAAACAACGGGGCCTGTTTCGAGGCTTGTAATTTCACCATGCAACACGGCATCCGCCGATTCTTCCGTCGAAACGACGCGGTACTTTGTCCGTGCGATGAATTCGTGAACCACGGCTTGCGTCATACGCTGTTCGACGCGATTTTGGTTCGTTTGATTCTCGAACGCAGGCACGGCGATTACTTTAAGCCCCGGAGGCAGCCGTGAGGAAGTGCCTCCGACGTGATACCCGCAGGCGGAAAGGAATATGGCCACGGAGACACAGAGGCACAGAGGAAGAAAAGAGATGCGGACCCCATGAGGTTTCAGAGAGCGATTCCATGGATTCATAGCAATGCGTTTCTCCGTGCGCTCTGTGCCTCCGCGGCTAATTTCGTTTTGTGAATCAAGAGGCAAGAAGTTTCTCCGCAATTGCGACGGCAGTCGCCGCAGGCACCCGCAAGTTGTCCGCTGCGCCCCACAGCCAGACTCCGGTTTCGATGCCCGGATCACGCTCTGGTTGCCCGACGATGGGCCGCGCTTCGCCAGTCACATTGACATTGTTCGGCGCAGGATCGTCCGCCGCAGCCACCTTCAATCCAGCGTGTCTCAATTGTGCCGACACGTCTTTCACGGCAGGAGCGGTGTTGAACTCAGCGAAGGCCGTGAATGCGTGAGAATAGAAAACCGGGGCTTGCACGAGGGCAATGGCCGGCATGGGAACCCGCCCGGCAAGATAATTTCGCACTTCGCCCACGATTCCCGCGCGAACATCGCCAAGTTTTCCGCAGCTTTCCTCACCGTAGACGGACAGCATGTTAAACCCCACCTGGGCGTCAAAAACACTTTGCGGAATTGGTTCGAACGAAAGTAGCTTTACGACCTGACTTTCCAGCTCTTCGATACCTTCCCGCCCGCGCTCCGAAACGGGCTGCAAGAACGTAAGGACGAGCCGGTTGAGCCCCATCGGGGCAAGCGCGGCGGAAAGCGATATTGCAACGTCCGCAGGAGCCGACGGCGCCAGGAACAGGCTGCGCGGTTCGCTTGGCACTACTTTCCCGTCCGGGGATGCCAAGACCGCGTCCAGCGCCGGGATCCACAGCCGCGCGCCAGATTTGACGCTCAGGCCTCCGCTCAGGTCAATCACGGTCGAACCAGCCCGGCGCGCCTCACTTCCATGCCGCGCCGAAAACCCCGGCGAACCAGTGAAGAAAACGAAGCGAACGCGTTCAAAGCTGTCCTCATCCACTGTCTCGATGACCGCTGGCTCGCCGCCTGCCTCGGTCAGCGTGCCGGCAACCATTTCTTCATCAAGCAAACGGATTTCGCTGGTTGGGATATTCGAATCCTCGAGGCACTGTTTTAGTTCCTTGCCGCGCAGGGATGCCGCGCCCGCAATCGCCACACGAACTGCATGAGGGTTGGGATTCATAATTCAGGCGGGACGCGAAACCCAATGATGGCGGACGACACGCACGATATGCAGCGCGAGACCGATGGCAACATAGCACGTGGCGATCAGCACGAGCGTGACTTGGGAAAAATAGAAGATCAGCGGCACGAGCACAGCGATCGGAACGATCAGTACGGACGGCTGCCGCCGTGCCCAGGGGATGTCCTTGAAGCTTCTGAATCGCACCGTGCTCGCCATCAGCGCCGCCGCGCCTGCTATGAGGGCCATCCACACAATCGACCAGCGCCAATCCTCGATGGGAATTATGATCGCGTGAACGTAAGCCACGAGCAGTCCGGCGGCCGCCGGGCACGGCAAACCCACGAAGTACCGCGAGCCTCCTCCCGGAGCCATTCCCTGAATGTTGAATCTGGCGAGCCGCCACGCGCAGGAGACCGCGAATGCAAGTCCCACCCACCAGCCGATTTCATGAATCCGCCGAATATCGACTACCGCGCTCTGCGCGATACTTCGGACGCCCCAGGTGAACGCCAGAACCGCCGGGGCAATCCCGAAGCTGACCATGTCGGCAAGCGAATCAAATTGCTTGCCGAATTCGCTGCTGGTGCCCGTCGCGCGAGCCACAAACCCGTCGAACGAGTCGAACACGATGGCGAAGCCAATCGCTTTTGCCGCGGTATCCAAATCGGCAAGTTCGCCTTTCAGCGTGGACATGACGGCGTAGAAGCCGCAAACCATGTTGGCAACGGTCAGAAGGCTGGGCAAGAGGTAAATTCCGCGGCGCAAGCGCAGATTGGCTCGGCGGGAACCCGGGAAACCGAGTTCGTGCTGTTCGAAGTTGTTCATCGCCACCGCGCTAGGATGCTCGATCCTCCTGCCACGTGCTGGCCGGGACGCACGAGAATTTCTACTCGATCTGGCAGCCAGATATCCACGCGTGAACCGAAACGTATCATACCTACTCGCTCGCCCCGAGTCACGGAGTCCCCCACCGCCTTCCAACATAAAATGCGCCGCGCGACCCAGCCGGCAATCTGTTTGAAAACGATTTCCCCGCGCTCATTGGACACGTGGATCACATTCTGTTCGTTCTGTTCCGACGCGCGCCCGCGCATTGCCGCGTAGAACTGGCCCTTGCGATACTCCATGGCCGCGATCCGGCCTGCCACGGGCGCCCGGTTGACGTGAACATCGAAAATCGAAAGGAAGACGCTGATTCTGCGGCCGGGACACTCTCCGCGCGCTTCTTCAACAACTTCCATGACGCGCCCGTCGGCGGGAGAAACAATCAACTCAGGATCGGATGGAGGTGTTCTCTCGGGATCGCGGAAGAAGAAAAGCACAAACGCGCCCAGCACGAGCAGCACTCCGCCCAGCCAGTTCCAATGAAATCCGAGCGCCACCATTCCAAACAAAAGAGGTGCTGCGGCAAACTTGTACCCGTCGGCGACCATGAGAATCCTTGGCGGGAGAAAAAATGCGACACTCGCCCTGAGTCCGCCGCCATTCTATCTCAATTTGACAGTCCGACGCTGCGCCTAACGGCTGGGTGCCGCGCGCAGGCGCTTGGCGATGTGCCTTTCCATCTCGTCCTTGACGCTTAATTTTAATTTCTTGAGGGTGATTTGCTGCTGAAGGTCTTCCAGATTCAGGTAGGCCGCTTCGGAGAGTTGCTTTAGCTGCGCTTCGTATTCCGAGTGCTTTTGTGCCAGTTTTTGAAACTCCTCGTCATATGTCAATAACTGCTCGCGTATTTCCCGGGACAATGTGGGCATCGCGCGCCTCCTGACTGCTTCGAATTGTGAATGGGGTGTTACATCATAAAAACAAACTATCACAACGCAAAACGCCTGCCAAGTGGGTTTGGCTTAGAAGTCACCCGGGCCTAGGAATGTCGCCACTTCCCCTTGACAGTCAGGATATTGGGAAGTGCGCGCCAAATCGCCCGGAATCCTGTCGAGCAGGCGTATAATGAAACAAGATCACCCGAGAGGCTTCTATGACTATTGAACAACAGGTCCTCGAAAAGCTGCGCGATTTGCCTCCTGAAAAGCAGAAGGAAGTATTGGACTTTGTCGACTTGCTGAAGGAAAAGAACGGCCCGAAGAAACCGCGCCGGAGCCTGTTGGGTTTATGGGCAGACCTGAACATACACATCACCGAGGAAGACATCGCCGAGGCCCGTCGCGAAATGTGGGGCAATTTTCCGCGTGACATCAAACTATGAGCGCGGTGCTGGATACTCACACCGTTCTCTGGTATTTGGAAAACTCCAAGGAACTGTCAGCGATCGCTCGGACCTTGATTGAAGACGCTATCCGCGATGCGCGCGATGTACGCGTATCAGCGATTTCCCTCGTTGAAACGGTCTACCTAGTTGAAAGACGAAGGCTGCCACTTGCCGCTCTCGAACGCTTGCGCTCGGCGCTTACAGATTCAAATTCGGGATTGTTCGTCGCATCTGTGGATGCCGGTGTAGCCAACGTACTCGAGAATATTCCGCGCGACATTGTTCCCGACATGCCCGACCGCATCATCGCTGCAACTGCCCTCCACCTTGGCCTCCCGCTGGTCACCCGCGACCGTCGCCTCCAGGCCGCTGGAATCAAAACAATCTGGTAGCAACAGTTTTTTGGATAGGGCGAAGAACAACCCTCGGGTGATTTTGAGATTTGTCATCCCGCAACCTTGCGCTCTTTGCAAGGGTGCGGTTTTTTCTGATGGACGAACTAGGTCGATTCCAGAGCATGTTCCTTAAGCGAAAGTGAAACCAATACCCCGACCCTTCCAAAAAAACGGGAAGGATCGGTCACCCAAAATGTCAAACCCTTCACTCGGCGTTGACGTACGGAAAGACTTTCATCCGAAAGTGAGCTTTGGTTAACGCAAAAAGGCGAAAGGGTCGGCCACCCGTCCGGTAGAGTACTCAGAACTAGAAAAGCCGACCCCGGGATGAGGGTTGGCGGTATTCTGCGCCCGTCCGTTATTACGCTGACCGGTTAACCGGCCCGCCTTTTTTCCCGATCCAGTTACTTCTTGGCCTGCCCTGGTGGCAAATTCGTTGTGTCGAGGGTAGGAGAAGCATACGATGCATAAACGAGGGGTCCAAGTCGGGAATTCCGGTTGATTTGTACGGATTATGGCTTTTTTCAACGCGACTGCGGGGCCGGGCGGACAGGGGTCGGGCGACTCGTCTGCCAAGGGTTCCGGGAAGTTAGGAGCAATTCTCGGAGCGATTGCGGTCGCGCTTGTCCTGGTTTCTGGTTACTTTTTATTGAGATCATACAGACGCCTGCAGCGGCGTGTGGCCGGGCTCAGCCAGCAGACGGAGCAGCTCCGCCGCGAGGTCCAGAGCGCGGGGCAGCAATCACAAGCCAGCGCTCAGCAGGCTTCGCAGGCGGCGGCAAGCGCCCAGACCGCAGCCCAGCAGCGCGACCAGGCGAACCAGGCGCAAGCCAAGTCCGCGGCTCAGGAGCAATCGGCCCTCCAGCAGGCGGCTGCAGCACAACAGAAGGCCAGCGAAGCCGAGCAGAAAGCCGAGGAATATCGCAAGCAGCGCGAAGCCGAACTCGCGCGGCTCCAGCAGGCCCTCGGGGATATTGCGGAAACGCGGCGCAACGGGCTCGGCCTGGTCATGACGCTGGGTGAGAAATCCATTCGGTTCGACTTTAACAAGTCGGAAATCAAGCCTGAATACCGCGATATACTAAACCGCATTGCCGGCGTTCTGACGGCACTCAAAGGATATTCGATTTCCGTTTACGGCTACACCGATGACGTCGGCACACAGGCCTATAATCTGAAGCTCTCCAAGCGCCGCGCCCAGGCCGTGCGCGACTTCCTGCTCAAGGCAGGAATTCCGAAAATCAACACTACGCAAGGTTTTGGCAAATCCAACCCGCGCGTTCACGGCGACACCCCGCAGGCCCGCGCCGCGAATCGCCGCGTCGAGATCGGCCTTGTCGATTCAACCCTCATCTTGGAGAAGATGTACGTCCCGTGATGAGCCCAGACGCCGGGTGCGCCACGCATCGAAATGTGGGAAGACTGTTTCGGTGGGTGAAGGGCAAACCTCGGGTTATTTTGCGATTGGGGGTGCCGGCGGGTGGCGCAGCCTTTGGGGTTGATTTTTAGGGTGGCGGACCCTTCGGTTTGTAAGGGTCCGGGGTTTGAGTCGACTTCATGCAGCCTGCCGCATCAGGTAGTGCTCGCAATCGGTGTTTCGGAATCAGAGAGCGCGCAGTATTCATCGCATTCTCCTTTGGTCCAACCGCATAGAGGAGCGGTGCTGTTGCGCGGGGATGCGGTGGTATATAATAAGGCCATGGCGAAGAATGTAATCCATATCTCGGAAGCAGACGCCGCCGCGACCAACGTGGCGATACTCTTGGCCCACGTGCGCGCAGGTGCGGAAGTAGTCATCGAAAATGACGCGCGGCCTGTGGCGGTGTTGCGGTCTGCGGAGCAGCATCCGGGCCGTCTGCTCTCGGAATCTATCGCGCTGGCCGAAGCGCACGGCTCTACCGTAACGCTTGACGGAGACTTCGCCCGCGACCTCGAAGAGATCATCAACAGCCATCGTGAACCCCTCAACCCGCGTGCATGGGACTAATCCTGGACTCGAGCGTGGTCATCGCCGCTGAGCGCCGAGGCGATAACGGAACGCAGATGCTGAAGCAAATCGTCGCTGCAACGGGAGACCAACGGACAGTGCTTTCTTCGGTTGGCCTGACGGAGCTCGTGCATGGCATCTACCGAGCACAAACGACAGAAGCGCGCAACCGCCGAGACTCCTTCATCCGTGAACTGCTGGACGACGTGGAAGTCTATCCCTACACCAAAGAGACGGCGCTACTGGCAGGCAAGATCGATGGAGAACAACGGAGCCAGGGCGTCAGCATCCCGTTCGGCGATCTGCTGATCGGAGCGACCGCGCTAGCGGTTGGCTACTCCATACTGACCGTAAATGTGCGTCATTTTGGTTGATCCCCGACCTCAAAATCGTGCAACTCTAGCCGTACTTGGTGCCGAATCTGCTCCGCAAGTTGCGTAGAGGTCGGTTTCGACCGATTCGAGATTCGATGAACCAC
>WNFD01013124.1_pt1 | contig 11590 bp, 18 predicted proteins | sample 5400491 | NCBI WGS metagenome assembly WNFD01 (sample SAMN13153343, study PRJNA577476) | soil metagenome | isolation source: 120 cm saprolite under Douglas fir tree site 2 hole 2 replicate 2 | place: USA:California | collected 2015-04-18 | reverse complement strand
CTATCTCGAAGGCCAGCGCAATCACCTGCGGGCAAGTGATCTCGCGTGGGTAGTCGAAGCCAGTCTGGGCGAACTTTCTCGCTCCGTCTGCAACGTCATACCTCACGAACTTCGCGAATTCGCAAAATGGATGCTCTTCGAGGAAGCGCGCTTGTAAGCGTTTTGAAGAAGTTACCAATGGCGCTTCCCTTGCATTAACAAAGGCCAAGCCAGAGGCCGAGATGAAGAGTTCAGCCTCGACGGCGAGAGGAGTTGGAATATGAACGGCGGGATTGAGACACATCGAAGGGCAGCAGCCTTCATGGGCAACGTAATCACCATACTGGGCCTGCTTGTGCTTGGTTATCCCCTGTCTCCGGCGGCGCTCAGGTCGATGCTGCTCGGTTGGGTCCTGTTCGTCGTCGCCACCATGCAGTTTATCTGGATGCACTTTCGCCCGACAGGAACCTGTGTAGCTCTAAGCGCCGCCCCCGTGTGATCGAGGGGCCGTGGACGTTATCAGGACAGTAGACATACATCAATGTTGCCCAGGAGAAAAAGAATCGTGGTTAAGAACAGATCAATTCGAATACTGCTGATGACGGCTTTCTGCAGTTTGGCTGTGACATTTACTGCCGCGCGAGCCGGTGCGGCCGGGGACACATTCAAACAATCGGCGGACCTGGGAAAGAGAACTGCAAAGACATCCCAGGACGTCGACAAGTACGTTACCCAGCTTGACAAAACCGAACACGATCTCGCCTTAGTAAGTCAGGCCGAGGGCAAGGATGTGAAGAAGCGCTACGAGTCCTTCCGCGAAGAGGTCAAGAAACTTGAGAATGCGCAGAAGCACGCAACTTCTGACATCAATGAAATGAAATCGAGCGGTGCGGAATATTTTTCCTCCTGGGACACTTCGATCGCTCAGATATCAAGCCCTGAACTCAGACAAGCCAGTATAGAGCGGCGGTCGAAAGTCATGAAAGACCATGATGAACTCAACGTCAGTCTGAGCGACATCGGAAGTCAGCTGCAGCCCTTTATGAGCAACCTGCGCGATGTCGAGGCGTTCTTGGGCACAGATCTTTCCCCCGCAAACATCGCCAAGGCCAGCGAAATGATTCAGAAATCGCGGGCCGACGCGCAGGCTTTGAAAGGGAATATCGCGGGCGTGCAAACGACCTTGAAGCAGTTTTTGAGTGAAGCACCCAAGTAGCAGCCGAGGGATGAGCAGAGTTGATCCATTCTGATCGGCAAACTTGGATCGGGATGACGTAGCGGAGACTAAGAGGAGACGAAATATGAATGCATGCGAACTACTTCGAAAGACCGTTTTGCACATCAGCGCGGTGGCACTATGTCTCGCGGTCAATCATGCGGCTGCTCAACAGCAGAACCCGAATGCGTCTGCCCAACAGCAGAATCAGGATGAGGAAGTGCAGCTCGGTCAGGAAGTCTTCAATGAGCTTAAAGCGAAAGGCGAGATCATCGAATCTTCGCCGCTCTATGACCAGCTGAAACCATTTGCTGATGCGATCACACGGGCGGCGCAATCGCGATACAACCACCCGTTCAAGTTCTACCTCGTTCATGAAACACAACCGAACGCATTCGCGACGCCCGGCGGAAACGTGTATGTAGTCGATTCGCTCTTGTATTTCGTCAAGAATTCAGAGGAACTCGCCGGCACGCTTTGTCACGAGGTCTCACACACCATCCATCGCGACACAGTGACCTTGATGGAAAAGGACCAAAAGTTGGAGAAGCGGGAAATCGGAGCTGCCATTCTTTTGGGTCCGACCCGCGCCCACTTGCTGGCGATCCTTCTTCTGGGCAAGCTGCATTCTCTCAGCTATTCCCGCGATGTGGAATCGCGCGCTGATATCACTGGCTCCGACATATGTGCCAGCGCCGGATACAACCCGTGGGGACTCGTATGGCTGTTTCAGGATTTTGACAACGCCAAGATGGGACAGGTCCCGCAACTCTTGTCCGATCACCCCAGCAACCAAACCCGGGTCGATGCATTGGAAAAACACTTTCGCAAGGATCCTTCAGTGTTTGCAAAGTTCAATTCTGACCCAAAATCGGCTGCGCCGTTTGTTGTTCCAAAGAATGTCGCGGAAGTTTTCATGCACTAGGGAATACATGCACTCGCGTTGCTGCTCATCCGGCAGCGCATTTCAAAGGAGAAAAGACAATGACCACATTTAGTGATGTTTTCGCTGCCGGACTGGATCAAGTCAGAAAGTCTTGGGGCTGGTTCCTCGCCTGCGGCATTTTGCTGACGATTCTCGGGGTGGTTTGTATCGGAAAGGCACAAACCGCAACCACATTTTCGATCCTGGCTCTTGGTTGGGTGCTCGCCTTCAGTGGGGCGGTGTGGCTCATCAACTCGTTTTACGCCTTTAGCTGGCATGGGTTTTTCTTGTATCTGTTGAACGCGATCATTCGCGGGGCGACTGGCTACCTCCTGATTCGACATCCCGACGCAGGCGCACAGGGAGTAACGATGCTGCTAGCTGCGCTGTTCATCGTCGGAGGCCTGTTCCGCGGAATCGGAGCTAGCGTGATTCAGTTTCCAAGGTGGGGGTGGACAGTGTTCTCCGGCTTGGTTTCATTGGCTCTTGGCGTGTACCTGCTCGCCACTTGGCCGTCAGCCAGTACCTATTTCGTTGGAGTGGTGATTGGCATTGACCTCATCTTTGACGGCTCGGCACTGGCGGGTTTTGCTGGAGCGCTCCGTAGCTTGCCGCAGCTCGTACAACGCAAGGCTGCTTGAGGACGAGCAGTTTTGAGAGTGGAGGCAAACATGTCGCGCCCGGATTCAAAGTGGCAACGCTGGATTGAACGCTCATTGTTGGCAACTGGATTGGCCTTGGTCCTAGTTTATACCTCCGCACGCATGCATGCGGTCTTTATGTATCACGCCGGCCTGCGGAGCTTTGCTGCGTTGTCGGAGACGAGGCCGTCTGCAACGGGAGATGCAGGCGAGCAGCGGCCCGAGGCTTCAGTTGACGTCCGGTTGTGGTCATCTAGGCGAGTCAGGGCATACTCGGATGCCTTGGCAGCCAAATTGGGTGCTCCCCTCGCAGTCCTATCCATTAGCAAGCTTGGGCTCTGTGTACCCGTTTTCAACGGTACTGACGCGATGACTCTCAACCGTGGAGCCGGTCGAATCTCAGGAACCGCGCGGGCTGGCGAGCGAGGGAATATCGGTATCGCCGCTCATCGAGATAGTTTCTTTCGCGGTCTCAAGAATGTTGCGCTCGGCGACCGAATTGAACTCGCGGCATTAAATCAAACGTTCGTTTACACCGTCGACAACATCGCTGTTGTGACTCCGAGTGATGTAAGCGTGCTGCAGGCCCGGTCCCAGCCGTCGCTGACGTTGGTGACCTGTTATCCGTTCTACTTCGTTGGAGACGCGCCACAGCGCTACGTCGTTCAGGCGTCTTTGGTGGATTCGGAGCAAACAACAATATCGGAACTAAACCAAGCAAATTCCAAAACCAAACAAGGAGAAAACACAATGAACTCAAGAAACGAAAAGCAAGGGGCTTGGCTTGTGCTCGCGGTGGGAGTTATCGTCTCGGCCCTCACTCTGAGCGCGACCGCCCAGGTACAAACAGACACCATTACAACCAGCGGCCAGCCAACTACGGAAGTCAAAGTCGACCGCGGTACCGTCGTTTTAGTCGACGGAAACGATCTCGTCGTGAAGGCTGAGGACGGACGCCTCGTACATTTTGCCAACGTGCCGGAGAGCGCAAGGGCGACCGTCGACGGCCAGCAGCTCGGGATCCATGATCTGAAGCCGGGGATGACGCTGGATCGCACAATCACAACCACAACGACTCCACAAACTATCACCACAGTGAAGCGTGTCACGGGCACGGTGGGGTCGGTGAATCCGCCGAGCTCAGTCATTCTTACTCTGGAAGACGGCACTAATCAGCAATTCAAGATTCCAGACGGACAGAAGTTCAACATCGACGGCCAGATGACCGATGCGTGGGGTCTGAAAAAAGGGATGAAGGTGTCAGCGACGAAAGTCACCGAGGTGCCAGAAACAGTCATTGAGCAGCAGAAGCAAGTGACTGGCACAATGCCGCCTCCACCTGATCCCGCCGCGGACTTGCCGCTCCTGGTCCTGGTAATCATTCCGACGGATGCTGCTCCGGATTCAGCTCCCGCGGAAGTGGCTAGCGCTGAGCTACCCCACACCGGGAGTCAACTGCCGCTGATCGGCATTCTCGGACTTCTAGCCCTGACGGCGGGACTTGGCCTTCGAGCGGCCAGACTGCGGGCGTAAGAAGGGCCCCACAGCGCGGGCTCGGTGCGCTGTCAGTCGCGCGCACCGAGCTCAAGTGAACCAGGAAATCGCAGGCCAGAAGTGCCCAAGAGCAAGGCCAGAGTCGGAGCTAAGACAATGTTTGATCAATCCACAAATCGCAGTTGGTGGAAGCAGGTATTGATTGGCGTGGTGGCGATCGCATTCGGGATCTGCGCAATCGCATTTCCAGCAGGAATTATGTTCAGCCGCCTCCTGGACGCAATCTTCGGAGTGGCCAAGCCCTTGTCGGGAAGCATGACCGCCGTGGCCGCTATGCTCGCACTTGTGGCCCTGGTGGCCGTCGACGGCCTGGCGAACCTCTTTGGAACAGGCGTAATGGACAAGCGCGGCGCGCGAATTCGGGGAGTAATGGGAGTTGCAACAGGAATCGCCGCCATCTTTTGGCCTGGAAGAACTGCATACATCGCGGTGGAGTTGATTGGATTATGGGCTATTGCCATTGGTGTTCTTGAACTGCTTTTCGCGAGATACTCCCGGGAAAGTGGGAAGAATCGCGCTCTGCTCATAGTTGCCGCGATTGCTTCGATGGCGGTTGGCGTGGGCCTGATGCGATGGGCATTCGCCGGCGCGGTCGTGATCAGCGCGATGGTTGGCATCGCGGCAATGGCGCGGGGAGTCAGCCTTATGATGAGCGGCATTTCCCTGAGACTGCATCAAGACGTCGGGCAGCCGGCATTGGGTGGAAAAGCAGCTTGAGTCCCACTGAATTCTTCACTAGTGCTTCTCAAGAGGTAAGCATGTTGTCGATTGACGATCGAACCGGGAATGTAATGACGACCGTCGCAATCTTTGTGATTGCGGCGTCGGTTCTCTACCTCGCGCGTGGCGCCTTCTTCATCTTGCTGCTCTCGCTTCTCTTTGCCTATTTGCTGGAACCTCCCGTCACGTTCTTACAACGCCATTCCCGGGTCGGCAGGAAGAATCGCACCTGGGCAATTGCGCAGGTGTATCTTGCGGCATTCCTCGTGTTAGGGGGCTTGGGATACGAGTTCGGGCCGCACCTTATCCGACAAATAAAGAACCTCAACGCAGCGCTCCCACAAATCTTGCGTGGTCTATCCGACGGAAATGCCGCCGCCGAAATGGGAGCCAGGCACAGCCTGAGCGCGGTTCAGCAGCAGCGAATCCACGACTGGTTAGCGAGTAATCATGACTTCATCACCCGTCTCTTCGAACGCGGTGCCGCGTCCGCAGCCTACGTGGCCGCAAGTGCAGTTTGGTTGTTTGTTGTTCCTATCCTTGCCATTTTCATTTTGCGAGATGGCCGTCAGTTAGCGGACGCGATCGTCAGCGCCTTGGGACGTCAGCGTAACAAAGCACGGATCAACAAAATTCTAGTTCAGGTTGATGAGATGCTTGCCAAGTACATTCGAGCGCAGCTCGCCTTGGCCGGGCTGTCATTTGTCTTCTACAGCGCGTCGATGCTCTTTCTGAAACTTCCGTTTGCGATCCCGCTAGGACTGTTGGGCGGCATATTGGAGTTTCTCCCCGGAGTAGGTTGGGTCGCCTCTGCCGCGATTTTTCTCACCATCGGCTTCCTGACTCACGCGCATTGGATCTGGATGGGCGTACTGCTGGTGCTCTGGCGGCTGGTCCAGGATTATGTGAACTCGCCTCGCATCATGGGAAACAACCTTCAATTGCAACCACTGACGGTGTTGTTCGCGTTGATGGTAGGAGGCCAGATCGGAGGCATTGCCGGCCTCTATCTTTCAGTGCCCACCGTTGCCGTGCTGCGAATCGTGTGGCTCGGGTGTTTCCCATCCGACGACTCGGCTGAGATTTCAGAACAGCAACTCGCAGAAGCGAAGGCATGAAACTTGCAGGCGAGTCAGATGAAAAGACTTTTGTTCTTGTGGGAGTTACTGATGACCCGTTATTTGAGCGTTGAGAGTGAGCCAGTTGTTATTTGTTGCTACCAATGCGGGGCAGGATTCGCATTCGTGAATTACGACAAGATCGTTGAGTCGACGTGCGCTGGGTGCTCGACTCCTTTGTTTTTGCCGCACGAGTTGGAGGGCATTGCCTCCCAAACGAAAGCACGCAGCTGATACGGAAGGCAGCGATGACGACCTACAGTACCGATATCTACACCGAGCCGACGGAGATCGACGTCCACACGCTGGACAACTTGGGTCCACTGACCCGCATGGCTGGAATTTGGAAGGGCAGCCGTAGCCTGGACGTCCCGCCCAAGCCGGCGGAGGCGCCGGAACGACAGGAATACATCGAGCACACTGAGTTGCAGCCGATCGATCCGCAAACCAATGGCCCACAACTGCTCTACGGCCTGCGATACCACACACACATCGTCAAGCCGGGGGAAGTCGAAACCTATCACGATCAGGTGGGATATTGGTTGTGGGAACCCGCGACCGGAGACCTGATCCAGACGGTCGCGATCCCGCGTGGACAGACTGTCCTGGCCTTCGGGCGAGCCGATAGGGGAGATACCAGCTTCGAGTTGCTCGCAACACGCGGGACGACCACCAACGGCATCTCGTCGAATCCGTTTCTCGAATCTGCGTTCAAGACCGTCGAGTATCGCATAAAAGTCCAGATCAATCCCGACGGCACTTGGGCCTACGACGAGGACACAACGCTCGTGGTGCGTGGACGATCCGAGCCGTTCCATCACACCGATCACGCCGTCCTCACAAAGATCGGCGAACCGACGCCCAATCCGCTCGCTCTGGCAGCAGGCACTGGCGCGACGCTGGTGGGGCGACGATAGGCGGCGAACGTGATCACTGTAACTCTCATAGGACCTGACAATGTGCGGTCACTGGTCAGCATAAGCGGCGACACAACCGTTCGCGACGTCGCTACCAGCAAATATGACCTGTTTTGGCAGACCACAAGAAGAAACGGCACGATCGTCGATCCCTTCACTACGAAAGTAACCGACGGCGACACCGTGACCATAGAAGAGATGAGTGAGCCTGATTGACACATCCGAGGCCAAGGATCTGACATGGAGGACCAAACAAATTGTGGCATGCGCTCTATCCGGTTCGCATCTCTGGTCAGCATTCTTCTCGCTATGAATCTCTTCGCATTGAGCCAGGCCATTGCTTCGGAACGCACGGCTAAGAGCCCTCGATCACCTCTTTCGCACCAAGCAGAACGCTCCGAAGCTCCCTCTTCGTTCTCGGTGTTCAATCCTGTGAAACCGCAGAGGCTGGAGGAAAGTTATTACCCGATTACGCCCAGCCAGAGACTCCGCTGGTTCGTGACGGGGACAGTTGGCCCGGCGCACATGGCTGGAGTGGCCTTCGTATCCGCCTGTGGAACGGCCGTTAATCGACCGGGAGAATACGGACCACACTGGACCGGTTTCGCCGATCGCCTTGGGACTGGTGTGGCGGGAAGCGCCCTTGGAAATGCGATGGAGGCAAGCGGCGGGCTTGTCCTACGGGAAGATCCACGTTATTTCCGCCTGCCGCAACAACCGTTCAGAGTGCGCGTCGGAAATGTGGTACGACTGACGTTTTTGGCAAGAAGTCGAGACGACGGCGTGAAGGCCTGCCTATGCCCGCTATGTGGGAGTTTTCGGTAGTAACTTCCTCTCAAATACCTGGCGCGTTCGCAGTGAAGCAAATGCACAGGACGCGCTTCTACGCTCGTCAGAAGGTTTGGCCGAAGAAGTACTTCTTCCATAAGCGGAATCAAGCCGCGCAGCAGAGGCTCAAGAATGCAGAGTGAAAGCCGTGGTCGAAGATTACTAGTTCTTGCGAGGTTCGCGAATTCACGAAAGGTACTGCCACTCCGTGCGTCGAGCCTGGCAGCGTTTTCAATTCTTTACGGGTTGGCCGTCCAGTTGCCTAAGAAAAGCAACGATCGAAAAGATGCGTCACAAAGCGGTGACGGAGATTCGCGATCGAATCTGTGACAACACTGAAAAGGAGAAGGATCATGGCAGAACTGATAGTGGTTGGTTTCAAGAACAACATGTATCGCGCATCGGAGGCGCTCAACGAATTGCTGGCCATCAACGACGATTGGGTCGTCGATCTCCATGACGCGGTTGCGGTTTATCGCGATTACAACGGGAAGCTGCGAGTGGATCAGAGCTACCAGATGACGACGGGTCAAGGCGCCGCGTGGGGTGGCCTTTGGGGCTTGTTGATTGGGGCTACGCTCGCGATTCCCTTTACTGCCGGAGCAAGTGCTGCTGCTGCAGCGGGAGCGATTGCGGCTGGCGCCGCTGGTGGGACTGCTCTTGGAGCCGGGCTTGGAGCGGTGGACGCAGAGTCGTGGAAGGACGAGTTTGGCATTCCCGAGGATTTCGTCGACCAGGTTAGCGTTTTGATTCAGCCTGGCGACTCGGCAATTTACGCGATTCTGCGAGTTGGCAATCCCGACATCGTAGCCGAGCAGTTCAAGGGTTACGGAGGTACGGTCCTGCGCACAACGCTGAGTCCCGATCAGCAGGCGAAGGTAGAGAAAGCTCTGAGCAACAAGGCGGCATAAGCTGAAGGACTTGGTCGAACAAGTCGGGACGTAGCTCAATAATCAAGCCCAGGCGAGCTAGGTCCCATTGGTTTTTGTCGCGCGGCCTCGGCTGATCTGCATGGCCTCGAAACTTTCTTGCAGCCATCAGATCAGCCGACCCTTTCGTGAAAAGGAGAAGTGCTAAGGAAGACAAGCTACGGCGAGCAGTCAAGATTCAAGCGGAGTCCAGATGAGCGATCCTGACAACCACGTTCCGGCTCGATCCGGCTTAGACGATCTTCATGATCGGATTCAATCAAAATTGGACGAGCTGCACGCAGACTTCAAGCAGCTCGAAGTTGATGTGCAGGCTGCGAACCAGGCCAGCTCGCGGGCAAGAAAGGATCGAATCGAGGGATTCAAGCGGGCATTGCGGGATATTCTGCAGGCTGCAGACCGCGCCGAAAGGGAGTGGAGTTGAAAGTGAAATGTTATTGCCGGAGCGCTCCTCTTGTGTTGGCCGCTCTGTTGTCCACTGGCGTGCTGATGGTACCAGCCGCTACGGCCGTGTCGAAGAACGCAGACGCGATCCCGCCGCGCATCGAGGCACTGTACGGCTCGGGTTCGTATAAGGCGGCTGCAGAGGCATTACAAACAGACATCGGACGAAGCCCGAAGGACTCCTCCCTCTATCATTGGCTCGGCCGTTGCTATTTTGAGCTACACGACTTTGACCGCTCGATTTCGAGTTGGGAGCACGCTGTGGCCCTGGACTCAGCCCGCTCCGAATATCACGATTGGCTTGGCCGGGCCTATGGTCGCAAGGCCGAGCAGGACTCGCACACAAAGATGGCTTCTGCTCTTTCCCTGGCGCATCGGACTCACCACGAATTCGAGACGGCAGTTCAACTGGACGCTAGTAATGTCGATGCACACCGGGACCTGATTGCTTTCATGGCGAGCGCGCCCGGGAACCTCGGCGGCGGTGAAGAGAATGCTCTGAACCAGATTCGCGCGTTGTCTGCTGTGGACCCGCTGGAAGGAATGTTAGCCCTGGCTGACTTCTACGCCACGCGAAAGAGGTTTGATCAGGCCAGCGATGAATATCAGAAGGTACTCAAATCGGCCCCTGGCCGCATTGAAGCCTATTTAGAGGCCGCGGACTTCTATCGCGTCAGGGGCGACGCTGCACTCATGGAACAGGCCGTGGAGGCCGCATCGAAAATCAGCGTTTCCGATCGCCGCCTCAACTATTACCGGGGTGTGGCACTGGTGCTGGAAAACAAAGATTCGGATATCGCAGACAAAGATCTGCGTGCCTACATCGGAACCGTCCCCGACAACTCCGAACTTCCCTCGCATTCCTCCGCCTACGAGTACCTTGGAAAGCTCGATGAAAATCGACGGCAACCGGACCTGGCAGTCGAGCAGTATAACGCTGCACTGGCACTCGATCCCCAGAACAAAGCGTCGCATGACGCGCTGAAGAGACTGCAAAAGAAATAGTGGAGACCCAATCCTCCACTGAGTAGCGAGCGAAATTGCCGTTTCAGGCGGCGTCTCCAACCAAATTTCCCGACTCAGTGTTGCCCCTGATCGTTCGTGAGCTTCGCGAATTCACGAACAAAGTGTGGTCCTTCTTATTGCGTGCCCGTACGTTTTCAGGAGTTTAGGTGTGGTGCTCGCTTTGCTGTCTATAAGGAGGAGTTTCGATACGTTGCACAGCATTGCTCAATGGAGAACGAGGAGAAGCGTATGAACATCGATCTGACAGTGGCAAAGCAGCAAGTCTATGACGAAGTTGAATCCTGGATCAAAACTGCTCAAGCGAAGCTGGAAACCCTGGAAGGCCAGGCTGAGGGCAAGATGGCGAAAGTTGAAGTAGAAGCCTACGAAACCCTGCTGCCTAAGCTGCAGGCTATTCAGCAGAAGCTGCAGCAACTAAAAAAGTCGAGCGGCAAGCAGTGGAAGCAACTGAAGGCGGATCTAGAAAGACTGATCGCAGATTTCGAGAAATCGGTAAAGGAGATCGAGGCCGAGGCGAAGGCAAGCTGAAACGTGAGGTGGCGCTCCTGGCGCCACATCATCTCGTTTTAAGGATTGTTGCGGCTGAAGGAGATCCGATGAAACGGAGGAGAGCATGGGCGGTTTTATCCCATTAGCGGATGCGTCCCGACAGCCCGCCCGTTCTCCTGTGGTCACGCGCGGAATCATCGTCGTGAATGTCCTGGTGTTTCTTATGGAACTGGCCGGCGGGGAGCCATTCGTAAAACAGTGGTCGGTGATTCCTGCCGATATTGCCGCCGGCCGGCACTGGATCACCATCCTGACCGCGATGTTCATGCATGCAGGCTGGATGCACATCATAGGAAACATGGTTTTTCTATGGGCGTTCGGCCCGGAAATTGAAGAGGCGATGGGTCGACTGCGATATTTGATTTTCTATCTGGCTAGCGGTCTAGCGGCATCGCTGGCTCAGGTCGCAGCCATGCCAAGTTCCACAATTCCCAACCTGGGTGCCAGCGGCGCGATTGCCGGGGTGATGGGTGCTTTTCTGATCACTTACCCTCGCGATCAGATCCGCACTCTCGTTTTATTTGGCTGGTTCGCCCGCATCACTTTTATCCCGGCAGCGCTCTTGATCGGATTGTGGTTCCTCATTCAGCTTTTCAGTGAAGTCGGCGCGGTGGCAAATGTGCAGTCGGGTGGCGTTGCCTATCTGGCTCACGTGGGTGGTTTCATATTTGGAGCAATCACAGCCCGCCCGTTTGAGCGATTGCTGCGCGGCACCGAGATGGAAACGTAGCTCTGTGACTTGAG
>WNFD01012125.1_pt1 | contig 11590 bp, 9 predicted proteins | sample 5400491 | NCBI WGS metagenome assembly WNFD01 (sample SAMN13153343, study PRJNA577476) | soil metagenome | isolation source: 120 cm saprolite under Douglas fir tree site 2 hole 2 replicate 2 | place: USA:California | collected 2015-04-18 | reverse complement strand
TAGTTCCACCACGACCGGTAATAAACCATGACGGTGCACCTGCCACCGGGCCGCAAGACCCGATGAATCTCGGCGAGCACGCGCTGCGTGTCAGCCGATTGGTGCACGACCCCCCAGCTCCAGACGAAATCGAAGCTCTCGTCGGAGAAGCCCATGCGCTCGGCGTCCATCTGCACGACCGAGCCGGGAAGCCCGAAGAGCTTGAGCCGCGTCGCGGTCATGCACGTGGCCGCTTTGGTCAGGTCGATGCCGACGAACGACTTGGCATGGGCGGCCAAGAGCTGCGCGTGAGTGCCCTGCCCGACGCCGATCTCGAGCACGTCCATGGCGCGCAGATCGTCGAACGGAATGACGGCATCGAACGGAATTCTTTGCCACGGCACGACGCTGCGGGCCGCGGCCAGGAAACGACGGTCGATCTCCTTGAAATAGGCTTCGCTGCCCGGGCTTTGCGCGGGCTCCTCGTGCCAGTCGTACCGCATCGGCGCGGATTCCCACCACGCCCGATTGGCCGCCTGCCAGCTGCGCCGCTCCTCCTCGTCGCGCGGAAGCTGGGTCGGATGATCGAACCCGACGGCCTTCCGCTGGACTGTGAGACGGGAGAAATTCGGCATTCCTGATGATGTTGCTGAATGCTCGGTGCGCGCCGGCCGCAGCTCGAAGGCCGCACTGCGAGCTCGGCGCTCCGGCACCGAGCAGCGTCCGACTACAAGCCGAGCCGCAGCAGCTCCGCCGGCGGAATGCCTTCCGCGCGCAGCAGCGCGGCAATCTCCTGTCGCGTTTCGGCGGTCTTGCGGGCGAGAATGCTCTGGGCCGGCGCTATCTCGCCGTCGCGAACCGTCATTCCGACGAGAGCCCCCGCGAGATCGACGATGGTCCGCTTGCGAAAGTCGGGCGGCAGAATCTCCCATTGCAGCAATCCGAACGCTCCGCGTTGCAACATGATGGAGCCTTCGTTGGCTCCGGTCAGTGCCGACAACGCGAGCGCCGCCAGAACCTTGTCGAAGCCTTCGTTTGCGACGAGCCGCATGCCGGCAAGCGAGAGCCAATGCATCGACGACAATGGCCTGCGCGCAAGGATCGCGCCGATCTCCTCCCCGCGCCGCCGAGCGCCCTCGAGGTCGGCCGGATCGAGTGCGTTCGCGAGCGAGGCTTCGAGCGCGGCGGTGGCAATTCCCGGGATTGCTGTCCACGGCCGCAGCGCCTCGGCGCGATGCCGATCGGCGGCGGCGCCGTCCCTGGCGCTGACGAACCGGACGATGTCCGCGCCGCGCCATGCCGCGAACGCGCACAGGCCGATCACCGCGACGGTCGTCAGCAGCCGCGTCGGGCGCAAATGCATTCACGCTACTCGCTGTAATAGCTCTTGTAGTAGCGCGAGCCGTAATAATACGAATACGCGTACTTTCCGTATTTCTGCGCTTGTTGCTCGTTGACGTGGTTGAAGACGACCCCGGCGATCTTGCGGTGGCCGGAGAGCTGCTGGGCGCATTGCTTCACCATCTCGCGCGCGGTCGAGGCCCAGCGCACGACGAGCACGATCTTGTCGCTGAGCTGCGAGACCACGACCGGATCGATGACCGGCCCGGCCGGGGGCGTGTCGATCACCACGAGGTCGAAGGTCTGCTTGCAGCTCGCCACCATCGACCGCATGCGCTCGGAGCCGAGAAGATCGGTTGGATTTTGCGTCTTGTTGCCGGCCGCCAGCGCCCAGTAACCGGCCTGCTCGTGAAACCGGATCACGTCCTGCGCATTGACCTGGCCCAGCAGCAGATCGACCAGACCGGGGTCCTTGTGCATGTTGAGGAAGCGCGTTGCCGAGGGATGGCGGAGGTCGGCGTCGATGAGCAGCACCTTGAGGCCGGAGGTGGCAGCCGAGGCCGCGAGCGACAGCGCGATCGTGGTCTTGCCTTCGCCGGGCACCGTCGAGGTCAGCTGGATCACCTTGGGCGGATGGTCGACGTCGGTCATCTGAATACCGCTGCGCAGCGCCCGCACCGCCTCGCTGTATCGCGACAACGGCTTGACCACCGGATAGTACGGCATCGGCACCAGTTTTCCGTCGACCGTCAGGTCGCGGTCCGCCATGCGGCTGATGGAGCTCAGCAGCGGCAGCGCCAGCATCTCCTCGATCTGCTTCGGGGTCGTGAAGCCGGCATTGAGCATCTCTTTCGCGACCGCGCCTCCGACCCCGAGCAGCAGGCCGATGACCAGGGTGACGGCGAGGTATTGGGTCTTGCGCGGGTAGCTCGGGCCCCCCGGCGGCAGCGCGGGCGTGATCACGCGCGCCTCGCGGGCCTCGAAGGTCGACTGCTCCTGCGTGAGCTTTGCCCGCTGCAGAAAGTCCTCGAACAGGCTCTTGTTGACCGCGGCAGTGCGTTCGAGCTCGCGCAGCCGGATCGCCGTCGTGTCGTCGATGCTGGTCTGTCCCGTGGCCTCGCGCAGCGACTGCTCGAGGGAGGCGACACGGGCCTGCGCCAGGTCGTACTCGTTCTTGATGCTCGCGGCCAAACGCTGCGTTTCGGCGGCGATCGCCCGATCGACGTCGCGCTGCTGCGCCCGGATGTTCACGACCAGCGGATGCACGGAGCCATAACGCGCCAGCAGGTCCGCTTCCTGCTGCGACAGCGTGGCCGCCTGCTGGCGCAGGTTCGGCAGCGCGCCGGCATTGCTGACGTCGGGCATGTTCTGCAGGTTGCCGCCCTTGGCCTGGATCGATCGCAGCAGCTCTAACCGCGCCCTGCGCTGCGCGGCGTCCGCTCGCGCCTCGACGAGCTTGCCGTTGAGCTCCGAGAGCTGCTGCTGGTTGAGCGTGACCGAGCCGCCGCTCGAGAACAGTCCGTGCTCGGAACGGAACTGGGCGACCACTTCCTCCGATTCCCGCAATTGATTGCGCAATTCCGTCAGTCGATCGCTGAGCCAGGCCGAAGCACGCTTGGCGGCTTCGAAGCGAGTGTCGAGCTTGTCGACGAGAAAGGCATCCGCGACCGCGTTCGCGAGCCGCGCCGCCCGCGCCGGATCTCGCGAGGTGACGGAGATTGCGAGCACGTGGCCTTGGCCGGCGCGTGCGACCGACACCGCGCCTTTCAGGCGCTCGACCGTATACATTAGGTCGGATGGCACGGCTTGCTGCTCGGCCGTGGCGCCCCGCGAGCTGGCCGCGTCGGGCTTGCTTTCGTCGGCTTTGGCCGGTTCGGAATCCGCGCCGGATGCGGGCTGCGGCTGCCGAATTCGGGGTCGGACACGAGCTGCTCCTTGTCGACGACGCGGCGCAGGAACATGCTCGAGCGAATGATCGCCATCTGGCTCTCGACCATCGCGAAATCGAGATTGACGTCGGTCAAGATGGCTTCCGCACCGGGCACTTTCTCCCGCTGCCGGTCGAGCAGCACTTGGCTCGTCGCGGTATAGAGCGGCGTCTGCCGCAGCAGCGAAACGACCCCGATCAGGAGTGCCACGGCGGTGACCGCGGCGATGAACTTCCATTGACGCCACAGAAAGCTCAACGCCTCGCGCAAATCGAAGCGGTGCTCGGCCTCGCTCGCCTCGAGGGTGCCGGTGGGGGAGAGCCGATTGAGCATCTGAAGGTTCATGGGTTGCGCGGCGATCCGGGATTCAAAATGATCGATGGTGTCGGAATGCTCGGGAGCGGCATCAAGTCAGTCCGCCAGCGCCAGGCGCGAGCTTTCGGACTGGGCGACGCCCGCGCCCAAGAGGGCAACCACCGTGAGCGCGACCGCCTGGATTTGCAGGCTGAAATCGACCAACGCATGAACGCCCACCAGCAGCGCCGCACTCGCCGCAATGCGAGGGACCGTCACGTTCTCCTGACGCGCGGCCGCTCCCTTGATGCAGCGTAGCACGAGGAGCCCGGCGGTCGCCACCAGCATCGAGCCGAACAGGAGGCCCAACCCTTGGAACACCTCCAGATACGTGCCGTGCGCCTGCTCCCAAACGCCTTGCACCGAGATCGAACGATCGCGGTAGAGCGGAAATACGTCGGCGAAGGTGCCGTATCCGAAGCCGAGCAGAGGGGCATCGAGAATCGATCGCAGCGTGATCGAATAGACGATCATTCGGTCGGTATCGCGGATGCCCCGCTCGGCGAGAGTGGCGACAAAAGCATCAGCGAAGAAATACAGCACCGCGGCGATGATGACGGTCCCGAATATCATTCCTTCGATCGGCCACGCCGAGCGGTGCTTGCCGCGTTTGAAGGTCAACACGCCGAGAACGAATAGCCCGACGGCGGTGGCGAGGACCCCGCCGCGGGATCCCGTAAGCAGCAGGGCGACGAGCATCACGAACGCGCCGCCCAGAAGCGCCCCTCCCGCTTGTCCCGTGGTCTCGATGAAGGAAGCCGTTCGCAGGCGCCAAAGCCCTGCCGCCCCGCCCACCTCGTGCCGGTAGAGACGCAGAACGAGTCCGCAGATGGTCACCAGGCCGATCCCCGCATAGGTCGCGAACGAGTTGCGATTGATGAAGGTCGAGGAGAGAAAGCCGCCGGTCGGAGGAATTTTCAGCCAGGGGATACGCGCACCTTGCGACGTGAAGGCGACGATGCCGTACGCCGCATAGAGGCATCCGATGGCCGCAATCGACTTCACCAGGAGCCTCGCGCGCGCGGCGTTTCGTCCTAACTGCAGGGCGAGCCAGAACACGCTCGCGGCGGTGATCAGGCGGATCAGGGCCAGCGCCGTCAGATCTCGATCGACGCTCACGCTCGCTGGCAGCGGCCGCTCCAGCACGTCGGCCGCCATTCCCCAGATCGGATGCAAGGGCGGCATCGGCGCGAAGGTCAGGTTTTGCGCGCCGATGAAGGCCACGACCGCCGCGAACAGCGCCGCGGGGACGGCGATCCGGCGGATTCCTATCGGATGACCATCCCCCCTGAGCAAGAGCGAAAGCTCGTACAGGATCGCCAGTCCCGGAAAAAGAACGGCATTGACGCCCCAGGCGATCAGGTCGTTGCTGCCGTACCAGAGCGGCACCCAAGCGAGCCCTGCGACCAAAAGCCAGAACAGCGCCGGCCGCTCGATTGCCTCGCCCGACTGCACGGCTCGAACCGGCCCCGCGGCCCGACACTCGCCCTCGGCTCCCCCGCGATGCGGGCGCGCGGAACTCGGAACGTTCGCCGTCATCCTCGGTTTTGACCTGGGGTGCCTGCTGCGCGCTTCTCACTCGGCGCGGTGCGCAATCGCGCACGTGCCCAAGCTACCGCCCTTCAGGTGAAAGACGCGCTCGCACCTGTTGCGGGTCCGGTCCTTTTTTCCGCCACTTTATGGCGAAAGCGAGCTTGTCACGGCCGCTTGCGCGAGACAAGGAGCGAGCAGATGGCAAGGGCTCTCCCCGCCGTTTGCGCGGCGAGGGAACACGTCCAAAGGCGCGGATTGGATGCGAAGCTAATTCAGCAAGCGGTTGCGCCCGATTGGCTGGGGCTGCTCGGGCTGATGACCTGTGGGCCAACGCCGCGCAGGCAGCCGTTGGTCGTGGCGCCCGCGTTGTTGAAGCCCGGAATTCCCTGGGCAAGCGTCGGCGCCTCGCCGAGGATGAAGCCGATCCGCGTGCCGGCATCGGCGCAGTTCATGGCCGTGCGGACGCGCGATTCGGCGCCGCGGCAAAAGTCCGACCCGCATTTCGCGAAGTAGTTCGCGGCATCCGCCAACCCGGCGCCGATTGCCTCCTTTTGCGCCGAATTGGCATTGCGCGCGAGCAGCACGGCGTCCGCCGCCAACGACGGGGTCGCTTCGACGAGCTGGGCGATCGCCGCCCGCAATCCCGGCCCGCCGCCCGGGAACTGGGCCAGCAGCCCCGAAATCTGCCGGCTGACGGTCCCCGCGCACAGGGTGTCGTTGACGAGCTGCGCCACCGCAGGCGGCGAGGCTCCCATGAGGCAGGCCAGCGCCCATGCTGCCAGCAAACACTTCCGCATCTCGCGGCTCCTTGTTCAAGGTCCAGGCCGGTGCCGGACCGTGCTCAGTACCTGTAGGTACCTCCGAGCGTGACGACGTCACGCGCGAGGCCTTGCAGCGGCACGTTCGACCTCAACTGCACGTGTTGATAGTCGAGTGTCAGCCCAAAATTCTGCCAGACGCTGTAGGTCACGGTGCCGCCGGCGGTCCATGCATCGTCCTTACGGAACGTCGCCACGTAGTCGGTGTGAATGTATCCGAAGCGGGCGCTGGCGGCCCACTCCCGGGCCAGCGCATAGGTCGCCTGCAGGAGCGCGCTCGTCGCGCGCGTCGAGGTGCCGAGAGTGCCCGGGAGCACCTCCAGCAAGGACACGCCGAGCGATTCGTCGACCGAAGCGGAGATCGTCAGCTCGCGCGTGGGGTAGTAATAGAGCTTGCCGCCGACCACGGTGCCGTTGACGGTTCCGAGCGCGGCGAAGTCGTGTCGCTCGGATTGATAGCCGCCGTAGACTTCGCCGCGGAACAAGCCGATCTGATCGGTTCCGATGCCGCCGACCGTCCGATATCCGGACGAGTTGAATTGATCGAGCGAATAGCGCCGCTGATCGACCGTCCCTTCGGCATAAGCGTAAAGGTACGGCGTGAACCAAAATCCGCCGCGCGTGGTCCCGGTATAGGTCGCGCCGTTCGGGGATGCCGCCCCGACGACCGCAGGGACGCCCGGGACAAGGTCGAAGCCGGAATCATAGACGATGTCGACGACGGAACCGCCGAAACTCACGAACGCGAGGTCGAACATCTTCTGCACGGAAGCGGTCCCGGAAAACTGGTTGTAAGCGACCGGGCTCGACACCGGGGAAAGACCGACTGCGGTAGGATTGAGCGTCGTGACGCTGTGGTCGATGCCGAAGGTGCTGAACAGATCCCTTTGCCGGGTGTAATCGCCCTGGGCGTTGAAGGTGAGGTCAGCCATGGGCTGGAACCGCTGGATGAAACCCGCCCGGGCCGCGGTCGTGTCGCGCACCGCGGTGTCGCCGGCGGCATAGCCACGCACGTCGGCCATGCCGTAGAGCGTGGTCTTGTGAATCCCGTCGGTCGCTTCCGCAAGCAGGCTCGGCACTATCCGTCCGCCCCAGCTTGCGGTCTTGGTCGTCGACTTTTGAGCGACGTTGCTGTCGTAGACGCCGCCCAGGAAAATGTTGGGGTAAAGCAGCCAGCCGCCGATCGGAAGGGCGCTGTAGTCGCGGCTCGGCTTCGCGAAAGGATCGCCGCGGTTAGGGACCGTGACGGGCGGCGGCGTCAACGAAGTCCCGCCGGGACCTCCAAACGACCCGACCTGGGCGAGCGCGGCCGGCGGCAGGGCAATGCCGAGCGCGGCGGCGCAGATCACGACCCCCGCTCCGTGGCGTTGCCGATTAGCGCGCATCCGCCCCACCCCGCTAAGGCCCCAATGATCGAGCCAAATCCCCGGACGGCATCCCCGAAAACTACGCCACAAACTGTGCCTGTCCATCCCCTCCAATTCAACCGGATTCAACCGGAATTCGCGGGTATGCATGACTGGCGAGCAGTGCGATGCATTTGCGCAACACTGAACGCGTCAAAAATACCTCTGCGGCACGCGGATGATGTCGCCGGGGAGAACGGGAATCGACGTGGTCAACGGGTATTCGCGCAGGCCCGACTCGCCAGGATGCTGGATAAGGACAGTAGATCGGCTTGCGCGGTAAGTCGTTCCACCGGCAATGGCGATAGCACTTAAGACGTTTAGGCCGCTTGTATATGGGTATGCTCCGGGTTTCTCGATCTCACCCAGAATATAAAACGGCCTGAACTCGAGAACCGATACGGTTACTTTCGGATTTCTCAAATACTGTGTCCGAAACTTCCGCGTGAGTTCCTGCTCGAGCTCGGCCTGCGTGAGCCCGGCCGCCTGCACGGTGCCCGCCAGCGGCAGCGAGAGATACCCGCTCGGATCGATCTGATAATCGCCGCTGAGCGAGGCCTCGCCGTAAACATTGACCCGGATTTTCTCCCCGGCCTGCAGCCGCGGCGATCCCGCGGCGGCGTCCTGGATCGCCTTCTGCTCGGCTTCGCTGACCGGGCCGAGATTCGAGCCCACGCCGCATCCCGACGCCAAGAGGCACAAGAGGAGGCATATGACCAGCAGGGAGGCCCGCGCACAAAAGTTTGCCATGAACGGTCTGCTTGCTTGCGCCGGGGGTCAATCCGCACGCCCCCTCGTTTTGCCGGGGGCAAGGTGCTCTCTGCCGCTTCCGTCGCGGCGGGATTTAGGTGTTCGAATATCGTCAAAAATCGGACTGGCGCAACCTGGGGCGGAACCGCGAATCGTGCCAGCCGAAAGCCGCGACGCCGAGAATCAGGCCTGCGCCCGCCAAATGGCGTTCAAATCCCAGCGCCGAAAGCGCCGCCTCGCCCGATGCTCCGGCAGAATTTTCGGATGCCACTGCGAGCGCGCCATCCATCCGCGTCGTGTTGCTTCGGGCAGCGGGAGCGACTAGTCTCGAATGCAACCGCAGGGATAAATGGCGAGGATTTCCGAGCCCCGAGACAACAAGGTTTGCGTTTTCGAGCGGGGTGATCGCGAGCGACGGGCTCAATAGATGCGTATTCGGTCACCCTCCTCCCGCGCCGCGCTGAAGATCCGTTTCTCCGCCGTCGACGTGATCTTGGCCGCGACTGCTCCCCTGCTCGCCCTCTACATTCGCGATGCCTACATCCTCTCCTATGATGGCGCGGCGACCGCCGCGATCTATTGTCTCGTCTCCTTGCTGTTCTCGCTCATTGCCTTTGCCGCCTTCGGGCTGCGCGACGGCATGCCGCGCTATTTCTCCGTTCACGACGCCATCGACGTGGTCAAGGCCGTGCTGGCCGGGGAGCTCATGACCTGCGTCGTGCTTTTCACCTTCACGCGCCTCGAGGGCGTTCCGCGTTCGACGCCGGTGATCCACGCGCTGATCCTGGGTGCGGGGCTGGCGACCGCGCGAGCCATGGCGCACCTCGCCGATCGGGATCGCCGGCTCGCCGAGCGGCCGCCCCATGTCGCCAGCGAGCACATCATCCTGATCGGGCTGAGCGACCTTTCCTCGCTCTACCTGAAGGTGATGGAAACCTTCGCGCCGGGCCAGAAACGGATCATCGCGCTGCTCGACGAGGCGCCGGACGCGATCGGACGCTCGATCGATGGAGTGCGGGTGTTCGGGCCGCCCTCGCACCTGCAGTCGTTGATCGAGGAGTTCGCCGTGCACGGGATCAGCACCGACCGGGTGGTCGTGGGCGGGGAAGCCAATATGCTGTCGGAAGAGGCGTTGAAGGAGATCGAGCGCGTTTGCGTGCAGCGCAACATCGAGCTCGATTTCGTGCCGCGCCTGTTCGGCCTGAGCCCGCCCGAAAGCCAGCCCGGACGCGCCGGGATCGAGCCCGCACCGAGCCGCGATGCGCTCGCGGATTTCGAGCTGCCCGCCTATTTTCGCTTCAAGAGCCTCGGCGACTTCTTCGTCGCCCTCGCCTTGGTCATCGCCTTGCTGCCGGTCTGGATCCTGCTCGCTTGCCTGACCTTCCTCGATGTCGGCTCGCCGGTTCTCTTCTGGCAGCAGCGGCTCGGCCGCAACGGTCGCCAGTTCCTCCTGCACAAGTTCCGTACCCTGCGGCCGCCCTATGATTGGCGCGGCCGCACGCTCTCCGACGAGCAGCGCCTGTCGTGGATCGGGCGGCTCGTGCGCAAGGCGCGGCTCGACGAGCTGCCGCAATTGCTCAATGTCCTCGTCGGCGACATGTCGCTGATCGGGCCGCGTCCCCTCCTGCCGCAGGATCAACCTCCGACGCCGACGGTGCGGCTGATGGTGCGGCCGGGCATGACCGGCTGGGCGCAAGTCAACGGCGGGACGCTGCTGTCGGCGAAAGAGAAGGAGGCGCTCGACGAGTGGTATATCCGCCACGCGTCGCTGTGGCTCGACCTGCGCATCATCGCGATGACGGCCGTGAGCCTGATCAGAGGCGATCGGCGCTGCGAGCGCGCGCTCGCTCAGGCCTGGCCGTTGCAGAACGCGCCGCCCGATGCGCCGAAGAGCGCCATGCGGCAGAATCCACCGCCGCGCCTCACTGTGCCCGTGGCTCGCTCATGAGCGAGCAAGCGCAGCCTCCGGCCGTGCGCGCATCGTGACCGAGCGCCGCCCGGCATGAAGCGCGTCATTTTTCTCAACCGTTTCTTTTTTCCCGACCATTCCGCCACCAGCCAGCTTCTCAGCGATCTGGCATTCCATCTGGCGCGCCGCGGGCACGCCGTGCACGTCGTCACCAGCCGGCAGCGCTACGACGCCCCCGGCGCGCGCCTGCCGGCGGCGGAATCGATCGGCGGGGTCGCGGTGCACCGGGTCTCCACCACCCGGTTCGGGCGCTCGGCGCTCGTCGGCCGCGGGCTCGATTACCTCTCCTTCTATGCCGCCGTTTGGCGCCGCGTGCTCACCCTCGCGCAGGAAGGCGATGTTCTGGTCGCAAAGACCGACCCGCCGATGCTTTGCATCCCGGCGATGCGGGCCGCTCGACGCCGCTCCCTGCATCTCGTGAACTGGATGCAGGACATCTACCCCGAGCTCGCCGCCCGGCTCGGCGTTCCGCTGCTGCGGGGACCGGTCGGACGCGGCCTCGCCCGGCTGCGCGATGCCTCGCTGCGCGATGCCGCCGCCAACGTGGTCGTGGGAGAGCGGATGGCGGAGACCGTGCGCGCGCACGGCGTCGCCGCGGCCAAGGTGCACGTGATCCCGAATTGGTGCGACGACGAGGCGATCGGCCCGATCCCCCACGCCGACAATCCGCTGCGCCGCGAGTGGGGGCTCGAAGGCCGGTTCGTGATCGGCTATTCGGGCAATCTCGGCCGCGGCCACGAATTCGAGACCATCCTCGCGGCCGCGCAGCGCCTGCGCGACGACGCGCGCATGCTGTTCCTGTGCATCGGCGGCGGCCACAAGTTCGACGAGCTCGTTTCCCGCGTCGATGCGCTCGGGCTCGGCGGCTCGTTTCGCTTCGTCCCCTACCAGGATCGCGAGCAGCTGAGATATTCGCTGGGCGCCGCCGACGCGCACTGGATATCGCTCAAGCCCGAGCTCGAAGGCCTGATGGTGCCGAGCAAGTTCTACGGGATCGCCGCGGCCGGCCGACCCATGATCGCGATCACGGCGAAGGACGGCGAGATCGCAAGCCTGGTCCGGCAGCACCGGTGCGGCTACGTGGTGGAGCCGGGCGACGCGGCCGCCCTCACCGACGCGCTCGCAAGTCTGGCGACGGACCGCGACGCCTGCGCCGCCATGGGGCGACGCGCCCGAACGATGCTGGACTCGCAGTTCACGCGCCGCCATGCCTTCGACCGGTGGCACGGCTTGCTCGAGGAGATCGGTTGATCGGCCAGGATCGACGTTCGCGGACGTGCTCGACGTCATTTGGTCGAAAGAAAGCGCACGCCCTCCCCTTCCAGCACCGCGCAGGTCAGCCGTCCGGTCATGAAGGCCCCGGTGTCGACGTTGATCCGGTTCGGCAGCACTTCCGGCGTCTCGGCAGGCGTATGGCCGTGCACGACGATCTTGCCGAAATCGGCTTTGCTGGAAAGGAACTCGTCCCGGATCCACAGAAGATCGTCCTCGGTCTGGCCCTGCAGCGACACG
>WNFD01008862.1_pt1 | contig 11591 bp, 19 predicted proteins | sample 5400491 | NCBI WGS metagenome assembly WNFD01 (sample SAMN13153343, study PRJNA577476) | soil metagenome | isolation source: 120 cm saprolite under Douglas fir tree site 2 hole 2 replicate 2 | place: USA:California | collected 2015-04-18 | reverse complement strand
CTCTCCGCCCGCACCTTCACCCTCTGCGCCCGCACCTTCGCCCTCTGCACCCGCGCCCTCGCCCTCTGCACCCGCGCCCTCGCCCTCTGCGCCACCGCCTTCGCCCTCTGCACCACCGCCCTCGCCTTCCGCACCCGCGCCCTCGCCCTCTGCACCACCGCCGTCGCCCTCCGCACACCCACCTTCGCCCTCAGCCTCAGTATCGCCTTCTTCCCCGCCTCCGTCCATAGTATCTACCCCGACTGCCACGTGAGTCCTCATTGTTCTGGCCTACATTGTTATGGACCTAATGTCGAATGCTATCCTAGTCCGCAGTCTTCTGTACAACCGTCCTCAGCACCCGCAACTACTCCTGCAAGCTTACCTGCGTCGTCTCTTGCGCCTTCATCTAGCGAGGCTCCCCATAGCTCGCCTGTCAGCACACCACCGAGTACTTCAAATGCGCCATCGAGCAGTCCTTCGTTGGCGATCTCTACCCAGCCGCCGTCTTCCACTGCTACGCCCTCTACAGTAGCTTCAACTAGTTCCCCGAGTCCGAGCAGCAGTTCCACCACAACTACTAGTACTACACCCACTACCGTTCATGCTGCGTGCGTATTTCATTAAATTTTTCTCTCCTGCATGATCTTTAATACGATGTGAATTTAGTTCGACATTCTCGAGCACTGTTTTTATTCAGACGACCAACAGTCTTGGGCAGGTGACATCATTTGCACCCCTCGAAATCACTTCAACCTTTACCTCGACTATGAGCAATGGTGGTGTCGAGACCTTCACCGAGGTAATTGCGAATCCGACGCTAAGTGCCGATGACCGTGCAAGCACCACCCAGTAAGTCCCCTGAACCCGTGGTGCATCACATATGAGATCGAATTCCTCTTTGTTATAGGTTCTTCCACAACAAGGGTGCTGTTGCTGGTGTCTTTCTGATCGTTGGCCTTGCAGCGGCGACCATCTGCTTGTGGATATTCTTCTTCATCCGCAGGAGACGCCGCAGGCGAAGGATCGATCATGACACAGCCATCTCCGCGTCACTCGCGGCCGCTGGTTATAATCGTGCACCTATTGACGATGAAGACTTGGGCCCAGGTCCTGGAATGCGGCAGCGGTTTGGCTCCCTCAGCTCACATCCATCGCTCAGCACGCCGATCACTGATGAAGAGCGTGCAGCGGAGACTAATGTCCATGCCGTGAACTTATATGATCCGTACGCAGACTATGGTCGGCCCGTTGCTGGTTCGGGTTATATTCCTGCACGTTCGGAGAGCCCGTCACGGCATAGTCGAGATCGCATGGCGGAGGGTACCTATACCAGCGGCGCGAGCAGACACACAGGTTCAGCGCTTGTTCCGGACCGTAGCTCGGGGAGTACAGACCCACTACTCTCTGGCCCCATCCCACCTCAGGCGATTCCTCAACCATACACCCTATCTTCCCCGACGGTGCCGCCTCGGAACCCTAAGAGGATGGGTGGACAAGAAGGGCAATCACAAGAGAGTGCGGGCGGGTCTGGTTCCCGCCATGCTGATGAGCGTCCCCCGCCAGAGTACCGCGCAGCAGGTGGACGAGACAAAAAGCCGGGAGCCAAGGGATGACATGAATCACTCGCGGCAGTCTAACGTATGTGCCGTAGTATCCTCAGCATCCTCCCATGATATCAAAATCTGATGCGTCTCCCCGTCCAGGTCCAGAATTGTATGAAAAACAAGCCGGCCAGGTATACTAAGGTCTTGGGTTCGACATATCATGTCCGGGTTGCGGACAAGTTTACACTCATTGTTCTGATGTGCATATTGGGGTGTTGTTTCTTCTCTCCTCTGCAGCGATTGTAACGGACAGTTTCTCATTCTCATTTCATCTTTACGACTTCATAAATGGACACGCAACAATTGATTATGTCTTTTTCGGGAGATCCCGGACAGCTATATAGTTAATCGTGCTGTGGCTGAGAAATAGATTACCCGATTGGGAGTTGTCAGTCAAAAGTAATCTTCAAATAACCAGCGTTCGGTGTTCCCCCCTTCTACGATCTCAAAACTATCGCCATGGCTGAACAAGTTTGTAAAATTGTTGTCTTTTCTGAGCACTTTCAACTGACCGAATGTCTTGTAGGTTGAGAAGGCATTTCAAAAGCAGCCCCTCTTTCAGAACGCTAAGGCTCGTGGTGCGTCATTTTTCCACCCAAGATGAGACCCCAGGACGAGTCTGACCGCCGATTGTATGTGACGATAGGTGGAAAGAAGGTATCGACAAAGGAGAAGCGGTGGTATAAGGATGTAGGACTTGGATTCAAGACGCCCCTTGACGCGATAAACGGGACTTACATCGGTGTGTGCGCTCTTTTCGCCTCTTTCGAATAGCCCATAGACGGTGCGAGTGAAAACAGATAAAAAGTGTCCATTCACCAGTGAGGTTTCCATCCGTGGACGGATCCTCACCGGGCGTGTTGTCTCCACCAAGATGACTCGCACTATTATTATCCGCCGCGACTACCTGCATTACGTCCCCAAATACAGTGCGTAATCCCATGGGCGTCTAAGGAGCCTTCGACTCACTATCATCCACTGTTTGCAGACCGCTACGAGAAGAGGCACAAAAATCTTGCAGCACATGTATCGCCTGCGTTCCGTGTTGAGCAGGGAGATATTGTCACCGTCGGTCAGTCATGGACAACGGGCAATCCTTCGGACTTTTAACCATGAGAAACTGATGGATGTCTACAGGTCAATGCCGACCGCTATCGAAAACGGTGCGCTTCAACGTGTTGCGGGTGGCAAAGAGCAAGGCTGCGACCAAGACATTCGGCAAGTTTTAGATGTTGGAGATGGCCTATTGTCGCATACTGGACGTGTGTTATGCTCTCGATGATAATGATTACTCTAAGCTATGCGGCGAAATTGATTGTGCCAATACTGCGTATCTATCTGAGTTGAGTGGTCGGCCAAGGAGCCAAATAAGGGCCAAATAGATGCTGGGCGGTGTTATGCGCGGGCGCCAGACTTGGTCAGTGTTCTCCACCCGCCTCCTCCCGGCTGACCGGTACCACCATCGTCACCGTCACCGTCACCCGTCACCCGGTCCTTCATCGGACGTCGTTCTCCAACTCGATCTCTTCTCTCCTTCAACGCCACAAACTGGCTCACTCTCTCCTTTCAGCCTTTACTAATAGACTATCAAAGTCTAGATCCCATTCTCCTGGTCCACATACAACCTCTCCTTCGTCATCTTCTCGTGGCCTTTCCATGGGCCAGCAGCCTTCCAAAAAGTCAAGAAAGGGTGGGAAAGATAAGGAAAAGGAAGTCGGCCTTGGTGAAGGTGATCCTGCTCATACGAGTCCAAACGAGCATCCTCTATCCGGCTTGTCTCGTGCCGCTGGTAATGGGTCTTCCTCGGCTATCGGCACGCCCTCTATCAACGTGTCCTCTCCCGAGGACTTAAAGAACACACCAAATGGCGGCGGCGAACGGCCGCTAGGACCAGCGTCGGGTATCTCCAAGTCTCTTCTGCAGAACGGATCTTCAACCGACGTCGCATCTACACTTACACTGTTGAATGCGTCCCACTCACCCTCACCTTCGCCATCGCATTCTAACAGGCCTCCTCCTCTCGATATCCCTTCCACCACCATCCTCGCACACAACGGTTCTGCCCAATCCGCCGGCGGCTCAGCAGGGAGCGCCCCACAGGGAGGCGAAGCCTCTGCGTCCATGAGCCCCTACATGGGTAACAGAGACAGGTCTCGGTCGCTCGACGTGGACGACTTTATCCAACGATTGCTGGACGTCGGCTACACCGGAAAGGTCAACAAATCGTTATGTATTAAGAACCCTGAGATTGTGGCAATCTGCCAAGCCGCGAGGGAAATATTTTTATCGCAACCCACACTTATCGAGCTTTCCCCGCCGGTCAAGATAGTCGGGGACGTGCATGGACAATACTCTGATCTCATTCGCCTGTTCGAAATGTGTGGGTTTCCCCCGGCGTCCAACTACCTCTTCCTCGGCGACTACGTCGACCGAGGCAAGCAAAGTTTAGAGACTTTCTTACTCCTGCTCTGCTACAAGATTAAATATCCAGAGAACTTCTTTATGTTGCGAGGAAACCACGAATGCGCCAATGTCACGCGAGGTTAGCGCATTCCTACTGGGTTTTTCTTGGCGTTCGTCTTGGCTCATGATCGACAGTTTACGGATTTTATGACGAGTGCAAGCGACGGTGTAACATCAAGACATGGAAGACGTTTGTCGACGTGTTCAACTGCCTCCCAATCGCCGCTATTGTTGCATCCAAGATCTTCTGCGTACATGGCGGGCTCTCACCCTCATTACAATCAATGGAGGACGTCAAGGCACTGCAACGTCCAACTGACGTCCCTGACTACGGCCTGCTCAATGACTTATTATGGTCAGACCCCTCTGACACCGCGCTAGATTGGGAAGAAAACGAACGCGGCGTCAGCTTTTGCTTTGGGAAGGCTATTATAAACGAATTCCTTGTGCGGTACGACATGGACCTCATCTGTCGAGCGCATATGGTCGTAGAGGATGGATATGAATTCTGGAATGATCGGACTTTGGTCACGGTGTTTAGTGCGCCGAACTACTGCGGAGGTACGTGAACGGCACGCATTATCCGTGTTAATCGCTCATGATATGGAGAAGAATTTGACAATTACGGGGCTTGCATGAGGTGAGCTGAACGACGGGCGCCTGACCTGTCTCGATCGTGTGACTCACTCAACCCCTTTTAGTGTCTCGGAGGACCTTTTATGTGCTTTCGAACTGCTGAAACCTCTCGACGGGCCGGCCCTTCGTAAAGAGATGACGAAGGCTAAACGGAAGAGGTGACTACCTTGCCGCGTTGATGACACGAATCTGACAGTGGTTACAGCATGATGAGTGCCTCCTGATCCCAGATACCGGAAGTATTCCTCCCGCGATGAATTATACGATTATACTTACGAGTAGATGCGGGTTATTTGTTCTTGGCGATGCGTTCGTTCCCCCGATTCAGAAGATCGTCTTCCTGTGGACTCAGGAGACCCTTCTCTACTCCACGCCTGTTGGCCGTACGGCTATCTAAGGCATGATTGCCGTTCAGTCATGCAACCTTACAGAACCATTGCCTATCGTCGATTTTTCCGAGCCCGCTTGTGACAATGTTTTTGTATTTACAGTACCGCTTGCACATCCTCATTCCCATGCCCATCGCCATAACGATCCGTCCCCCTTTTTGTCTGTTTTTATAGGGGTATTTGCCAGTTCACGTTGACTACTGTTTCTTTTTCGTGGGAATTAGTGTGGTTTACAACAAGGCTATGGGAGCCTAGGATGTTTCTAGTACATACCGTGGGGATGTCATACTTTACTATGTCTTGAATCCAAATCCATTTCAATGACGACGCGACGCATCACGTGTCCATTTCGCATGTTTACGGCCATCGTGACTTGTCCAAGACGCGTCAAGCTCGCGTCGTCTATCTCTCCTTGCATGAGGAGGCAACAAACTCTCGGTACGCCCATATTCATGAACACCATCGCAGTCTACTTGACCCGTATGCTTTTAGCCAAATTCATCACTATGCCCCCTGGAAAGAAACCACCTCCACAACAGTCCAGTCTCACCGAATTATGGGGTAATAAACGGCAGAAGCAGACTGCCCCCGCCAGTACGAGGGGCGGTCAATCGAAACTGGAACCCGACACCGATGCCACCGTAGACGTGAGTCCGACAACGTCATCGGAACGTGCGTATTAGTCCACGGCCTCGCCCTGCTGCTCGCTCCCACCGCGCAGGACGCAAATTTTGATGCACACGATTTTTACAGCTGCGCCCCCGAAGCGTAAACTAGAGACGGTCGCCAACGTTCACCGTCCGTGACCGCGTGCCATTCCCCGTCTCTGATTTTGCGCGTTGACTTTTTTCGTGGTGTTCGTGCATATGCAGGGACACCATCGCCTGAGCGTCAGGCCCCACGGCCGAAACGGCGGAAAATGGTGCTGGTCGACGATGACGATGAGGGACCGGCGCCAGACTCGGGTGAGTTTCTTCTCCTTTTCGACGCGTCGCGTCGGGACCTTTTCCAACCCTCTCGTAGAAGCACCATCGCGCCGCCCGAGCACTGCCGCGTCTCCTATGTCGTCATCGCCGCCGCCGCCGCCACCGCCACATGAGAAGGGTCAGGTGGCTAGCTCTTCCAAGGCTACCTCGCGGCGCCCTAAGGCTGAGCCAAAGGAGTCAAAGTCTACGATCAAGGCAAAGGGTAAGGGTAAAAGCGAAGCGAAGACGAAGACAAAGACAAAGGCGGCGGCGGCTGTGGCTGCGGAAGGGGAAGGGGAGGACGTGGACATGCACGAAGGGGACAGGGCAGTCGCGGCGGAGGAGTCAGGTCCTGCAGAAGAGGGAAATGATTCGGGTGAGGATGAGCTGGAGGACGCAGAGGAACGGAAAGCTGCGTCTAAAAGGTGTGTGTGTGCAATTTCACCTTCCCTGCTCGTTTTATGCCCTCAGTGATGTTGAACTGTCATTGCAGTGCGCAAGTAGCGTTAGATCGCAGAGATCAGATGGATGTGGAGGGTTGGAAAGTCGGCGATCCGTATGCACCTCCATAACTTTGTTGTTGAGCAAGAACGCTGTGTTACTCACAACCCCTCCCAGCGTACCCTATGCCGCTCTTGCAAAGTCGTTCGCACTCATCGAGGCAACCACAAAGCGGTTAGAAAAGACCTCTCTCCTCACAAGTCTAATGCTGCTTGTCATCCAGAGAAGCAAAGCTGGGGACACAGACTCGTTGCTTAGGACGGTCTATCTTTGCATTAATCGTGTCCGTTGCTCTCCCTATGCTTACGTTGCGTTCTTTTGGTTGATTCGGACATCTACAGCTCAGCCCAGATTACACGGGTATTGAGCTTGGGATCGGTGAGAGCTTGCTCGTCAAAGCAATAGGCGAGTCCACAGGACGAAGTCTTCAACTCATCAAAGCAGAGTTGAAAAAGGAAGGAGACCTCGGGTTAGTGGCAATGGTGAGTGACACTCTCCGTCGTCGAGCACGAGACACTTGAGGTGACGCTCCTGAAGAACTCCAAGAATATGCAAAAGACTTTGTTCAAGCCGAAGCCTCTCACCGTTCCTTTCGTCTTTTCAAATCTGAAAGAGATCGCTCTCAGTACTGGCCATTCGGTGAGTCGCGCGATCGTGCCCTCCGACTGCAAGTCCTAACACTTTTCTAGTCTCAAGGCAAGAAAGTGTCGATCATCACAAAGCTCCTTGCCGCGTGTAAGGGCGAGGAGGCAAAGTATATCGTCCGGAGTTTAGAAGGCAAGCTTCGGATAGGCAATGCTGAACGGACCGTGTTGGTGGCTCTTGCCCATGCAGCCGTCTTGGCAGAGCAAGAACGATGTAAGCACGAATTGTTTTACATGAACAATATCTACTCATATTCGTGTCTAGCTGGAAAGAAATGGAGCACAGAGAAGCTAGCGTCACGACTAGAAGAAGGGGCAAGCATAGTGAAGTCGGTCTACAGGTAAAGTCTATTCATTTCACTTGGAATCCCCCCGCCTATACACCTGCGCCTCCAGTGAACTGCCGAACCATGATGCGGTCGTCCCAGCGCTTCTCACCGTTGGCGTGAACAAACTACGCGAGGCGTGTAAGCTGACCCCCGGAGTGCCGCTCAAACCGATGCTTGCCAAGCCCACAAAGGCCATTGGCGAAGTGTTAGATCGCTTCGAGGGCAAGCGATTCACCTGCGAATACAAATATGACGGTGAACGAGCACAGGTGCACAAGCTTGCTGATGGCACTGTTGGTGTGTTCAGCCGTAACTCGGAGGATATGAGCAAGAAGTATCCAGATTTAGTCGAACAACTACCACATGTGGGATCTCAAACTCTGCGAGGGGAGACACCTTTCTCACGGAGTGATATAGTGCATCAAAGAGAATACCAAATCGTTCGTGTTGGACGCGGAAGCTGTAGCAATAGATAGGACATCAGGCAAGTTGATGCCCTTCCAGGAGCTGAGCAAGCGCAAGCGGAAGGATGTAAAGGTGGAAGACATCCAAGTGCGCGTGTGTCTCTTCGCTTTCGACCTCCTTTACCTCAACGGAGAAGTGAGTGTTCTTGCGCGCTGCGGCTTTAGTTCAGGGCCTGTGTTGATCTGTCTGTGCGCAGCCTCTATTGCACAGAGACCTGTTGGGACGGAGAGAGCTCTTGCAGCAGCATTTTGAGCCCGTTGACTTTGAGTTTCAATTTGCCAAGTCCTCGGACAGCGAAACGACGGAGGACATTCAGGCATTCTTGGACGAAAGCGTCAAGGATGGCTGTGAAGGCCTCATGGTCAAGATGCTCGAGAGCGAAGCAAGCTACTATGAGCCGTCAAGACGCAGCGTCAACTGGCTCAAGGTTAGCACTCTGTTCAAGATCATTCTCTTTGTGAAACTGACCTTTCTCGCGACAACAGCTGAAAAAGGACTACTTGGCTGGCGTTGGAGACTCGCTGGACCTGGTCGTCGTTGGTGGATACTATGGTAAAGGCAAGCGGACAAACGTATACGGAGCGTTCCTACTCGCGTGCTATGATGCGGATTCGGAAGAATACCAGACAATCTGCAAGATCGGTACCGGGTTTAGCGAGGAAGCATTGGCAGCGCACTACAGCGCACTGCAGCCTCTGGAAACGGAGAAGGCGCGCGGAGACGTCAAGGTGGGCGGAGCAAAGCCAGATGTGTGGTTCGAACCCAAGGTTGTCTGGGAGGTGCTCACAGCAGATCTGAGCCTAAGTCCGGTGTATACAGCTGCACAAGGCTTGGTAGGTTACCTATTGGACGACCCTTTCCGTTGGCTTATCTAAGCATTAGATTGACGAGCGCGGGGTTTCGTTACGATTTCCTCGCTTTCTTCGGGTCCGGGATGACAAAAGCGCTGACGATGCGACAGGCCCGGAGCAGGTAAGCGATGGTCTCCCGGGTTAACTTCACAGGTGCTAATGGTGTGTGGATGACCCGGTAGGTCGCGGAGATGTACGAGCGGCAGGTGCTGGCACAAGGTGGAGGGCAGAAGAAAAAGAAGGGAGGCGGTGATGCGGACGATGGCTTCTGGTAGCGAGTCGACCATAGAAGCATCTCTCACGGTATCTTTGTCGAGGACCTTAACGTTTAGAGACCATCGGGTGTGAAGCAAGATGCCCAACCTCTATATGATTAGGATATAACAAACACCGTATACAACTACTTGGTCGACTGGCTTGCTGCTTGTGCAGCTTTGACTGCCTCTGTGACGCTACCCTTGGCAGCGTCCTGTAAAGGTGCGGCGTGGACAGCTTTCTTATCCTTGCCACCGCGATACCAGTAGTTCACGAAACGGTATCCTTGCGTGAGCTGGGCCGTCGCATTGGTGGCATGGCAAGCAAAGAGGAGGTAGTTTCGGGGATCAACTTTCCAAGCTGTGAGGAAAAACGGGGGTCGGACAACGTTCGGAATGACAAAAGTAGTAACGTACCGAAACGCATAAAGATCATACTTGTTCATAACGTATGTGAGAATGGAACAAAAGCGTAGATGGCCGAGACATACGAGTAGGCGGAGAGAGCAGAAGTCATGGAACCGGAGATGACCTCCTCATCCTTTTTCAAATCTGCGATGGCGGCGAGGGGAAGGCCCCAGTTGGCGACCTAAATAAATCAAGTGACGCTCAATCGCGGAACGCCGTTGAGGGAAGGGGGGAGTCACGAACTGGACCCCAGAAATGAGTGCCTATGAAGTGACAGATGAGAAGAACAGTCATAGTGGAATGAGGTCGAAGCGCCCGTCCGAGTATTTGGAGGGAGAGGGTGTCACGTGACGACGGTTTAAATATGCAGGGCTCGGGCAAATTCAATCAAATTATTTAAAGCACAGTGTGCTGTGAAAACGTACCGCCAACACACGCACAAAGCAATGTAATCCCGCCTGTTGATTTATGGAACCCGCCCTCTGGATCTGCCCGCCTTTGCGGTCTCGCCGAATAGCCCCAGATGGTCCCTCGCCCCGAGCGCGGGGTTCAATTTTTCGCTATCTCCTGAGAGCGCTTAAAAAGGCAATGACTCCCGCCCACGTTCCACTTCTCCTCTTTCCTCGACTCTTCCAATCTCTCCCTCTTTTTGCCTCCGTCCATCTCCTCCCCTTCCTGCTTCCAATTTTTCTCCACTTATCCCATCCCGCTTTTAATTTTTGATGCAGTACGCCGGGAGCCAGTATGCTGGCGCCGCAGGTTACTCCGGCCAGCAGGGATACGGATATCCTGGTCAGTACTATCAGCAACAGCAGCAGCAGCCCCAGCCGATTCAGCATCAATACTCGGGCCAGCAGCAGCAATACTCTGCAACCCCTTACGCAGGGAGCGTTCCGTTTCCCCAACCATCGCCCTACGCCGCTCCTTCCGTCCTCCAGCCCGTAGCGTCTCAACAGTCGGCCCATCGCCCGCAGCGTACGCATACTCCACACCCGACGACTACGAGCACTCGAAGGCGCACCGGCTCTGCTTCTACGAGGAAGCCACTACGGTCTGCCCTTAAAGACCCCGAGCGTACTCGTTCGTCCTCGATAAATGGCAACCACCTGTCTGCTTCCGCGTCACGCACGCGGAGGCAATCTGGCGGCCCCGAAGCCCGTCCTCGAGTGGACTCGATCGCGCGGACCCGGACCAACTCGAGCTCTCGGGTGGACCCTGGTACGCATATCTTTCGCTTCCGGGATGCCTTTTCATGATGGCGCTATTTTTTTTTCTCGTTCCGCTTTCCTTTTTCCTTTTCTCGTGCGCTTTATCAAGACCACGTTTTCTTGTCGATAAATCCGCCAAGCGGGCTTGAGCTGAGTAATATCGCCCATAAGTCGACAATCGAAGAGTTACGTGAGCAAATATTCACGATGTGGCCTGAGGGCGTCACGCACCAGGATGGCAATGCCAATGGATATGAGTGGCGCGTACAGTTTTCCGGCCGTCCGTGGGACGCTAAACGCCACGAGTCGATCATGTATGTGCCAGGCTGTACTCCTACCGTGCGCTTACATTGACGCAAAATACCTCGCATAGAGCACAGAGAATGATTTGTCGAATCTTTTTGGTACTCGCCTCTCAGGTCAGCTGTCTATCGTGATAAGAACCCCGTTGTCCCCGCGCTCAATCATTGAGCGCTGCCTCTTCCTTATAGGGATATGTGTATTTAACATCTATCAACACTGGACGCGCTGTACGTCACCCACCAATCGTCTCGTGTCTCCGTCGATCTCTCTCAATGTTTGCTTATGTAGTTAAAGAGCCCGCGACTCGTGTTCATTCGCGCGCCTGCTGATGGTCGTGCACACTTTTTCTCCATGTCGCTCAACAGGGCAGGCGATCGCATCACGTTTGTTGACCCACCCGCCGCGATCGTCTCCTCACTAGGCTTGAGCCTCCGCACCGCGTTCCCACGTAGGATCGCGCACGACCATCCAACCGAGGACGGCATATACACGATTATGCTCAAATCGGGAATAAATTGTGCGCTTCGCTTACTCCCCTTCATTTTCTCCCCCCCGTTTTTCTCACTGTAGTGATGGTGGCGTTTTGCAG
>WNFD01006604.1_pt1 | contig 11592 bp, 8 predicted proteins | sample 5400491 | NCBI WGS metagenome assembly WNFD01 (sample SAMN13153343, study PRJNA577476) | soil metagenome | isolation source: 120 cm saprolite under Douglas fir tree site 2 hole 2 replicate 2 | place: USA:California | collected 2015-04-18 | reverse complement strand
GCAAGGCAGGCTATCCCCGACATGATCATTCTGGGCCCGGGATCGGGAGACGAGACCGCCGCATCCGACGCCGCAGCGCGCGACGGTTCGGAGGGTGCGATCGCGAGCCGAGACATTCTCCAGCAAACCGGAAGAGGTATCGATGTCTTGTCCTATCATCATTACGGCGCCCTGTCGCAGCGATGCACCGGCGTTGCCGGCACGCGCCAGAGCAGCCTGGAAGAACAAGCGCTTTCGGAGGACTGGCTCGCAAGCACGGATCGGGCGTTCGCATTCTACAAAAACCTTCGCGACGCGTTCGCGCCAGGAAAGCCGGTCTGGCTCACTGAGACGGCCGAAGCGGCCTGCGGCGGAAACCCTCAGGCGTCGACCTTTCTCGACACCATCCGCTATCTCGACCAGCTTGGCCGGCTCGCCAGAGCGGGCGTGCAGGTCGTGATGCACAACACGCTGGCCGCCAGCGACTACGGCCTGCTTGACGAGACAACGCTGACACCGAGGCCCAATTACTGGGGCGCTCTCCTTTGGCGCAAATTGATGGGCGCGACCGTTCTGGACCCTGGCGTGTCCATCGCGGTCGGCCAGCATGTCTACGCGCATTGCCAGCGCGACACGCCCGGTGGCGTCACGCTTCTGGCCATCAACAACGACAGGGCCGCACACGTGCTGGAGACGCCGTTTGCGGGCAAGCGCTACACATTGTCGGCGGAGCCGCTCGAAAACAGCGACGTCAAGCTGAACGGCAAGGCCCTCAAGCTTGGCGATCACGACGACATCCCGCCGCTCGAAGGCGCGGCGACGGCCGCGGGATCTCTCGAATTGGCCCCCACCACGATCACGTTTCTCTCTCTGGAGCGCGCGGGAAACGACGCTTGCCGTTAGAGGCAGGCGTCCATTCTGCTCCGCGCACGGCTTCCACAAACGCTATCATGTAGTAAGAAGCTGCGATGCGCGAAGATCCTTTCGACAGTCTCTCCGCCGAGCAGCGCGAAAACGCACGCTCTGCGCTCGTTGGCGCCTTTGGCCGGGCCCCGATCGATGCGATCACACCCATTGCGGGCGGCGCGTCGACGGCATCGACCTTCCGTGTCGAGACTGGCGAGCGGCGCTATTTGCTGCGGGTGGAGGGCGAGCCAAGTCCGCTGCGCAATCCGCATCAATATGTCTCGATGCGCATCGCAGCGGAGACAGGGATCGCGCCGAAAATCCGCTACGTCGACGAGACAGCGCGCGTCTGCGTGATCGACTTCATCGCGCAGCAGCCGCTGAAAACCTATCCGGGCGGCGCGGGCGAGCTGGCGCACGCGCTCGGAGCGTTGCTGTCGCGCGTCCAGGCAACGCCAGCTTTCCCGTCCTTCGTCAATTATCCTGATATCGTCGCGCGCCTGTTCGCGCATGTGCGCCGAACCGGTCTTTTTGCCGCCGGCCTGCTTGATCCGCATGTCGAGCGCCTCGAACTGCTCCGCGAAGCCTATGATGCGGGTTTGACAGATCTCGTCTCCAGCCACAACGATTGCATCCCGAGCAACATCCTGTTCGATGGCGAACGGCTCTGGCTGATCGACTGGGAATCGGCCTATCGCAACGATCCCCTTGTCGACGTGGCGACCGTGCTCGACAGTCTCGTGCGCTCACCGGAGCTGGAGGACGTCCTGCTGCGAGCATGGCTCGGCCGCGCGCCGGACGCAGCTCTTTACGCCCGGCTCGAACTGGTTCGCGCGCTCACACGCCTCTATTACGCGGGCGTTGTGCTCAGCGCCTCCGCGGCGGCATCGTGGGTGACTGGTGACACCGATCTGTCGGCTCCGTCGGTCGCCGAATTCCAGCAGGCGATCCGCTCCGGCAGGATAAAGCCCGGCGCACCTGAGACCAGGCACATCATGGGCAAGATGTTCCTGGCGTCATTTCTGTCCGGCGGCGAGACGCCGTGGATTGAGGCCGCTGTTTAGTTGGGCTTGCATCGTGCCGGCACGCTGTCTCAGCAATTGAATTGGCGCGTTGGGCCCACTCTCGTCATTCCGGGGCGACGCGCCAGCGTCGAGCCCGGAATCCATCTCTCCGCTGAGCCAATGGCCAAATGGATTCCGGGCCCGCGCCAAGGCGCGTCCCGGAATGACGATGAACGAGAGGGCCAAGCGTTGCAGGCACCAGCAAAGACGTCATACCCGCGATGGCTTCGCGGCCTAACGGATCGCCTATAGCTTTCCGCCTGGACAAATACGAGCGAGCACCGCGTCGGCTGCTGTCCATTTGTGCTATGTATGCCCATGTGAGTGACGGTGATCGGCATGCGTTTCTGTACTTGCGAATGATCCAATTCTTGTCATCGCGCCCTTGCGCATGCAGGCGAACAGGGTTTGGATTCGGCTATGGACGTTACTTCGGAGCGGAATTCGGCGGAAAGACCTGAGCCGTCTGGGGCAGCCGGTCACGAACCGGCAATCTCCAGTCAGGTCAGGACCATCAACCTGGCCCTCCAGGGCGGTGGAGCGCATGGCGCCTTTACCTGGGGTGTGCTCGACCGGCTCCTGGACGAGAAAGACCTCGCCTTCGAGGGGCTCAGTGCGACCAGCGCCGGCGCGATGAATGCGGCGGCCTTTGCCTATGGGCTTGCGGTCGACGGTCGCGAAGGGGCGCGCAAAGCGCTCACCGGCTATTGGAAGCGCGTCAGCGATGCGGCCAAGCTCGGGCCGTTGCAGCCAAATCTCATCGACCGAATGCTGGGGAATCACAAGTTGACCTGGTCGCCGGTCTTCTCCCTTATTGGCTTCGTGACCCGCGTGCTCTCGCCATATGAGTTCAACCCCGGCGACTATAATCCACTGCGTGACGTGGTCGAGCAATCGATCGATTTTGACGTGTTGAAGCATCCGGACTGTCCGGTAAAGCTGTTTCTTTCTGCGACGAACGTTCGTACCGGCAAGGTGAAGATCTTTGCCGGAAAGGAGATTTCGGTATCCGCCGTGATGGCCTCGGCGTGTCTCCCCACGATGTTTCACGCGGTGGAGATCGACGGCGAAGCCTACTGGGACGGCGGCTACATGGGAAACCCGGCGCTCTTCCCGCTCATCTACAACTGCGAGAGCACCGACATTGTCATTGTTCATATCAATCCGCTGTTCCGCAAAGAGGTGCCGCGCAGCGCAAGCGATATCTTGAACCGCATCAACGAGATCAGCTTCAATTCGTCCTTGATGCGGGAGATGCGGGCGGTCAGCTTCGTGACCGACCTCATCGCGCAAAACCGTATCGTCGATGGCGCGCTGAAGCGCATGCTGATCCACAGCATCGCGGACGATGAATTCATGGGGGCACTCAGTCCCACAAGCAAGTACAACGCCGATTGGGACTTTCTGATTTTTCTTCGCGACCAGGGACGAAAATGTGCGGACGACTGGCTCGCGAAAAACTTCGCCAAGCTGGGCGTCGAGTCGTCGGCAGATATTCGCACAACATACCTCTGAATCTCGGTGGTCGTGATTGCCGTCGCCCGCGAATCTTTTTGCGCGTGTTCAGGACGCCTGCAAAAGACTCCGTTCCCGCGCCGGTGAATAGTCGACTGGAACGAGCAAGCGATCCTCGATCTGGCCGACCATCAGGCCGTGTTCTGCATGCGTGACACGCTTGATGTCGGACCATTCGGTGTCGGCCATGAAGGCTGCCCATGCCGCCGTCTTGGTCGCTTCATCCGGCCACTCCAGGAGGTAGGCAAACTCGGTCCTGTCGCCGAATCTGGTTTCCCACATCGCGACGATCCGAAAATCGTATCTCGTTCGCATGATACGCGCCGCATGGTCGCGAAAGCGGGCGTGAAACGCCGCCTTGTTGTTTTCGAAGATCTCGTAGATGCGCAATTGCTGGATCATGGCCATCTCCCATTAGGTTCAGAGATAGGCTCGACGGATCGTCTTTCAAATCCTACTTGCAAATCCCACTTGCAAATCCCACTTGGCCCCGCGCATCGGAAGCCACTCAGGAGAAAGGCGCGACCTCACATGAGATCGCGCCTTTGTGTCAGCGTCGCGGTGTCACGTCGCCCCCGCCTTCTGCGCGTAGTCCCAGGAAGCCTTCGCCAGCGGCACCGTGCGCTTCGCCGACTCCATGGCTTTGGCGTTGGCGGCAGTGCCGTCGCGGATGCGGCCGGCGATACCTTGCGTGATGCCCGCGAGGCGGAACAGATTGTAGGAAAAATACCAGTTGAGGTCGGGCACCTCGGTGCCCGCGACGTTGCAATAGATCTGCGCGGCCTCGTCCATGGAGGGGATGTTCAGCGCCTTGAGGTCGGCGCCGGCAAGACCCGGCATGGTCCATTGCATCAGAAGATAAGTAAAGTCGGCCATGGGGTCGCCGAGCGTCGACAATTCCCAGTCGAGCACCGCCTTCACCCGCGGCTCGGTCGGATGGAAGATCATGTTGTCGAGGCGATAGTCGCCATGCACCACCGAGACCCGCTTCTGTTCGGGCAAGGTGCGCGGCAGCCACTCGATCAGTCTTTCGACCTCGGGAATGTGCTGGGTCTCGGAGGCGCGGTATTGCTTGGTCCAGCGGTCGACCTGACGGGCGAAATAATTGCCCGGCTTGCCGAAATCAGCGAGACCGATCGCGTTCGGCTCGTAATTGTGCAGCCGCGCGAGCGTCTCGATCTTGCTCTTGAAAATCTCGCGGCGCGCCTCCGGCCTCTCGCTCGGCAAGGTCGGTTCCCAGAACACCCGGCCCTCTTCCATCGACATGATGTAGAAGGCGGAGCCGATGACATCGTCGTCGGTGCAGAGCGCGTAAGCCTTGGCGACCGGAAAGCCCTGCTTGGAAAGCGCCGCGATGACCTTGAATTCGCGATCGACCGCATGCGCCGACGGCAGCAATTTACCGAACGGCTTGCGCCGCATCACATAGGACCGGTCGGGCGTGTCGAGCCGGTAGGTCGGGTTGGACTGACCGCCCTTGAACTGCAGGACGGTCAGCGGTCCCTGATAACCCTCGACGGTCTCCCTCAGCCAGCGGTCGAGGCTGATCTCATCGATCCGATGACGTTCCTCGACCGGCTTGGTGCCTGAAAACTCTTCGTCCCTCCTGACGCCCTCGGCCACAATGACGCTCCCTCAGGTTTCTTCTTTGGGGAGCGCCTTACAGGAACCCCCGCCTCAGTGGTTCGAAGTGTTTGCATACTTCCGAAGTTCAAGTCTGGCAATGGCGCGGTTATGGACCTCGTCCGGACCGTCCGCGAGGCGCATGGTGCGCATCGAGGCATAGTCGCGCGCCAGGCCGGCGTCGTCGGACACGCCGGCGCCGCCATAGGCCTGGATCGCCTGGTCGATGATCTTCAGCGCCATGTTGGGCGCTGCAACCTTGATCATGGCGATTTCGAGTTGCGCGGTCTTGTTGCCGACCTTGTCCATCATGTCGGCGGCCTTCAGGCACAAGAGCCGGTTCATCTCGATATCGGTGCGCGCTTCCGCGATGCGCTGTTCCCAGATCGAGAATTCGATGATCTTGCGGCCGAAGGCGGTGCGCGACGACAGCCGCTTCACCATCTTCTCCAGCGCCTCCTCGGCCTTGCCGATGGTGCGCATGCAGTGATGGATACGGCCCGGACCGAGGCGGCCCTGCGCGATCTCAAAGCCCCTGCCCTCGCCGAGCAGGATGTTCTCCTTCGGCACCCGGACGTTCTCCAACAGCACCTGCGCATGGCCGTGCGGCGCGTCATCGAAGCCGAACACCGGCAGCATCTTCTCGACCTTGATGCCTGACGTGTCGAGCGGAACCAGGATTTGCGACTGCTGCTGGTGGCGCGCGGCATTCGGATCGGTCTTGCCCATCAGGATCGCGATCTTGCAGCGGGGATCGCCGACACCCGACGACCACCATTTGCGGCCGTTGATGACGTAGTGATCGCCGTCCTTCTCGATCCGGGTCTCGATATTGGTGGCGTCGGACGACGCCACCGCCGGCTCCGTCATCAGGAAGGCGGAGCGGATCTCGCCATCCATCAGCGGCCGCAGCCATTTGCGCTTCTGCTCCTTGGTGGCATAGCGCATGAACACTTCCATGTTGCCGGTATCGGGGGCGGAGCAGTTGAACACCTCGGAGGCCCAGGAGATGTGGCCCATCTCTTCGGCGAGCGGCGCATAGTCGAGATTGCTCAATCCCGCGCCGCGGAATTCATCGTCCTCGTGCGAGGACGGCGGCATGAACATGTTCCAGAGGCCCTCGGCCCTCGCCTTCTTCTTCAATTCCTCCAGCACCGGGATCACCTTCCAGCGCGGGCCCTCTTCATCCTGCTGCCTGTAGATCGGCACCGCGGGCCGGACGTGCTTGGTCATGAACGCCTGCACCCGGCCGAGCCATTCCTTCTGCCGCTCCGACATCGTGAAATCCATGGGACGCTCCCTCGCCTTTCCTTGAGAACTGTTGGTTGGCCGCACTGTCTGCCCGCCGCTTCCCCCTCGCAAGCGTCTTTCTCGCGTTGACGGGACGGACGACGGTGAGGCCCATGATCGCACCCGAAATGCCGCCGCGCGAAAATTCGCGGATTGACATTTTCCGGCCTTCAAACGATGGTTTCATACATATGTTTGAAATGCAACTCCCGCATGACGGATAGAGGCTTAAGGCCATGCCGAGCGATCAGACCAGGACCGCCATCCTCGCCGCCGCCGAGCGGCTTTATGCCGAGCGCGGCTTTGGCGACGTGACGCTGCGCGACATCGTCGCGGCAGCCAACGTCAACCTCGCGGCCGTCAACTACCATTTCGGCTCGAAGGATGAGTTGATCGCGGAGCTGTTCGTCAGCCGCAGCCTCGCGCTCAATCGCGAGCGCTTGCGGGAATTACGGGCGGCGGAAGACCAGGGCGGCGGACGCGCCGAGATCGACGCCATCCTGCGCGCCCTGGTCGGGCCAGGCCTGCGTGGCTGCCTCAGCGCGGAGCGCGAGCGCTCGACTGCGGCGCGCTTCATGATCCGCGCATCCATCGAATCGGTGCCGCCGATCCGCCGCATCAAGAACCGCGAGATCGACCATTTGCGCAAATTCGCCGCAGCGATGCGCCGCGCGCTGCCCGGCCGCGCCGACGCCGAGCTTTACTGGGGCCTGCATTTCGCGCTCGCGATGGCGCACCACACCATCCGCGAAAGCGAGCGGCTGACGAGACTGTCGGAAGGACAATGCGACCTCGACGACGTCGAAGGCGTCGTCGCGCGCGTGGTGTCGGTAGCAGTGATGGCGCTGACCGCTGGAACGAAGGAAAAAGCAGCCGCCCTCGCCGCTAAATGATCCCCTGCTTCTTCAAAGTCTCGAGCTTGCCTTCGTCATACCCAAGCTTCGACGTCAGAATCTCCCGCGTGTGCTCGCCGAGCTTCGGCGGCGCGCGATACTCCGTCACCGGCGTGCCGGAGAAAGTCAGCGGATTGCGGATCAAGGACAGCGCGTGCTCGAAGGGGTGGTCGACCTTGATCTCCATGCCGCGCGAGCGGACATGCGGATCGGCGAACACCTGCGCGAAATCGTTGACGGGACCGCAGGGCACGCCGGCCTTCTCCAGCTCATCGAGCCAATGCGCGACCGTGTTTTTCAGGAACAGGCCGGCGAAGATCGCCATGATCTCCTTGCCGTGGACGACGCGGTCGTTGTTCTTCAGGAATTTCGGGTTGGTCGCCAGCCCAGGCTCGCCCAGCACCGCGCAGGTGCGCGAAAACTGCGCGTCGTTGCCGACCACCAGCATCAACTCGCCGTCGGTACAGCGGAACACGCCGGCCGGCATGCCGCCATTGCCCCAGGTGCCGCGGCGCGGCGGCGACTTGCCGTTGACGAGATAGATCTGCGCATAGTGCGACAGCGAGGCGATCACGGTGTCGAACAGGCAGACGTCGAGATGCTGGCCGTCGCCGCCATTGGCCTTCTTGTGATAGAGCGCGGCGAGAATGGCGATCGAGGTGTTCATGCCGGTCATATAGTCGACGATCGAGGGACCGACCTTCATCGGCCCGGCACCAGGCTCGCCGTCCATGTGGCCGGTGACGCTCATCAATCCGCCCATCGCCTGGAAGATCGCGTCATAGCCGGCGCGCGGCGCGTAGGGCCCGCTCTGGCCGAAGCCCGTCACCGAGCAATAGATGATGCCGGGATTGATGGCGCGGATCGATTCATAGTCCAGCCCGTAGCGCTTGAGATCGCCGACCTTGTAGTTCTCCATGAAGACGTCGACGGATTTCGCAAGCTCGCGGATGATCGCCTGCCCCTCGGGCCTGGCGATGTTGACGGTGACGGACTTCTTGTTGCGGTTGGCGCAGAGATAGAACGAGTTGTTGTTGTTCTCCTTGCCCTCGGGATCGACGAGGTAAGGCGGGCCGAAAGCGCGCGCGTCGTCGCCCGTTCCCGGCCGCTCGATCTTGATCACGTCGGCGCCGAGGTCGCCCAGCATCTGCGCGGACAACGGCCCGGCCAGCACGCGCGTGAGATCGAGAATCTTGATGCCTGAGAGCGGCAGAGCCGACATGAAACTTCCTCCGGAAAACTGGGTCTTTGTCTTTTGGTCTTATCGGGACGCGGCGAGCGCGGCGCGCCCTTGCCGATACACTATTTTGCCGTGGCGAGCACTGCGTTCACGGCATGAAGCCATTACACAAGCCTTCGCGTGGTGGTTTGCCGCACGGGGTCGACATTTCGAGCGATTTTTTCCGCGGCGCGACGCTGCACCCGGCCGATCATACCGGCTGGTCGGCTAGACGCGGGGAATCGTCAACGGCCGCACTTCCCTCGCCTGCGCCGCGAGCCTGATCGCCGCATTGGCGGCGCCGAAACCCTGATAGTTGCGCCGCTCGACGATCTCGAAGAAGAACCGCTCGTCGAAAATATGGGTGTAGACCTGGAAGAACTCGCCGTCGCCCTCGCGGTCGTACAGGATCTTGTTAGCGCGCAGCGCCGCCATGGTGGCCGGATCGAGATCGTATTTGGCCTCGACGTCGTCGTAGTAATTGTCGGGAATGTCCAGGAAACCCGCGCCTCTCGCGCGCATGTCGGCAACGCTCGCGAAAATATCGTCGCAGGTGAACGCGATGTGCTGGACGCCGGAGCCGAAGAACTCCGAGATGAAGCGCGCCGACAATGTGCGCATCGCGGACGACCCGTTGATCACTATGCGCAGACTCTCGCCGGCATTGATCAGCGCCTGGCTCTGCACCAGCCCGCGCGGATCGGCGATCTCCATCTGCGGCAGGCGCTTGAGGTCGAGAATGCCGGTATAGAACAGAAGCCACGACAGCATCTCGTCATACGGCATCGACTGCGAGATATGATCGACCATGCGCAATCGGTCGGCGATCGCGCGACTTTCGAGCGCGTCGAAATCGGTGTCCCAGTTTGTCCCCTCGGTATCGAGGAAATACAGCAAGCTGCCGCCGACGCCGTGGATCGCGGGAATCTCCAGCTCGCCCGGCTCGACCGGCTGATGGAACACCTTCGCCCGCAACGCCTCCGCGCGCGCCATCACCCGGCCGGCGTCGTCGACGTCGAGCCCGATCGCGCAGACGCCGGGGCCATGGGTGATGTAGTGCGAATGCGCAAAGCCTGAGGGCTCGCAGTTGATGACGAGTTCGACCTTGCCCTGCGACCAGCGCTCGACCGCCTTGCTGCGATGCCGGCCTGTCTTGCGGAACCCGAGCTGACCGAACAGCGCGGCGAGGTCGCCGGCCTTGGTCTCGTTCACGGCGAACTCCACGAAGGAGACGCCGCGGCTGTGCGCCTTCGGCGTCAGGCGTTCGCCCGAGCCCTCGGGAAATATCGCGGCGAGCTGCTCCTCCAGCAGGATCAGCGAGCGCATGCCGTCGATCGCGTTGCGCGTCGCGGAACCGGCACGAAACTGGTCGTTGAAGATTTCGAGCGAGAGCGGACCTGAATAGCCGGTGGCGGCCACCGACTGCATGAAGTCGGCCAGCGGCAGATCGCCCTGGCCCGGAAAACTGCGAAAATGCCGGCTCCAGGACAGGATGTCGAGCTCGAGCTTCGGCGCGTCCGCAAGCTGCACCAGGAAGATCTTGTCGGCCGGGATCGATCGGATGGCGCCGGTCGGAAATGACGGCGCCAGCGCATGGAAACTGTCGAGAATGATCCCGATCGAGGGATGATCGGCGCGGCGCACGATCTCCCAGGCGTCGCGGTAGTCGTTGACATGCCGGCCCCAGGCCAGCGCCTCGTAGCCGACGCGAAGGCCCCGCGCCCGCGCGCGCTCGCCGAGCTCGTGGAAATCCGCCGCGGCGCGATCGATGCCGCCGAGCGAGGCCGGCTGGACGTTGCTGCAGATCAAAAGAAGATCGGTGCCAAGCTCCTGCATCAGGTCGAATTTGCGCTCGGCGCGCACGAAGCCGCGTGCACGCTGCGGCTCGGGCATGCCCTCGAAATCGCGGAACGGCTGGAACGCGCAGATGGCGAGTCCGAGGTCCCGGCACAGGCTCGCGATCTCGCGCGGGCGGGCGCCAAACGACAGTAAATCGTTCTCGAAGATCTCGACTGCCTGGAAGCCGGCGGCGGCGATGGCACGCAGCTTCTCGTCGAGCGCGCCGGAGAGCGAAACGGTCGCGATGGAACGTCTGGTCATGCCGGCCTCCTTTGCGAAGCGAAGCAGCCTCGCGGCGTCAGGTGGCTTTCGAAGCTCTGCCGTTCACCTTTGTCACACGATCGAACGCCTCCCCCATGACGGCTGCGGACGGGGTGAGGCCTGTGAACAGTTTGAACGCATCCGCGGCCTGGTCAATCGCAAGCTCGCGGCCGGTCATTACGCGCGCGCCTTTTTCCTTAGCCGCCGTCAGAAGCGGCGTCCACAGCGGCGAATAGACCGCGTCCACGACCCATAATCCATCATGGAGAAGCCGCTCCGGAACCGGCGTGTCGCGGTTCGGCAGCATGCCGACCGGCGTCGCGTTGACGAGCCCCGCGGCGCCCCGCAGCGCGTCGTCGATACTGTCGGCGACCACGATACCATCGTGAGCGCGCAAGAGTGCGGCAAGCTGCCCGGCCCGCGCCCGGTCGGCGTCGAAAATGCGGATCTCGGACACGCCGAGGCTCGCGAGCGCAAAGGCAATCGCCTTGCCGACGCCGCCGGCGCCGATAACGGCGACGGCGCCACGCCTCGAGGCGGCAACCAGGCCTGCGGCGGCGCGTGCAAACCCCGTGGTGTCGGTGTTGTGGCCGACCAGAACCCCGTCGCGCACCACGACGGTGTTGACCGCGCCCATCGCGGCGGCCTCCGGCGCAAGTTCGTCGAGCAGATCGACGACCGCTTCCTTGTAGGGATAAGTCACGTTGACGCCGGCAAAGCCAAGATGCCGCACGCCGTCCAGCAATCCGCGCAAGGCGTCGCGGTTCGCACCGGCGACCTCGATGAGCTGATAGTGGCAATGGAGGCCGAGCGCTTTGGCCGCCTCTTCATGCATCGCGGGCGAGGCCGAATGCTTGATCGGCGCGCCGATCAAGCCGGTGAGAAAGCGCTTGCCGGCGCGAGATTCGCGCGGCGATCCGGTAGCGGGTTTCGTCTCTGCCGCACCCTTCAGATAGGCCAGCACCATGTCGCCGATCTGCTGCTTGTTGCGGTTTCGCACCCT
>WNFD01018068.1_pt1 | contig 11596 bp, 9 predicted proteins | sample 5400491 | NCBI WGS metagenome assembly WNFD01 (sample SAMN13153343, study PRJNA577476) | soil metagenome | isolation source: 120 cm saprolite under Douglas fir tree site 2 hole 2 replicate 2 | place: USA:California | collected 2015-04-18 | reverse complement strand
TGATTTCCACGATTCTTTCGGCGCAATGCACCGACGAACGCGTCAACCAGGTCACTAAAACGCTCTTCGTGAAATATCGCACGCCCGAGAATTTTGCTTACGCGAATCCGGCGGAACTGGAGCAGGAAATCCGGCCCACTGGCTTTTTTCGGAATAAAACGAAATCCATTATGGGCGCAGGCAAGAAAATCGTGGAAGAGTTCGGCGGCGAATTGCCGCGCAGCATGGACGAGCTGCTGACGCTCCCGGGAGTGGCGCGCAAGACGGCGAACGTCGTCCTCGGCACGGCGTTTGGTATCGCGGCCGGCGTGGTTGTAGATACACACGTGATTCGGCTCTCGAACCGGCTCGATCTTTCCCGCAACGACGACCCGAAAAAAATCGAACAAGATTTAATGCAAATCCTTCCGCGGGAAAAATGGATTTTGTTTTCTCACCAGCTAATCTGGCACGGCCGCAAAGTGTGCCAGGCCCGCAAACCCAAATGCGCCGTATGCAACCTCGAACCTCTCTGCTACGCGAAAGACAAAACGGTTTGAGGGCTGTCCTTTACGCCGCATCGGTTCCTCCAGATTGTGGACGGCCTGCGCCCGGTTGGATATAGTCGCTCTCATGCAGCTATTGTCCGGGAAGGACGCAGCAACCCACATTGCGGGGATCATCCATCCGAAATATCAAGTGCATGGATTTTCCGTGCATCTCACGGTGCGAAAGATCTATGCCGTCGATCCAGTGGGAAAACTGGATTTTGGCGGCGGGGAGTATGTCCCCGCCGGGCGAGAGGAAGTTGTGCCGCGTCGACTTCGCCCCGAGGACAATTATCTGTGGTGGGAATTGGACAGAGAAAGTTATTTCATCGAATGCAATGAAACGCTGAGCCTCGCACCGGACCAGATCGCTTTGATCGAGCCCGAGGACCAGCTGTTGCGTGCCGGAGGATGGCACGTGCCGCTCTTCGTGCGCGGGCACGTGGACCCGGTGGAATTGTTGCTCACCGTGGGTGTTCTGCAATTGCGGGTGAAGGAGAACGCGCGTCTCGCCCGGGTGCGATTGTTCCGCATCATCGACCACACGGTAAAATTCACCCGAGCTCCTCGCAAGAGGAGTGCTACAAAACCAAGCCGCTCAAAACGGAAATAAAATCGGAATTGTTCGCACCCCTTGAACGGTTTGCAATTCTCACCGATGATTTGGAATCCGCCGGCCGCAAATAAAACGAACAGTATGTTGTTTGTTTCTTTCTTGTGGCGCCGTCTCGCCGGCGTTCTTGCACTTTGTGGACAACCGAAAAATCGCCGGCGGGACGCCGGCGCCACGAAAAGCGGGCGCACTCAACTGAGCCGTAGGAGGGACGTTCCACCCATGAAGATTGGCTCGAGAAATAGGGGGAAGTTTCCAGCATGCGCGATCCGCGCAGCGCTCAGGGATGGTTATAAGCCGGTGTGGTATTTGCAGGCGGAATATAATCTTGCCCGTATTTGTTTTTGTGTTCGAGCGAGAAGTTGGGATTCTCAATGACGCGAACCGGTTCCAGTAATCTGGTTGCGTCTGAAATCGTCACTGTCCGGCCCGAGGTCGGCCATTGCGATCCGACATGCCAAAGTAAGGCGTGTCGACCGCCACGACTGCCCCGCTCATTTCCGGGTGAATGTTGCAGAAAAGAAAGCTCACTCCAGGGCGGTCGAAATGAACCGCCTTGCTGGACCCCGCCTCGTAGAATCCCAGGTCAAATCGCTTGCCGTCAAAAAGTGAGAAGACATTGTGCAGGAAGGGGTCCTTGTTGGGAAATTGGACTGGCGTTCCCACTTGAATGACAAGCACATGAGGATCGAAACTTTTATTGATCTGAATGATTTGCGGGGCGGAATGGCCCGATGGAGGCGACGGAAAAGCACCTGCTCCCGATGCAAGCGGCGTAAGCCAAATCACGATATTCGACAAATCGGCTGATTCCTTTCCCGCAACCGGCTTTTTCGCCGCCTGAGGGTTTACGATTTCCACCTTCACCGTAACGGGGGGAATAGCGGTCTGGGCGAGTAAGACGCTAGCCCCGAAGCAAACGAGAGCGAGGATGGTGATTCGCCGCATGGTTTCAATTCGCCGCATTAGAAAATATACCCCAGGCTCAGGACGATGTGATGGGCGCGTTCCGAGCCGCTATCGAGCACTGTAGAATTCAGGTAACGATATTCGGTGGAGAACAGAATGTCCGAGCGGATTTGGTATATGAAATTCACGAGTGGGCTCAGATTCCTGGTATACGGGACGGGAAGATAGATCGTATTTGCATTGAATTTCCGCAGTTCACCGGCAAACGGATTATCCGAACCAAAAGCGCCGTTGATTTCAAAATTGGATTTTACTTTGAATTTCAATTGCGCCCAGCCTCCCATTGAATCAAGACCGCGAAACGTAGTGGCCGGGTTCGTATTCGGGCCGTTGAGCAGGACGCTTTGTCCAATCCCGCCGCCAAACCCAGCCACCGCACGTCCTCGATAGAACGCGCCTGTTAATTCAAATCGCTTTCCAAGGGGCAGCGTCAGATCTGTAGTTCCAACCCAGCCATCGACACTCCGGCTGAATCCCCATTCCTGCCGTCCATAGTATCCGCCAACTCCAACCGTGAAATCCTGGCCAAACATTCGATGGGTCCAAGAAACCCTCGCGGCAAAGGCCGGCTGGCCGGATTGTTCACCCCAGGTTGGGTAACGGGAGAAATCTTCGGAAGGAAAATCGCCTGTAACACTATCGAGAATTCCCCCTTGAAAGGAGAGACTGGACGCGTCGGATAAAACAACTCGGTGCTCGACGCGGACCTGCGGCGTCCAGCCCCACAGATTCCCCGCATAGGAAAGCGCCGGGGTCGCGAGTGATGCGAGCGAAGCGGGGGCAAGCGGGACAAAAAACATCCGGTCCTGCCCGACGACGATGGAAGTGTTGGTCCAGTCAAGCCGCACGGTCGCCGTGCGCATTCGAACGAGCCCCATCCAGACACCGTTGGGAGTGCTCGGCAATCCTCCGGCGAAATCTAAATTCAAATCGGCGCTGGTACGCGCACCGGCGATATTCGGGCCAAATGCCTGGAGCGTGATTTGCGATTGGCGCAGCGATCCTCCAAACGCTCCCGGCGACGCAAACGGCTCCTGTAGCTGCTGCGATTCGGCGAATGACGGAAAATCTTCGTTGTCCAGGGTGCCGCGATTCTCAAACAAATTCAGCAGGACGATGCCGGAAAGGCGCAACCGGTACTTCGATCCGCTTTCGACCTTGGTCTGGTACTGGTCATTAATTTTGCCTTCCATGACTTGTTGGTCTTCTTCCAATTTGCCGATGCGATCCTCGGCGGTCTGCGGATGCGACGGCGCCGTAGATGAAGCCGATATAGCCCTCCCTGCAGATTCTTTCGCCGAAGGCGCCGGGTATGGATTCAACGGTCCGCTTGCGGCTGGTCCCCCTTGCGATTTGACGAGATCCAACTCTCGCCGAAGCTCTCGCGCCTCCGCGTTGGTACGCTCCTGTTCCGTTCGCAGATCGCCGAGCTGCGAGTTGAGCGTCTGCAACTGGGATTGAAGGTCGCGAATTAGTTCGGAGAGCGCGCGGACATCCGCAGGCGCCTCAACGGGAGACGAATCGGATGATGCAGCGCTTCGGACATCCTGTGCTCGTACAACAACCGAGCACAAGAGTAGAAATCCGGCTGCAACACAAATTCTCAGAGATAGTTTTTGATAGCCCATGTCCAGCATGTCTGCCTCCTCGAATGCCCCGAACCCGATGCCGCCAGGCGCAATGCCCGCGTGGAGATTCGATGCATCTAGGTAACGCTGAGTTCGCTCCCCTCACGGGTCGAGGTGGCCGATGCGGCCAATGGACGTGCGAGCGCCTCGCGGACAATTTCGACCAAGGAAGCCGGAGAAAAGGGCTTTTGCAGAACGGGTACTTCCGGGAAACCCTTGCCTAAATCGCCTCTGGAAAATTCGGAATAGCCGGACATGAACGCGATCCGGATTTCCGGCCGGATTGCTTTCAGTTTCGCCGCGAGCTCACCTCCGCTCATCTTGGGCATGACCATGTCGCTCAAAAGGAGGTGGATTACTCCTGGATGGCGGCGAGCGATGTCCAACGCCGCCTGGCCCCCTTCGGCTTCGAGTACCATATAGCCCTTGACGCGCAAGAATTGGCAGGCCAGCTCCCGCACGCCCGTTTCATCCTCGACAACGAGAACTGTCTCACTCCCGCCCGGAATCGTGGAGGCCTTTTCCTCGGTCTCGGCGATTGCCGCCTTGCCCGCGGCTTGCGGAAGATAAATCTCAAACGTCGTGCCCGCGCCGGGTGAACTGTCAACCCAAATAAAGCCGCCGGTCTGCTTCACGACGCCATAAACGGTAGCCAGGCCCAATCCCGTCCCTTTGCCGAGTTCCTTGGTGGTGAAGAATGGTTCGAAAATGTGTGTTTTGGTCGCTTCGTCCATCCCATTCCCGGTGTCGCCAACGGAGAGCAAGACGTACCGGCCGGGGGTCATCGGCTGTCGTTTCGCCGCCTTTGCTTCATCCACCAAAATATTTGTCGTCAGTACCGAAAGAGTGCCTCCTCTCGGCATTGCATCGCGCGCATTAGCGGCAAGATTCAAGATTACCTGCTCGATTTGTCCGGGATCGGCTTTCACGGGAGCGAGTTTCGGATCGGGCGAGAACGAGTATTCGATGTGTTCGCCGATAAGCCGTGGCAGCATCTTACCCATCTCCGCGACGACGGCGTTCAAATCGATCACGCGCGGCTGCAGGACTTGCATGCGGCTGAAAGCGAGCAACTGGCGCGTCATGGAAACCGCGCGGCCGGAGGCTTTCTGAATCTGTTCCACGCACCTCTGGTGAAAAGTATCCGAGCCTTCGCGGTCCTTGAGCAGATCGCTATTGCCCCGAATGATCGTCAGCAAATTATTGAAATCGTGCGCGACGCCGCCTGCCAGCCTGCCCACGGCTTCCATCTTGTGGGCCTGCCGCAATCTTTCCTCGAGTTGCTTTTGCTCTTGCTGCGTGCTTTCGAGACTGGCGCGCATCCGGATAAAGGCATCGGTGACTTCCGCGACTTCATCGCCGCCTCGCGTGTCGAGAGGATAGCTGAAATCGCCATGCCCCAGAGCGCGAACACCGGCAACGAGGCCCGCCAAGGGTTTTGTGTACGTATGTGAAATCCAGAAAACAAGCGCGCTGCCCGCCAAAATGCTGAATAATCCCAAACCGATCAGGACATGGTTCATTCCACCGAGGAACAAAGTGGCCTTGTCGAAGGATTTTAGGACGGTGAGGGAAACGAGCGGGCCGCCCTCCGGCGAAAGATTCACGGTCTTGGCAAGGTAGAGCTCGGAGCCAAGCTGAATCTCTTGCGCGTCACCGGACCGGCTTTGCGCATCTTCGCGAATGTGGCGCGCGAGTTCGGATTGCAGCTCCGGGCTCAGGGTGCTGGCGACAGGAGCGCCCTCGAAGTTGAACGCCACTTCACTCGATGCAACACTCGCAAATTCCTTCGCGGCGCGCTGATTGACTTCGTGGCCCACTGCAAGCAGCCCAACCGTCATATTCTGTGTTGGGGAGCCAAAATAGATCGGCTGGATCCACACCTCGTACAAATGGCCGCCACCGAACCACCAGTCCTTTGATTCACTCCGATCGAGCGAATGGCGCAAGAGTCCCTGCGCAGTGCCGGAATCGAGACCGGAAGCGCTCGCACGCAGAGCAACCACGTTACCCGAGCGGTTCGCCAATACCAGCAAGTCGCTCCCGCTCAACTTCCACACGTCGGCGGACGCATCATCGATGGTCGCTGCGTCCTCTGTGGTCATGAGTGCGCGAACGTTGGGCAGGTTGGCAAGCAGGGCCGCTGACCTCGTCAGGGCCTCTTCCTGCTGGGCCTGGAAGCTTTGATAGTTGGATACAGAGTTGCGCACGTCCTCGCGAATGTTCTCTCGGACTCGCTTCCGAACGCTATAGCTGACAATGAGTAGCGTAGCGGCAGTCAAGCCGGCGGAAATCGCCAGAAGAGAAAGCAGAAATTTCGTTCGCAGACGAATATTGATCATGCAAGGCCCCCGCGGGAAGCACTGGCCAGGGCAAGGAAAACTCGAGACACCAGAAAGGAATGGACCCCACCCGTACCCAATCTAACACCGTCGGAGACCGGACAGTCAGATTGCAAATCCCCAAGTTGTCGAATGAAGTAGCGTTTGGCTCACGAAAAGGGGCCGAAATAGCCCGACCTTTTGCGGTGTTAGCATGCGCGGATTCGCGCCAGGCGCGTCCGGCCATAATCGTTAGCGGAGAATTCAATCTTTCGTTGCAGTCGGGAGTAGTGTTCAAGACGAGGAAAAATTGCTTTCGGGTTTGAGGTAGCCGTGTGTGCGGAAGTATCTTAGAATTACAGTGCACTTCATGGCGGTGCGTAGCGCAGCCAGGTAGCGCCCTGCCTTGGGCGCGGACCGACCGACTCCAGCAGCTCCATTCCCTACTTTGACTTCTCTGTGTTTTCAGTAATTTGGGGAATTTGCTTTTCGCTCAAAGCTAACTCCAAGCGCATGAAACCATCGGATTCTGGCACAGTTTTGGCACGGTTGAGGGCTTCGAATAAGCCGGAGTTGGGGTGAGACGACCACATGCGCAGGTATCCTCTGGACCAGAATAAGTTCGGTGAGAAAGCTCCGAGCCTGCGATTTCGATTCGTGGTTGAACAACGAAAAGTGTTCAGGAAAGGTGACGAATGCTCACCGCCCTATTGAACCGTGAGCATTGTGGGAACGGAATGCACTAAGGTGCCTGACGGATAGGTGCCGGTATAAGTTCCCGTGACGGTGATCGTATAGATTCCGGCCGGGGTGCCGCTGCTACCGCCGCTAGGATTGACAGAGCTTCCGGCACAACCGACCTGGAAGACCAGGACTGCAAGCAGGACGCAGGCTAGCGCCGCTGCAGCATGTTTCCAGTTGCTTCTTTTTTGTGCCGGGCCGAAACGAATACAGGCCAAAGCCAGTGCTACGAGAGACAGACTTAGTCCGAAGAACAATCCATTACCGACCGAGGGAGAGGCAGCGCCAACGACAGGCACCGTTGTTCGTACCGTCAGAGTGGCAGGAGTTCCTGGAGTTGCCGAACTCGGTCCAATCAAGCACGTCGGAGCGAGGGCAGGTGCCGGTTGCACGGAGCAGGTGAAGGCGACAGATCCGCTGAATGAGCTCAACGGGGCCACATTCACTGTCGAGGTGGAGGATCCTCCCGGACTTACAGTAGCCGGCATGAACGTCGATGCGGAGACCGAGAAGTCCAAGTCAAAAACCGACCATACGACGACTGCGGATGATCCGGTATTCACGTGGCAGATACCCGTACCGGTGCAGCCGCCGGTCCAGCCGGTGAAGATCGAACCAGCAGCAGGTACGGCCGTGAGCGTCATCGCAGTCCCTGGCGCATAGAATCCCGTGCATGCTGTTGAGCAATCGGCGCTCCCGGCGGTGCCTGCCACTGTTCCCGTACCAGTGCCGGCAGGTGATACGCTAAAAGAGAAAGTCGCAGGGCCTGTAGGGTTGAGCTTGAAGACTGTTCCTGCACCAAGAGCACCTCCCAGTTGCGTAGTCCCGTAAAGATTGCCCGCAGCGTCCAGAATCAGACTCTCTGCCGGAAATGTTCTATCGAGTCCGCCGCCAGTTAAGGAGAACAGCTGTGTCTCTGTGCCCTGCGAATTCATTTTGAACAGAAGCGCGCTATCGCCCGCGGTGGGGCCTGTCCACTCCGTCGCCCCGTAAATGTTACCGGCCGCATCCAGTACCAAGCCGGCTACTGGGTGATCCCCTCCTTGAAAGTTAAAGATCGTCTCGACTCCGGACGGGCTCAGTTTGAAGACTGTGCCGCAGCCTACAGGATTATGTGCGCCTCCGATACAATTCGGGGCGCCTCCGTACGGCGTCGTGCCGTAGAGATTGCCTGCCTCGTCCGCAACTAAACCGGCGAGGGGGTTGTACCCGTCATTTCCCGTTGCGGTGAAGCTGTGGAACACGGTATAGGTACCGGTCGTGTCCAGTTTGAATACCGTTCCGCACGAAGTATTCAGGCATTTGCTATCGGTGACTCCCCCAAACTGGGTAGTGCCGTAGAGGTTTCCCGCGGCATCCAGAGCGAGAGTTGCACCTGATACTGCCTGCGGCATCCATCACCAAGCCTGCATATGCTCCAGGGCTGTGCAGCACCGTGAATGTGCCCGTCGGATCAAGTTTGAATACCGCCGCGCTTGTACTGCCGTAAAGATTACCCGCGGCATCCCGCACCAAACCCGCAGTCGGAAACTGTCCATCGACTCCCCCGGTGAAACGGTATAGCAGGGTCTCGTTCCCAGACGGATCCAGCTTGAATACCGTTCCGCACCCGCTCATTCCGGCCACCGTGTTCGTGCATGCGCCAACGGTGATCCCTCCCTGTTGAGTGGTGCCGTACAGATTGCCCGCAGCGTCTTGCAACAGGCCAGAGGGAACCGCGCCGTCTGGCGCGCCAGCGAAGTTGTGAAGGAGAGTGAAAGTCTGCGCTTGCGCCGACCGAGTCGCCGCGATGACCGGCAACAGAATGATTGGTAAAGCCAGAGCGATGCGCGCTCTTCGTCGGCGTAGACCGCTTAAAATCAGCAGTAACCGAGATTTTGTCATGCCGCCCCCTCAAATTTCCTAAGCGTGCATCCACAGTGGGGAGACGCTGGGAATGTCGCGTGGTGGGTAACTTAGTCTTGGCTGTGGGATGCGGCAATGACTTGGCTCTTAGTAAAACGTTAGTTTTGTGTTAGGGTGCAATTTATTCAAAAAAGGGGAGTTAAGCACAAGCGACCGGGCAAAGTCTCCGTGGATATTGAAGTACTGCAGTGCTACTATCGCCGCGTATCTTTTTGCGCTGCATTCACACATCAAATGCCGCAGTCACCATTGACGAAGATTCGGTTTGGTCCGTTTGAACTGGACGCTGCGGCTGGCGAACTTCGGAAGAACGGCATTCTAGTCAGGCTGCAGCCCCAGCCACTGAAGGTCCTGCTTCTGTTGAGTCAACGGGCCGGCCAGGTTGTTACTCGCGAGGAAATCCAACGATGCCTTTGGAGCGATTCTACGTTCGTGGATTTCGAACGCGGAATCAATTTTTCGATTAACCAAATCCGGGGCGCACTGGCGGACGAAGCCGAAAAACCTCGGTACATCGAGACTCTTCCGCGCAGGGGTTACCGATTCATTGCAACAGCTAGCGGCAATGGCACTGAATCACGCGCAGTGGTTTCTGAAGAGGTATCGCGTCCGCAGGAGGGGCGCGTCCCGCCCGCCGAACACGGGAAAGATAAGCAAGTTCAGATTGCGGTGGTCACGGCGGAATCAAGTCCCAGAGTGACGAACGTCTGGCGGTCTTGGGGAAAAATGGCTGCGATTGGTTTGGTGCTTTTAGTTTTTGTGGCAATCACCGCCAATGGCCTGCGGCGTTGGACGACGCAAACATCTAGCGCAAGCTTTGAGAGCTTGAGATTCTCTAAACTCACTAGTAGCGGCAAGGCTGAAGATGCCGCAATTTCTCCCGACGGCAACTATATCGTTTACGCGCAGCGCGACTCCAAGGGATCGGGGCTGTGGCTGCGGCAGATTTCAAGTGGCAGCGACGTTCAGATATTGCCGTCAGAGGAGCCCGATTTCCGGGGCCTGACGTTCTCGCCGGATGGCAATTCCATCTATTTTGTACGCACGCGCAAAGACACGGGTACCTTTAAGGATCTTTTCGCGATGCCGGTCCTTGGCGGCGCGTACCGGCTCCTGACCAGGGACATTGACGCACCTGTGAGCTTCTCCCCCGACGGTCATCAGTTCGCCTACAGCAGAGGAATGCCATCGCCTGACAGAGTGGAAATTCGTATCGCCAACACGGACGGAAGCCAAGATCGACTGCTGGCGACCATCCATGGCACGTCATTCAGTTTTCAGACGGGAGCCGCGTGGTCTCCGGATGGAAGGACCATTGCGGTTTCTTTAATGTTGCGCGGAGAGCGTTCAGGATACGTCCTGGACTACATCTCGGTTTCTGACGGAAGCGTTCGGGAATTGTCTTGGAATGCGGGCGTAATCGGGAGACCTTTGTGGTTGCCGGAGAGTGACAAGGTGCTGGTAGAAGTAGATGATTCTAGCGGCAGAGGTCAGCTTTGGACGATTGCTGTTCCCAATGGAGGCCGGAGCCGTGTTACGAATGACCTCTCCAATTGGGGGATTCGGATTGACACGACACGCGATGCCCGAAAAGTTGCCGCCATCCAATGGTCACTTTCGGCGAACATTTGGAAAAGTGCGGGAGCAAATCCATCAGAGGCAAAACAGATCACTTCCGGAGAGATGCCAATCGTGGGGGCTGTGCCAGTAAGCTCCGGAACGATCCTTGCGGTGAGTGGAGACGGGCAGCTAATGAGCCTGAATGAGGACGGAACGGAACGCCGCCCCTTTTCCACGTTACGCGATGTGGCCCCGCCTGCGGTGTGCGGGCAGTTTGCCGTTGCGGCCTCCTATTCATCTGAGGAAGGTGAGGATTCCCGAGCGGATGCAGGGAGAGTGAATGCAACGAAGCTGGCGATCGGGCGTCTGATAGTACCCCGGTCATATCAGTCTGGCCCGGGTAGAATTGTGCGCATCGACTCAGACGGCCTGAACGCGAGTACCCTTGCGCGTGGATTGGTTTACTCCCCAACGTGCTCGCCTGACGGAAGATTCCTGTATTACGTGCTCATGGGGACCTCACAGAAAATACTGCGCATTCCGATAGAAGGTGGCGAGCCCCTCATGGTCGGAGAGATACCCGGCGTAACCATACGAGGAACCATGCGAGTGTCGCCCAACGGAAAGCTTTTGGCGTTCCCGTATGATGTATACGTTCCTAAGCCCCTACTGAAACTGGCGCTAATACCAATATCTGGGAACAGCCGCTCGCCGGAGGAAACCCGAAGCAGATCACAAATTTCACCTCCGGCAAAATCTTCGATTTCAATTGGTCCCAAGACGGTGCGGTACTTCTCACGTCTCGAGGCGAAATCAGCAGTGACGTCGTTCTTCTCAGCAATCTCCGCTGACTTCATAAAGCATAAGAGGGCACATACCGATTAGCTGGAACCTTGCACGTCACTCGGCGCGGCTGCTTTTGTGGCATGGGTGAGGGTTGCAACAACATAGTGGTGTGGAACGGATCACGACTCTTCGACGACTTGGAGGCCATTGCTTCGTTTCGTCGCTCTGCCAAATCGCCAACACCGAGCCGATTCTGGCCAAGTTCGAGGCATAGGTAATACGAGAGACAGTAGAGTCAAATTCGCAACTTGCTGTAGAATGCGAACGTACTTCATGTCGGGGCGTAGCGCAGCCTGGTAGCGCGCCTGCCTTGGGCGCAGGAGGCCTCCGGTTCAAATCCGGACGCCCCGACCAAAACATCTCGCGTATTTTCTTTAGGTTAATGAAGGCTCCTTTCACCCAAAACTCATCTGTGGAATTCTGGCAGACAGGAGTTCTCAATTCGCAAGTCGTTTAGTTTCCGAGAGTTCGCCACATCACGAATTT
>WNFD01010602.1_pt1 | contig 11596 bp, 16 predicted proteins | sample 5400491 | NCBI WGS metagenome assembly WNFD01 (sample SAMN13153343, study PRJNA577476) | soil metagenome | isolation source: 120 cm saprolite under Douglas fir tree site 2 hole 2 replicate 2 | place: USA:California | collected 2015-04-18 | reverse complement strand
GTTGAATGCCTGCTCAAGCGCCTTGTAGCATTGACCGAGCACCTTCTTCGATACATGTGTGAGATTGCAAATCTCGCGGAAGGTACGGGGCACATGTGCCTGGCGGCACGCAATAAAGATGCATGCTGCGATGACTGCGTCGAGTGGTTTGCCGCGAAGCAGCTTTTCCTCATCCGCGCGCTTGTAGAGCTGCTTTGCAATGTCGCTGATTGTTTTCGGCAACGAGAACTGGTCGCACCAGCTCGAGATGTCGCGGAATGCGGAGAGGAGGTTCCTCTCGGAACGTGAATTTTGGGAGCGCGTTGCTGCGCGCTGTAGTTCACGTGCAATGCCGGTGCCGCCATCCTTAAAACCGATGATGGTGTCGAGCTGCTCTATACCCTCCATTAGAGGGTCCGCCGCAGCACCAACACGAGAAGGGTCATCGCCTTCATCATTGGCAAACGTCTGGAGCATGGCTGAGTTCCGAAGAGACAGAACACAAAACTAAGGGGCTAAAAAAAGCGTACCCGCCACTCGCTCCGTGTATCAACGACGCGGTCGCCAAGGACCAATCCACATCCTGCACACACGAGATCTCCCGCTCCGAATTCCTCGATAATTGTTGGGTTTGGATCTCTGCAGTCCAGGCAGATGAGACGGACGGAAAGGTCAGGTGCAAAAGCCGCCTGCTGAGGTTTTGGAGGTGAGGCAAGAGGAAAGGGCTTTGGATAGGACATTATCGAGGATGGTAGGAGTTTGTTCTCGTGTATGGAGGATGGGACACGACGGTAAGAGGGTGAGTGAGGGACGCGAAGGGCACCGCGATGACTCTTACTAATTCCCTGGCACTGCTCTTGTTCCCACGACCACGTGACACTCATGGCTGACTGACGTTGACCGTACCGTGGTATTATACCTTGACCTCGCCTTATGTCTAGTTTTACTCAACAGGGGAACGATAGTGAAGAAATACAGCCTCCCCAGCGCCCGCCATCGCCTCCTCCACATACAACCTTTGCTGTCAGAGGCGTTCACGTACGCCTTGTGTCCGCCAACTTTCGAGAATATGGCCATGACGGGCCGTCTGTCTCGTAGACACCGACCTTCTCCGCCTTTCGACCCCGTGATGTTCGCATCACGTCGACGCAGCCAATCACACATGTCGCTTGGAGCTGCGACGGGAAGAAGCTGGCCGCTGTGGGAATCGACAGGATGGTGCGGGTGTTTCAGCCAGAGAAGAGCGTGCGTCTTTGTGTGGCTCTTGTCGGTTCGCTGATTAGGGCAAACTTTAGATGGAGACGAGGTCCGCATCGCTGTTCTCCGGCGCGCACAGCGATGAAGTAGACTACGTTGCTTGGAATCCCACTCACCCAGAGTTGCTCTGCTCATCGAGCCAAAAGGACAGACGGATCGTGTTCTGGGACGCAAGGCGTATGTCTCACTTCTCATTGTCCTCCTCTGACTCACTTCCTTCCGAACAGAAAGCCGGCACGTTCAACAGTTCACACTCAAGGTCTCCCCAGTCCAGATCAACTATGCTCCGGACGGCGAATCGTTACTTTATGTATCGTCCGGGAACCAGCTCTTCTTCATGTCTTACGGGAAGGACCCCGACGACCCCGCGGCCCAAGCTCGATGAATTTGCGCTTGGCAGCTGACGGCATCAGCCGCGATGTTCAACCATATGGGCGACAGCGTGATCCTGACCCATATGTCGGAGCATGCCATCCGCATCGTCGACGTCCCCTCCCTCGCGTTGCGTGAAAACCTCGCCGCCCACGTCGGCGGCTGCATCGCTGCCGCGCTCGATCCCCGCGGTCGCTATCTCGCCTCGGGCGGGTATGACTCGATAGTGAATCTGTTCGACACCACCGAGTGGATCGCCGCCCGAACGATCACCGTTTGCGAGTGCGTGTGCCAGTAAATGATCGGATCGAATCAGGCGGACCGATTTTTTTCCACCCTCGTGACAGGCAGGCCATCTCGGACCTGAGCTTCTCCCACGACGGCGAATACCTCGCGATCGCGAGTGCAGGAAGTTACATCGACATTGTGCGCGCCATTTTTTTAAATCTTCTCTGTTTATTCCTTGGCGGTCATTCAACACGTTCTGTTGGTAACAGTGCGCGACGGAAATGGGTGTGCCGATGCATCGTGTACCTGCGCTAGCGAGCTCGCCAAAGGTAACGTGGCATCCGTCGAACTACGTCATTGCGTATTGCGGGCAAACGAAACCGCGCGAGGGTGGGCCTGCGCCCGTTGCTGTGATCAGCCTCTTTGGCCCTGGGTTTTAAGATGCTCGTTTGCGTGGCCGTTCGATCTGTAGTGTACTCGATGTGACAGAGTCGGACCCTCCCTTCGAAAAATGATAATGTGTTTCTAAGAAACATGTCTGCCTCTCCACTTCCTAGGTCTGTATGATCGATGCCTACGGCCTAATAGACAGAAGCCTAGCGGCCCATCAAAGTGATACATCGTAATGGAGCGTGATAATCATATTAGGTTTATCTAGCTGCTCACCGGACGCCACGACTGTCAGATCGGCTTACAGATCGGCTTAGTAAATCATTAATCATTATTTATCAACAGTTCGAAAACCCACCGGCGCTGCCCCTCCTCCTGTTACGGTATTGTATCCCAACGGTTACGCAAACTATCCTCTGCGTTCATGGCTTTCCGGACATCTGGTGAGCATCTCTCCTGTGTCCGAGTCGCCCGCCCGCGTGCATGGGCGAAACCAAGAAAATATTTATCTGATTACGGTGTGCGTGTGTGTCCTGCAGGTATGGCTGGCGATACCAGATCGGTCCGTGGGTGCGCGCTGGGTACCGTGTTGTGGTGCCGGATATGCTTGGGTACGGGGGTACCGACAAGCCACTGGCCGTGGAGGAGTACTCGACCAAAAAGCTGTGCGCGGATCTCGCTGCGCTGCTGGACGTCGTCGGAGTGTGGAAGGCTGTAAGTGTGCGCGTGCGGTGCGATTACACAGGTTGTGCTGAGCCAACGTGATTTATTTTAGATCGTGATCGGACATGATTGGGGTGCTCATATTGCGGGAAGATTCGCATTGTGGCATCCCGATAGGTTGCTGGCGCTGGGAATGTGAGCCTTCTGTCTGTCTACATTGAATGGCATTCCTGAGATGACCAGGCTCTCTGTTCCGTTCTCGCCTCCGATCAGGCGATACGATTCACTCCAAGATGTTGTCAAGAAAGTTCCAAACTTCGCTTACCACCTGTACTTCGCTAACCCAGAGTCAACGAGGGAGATCGAGGCAAATGTGCGGAGGACCACGCATTTACTGCGGTATACACGTGCTCAACGATGGTGATTACAGCTCGAACGATTCCTACGGCTGATCTTCGCAATCGAAGTGCCTGGGATCAATATAGCGATTGATGGGAATATGCGGGAAGCGATTACGAATCAGGGAGTCACAATGCGTCCGACGTCTGGGCCACCATTAACGAACGACGTTTGTTTTATGCAGTTTGAGACAGATTGGGTTGACAAAAGGCTGATTGCACACTAGGAACTGAAATATGTGGCTTCACAGCTGCGCAATATGAACGGCCCGTTGTCGTACTACCGCACGACCAAAATACGCTTCGAGGAGGAGAAAGGCCAGTGTATTCCCCTGAGCGTATTGGGGATAGCTGAGACAAGGTTTCTATTTGTAGGTGCACAATTGCCAGGTCAGCTGCCTGCCACACTGCCTGTGCTGCATGTATGGGGAGGGAAAGATCCGACAGCGACGCCGAGGAGGGTACTATCGAGGATGAGAGAGACAACACCGACGTTTGAAGAAATCTCTCTTCCAGATAAAGGGCACTGGATAATGGCTCAGGCAGGAGAAGTGGTGACCGGAGCGGTATTAAGGTGGCTGTCGCAGTCGCGATCAAAGCTGTAAAAAAGAACGATGAGTCAGGTTCTCTGAGTTTGAAATAAAGCGGTGTTTGCCGGCTGCCGGTTGGTGTCCTTTGACCGGCTTTGAGTCCTCTCTTGTACCCTCATCCTCGTCCTCTCCTCAATACTTCTGTACCTCTCATTCTTGAAAAGTATATTCTACTCTCTTACATCCAAATTTATCTGGTATATCCATTTCTTCGTCTTTTTTTTCGTCTTTACGGCACGTCCGCTCATGCTTTGAAATCCCTAGAATGCCTACTCCTTCTACCCTCAAATCCCCAATGCCCACTCCATCTTCTCTGCATCGCCCGTCGCGACACAAGTCTCGAACTGCTAGGAGGAGAGGAAGAGCAAATGGGTTTCATACCGATGATGAGATTGAGCGCGAGGCGAGATCAGATTCCGACACCAATGAAGATGACCAGTCGTCCTCTGTCGATTCAGATACAGATTCGGAGACCGAGCCCGCCTCCGAGGATGTACCACAGGATGGTCACGCCACTTTGCTCAGCCCCAGCACTACGCCGCTCGTCATCAATGGGAATGGGAGCAAAGATGGTGACGATCACGCTCCATTGCTTGCGGCCCCGGTGGACTGGTCAGAGATGGTCGCGGATGAAGTGGCTAACGGTACCACCGAACTTCCTGTCATCGACTTCGCCGACCTTGACGAAAATATTATCCATGCCAAGACCCCTTGCGCGCCTGTACAACGCAGGGCCCCCAAGTCGAAGCGCCCGACCCCTCGTCGTCGCTCCTCTGAACCAGTGCCACCCCCTACGCTATCCGAACCATCATCCGAACCACCCATCCCCCCTGCCTCGCCCGCGATGTCCGTCTCACACCCTGAACCAAAGACTACTTCTGCACCAGCACCTCACCGCCGTGGGCAAACGGCGCGGCAAGCATATCAAGAGCGGTTAGAGAGTGACCCCTCCTATGTTCCCACTGTGGGGGAGTTTTGGGGTCATGACGATCGTTTGCTGGATAAAGATTTGCGCAGTCTCTCTGGGTGGTGGCGTGGTCGTTGGCAAGGTGGCGCCCGAGGACGTCCTTTCGGCCCTCGTGGACGCGGGCGGGGACGTGACCGGGGGGATACGAATGCAGGCAACGATAGCCACTCGATCGGTGAAGCACCACCCTCGCCACAGGGGGAGGTGCCACCGGTAGATCGCCCATGGACTCACGATGGTTACGAGGAGTTGAAACGCCGTGAAGAACAGCGCTTGCAGCGGCAGGACCCGCCCCCAAGGTCCAATAACAATAGCCGTGGTTCGCAGGTTGGCTTTACCCCACGGGGGCGAGGTTTCGGAAGGGGCAGGTTTTCCCCCCGTCCTAGTACCACACGTTCAACCCAGTCGCCGTCTCCGATGTCTTCCCGTACTTGGTTCCTCGTCAAACCGGAGCGACCATGGACAAAGCACCACGACTTATTCCTGTACTCAGACCCCTCTCAGCGTCCTCGACCTAACCAAGGTCCCTCGTACCGTGTCAAGCTCCCAGGAACGGGCTCGGAGGTGTTTGTCCAGGCGCCAGCACAGCCCTCCCAACCTCGTGCTCCGACCCCGCTGCATGACCCAACGGGTGAGGGTGAGGATAGTGAACTTGTTTTCACCGTGTCCTTGCCTCCGGGTAGACGCAAGCCCGAAGCCGCCGAGAGCACTCCCACGCCTGCTGCGGTATCCGCGTTCCCATCCACACCCACGTGTTCTCCAGAACAAGTAACTGATCATGTGTCGGTGGAACTAACCCCTCCACCAATATCGCCTGCCGTTGCCTCGTCCATCATCACCCCGGCGTCTCCGCCTGTACTCCATGAGGTGACTGAGGATCAGCAACCTCCTGCGACCTCGGAACCCTCTACTGATGACCCATTCAAATTGCGCGAACCCCCTCCTCCGACTGTTATTCCCCTCCCTACATCTATTCCTGCACAAATTAATCCCACTACCAGCACATCTAGTACAGTCGTGTCACCCTCTGCATCTGCACCCATCTCGCATTCTGCCACCACGCCCGAGGGCGGGCTCCTCTGGCGCTCTCCACCCCCGCAACTCCAAACGACTTTTACGCAACCTGTACCTGCATCCGCATCCTCATATACCTCAACGTACCCGTATCCTCCCGTGTCGGCACACACGCTGCCTCCCGGTGTCGCCCTGGATGCACATGGCATGCCTTATGAGCTCTCGACTGGTCGGCCTCTGTATCTGGCCGCACCACCACAGGTCCATACGCCGGTATACATGGTCCCATTCCCGCACATGCACTCGCATGTGCAGCACCGGCCACATGCCTCGCCCGACCCGTCGCTCTTCGCGCCACCTCGGCAAGGTTCGCGGATCGAGATCCGCAGGCCTGACGTACCTTCGGAAGACTCCCATCTCGTTTCCACGCAGACTCAGGCGCATACTTCGAGGCCTTCGGCGTTGCGTGCGAGTGCCTCCGCACCTGCCTTTATCCCAGCCCTTGCCGCGACACCTCCGCCACATGAGTTTTATCCCAGCCCACCACCAGAGGTAGCCCCTGGCCCTAACTCAGCAGCCATGATGGGATACTCGGCGTACCCCCAGCCACCATATTATGGATATGGCGGACCGGAGGGGTACGCATACCCACCGCCGCAGTTCGTCGAGTACGATGCGTACAACGCAGATCCCCGCGTCAGCGGCTCGGCTCCAGCACAGGCCGTGTATTATTGATGGACGGAATGTGTGTAGTGTGGTGTCAACATGTGGGCTTTTGCCTACCTGTCACGCCCACGTAAACTCGTGCGCTGCCATCCATGTTGCCGACTCTTGACGCTTTTCTCTTTGTCGTTCGATCCCAGTCTGTAAAGTACTCATACATACATATACACCCATACAGTACGTAAATTGCCTCGGGCATGCATACGCTCATCCTCGTTGGGTTGACTCTTTCTTTGGCTTTATGCTGCAGCCTTCTCGGCTTGCTTTTTTTTTTTTGCTACACTTACGACTTGAAATGACGTCTGTTTCCATTCTGGTTTCGGTTCTGATTACAGCAGTGCATTCGCTCACCGAACACACAATCACATACACAGCCCAGTCCCCCCCCCATGCTCGTGCGTTTTATACTCTGCTTTTTTTGGCTTGACTTGTCGCAACTTTACTATATCACCTGTAAATTGTCCGTTGCCGTTTCTTGTGCTTGCGTTGTAGCTAGTCCCCTTAACTATTAGCGACCGAATGATCGCCGACGATGATATCCATCCATGAAGCCTTTTAGGCTCTATAAAAATGGTGCGGGTCACACCACCCGTAAGACGAAAGACAGTATATTTCGAATACGTCTATAGCACGAGTACAGATAGGACACCTCAATGGTGGGCTTCATGATCGAAAATAGGACCGAGTGGTGGCTAACGGAAATGTATGAGGGCAACTATAATCAGCAAACACCTAGCTGATGATGAACTAGGGGCTTAGCACGTACAGGTAAGTTGCGTTCCCTGTATTTTCGGTCCAGAACAGGCCAGAACAAACAGGATGAGTAAAGAGATCCCCATTGAAGCACAAGGAACGACAGACGCACCACTTTGAGCCACCAGGGTACGTTGGATCTGTTGAAAGTGGGTCCCATAGGCGTGAGGCGCGAGGCTGAAGAAAAGTTATTGAAATACGCACGGACGTAAGGATCAGGGTGACGTTTACGGGCCAGTTCCTTCTCTGCCTTTTCCAGTATCGCAGCGAGCGCGCGTGGGTCATGAACATTTCTTTCGGACAGAATAAAAATAAAAATAAAACATGAGTATTGTGAAAGCAAGTCCGAGCCAAAACTATGTTCTTTTCTTTCTTACCGGTTGCGCTCAAACTCGGCGCGGACGGCGCAGGCACGGGCACGCCAGAGGTCGTGGCGTACGACCCAGTTGCGCTCGTTTTCGAGCATGCGCTTGTAGAGGGATTTTACGTAGCGTCTATGAGCGGCTGAGAACGGCGAGGTGGACATGGTTGCTCGTTGCTCGCAGGTCGGTTGCAGTCGCGGTTGTGAATGGATCGGGTGATGACATAAGCACATACAGTATATTTGCTTTGACGGGCGTCCACAATCGATCAGAGTCATCGCGTTAATGGACCCGCACTCGAGGCTGTCCCAGTTCAATCAACGCCCTCCAAAGGCAGGCCCTGCTGTCCCAAAAATTCAAAGACAGATGGACTTCCAATCTCACCCAAAGTCTCCTTCATTAGACGGCTTTGCGAAGCGATCGCCCCGCACGCACCAACCCCGCGCTAGTTCCAGAAAATTATCCTCGCTCTCTTCCGGGTCGTCCACCACGCCCGACGGCGGTCTCTCCCGTCCCATCGCCACAAATGCTAGGATCAAGCGGGGCGAACGTCTTCGGAAGGACATGTATCTTGCGTTCGTGAACAACGCTCTGGAACAGAAAACTCTCGTGCGCAGATCTCTTCCTCTTCCTCTCCTACCCCCCATTGCGCGTCATTTTTTTTATGCATGAGTGCTTTTTGTCACACGCAGGGGAATAAAGAGCCATATGACATGCTCGTTGACCAGTTCAACACTGAGAAAACGGCCTTTGATACGCCCTCGCCGATCCCGCAGCTTCATCAATGGCTTCAAGCCCTCATGCATGTCGTCTCGCGCCTTGATCGCACGCACATAACGCTCATAGAAGCTATCATGAGACTTCCGTGGATGACATTGGACTCCAGCCTTGTGAAGACCTATACCTCGTTCATTGAAATCCTCGTCAGCGCGAGACCGGAGTACCTCTCCCTCGTGCTCGGTCGCATCGCGCAGGGATTCACGTACCGTGAGTTCTCTCAACGAAAGAATAGTGTTTGTCGCTGACTTGGTATGATCTGCTTCGTAATGTTCAGAGTCGGGTCTGCAGGCTCTCGAAGCTGGTCTTCCCGAGTGCTCCTCGGCACCACTCACTCGGCGCACCGTCTACGACCGCATACACCATCTCCTGCGGCATCTTTTGGCCCTCGTTCCGACGCTTCCATCTACGCTTCAGCCGCTCCTTGTGCAAAACTTTCCTCATAAACGGCAGTCTCCGCTATCACAGATTACCTACATCCGAAACATGCTTCGCATTACCGATTACTGCCCCGAGATAGCAGACAATCTATTGTCGACGATCATCGATCGTGCGATTCAGATAGACGTGAGTTCTATGTTGCAGCCCCGGTTGCTTCGATGACAGGGATGCTCATACAACACGTGCACAACTCAGGTAGAGATACAGGTCGAGTTCGAGGAGCTTGAGGCATTAGGAGCGGCACAGGAACAGTTAGATCTATTTGATCTCGACCCATTCGACACGGTGGTCGGGCAGGAGCAGCTGAACGAGGACGACGACGGATCCGAGGATGGCGTCGACGACTTTTCTGATCTGTCTTCTGAGGGTGGCAGCCAAGGCGACGACAATGCTTTGCCCAAAGATGAGACCGTTGACCTCGACCGTATAACAGAGATGGTCAATAAACTTGATGCCATCCTCAAACTCCTCTTCGATCACTTTGACCAGCAACTTTCCTTCTCATCCACATCAACTTCACCATCTTTGCCCTCAACCCCCGCAATATCTAGCCCCCCTTTATCCCCTACATCCGTCCTTGCAACATCCCCTTCCCCGAGTACACCTTTGCCGACTCCGCAAATAGACAGTCACGCACAACAGCTAGCACAGTTTCACACCCTCCTCGCAATCTTCACCCGTACGATCCTCTGCACCTTCAAGTCGCGCTATACACAATTTCTTCTCTTCTGGTTCGCGTCGCGTGATGCTGCCTTTACGGACCTTTTCCTCGGCGAACTCGTCGCCCACGCCTTGCTCGAACCCGCGGAGCCCGAGATTGCCCGCACCGCAGCTGCAAGCTACGTCGCTTCGTTCGTCTCGCGCGCCAGGTTTATTGGCCCCGAGGAAGCGCGCGGTGCGGTTCGCGTATTGTGTCGCTTCCTTGAGCATGATCTTGATTCATATGAGGCCTGCGACGGGGACGCTGCCCCGCCGGGGGTATTCTACGCCGTTACTCAGGCAGTCTTTTTAATATTCTGTTTTCGGTGGAGAGACCTAGTGGAGGGCAGCGACAATGGTGACCCGGAACGCGAGCGCGAGCAGGATACGTTAGCAGGACTGCCGAAGAAGATGTGGATGGCGGAACTCAATATCGTGCGGCGTGTCGTCGCCTGTCCACTTCAACCACTCAAGGTGCTTCTTCCTTTCCTCTCTGTCTACGTGTCAGCCAACTGATCTGATCTAATTCAACCAGTTCTGTTCTCAGAATGTGGCGCGCCAGTTTGCGCGCGTCGCCCATGCCACCGGTTTCATGTATGTCTTCCCGCTGCTCACCGCACCACCACCTCCGGCCCGTACCGAGTGGCATCGCGCACTGCTCCCTAACGGCAGCAAAATTGGCGCTCTGAGAGAGCTCACTTCCTTCTTCCCTTTCGACCCGTATAAGCTTCCACGCTCGAGTTCATATATTGAACCGATATACCGCGATTGGACGAGCGTCGCGATCGAGGGTGATGATGATGACGAGGATGACGAGGAAGAGATGGAAGAGGAGGAAGGACTGCAGATCGGACTGCCTGGGAGTGAGGCGGTGGGTGATGTGGACGTCGAGACGGAGGGACTCGGCGCATCCTTTGGCGGGATGAGCATCAGCCCTGTCGGTGCGCCCGTGCATACCACTGCTGTCACCCTGCGAATTAACACTGCTGTTGGATGACCGTGTTCCTCGTTGGGTTTTAATTGAGGGCCTATATATCTCCGTGTTAGGGCCGATGGCAGGTCGTAGGGTCGACAAACTGCCAATCTCCATTGTTTTCTACCACGCTACGCCAGCGCGCTAGATTCCAGGAAGGAAATTCGTAATATCAATCCTGCAATTTATCGAAGGCGTGACACGCCGCATTCAGTTGGAAAGGTCGGGTCAATGCATGCATGGTTCGTGCCCACACCCATGCCTGTGATCGATATGATCGGCACATCGCTTGACGACAAATTTAGATGCATGCATGATCGACAAGTCTTCCGTTCATCGGAGTGATGGGGTCTTTCGCAGAGCGTCAACGCGCCAACGTTTCAACATAGGTACAGTACATCACCTACGCCATCCTAGCGTCCCAACTTGAACTCAGATATTAAACTCTCGTTTGACGGCGTAGCGCTTCGGAGGACAGATGAACGGGGATATATTTCGTCGCTTACCTAAAATGGTGCTGGTTACAACCGTCACACCCTCTTTCGGACGCCCGCCAGTGGAAGTTTTGCCACGGAGCGGGTTTGACCCATGAACACGCTCGGTACTTTTTAAAAAAATTCTATTACGGCTTTTCCGCCGTCGTTCCGCCTCTCGCCCCTATTCCATCGACCTATTTGAAGTTGGATTTTTCTTGGGCTGTTTCGAGCGGTACGCTTCGCCTGCCCAGACACATTCCTCCCAGAACGGTCTTCACGAACTTGAAGAGGCTTTTTATGTTCCTCACGCCTTTGCACACCTACCTAACTCTGTAGCCAACCAGCCTAATCAAGTGACGGGCCCCAAAATGATTCCACTCATGCCCACCATCGCGCTGGCCTTCATCTCGTTGTGTTGCTCTGCATTTGTTATCTTCCGCATCTTACTCTCTATTCTACCTCGCCGCTACCTTGGCAGACGAGTCTATCCGGTGCGGTGTTTTTTTCCCTTTCGTTCTTTGATATGCAGTCGTC
>WNFD01007562.1_pt1 | contig 11596 bp, 15 predicted proteins | sample 5400491 | NCBI WGS metagenome assembly WNFD01 (sample SAMN13153343, study PRJNA577476) | soil metagenome | isolation source: 120 cm saprolite under Douglas fir tree site 2 hole 2 replicate 2 | place: USA:California | collected 2015-04-18 | reverse complement strand
GGGCTACGGACAGAAATTCACGGATGAAATCACCAACGACTGGGGTGGAAAAGCCTACGTCGACGTAATGAACGGCGTGGATTTCACATTGAAAAAATATCCTTTCATCGATGAGGCGCGCATGGCGGCGGCCGGAGGTTCCTACGGCGGCTATATGGCGGACTGGATCGCGACGCACACGGGACGCTTCAAGGCCATCGTGAGCCATGCGAGCGTTTACGACAAAGTGGCAATGTACGCGACCGAAGAACTTTGGTTTGAAGAGCACGACATGCAAGGGACGCCGTGGTCCAATCCGGAAAGCTACAAGAAGTGGGCGCCGGTGACGTATGCGGGAGAACTGGGAAAATACAAAACGCCGACGCTGGTGATTGCGGGCGAGAGAGATTACCGCGTGCCATACACGCAATCGCTGGAGTTTTTCAGCGCGCTGCAGCGTCAAGGCGTGCCGTCGAAGCTGGTGGTTTTCCCCGATGAGGGGCACTGGGTGCTGAAACCGCAAAATGCGCAATTCTGGTACAAGACGTTTTTGGATTGGCTGGCACAATATGTGAAATAGTGGATCAACTTTACCGAACTGGCGCTCCGACCCGGTCGGACGGGCGCTACCACCGCAAAAAAAAACAGAGCGAACTGAAGTCCGCCCCTACACCGAGATTACGAGGCTAGCAAGCGCTGGAAGGCACGGCGCGCGAAGTGAAAAAGAAAGTAGAGCAGGAAGGCGCAAAGCGTGACGAGTGCGCCAACGATGATGGTGGTGGCGACGGGATGAGTGGCCGCCATCCAGGAAAGCCAAACGGCCAGAACATCTTCTCCAAAACTCAAAATCCAATTGCTGAACGTCAACTCCACCGGCGATTAACGCCGCGCCCCAGCGCCATTCCGGTGCAGCTGCTCCCGCGGCGGCGAAAGCAAGAAGGGCGGCGGCGGGCGGACGAATGAACGTATGAATGGCGTCCCAAAAAGTGTCGAAGTACGGGATTTTGTCCGCGAAGAACTCCAGCAGATAGAGCGCGATGGCAATTGCAAGCACCCACGGATGAGAGAGAATCTGCAGCCCGGGCGGCAGGTGGAGAACGCCGAAGCGTTGGAGAAGCCCAAGCGTCGCGACGGTGGCGTAAAGATTGAGGCCGGAAGAAAATCCGGCGCCGAGGGCCAGGCCGAGCGTTTCGATGGGATTCATGCAGGACCATCATAGCAAGCGCGGAAAATCGTCGAAACAGGCAGTAACTTCCCCATGTACAATGCCGAGGTTCCATTTGACCCGCTTCTGAGCGCAAGCGATTCTGTTGGCCAGGCGGTCATCCATGTTTGGGCTGGGTCATTTTTTCTATCCATGGGGCTTCCTCTTGCAGGGCCTGGCGATCGTGCATTTCATCAGGCGTCGGCCGGAAGGCTATTGGTTTTACGTCATCTTCTTTCTCGGACCGCCTGGGGCAGCGGTGTACATCCTCGCGGAAGTGCTACCAGACTTGGGGCTTCTTCGCGGGTTCTTTCAAGGATTTGGGCGAAGGTCGCGCGTCAAAATTGTCGAGACGCAAATTATAGATAATCCGTCTCCGGCGAATTACGAGGAGCTAGGCGAACTCTACAAAGACCTGGGGGAGTTTGGGAAGGCGCGTGAGGCGTTTACTCACGCGATCGATGCGCGGAGCGCTTCTCCGTACACGTTTTATTCACGCGCGCACTGTTCGCTGGGAATGAACGATCTTGTGGCCGCGATTCCAGACCTGGAACGAGTGGTTGCCGCGGACAGAAAATTCGATTACTACCGGGCCGGCGGGCTGCTAGCGGATGCTTACGCGCGAACGGGACAATTGGAACGCGCGGACCAGCTTTTCGCGGAAGTCACGCAGATTTCGACGACGCCGGAAACGCTATACAACTACGCGAGTTTCCTGAAGACAGCGAACCGGCGCGAAGAGTCGCGCGAGTGGGCGCAGAAGTTGGAGGCGAAGAAGCGCACCTTGCCTCGGTACATGCAGAGGCGCGAGCGGCCGTGGTTCCGCAAAGGCAAGGTGCTGCTGAAAGAGCTAGCTAACGCGCAAAATTCAGGAGAATCGCTGAAGTGACGTCCGACCCTTGATCCCCCCACCCCCCATCATTTTGTATGAATGTCAAAAGAAAGGAGTTACAAAAATTGCATTTCGTAAGTCGTTGATTCTAAAGAGTGCGATTTTGGCTGTTTTTGAAAGCTTAGAGTCTGGAATAGTGGTTGCCTGGAAGAAAAGCGGGAGCCCTTCGGTTCCGCTCCGCTCAGGGTAAACAAGCTCCCCGCACTCCAAACGTAGTTTTATACAAAGTTAATTATACCGAGAAATATAGGAAAGTCAAGGGGAACTTTCGGGGATTCTTGAGGGATGCGCAAGGGGGAATGCAATCGGTGACGATTGATCCGAAGTATCTGTCAATTTTCGACGAGACTGCGCTCGGGTGGAAACTGTGGCGGGTGGGTATTCGTTCGTGGTGAGTGGATCATCGCAAGCTTTGTCGCTGAGAGAAAAAGTTACATTGAAATAATCTTGTCCCAGCTACAAAGGAAATTCAACACACCCGCCGCCCAGAACGGGATTTTTGGTGGTTGCTAGAAATGCACGACTAAGCCGGCGGAGACGCGGGTGCAATTGGTGTGCGAGCCGGGGGTGTTGAGCCCGACATAGTCCACCTGTGGGCGGAAGGCCAGGTGGGGAAGCAGGCCGATGTCCACGCCGCCGCCAAGGCTATAGGCAAACTGGCTGTTGGAGCCGCCGCCCGATCCAGTCGTGATGCGCGAGCCGCCAAGAAGGGCCTGCGCAAAGGGATTAATTTTCGAGGGGTTCCGCAGAGTCAGTCGAGGACCGAAGAGATAGGTGTAAGTATTCAGAGAAACGCCGCCGGGGGAGGCGTGGTACCCGCCGAAATCGCCGACGATGCCGAGCCAGTCAAAGCTTTTGAAATTGTAGGCGACGGAGCCGCTGACGCCGTTCTGGTTGATGCCGCCGGAGCCTCCCAGGCGGAAGTAGGAGTAGCCGACAGAGACGTCGACGGACTGGGCGCGCGAGGGGATGGCGAAAACGGACAGGGCCAGGGACAGGAAGATGAGCTTTTTCATGCGATTGACTCCTTTCGGGCCTACAGAGCGTTCCGATTGAAGCCCAAGGCGAAGAGGACGGGCAGGGTGACCGTTCGCGGGGCTCGCCTTATTTTGGAATGATTTGGGCCATGAGAGCAACAGGGGAGAACAAAGAAAGAAGCGGAAAGAGTATGGAGGCGCGAGGCGGAATCGAACCGCCGATAATGGTTTTGCAGACCATTGCCTTACCACTTGGCGACCGCGCCTTCGGACAAAGATAGGTGCTAGTTATTAGTGCTTGGTTTTAGTCAGGCAAAAATCGATGCATTCCTTTCATGGATTCCCGCATACGAGCAACACTGTGTTCAGTGCAGCGGCACCGGACTGAACTAGAGCTGGACGGGCGAGGCCCGGAGAGAAGGAAGGTTCCTCGCCCAGTTCTCTGTTCTGTACTGCACCTGTAAGCTCTTTTTGACTGACTGGAAGATTCTCCTCATTAGAATTTTGAGCCGAGATGGGGCGCAGCATGCTGCGCCACTACAAGTGACAGCAGCGGTGGCCCTTAGCGGGCTGAGGCGGCCAGCTCGGACTGGGCGGCTCGGGTTTCGTTGACGATGGGGGCGCCGATGAGGTTGCCCCATTCGGTCCAGGAGCCGTCGTAGTTGCGGACTTGGTTGTAGCCGAGCAGATACTTCAGCACGAACCAGGTGTGGGAGCTGCGTTCGCCGATGCGGCAGTAGGCGATGACTTCGTCCTTGCCGGTGATGCCCTTGGACTCGTAGAGTTTCTTCAAGTCGTCGTAGGGCTTGAAAGTGCCGTCTTCGTTGGAGGCCTGCGCCCAGGGGATATTCGCGGCCTGGGGAATATGGCCGGCGCGCTGGGCGGTTTCGTTCATGCCCGGAGGGGCGATGATTTTGCCGGTGAATTCGTCGACGGAGCGAACGTCGACGAGCTGGCCGGGCTTACGGCCTTCGACGACCGCCGAGACTTCTTCCTTGCGGGCGCGAATGGAATCGTCGGTGCCGGTGACGTGATAAGAAGCCGGCGTGACATTTGCCGGATCCTTGGTCAGCGGGCGCTTTTCCTCGAGCCATTTCTTGCGGCCGCCGTTGATGAGGCGGACGTCCCTGTGACCGTAGAGTTTCAGTTGCCAGAGGGCGTAGGCGGCGAACCAGTTGTTGTTGTCGCCGTAGAGAAGAATGGTGGTGTCGTTGGAAATGCCAGAGGCGCTGAGAAGCTTTTCGAGGGTGGACTTGTCGATGAGATCGCGGCGGATGTTGTCCTGGAGCTGGGTCTGCCAGTTCCAGCCGACGGCGCCGGGGATGTGGCCCTGGTCGTAGGCGGTGGTGTCCACGTCGACTTCGACGAAGCGGAGATTGGGGGAATTGAGATTCTGAGCGGCCCAATCGGTTGAAACCAGAACTTCGGGGTGTTTGTAGTCGGACATTGCTTTCTCCTTTTGCGTTTGGCTCTGAAAGTCGTTTGCTCCCCAATAAAAAACCCACCTGCCAGTTCATTTCTGGCGGTGGGGCTGAAATCCTTCGAGGCTGATCAAAACTTTAGAAAGTCAGCCTCCCCGCGCCAGAAGACACACGCGTACAGCACATACAACAGAGGAAGAGTTGCGCGTCATTCTGGAGGAAAGGTGACACGTTGTAAGTATACAAGACAGGTCGCCGACTCGCAATAGTATCTGATTACAGGGTGATTGTGACTCGTGATTGGATGCCATAGGAGGTGGATTGATTGGTGGTGGATGAAGGCTGGGTCGGCGGCTGGAAGAAAAGCGGGAGCCCTTCGACTTCGCTCAGGGCAAGCAAGCTCCCGCACTCCAAAGGGGCTCGATAGGATTTCCAACGCGAGTCAAGAGAACGAAGCCATTCTTGCCGGGGCACCGCGCGGCCACTAAGCGCACTGACCCATTTCGGTTCGCTTACGACCTCACCGCCCAGTGCTATCGTTCTAACCGGCAGGCTCCAAAATAGGATTTCGGCAAATAAATGGTTTAGAATCAATGAAGCTAGTGCGCCCGTAGCTCAGTTGGATAGAGCGTCTGCCTTCTAAGCAGAGGGTCGCGTGTTCGAATCACGCCGGGCGCGCCATTTCTGTTTTCTTCACTCATTTGTGCGCGAAGTTTAGCCGGCGACCAACATCGGCGGCACGGAGTCCATCCCCAGAAAAGATGTTGACTCTGGACTATACTCCAGGGTGTAGCTTTTTCGAGAGGAGCCAAGCCCATGCAAATCGGGGCCATGGCAAAGAAGATCGGCCTCAGCGTCGATGCGATTCGGTTCTACGAGCGCACCTGCCTGCTGCCACGCCCGCCCAGAACACCAGGTGGCTACCGCAAGTACGGCGAGAGCGATATCGAAACACTTGCTTTTATCCGCCGCGTACAGGGACTGGGATTCAAACTCAGTGAGATCCGTGGCCTCTTGGACTTGCGAGGGAATCGAATGCAACCTTGTGCCCCGGTGCGCCGGCGTCTGGAAGAAAAACTGGTAGATGTCCAGCGGAAACTTGCCGACCTTCAGAGGCTAGAACGAGAGTTGCGATTGGCTCTACATAGTTGCGACAAAGAGCTGCGCAAACGATCCGCTCATTGCCCAATTCTTAGAGAAAAGAGCAACAGCAGGCCTGGGGGTACCAATGAGAGTTGAAACTCATGAGGCTGTACCCAACCGGACCGGTTCAGGCGCACTACTTGTCGGAGGATTGGCCGCTGTCTTGGCTTCGACATGCTGTCTTGGACCTCTGGTTCTTGTTGCTCTGGGCTTGAGTGGTGCATGGATCGGAAATCTCACGCTGCTCGAACCGTACCGGCCGTTTTTCATCGCTGGGGCTCTCGTGGCTCTCTTCTTTGCGGGACGGCGGATTTTTCGGCCAGCGCAGGCTTGCCAGCCCGGAGAGGTGTGTGCGGTGCCAAGGACTCGCCGCATTTACAAAATCGTGTTCGGAATTGTTTCAGCGCTCGTTCTCGTCGCGCTGGTATTTCCGTATGTGGCCAAGTTTTTCTACTAAATCTCGACCCTGAGGAGGATTGTTATGAAGAACATCAAAAGCTTACTGACTGGCGCAATTGTTGCGCTCACATTCGCCGCTCCGGGTTGGGCGTCGCCCAAAACCGTAACCCTGAATGTCTCCGGCATGACTTGTGCAGCGTGTCCGATAACGGTAAAGAAAGCGCTCGAAAAAGTTGGAGGCGTTTCAAAGGTGGAGGTGCGATTCGAAAAGAAACAGGTTCTGGTGACCTTCGACGATGCAAAAACCAACACGGATGCGCTAGTGAAAGCCACAACCGATGCGGGCTATCCCTCGCAACCTGAGAGGGCCACCAAGTAAGAAACGTGTGACAGGTGCGCAGACGCGAGTCAGCGTTTTCGAATGCTCCACGAGAATAAGGGGCTTGGCATGACGAGAAAATTTGACATTGTTGTCATTGGAACTGGGTCTGCCGCATCTGCCGCGGCATCGCGGTGCCGGTCTGCTGGATGGCAGGTGGCAGTTGTCGATTCGAGGCCGTTCGGCGGGACGTGCGCGCTGCGGGGATGCGACCCGAAAAAGGTTCTTGTCGGTGCTGCGGAAGCCCTTGACTGGGTCCGCCGAATGAAAGGGAAAGGGATTCGGGCCGAGGAGATTCGCATTGATTGGCAGGAATTGATGCGCTTCAAGCGTTCGTTCACTGAGCCGGTTCCCAAAAACCGGGAGGAGGGTTTCGCGAAAGCCGGGATCGCGACGTTCCATGGTCCCGCTCGATTCGTTGGGCCGTCCTCAGTTCAAGTAAATGACGAGGTGTTAGAAGGGCGCTATGTCGTTATCGCGGCTGGACAAAAACCGGCCGACTTGAAGATTCCTGGGACGGAACACCTTACGACGAGCGAACAGTTCTTGGAACTGGATGAGCTTCCAAAACGGATTTTGTTCATTGGAGGCGGGTATATCGCGTTTGAATTCGCTCATATAGCGGTGCGTGCGGGAGCGCAGGTCACCATCGCACATCGTGGACTGCGCCCCCTCACACGCTTTGACCCGGACTTGGTCGATCAAGTTGTGAAGCATACTCGTGAGCTTGGGGTTGATGTTCAACTCGGCACCGAAGTCATAGGCGTTGAGAAAAGGTCTGGTCAATTGGTTGTTCGCGCCTCCGCTTCTGGTCAGCAGCGCACATTCGAGGCGGACATGGTGGTCCATGCTGCAGGTCGTGTAGCTGAAATCGATGACATGAACTTGGATGCGGCAGGAGTTGCGTGGGACAGCCAAGGTGTAAGAGTCAATGCGTTCTTGCAGAGCGTGTCGAACCCTGCCGTTTACGCGGCGGGCGACGCCGCTGCCAGCGGAGGTCCACCTCTTACTCCCGTGGCCGACTACGAAGGCGCGATCGTTGCGTCGAATTTGCTGAAGGGAAATCATCAGAAGCCCAATTACGCGGGCATTCCAACCGTGGTCTTTTCGATTCCACCGGTAGCCTCCGTGGGACTTAGTGAAACCGAAGCGCGTGAGCGAGGACTGAAATTCCTTGTGAAGAAAGAAATGACTTCCACTTGGTATTCCTCTCGCCGGGTTGCGGAGAAATACTCCGGTTACAAGGTGATGGTCGAAGAAGGAACCGATCGCATTCTTGGTGCGCATCTTTTGGGCGGCGAGGCGGGCGAAGTGATTAACCTTTTTGCGCTTGCCATACGTTCCGGGATACGTACCACTGATCTCAAGCACACCATATTTTCTTACCCAACCCACGCTTCAGATCTGCCGTACATGCTGTAGAAATCGAGAAGGAGGCGACGATCCAAATATATAGAAAAAGACGACAATGCTCACGCCGCTACCAACTCTCAGCCGGGAGGCCAGGAGATCCGTATGTCTGACTGTTGCTCTGTAAATGCGAAGACTGAAACCGCTCCAACGGTGATGGCTTGTCCAGTGAATGGTGCGCGCTCCAAGCAGGTGGACATGCTCACCGTCAGGAGTCTCGTACGTCGGCTACCGCTTGGGATGCTCAACACGCAATACTATTTCTGCGATTCGTCGGAGTGTGAAGTGGTCTATTTCCCGCTCGATTCAAAGGCACCACTTTTCTATCGTGGCGACCTGACGGTGCGGGTCGGCGCAAAAGAAACAGAGGAACCCATTCCGGTTTGCTACTGCTTTGGATTCACACGAAGGGATCTCGAGAACGAAATCGCCGAGACAGGCCGCTCAACTGTTGCAGATCAGATAAGGACTGAAGTGAATGCGGGCAACTGCGCTTGCGAGGTGAAGAATCCATCTGGCAAATGCTGTCTCGGCGACGTGACGCGGGCCGCCAATGACAGACTGAACAGAAAAGGAGTGTCCAAGTAATGACAGAGCCGAAAGGAGCTTGCTGTAGTTCACCAGCAGCGATGTGCTACTGGTTCGCTGCGTCTCTGATTGCGTGGGGAATTCTTAGCCTCATCGGGTCATATTGGCGCCCTCTCCATGGTTTGTCCGCCGCTACAATCCTTTTCTCCATGGCAATCGGCTGTGTTGCCAACTGGCTTAGGAACCGCACTTTCCACTGCGGTATCACCGGGCCACTCTTCTTGATCGCTGCCGTCGCGTTCCTGCTGTCAGACGTGAACATAGCTCACGTCAACAGCGTTCTGGTTTGGCCATTCCTCCTCATCGGAGTAGGCATCGCGTTTTTTCTGGAATGGCGATATGCGAGTGTTGTGCGTCGAAGCTCCTAAGGAGAGGGAACGAGCACCCGATGGATACGGAAACGATTAGCACGACATCGAAACCGCCTGCGAAGGGAACCTTCATCGCTGCGATCTCAGCAGTCGGAAGTGTCCTTGCTGCTTTGACCTGTTGCCTGCCGGTGCTTCCGTTTGTACTGGCTGCTGGAACAGCGAGCAGCGCCGTGTTTCTTTCTTCCTATATCAGCGCGCTTCGGCCATACCTCTTGGGGGTTTCCGTTCTCTTCATTGCTCTCGGGTTTTATCAAAGCAGACGAGCCAGCCAATGCAATTGCAAACCGAGTGCTCTCAGCCAAGTGGTGCTGTGGCTGTCGGCCCTCATTGTCGCCATCTCGATTCTGCTTCCGCAGGCATTTGCAGATCTCGTAGAGAGGCTGCTATGAAGCGCAAGAGCGTCGGCCTGGGCCTAGCCGCTCTCGCCATTTTTGCCGGTTTGTTTTATTTGTATGGCGGACACCAGACTCCAACCGGCCAGGCGCCCCTGGCCGATCTAAATGCAGCGAACCTGAATGAACTCAAAAACGAGTTCAACGACAGCAAGGCAAACGTGCGCATGCTGGTGCTTCTTTCACCGACTTGACCGATCTGCGTGCGGGGGGCCTCCGCACTCGAATCGTTATTGGAAACACAAAATGACTCGCATCTGCGCGTGTTCGTAATTTGGGAGCCTGTGTTGGTTACGGACTTGAGCGCACCTTCGACCGTCGCTCTCCGGCGGATTCACGATCCGCGGGTGAAACAATACTGGGACCGAAACCGAGTCCTCTCCCATGCGATGGGAGAGCATGATCGTCCGAGCGTGGTGTGGGACTACATCGCGGTTTATAAGCCAGAACAGACCTGGGTAGACGGGCCGCCGCAGCCGGAATTCACGGGCCGCCCGGTGGTACGTTTCATCGAGGGTACGCGGAAGACATTGGAGACTATGCATTCAGAGCAGAGAAAACCGAATTGATAACTGCAACGCGAATGGCGGAAAAGTATGGAGCGGCCTCGTCTAGAGCTTGCTGAAAACACAAAGATTGCCTGGAGATGCAACGCGGGGCAAGCAACCGCTTTGAAGAGGAATTTCGATGAGTAAAAAAATTGTCGTTTATAGCCAACCTGGTTGAATGTTCTGTGGGAAAGTGAAAGAGTTCCTTTCACAGAACAAGATTTGAGTTCGTGGATCGAAACATTGCCGCCGATGAGGCGGCCTTGCCGGAACTGGAGAAGCTTGGTTACATGACGACACCGGTCACCGTGATTGACGGAGAGGTTGTCGTGGGCTTTGACCGCGATAAGCTCCAGAAGCTTCTGAAAACAGGCTAGTATCCTTCCTAAGCACTTTGGACATGTTCGGTCTGCGGATCAAATCCGTCCGGGCCATGAAAATGAAAAGAGAAGCCGTGGTCTGATTTTCCGGAATGGTCCAGTGTATAAAATCATTCCTGGCCTCGAAAGGGCCCTGGCCAACTTCTGAGCAGCAGCGCCGTCGGAACTCAAAATTCGGACAGCCTAGCCATCCCTTGGTAGGATAAAGCGTCTCATTCTTTTAGGACTAGCTCAGATTGTTTCGTTACTGGCCGGCCTGGGGCGCCGACACCTCTACATACCTCGTCAGGTAAGGCAACAAAGGCGTCACCTCGAACGGCATTTTATCGCGGCCAGACAGCAGCGTCACCGGTTTGGACTTCATCAAACTAACGCCCGCATTCCACGGATTGATTTTGAGTCTCGAGCCCAGGGGCAGCGCGGCGATCTGCCTCTTGTTGTCGGGCGCCAGCGCGGGCGCCGCTTGGACCAGTTGCGACGCGAAAAAAATTTCATTTCCAAGCTGCGGGCTGATCAAATGCTTCAGCGCCTTGGCTTGCGAGTGCAGTTGTTTCAGGAAGAGTCCTGCGTTTCCTAGATTGGACGCGTGGGCGACTTTTTCAAGAGTTCTATGGCCTTCTCATCGTTCTGCGCGGATTCTATTCTCCCTTCTTCAAAGGAAAGACGTTTCAGCACCTCGGTCGATGACAGCCGCAAGATATCGCTGAACCCATATTGATCTTGGTTCGGTTTGGGCAGCATAGCGTCGGCCATGGCGTGTGCGATCAGCGCAGCTAGTGTCTCTTCGTTCGGTACCGCATCGATCAACCCGCGGCTAAGCACAAGTGTGTTGCCAATGGAAAACATTTCCAGCGTGCTTGTAAGAAGCACGCGACACCGTAGATCAATCTGCTCGTCAAAGTTATTGGTGACCTCCAAATTGTTGACGACAGTATTCAAGAGTTTATCCACCTCTCCCTGCGGAGCGATCAATCCGATTTTCTCCAAGAGTTCGAGCACATTCTTTTCCGCCCCATGTCTCCATTCGCGCTGTGCTTCAAGCGGAGAACGGTCATGCTGTGTCGCTTCGTCCCTAATCGGGCTTGTGGACTCCACCAGCAATCGGCTCAATTCTTCCTCCCGCGAACCCGGCTTCAATTTGTAACCCCAGAGGTGTGTCGAGGACTTGTAGCTTGGGTTGCCGAAGAGTGTGGGCCGATGGAGTTCCTGGCTGTAAACATAGCTTGGCAGCCACAGACCGGACTTCACGTTGGTGCGCCAGGAATCGAAGTGCAAATAGTATTCGTCCTCAAATGTTTTCAGAGAAAAGTGACTGCCGGGGCATAGGTCCCACTAATGCGTACGACGGTGTAGTCTTGATCTTCGACCCAGATCTCCCCGACAAAGCGGGGGCCCCGCGCGTTCGGCGTCGGGGACACCTCGAAACGAATGCATTTCACCTCGCCCAAGAACTCTCGCTTCGAATAATTGAGCTTATAGTGCGCCTTATCGAATTGCCCTCTGTCCATGTAAA
>WNFD01007913.1_pt1 | contig 11598 bp, 14 predicted proteins | sample 5400491 | NCBI WGS metagenome assembly WNFD01 (sample SAMN13153343, study PRJNA577476) | soil metagenome | isolation source: 120 cm saprolite under Douglas fir tree site 2 hole 2 replicate 2 | place: USA:California | collected 2015-04-18 | reverse complement strand
TCGACAAGTTCCGTGTGAGCTTGCGCGGACATAATGAACAGCCCGCCGTTGCTGTGGAACTCAGCAACGAGCACACCTTTGTCATCTCGGGTCAGCTTTAGGTTGTGATAAGCAGTGAAATAGTCACTTTGAAGTTGCATCGTACTCTCCTCTCTGATTTGGTTGTTCTGCTGCGGGCCAATCCCAGTGATTAGAATCCGCAACTGCCTGAGAGTTGCAGGACGGATGGTGTAGCCCGTGTTTACAGCGGTCGGCTCATTGCACTCAGGTGGCTACAACAAGTCCGCCTGCCGCCCGGATCACCTCTCCGGTGATCCAGGCTGATTCGTCTGATGCCTGGAACACTGCCAGGGGTGCGATATCGGTGACGCGACCGAGCCGGCCAAGCGGGGTCTTCCCCGCCAGAACCGCGCCGGCGTTGTTGACCAGAACATCCAGTATTCCGAACGCGGAATCCACTTCTTTGAATAGCTGCGCGACATCTGCTGCCTTGGAGATGTCAGCACCGACCGCAATCACCTCGCCGCTACTATCGATGATCGCCCGAGCGACGTGTTCGGCGCCTTCCCGGTCGGAAGAATAGTTCACGACCAGGCGCGCGCCCGCAGCCGCCAAGGCCGTTGCAATCCCAGCACCGATGCCTTTGGACGCGCCCGTCACGAGGGCGACTTTGTCAGACAGTCTGCTCACATTCACCACTGTTCTTGACCCGATTCCCCATACACATAGATGTTTATCGCAGGCCCCTCGGCCCTGTGGAAATTTCGATTCATGCTCCTTGCGCCATGTTCGTTTTGAAACAGCGTGGCAAGACTCAATTTTGTATCCTGAGCGAATCGTCTTTGTATCCTGAGCGAATCGTCGGCAACCCTTACCTAATCGGATAAGGTAAAAGGAGAAGCCAAGCAAACCGGCCAGAACGGCGACGGTCGGGTTCGGAACGACGGTTCGGTCACGTTCGGATGCTTCGTTCGTAACCGTTATCTCCCTTTGCGAGAAGCAAACTGGAGGCCTGAGACAGCGAAGGTGAAAAAGATTCAGATTCGGAGGGATCTGATCGAGAAGTTTGAAAGCGTACCCCTGAACATGATTGACGGGTTCATGTTGCACATCAATCATCTCGCTACCTACCTCTCCGAGGATCGGGTGCAGCATGCCCGCTCGTATTTGAAGTCGATCTTCATCGAAGCTGTGGACCAGGACTTTCTGCTGAAAGACCCGTCACGCAAAGTTCGGACTCCGCTTAATCTGCGGGGAAAGGACAAGACGGTTCTGACGTGGGACAAATTGCGAGTAGTTCTGGCAAGTTTGTCGACCAAGGACCGAGTGCTGCTGACTCTCGAAATGACCGAGGCGCTACGCCCGAGCGAATTGTTCGCGCTGCGCTGGAGATCATTCGACGGCAGCAAACTGACCATCACAGAAACCGTCTACAAGGGCCAGATACGACCATGGGGCAAGACACGGCGGAGTCTCGGTGACGTTCACCTGCCGAAAGGCATGGCGGACAATCTGTGGCTCTGGAAACAAGAGTGTCCTCGGTCGTCGCCGGAGGCGTTTATTTTTCCGAATACTGACGGCGGCTTCCTGGATACGGGAAACTATCGCAACCGCGTCCTGACCCCGCTGGCGGAAAAGCTAGGATTGCCGAAACTCAACTTTCAAGTGCTGCGGCGCACGATGGCAACGCTGGCACAGAAGAAGGGATCGGTGAGGCATTCAAGCTCATCTGCGGCACGCGAAGGCGGATACCACGGCCGACGAGTACATGCAGAGCCTGCCGGAAAGCGTAAAGCGGATGGTCGATTCTGTCTATGACGAGCTGCATCTAAAACCGCAACTCGCCAGGGATGCCTGACGGATTTGCTACCAATTGCTACCGAGAGGAAGGGGAGCTTACGTGCAAGTGATTGAAAAGATGGTAGGCACGTGGGGACTCGAACCCCAGACCTCTACCGTGTCAAGGGTGCAATAAGTGTACTTACAACAACTTACATGGTTTGCGGGAGGCTGCCAAGCACCCGCAATGACGTTTAAGACCTCGCAATCGTGGGTTGGGATCATGGGTTGTATGGTTCATTTCTTTATCGAGCCGGACGCACTATGACAAAGCTTGAACAAAAACCTAATCCGGGTCGGCATAAGCGGAACTGTTCAGTGTGTTGTCACCCGAAGCTGGCCGAGATCGAAGCCGATTTCATTTCGTGGCGGAGTCCCGCCGCTATTGCCGACGAATACGGCCTGGCCGACCGCACCAGTGTCTATCGCCAACGCCCATGCTCTCGGGCTGTTCCCCAAGCGCCAGCGCAATGTCCGGGCGGCCCTTGAAGAGATTATCGAAAGAGCCGGTGAAGTTGACGTTACAGCTCCGGCGGTCGTGGCTGCCGTTCAAGCCTACTCGAAGATCAATACAGCCGGTCAATGGGTCGATCGGAGCGAGCATGTAGACCTGAATGCGCTATTCGAGAAGATGACGGCGCAGGAACTGGAAGCCTACGCACAAAACGGCACGCTACCCGCGTGGTTTACGGGCACGGTGGGCGCAACAGCCAGCGACGGTCAGAAGGAGTGAAAGCGATGGAAAACCGCGGAGAGACGTACCTTCTACTCGCAACACATTCTGGTCCCAGGCCGGCTGATTTTCCGCTTGGGTCGCTGGAATCTCGTGCCGCGGTACGCGCCCTCCTTACGCGGACAAACCAAACTGGAACGAGCCACGACGTCTACCCGCCGGGTTGGTCTGCGAAAACGGCAGCCCAAAAAGCCGCGCTGGAATCCTCGGCGGACATTCTCTTCTTCGGCGGCGCTGCGGGTTCGCTGAAGACAGAAACCATGCTGGTTGACGCCGCTCGGGAATCGGGCAATCCCAACCTGCGCGCGATTATTTTTCGCCAACAGTTCACACAAATGACCGACATCGTGGATAAGACCCACAAGCTGTTCAAGGCTATGGGCGCTAACTATGTCGGCCCGCCGGCCTGGACGTGGACCTTCCCCTCGGGCGCGAAGATACGATTGGCCTACATTTCGACCGACAAGGACATCTGGGAGTATCTGGGACCGCGCTACAGTTTCATTGGATTCGATGAGTCGACGTTTCATTCGGAGTACCAGATCAGAAACATGCTGGGGCGCCTGAGTTCAACCGACAAGACTCTCCGGCTAAGAATGCGCCTGGCGAGTAACCCTGGGAGCATCGGGGCCGCGTGGCACAAGACCATGTTTCTTCACGGAGCCTGTCCAGTCCACAATCCCGAGCAGTCTGCGGAAGGTGGCAAGCTGTACTGGGACGGAAGCTGGCCGTCGGATCAATACCCCCTCGTCGACGAACACGGCAACGGCTTCTCGGTGGCGTTCATCCCGGGGCGATTGAGCGACCACAACCTGTTAGACGATAAATATGTCTATCGCCTGCGGATGATGTCTGGATCGCTGTCAGCAGCGATGGAAAAGGGTTGCTGGTGCGAACTCCAGGGGGCATACTTCGCCAACTGGAATGCCACGAAGATGGTTATCCCTTACGGGATGGTCGGCGCCCAGTGGTGGGACGCACACTTCCTCAGCTTGGACTACGGTTTCGGAAAGTCGAGCGCCTCGGCCCACCTTCACGTTCGGACACAAGACGGAAGAATCAAGACCGTCGGTGAATTTGTTGCTGCGCACCTTCCCGCGTATGAGTTTGCTGGAGAAGTGGTGCGGAATCTGGTTGCGCCACTGATGCAGGGGCAGCGGCGCAAGATTGTTGCCGTCTATCTTGCCCCCGCCAACTTCAAGAATATCGGGGACGGCCACACCATCGCAGATCAGATCAACGAAGTCCTCGAGCCTTACGATCTCGGTGTCATCGCGGCCTCAAATGACCGAATCGGCGGCTGGCAACGGATGTACCAGATGCTTCAAACTGGACAATGGCAGATTGCCGATACCTGCCCCAAGCTGATAGACGCAATCCCGAGCCGGATGCACGACGAGAAGAGGCCTGGGGACGTGTTGAAAGTTCCAGGCGACCCGCTGGATGACGTAGCCGACGACGCACGCTATGGGATCTACACGTTCATCACAACGACGGAGAAACCCCACGAATTGGTAATCGCGGAATCCATTCGTCACCTAGCTGAACAGGGTGACCTGACCTCGGCCTTGATCCGCGGACAGCAGATGTTAGCTGAGTCCCAAGTGCAGTTCCGGCCGGCCAGACTGGGCCGCTACCGGCGGGGCTGAAGTAGGGGAGCTGGCGAGCGGCCATCTTTCTCCAATCCCGGCTCTACGATCGACGGGCGCAACTTGCTGGGCACGGCATCCGCCAAATTTCGGTTTAGAACCAGCAGAAAGACAATCGCGGCGGTTTCAACGAAGGTCATTAAAGACCGAACTCCGGCAGGCTACTTCGGAATCGTCTTCTGACATTCACTCGCAGCCGTCAACACTTCATTGAATGCTGTCTCTTTCCGCAATTCCTTGAGTAGCGGATCCAATAGCAATGCCGAATAGGCGCAATAATTGTGCTCCACCGTTCTCTTCAACAAACGTAGCGCAGGCTGTTTCTGCCGACAAAATGCCATCAGCGCCGCAACGTGATACCAGGCCTCAGGATCAGGCTCCGTCATGACGGATGATTCCGTCTCCCGAACAATCCTGTCCATATCTGCTGGTCGTTGCGGCGCGACACACGCTGCCATCAGTTCACGGTGGTAAGTGGAGGCCTTCCCCATGCTCTTCGTGCTCTCGCGTGCGGAGGCCAAATTGCCCTCTGCCAGAAACACATAGGGAGTCACCCACGCTGCCCACTCCGACCCTGCATCAAGATGCACAAAATCCATCGCCCGCTCGGTTTTGCCTGACTCCAGGAACCCCCACGCGCAGGAACGCAGATTGTAATTCCCCGGATCGAGCGCCCGTGCCGTGTTGCATTCGTCCGTGGCCTGCTCCAGCATGCCTGCATAGCGCAGCACGTAGCTGAGCGCAAAGTGAGCGCTGGCGCTCCGCGGATGCCGCCGCACCAGGTCAGTCGCCGCGTCATAAGCTCTTCCCAGCTCCCCGCGCTCCACACGGTTCGTAATCAAATTACTGGCTGCCAGTTCGCGGTTCGGATCCAGCGCCAGTGCCCGTTCATAAGCCGAATTCGAGCTCTGAAACATCTTCTCGCCGCCATCGCTAAAGGTTGAATCGTAGTAATACCGCAGCCCCAGCGCTTCCCACGCCGGAGCATAGTTCGGGTCCGTTCCTACCACGTGTTCCAGCACCGCGATCGCATCCTTGTTCGGCCCCGGATCATGAGGCAGGGCAAGGCTGTGCAGGTAGAAGTTGTAGGCCTCTTCACTCTTGGGTCGAGCCCCTGCTGCTTCCTCAGAGGCCGATGATCCTCCAAGCACGGGCACAAGGCCTTGCCGAACTATCGAGGTGATTTGTTCCCGCATCGCAATCTTGTCCGACGCTGCAACCCTGATAGCCTTTCGCCAAACACTGCGGTTATTAGCAACATCCACCGCTTCCAGTGTGACCTCCAACTGGTTACCTTCTGTATGGTAGTGTCCCGTTACAATCGATGTCACCCTCATCTCCCGACCAGCTTGTTCCAAGTCCAAGTTCGGCTGGTGGTACTTGCTTGTTGAGGCAAATGGACGGATCGAGAACGTCGGCACATAGTTCAGCGTGTTCGCAATTTCGTCTGGCAAGGCGAGACTTAGAAAATCAGTGTCCTTGTCCGAGCCCGCATTCTGGAACGGCAGAACCGCGATTGCTCTCTGGCTTGCGGAATCAACGGAGGAAACGGCAGAATGACTAGACTGCCGGAGGAAGATGGCCATCACGATTGCGGCGATGACACCAACAACCCCCGCAGCGATCCACAAGAACCGTCTTTCGGGAGAAACGGGTACCGACTCAGTCCCGACCGCAGACTTGCGGGAGTCCGTGTCGCGTTTCAGTCGTTGTAGGTCGGCTCGCATCTCCGCCGCACTCTGGTAGCGCAGGTTGCGGTCTTTCTCCAGAGCCTTGTTGATTGTGTCTTCCAGCTTAGGCGGCAGGTCGGGATTCAGCCGCACCGCAGGCACTGGGCCGTGATTCATGATTCCATCGGAAATCACTGCCGAGGTCTCACCGCGAAACGGTAAAGTTCCCGTTGCCATTTCGTATAGCACCGCGCCAAATGAGAACAAGTCGGTGCGAGTATCGAGTTCCTTCCCGCGCACCTGCTCTGGCGACATGTAGGCGACTGTCCCCAACGCCGTCCCCGGACTGGTTAAGTGTTGTTCGTCCATCGACCGGGTCTGTGTACTCGCCGCTGCCATTTGGCTTGCAGAACTCGTAGGAGTTGCCATTTTCGCCAGACCGAAGTCGAGAATCTTGGCGTGGCCTCGTTCCGTCACAAAGATGTTCGCAGGCTTGATGTCGCGATGAACGATTCCCTTGGAGTGGGCTGCATCCAACGCGTCGGCAATGTCAATGGCGATGGGGAGAAGAGCTTCCGTTTCGATTGGACGCCCGGCGATGCGGTGCTTCAACGTCATCCCGTCCAGAAACTCCATAGCGATGAACGCTTCGCCGTGCTGGTCGTCAATCTCGTAGATCGTACAGATGCTCGGATGATTCAGCGCAGAGGCAGCTTTGGCTTCACGCTGAAAGCGGCTGAGGGCTTGCGGGTCTTTGGCTACGTGATCCGGCAGGAACTTGAGAGCGACAAACCGACCGAGCTTGATGTCCTCGGCCTTGTACACGACACCCATCCCGCCGCCGCCCAGCTTCTCGAGGATGCGGTAATGAGAAATCGTTTGGCCGATGAATTGGGACGGAGTGACCACTGAGCGGGAATGTTAGGACGCGGCGGTTCACCAGTCAACGACAACCTCCGAAGAGCAGGAAAGGAGTGCGGCCGTTTGGCACAAGACGAAAGGCGTACCCTTCCCCGTCATGGGACGAGGGCCCGGCCGAGCGGGGCGCATTCCAAACTAAGGTGGGAACTCAAAACTATCCGCCGGACTTGGAAACGCTGGTCAAGGGCGAACAAGTCCAGGGAAAGAAGAGTCGCTTCCTGCGCAAAATCCCGGTGGATCCGAGTGAGTTTGCGGGAGAAGTGGTGCGGATTCTGGTCGCGCCACTAACGCAGGGCCAGCGGCGCAAGATCGTAGCCGTCTATCTCGACCCCGCAAACTTCAAGAACATTGGCGACGGCCACACCATCGCAGATCAGATCAACGAAGTCCTCGAGCCTTACGATCTCGGTGTCATCGCTGCATCCAATGACCGAATGGGCGGCTGGCAATTGATGTATCAGATGTTGCAGAAGGGCGAATGGCAGATTGCCGATACTTGCAAGAAGCTGATCGAGGCCATCCCAAGTCGCATGCACGACGAGAAGAGGCCAGGGGACGTGTTGAAAGTTCCAGGCGACCCTTTGGATGATGTGGCGGACGATGTGCGATACGGAATATACACGTTCATCACGACGACGCAAAAACCGCGCGAATTGGTCATCGCGGAGGAACTTCGGCGCCTCGCCCAACAGGGCGACCTGACCTCTGCCTCAATTCGTTACCAGCAGATGATCGCCGAAACGCAAGTGGCAGCCCGGCCGATCAGACTGGGCCGATCTCGGCGGTGCTGAAGTAGGGGAGCTAGCGAGCGGCCATCTTTCTCCAATCCCGGCTCTACGATCGACGGGCGCAACACGGCATCCGCCAAATTTCGGTTTAGAACCAGCAGAAAAACAATCGCGGCGGTTTCAACGAAGGTCACTAAAGACCGAACTCCGAAGGCTACTTCGGAAGATGTCAGGATCTTCGATTGTACGGAGATCAACAGCATACATTGAACGAGAATCTACTCAAAACTGGAATTCAGTTCGCTCAGTCCGATCTCACCAGCAGCTCAGGTCTCAGCTTGCAGTGAGTTTGGCCGCTCGCGACTTGCCCGCTTGCTCCATCGACACAACGCGGCGATCACAGGCTCTAGTGCAGCCCCTCGGATGGTCAGAGTGTACTCGACGGTAGGCGGCATGGGGGGATATTGAGTGCGTTGGATAATCCGATCCGCTTCTAGACCGTATCGCAGCGGGTGCTTACACAAGAAGCTAGTTGCTGGGACCGACGTGACGGACAAGGTCAATCAAGGGCTGAAGGACGCGAAATAAACATTGTTTGCGACAGCCACGCGATTCTGAGAGGAACGTAGATCATTGCTAACGACGATGAAGATCCGATTGGGTAGACTTATCCTACGTCATCGGAGGATGGCCGAAATTTCTTGAATCCCGCCTTCCACGCGGGATTTATTTTTGGTACCTACTGCTGCACGTGGCTGCTTTGTCTGGCTGAGTCTCACATCAATCGCTTCTGCCAACTCCCTTTGGGGACCTGGACACGGCATTATGGCTGGCAGGCAGCCTCTCCCGCGCAGATCGAGCAGAAGAGGGTTATTGGTCCGCTGATCGGCATCCCCTTTATCACTACCGGTGATCGACCTTGTGAGACACTTCCTCGTATTCGGCCTTCCTGAGAAACGGCCACACATCCACGTCGCCGATGCTCATTTCTTCCTCTTCCCGTTGCTTCAGAGTCCGCCCGAATCCAAGTAGCCGCAGAATCCCATACCATAGACGGAACTTCGGCGGCGGCCATTGGAACTCGACATCGCTGCTCAGAAACAAGAGACACCGCTCTAGGATCGCGCGGTGCTCATCGTTCAGCGCATGCTTGCCGGTTAGGGTATGTTCTGAGAGATCCGAATAGCAAAACCAGATGTTAGAGTAAATGGCCCAAAGTGCCGGATCATCTTTGGTTTTCGGAAACCTCCGTTCATACTCCCGATTGGAAATGGAACCCTCCATGAACTCCCGGAGTGCCTCAGCAGCGATATAACGAGCATGTCGGTTGACCATTTGTGGTTCCCCCTAGTCCGAGGCTGTACAAATCCCAATGGCCGTGGCGTCGATGACCGCCGATGCTATAGCGATTGGTCCCGCCCACGTGTGCCTGGTCCCATGATTCGAAGTTTGCTTCGGGCCACGGCGAGTCCGGAATCTTTCAGTGTTTGAATCACCGTGGGTAGTACGTCACGGGCGTTCGCTCCCGAAAAAGCCAGGTCGTCCACCCAGGTCGAGTAGTGAACGCTTCGAGCGTCGCACGCGGCACGGATCGGCCCGTCGATCATAAAAAGCGCCAGGTTAGCCAATGTCGTACTCGTGCTCGATCCCTGGGGAAGGTGATGCTCACGGGTGGTGAGCCGAGTCAGCAGCGAAGAAATTTCCGGGGAGCACCCCAAGAGTTCGGACCATACCCGGTACACCATCCGATTGTGGATGCTGGGGAAAAAATTCTTGATGTCCACTGCCACGAGCACCGACGCTCCCAGGTGGATCGTGACATTGTCCATGAGCGATCTGTCCTTCACCCCACCGCACAGATAGAACGGCAAGTCCAGGGACGCCCGCAACCGGTGCTGGATTCGCTTCTGGATCGTTCTTAGGGGATCAACGGGGTTGTCGATGAGCCGTTCTTTGGTCGGCTTGAAAATCTTCTGGAATGGCCTGGTTTTCGGTGCCTTCGGAAAAGGGTCGTAGTAAGTATCCGCGCGAGAGGCTACCGATTCTAGGGTCGTTCGTGAAATCCCCAGGATGAACTCTAGATGCCTGACCGAAGTGATGCTAAGCCGCTTTTTTCCGACTTCGACGCGTGGTCCGACTTTTCCTGGGTTTCTGGGCATTGGTCAGTAGAATCCGGGCCAGCGACTCCGACGCCCTTTGCACGTCTTCGGCACTTGTACCCTTGAGGTCCTCCGGCTCTGCCGCCAGCAGCGTGAACAAGTGCTGCGGGACGTCCAAAGTCTTCGTGATTTTTTCGAGCGTCGAAAGCCCTGGCCGGCGCTTTCCCTTTTCGAACAAGGAAATCAGACTGGCATCCACACCGGTCAGTTCAGCCAGGTCTTTCTGCTGTAGTCCGGCGATCGTGCGAACGATCTTGATGGCCTTGCCATAGTCCATAGTGTTTGAAAGTCGAATTGGAATTGGGTCTTCCTGAACGTCCCCTATCGAATCAGCATTGTGAATTTGCTCACTTCACGAACGCACGAAACAGAGCGGCGGCGATCTTCCGAACGAACCGTGCGACTTCCGGTCCGGTCGGATGCGATTTCCTTCGCAACTGCCTCACAAGTTCGATTGCATCGTCGATATTCTTAGTCTGTTCTGGTTCGGTGTCGTTTCGGTCCCTCAAAGCCCTTAATTGGGCCAAGAGGAACTCCAAGTCCCTTACTTTTTTCACTTCGTTTACTCCCTTCCCGACGCGAAAGGCGCCGTGTCGTAGGTAGCGACAATCACCGGAAGGACGACTCCAAAACCGAAGACCCATTCACCACTGTGTCGTATACGTACAGTCCCCTCTAAAGCGAGTGAGCGCCACTTGCCGCCACTCGGCGCAGCGGTCTTCTGCTGCACCATCATTGCCCGACTTCCAGAACTGGCGAGCCGGACGCTAGGCCGAAACTACCGGCCTCTGGTGATCCCCGGAGTAAACGAATTTTCAAAGACCTGACGAAAGCCGTCGTTTGAACGGCCCCATGCAACATGTATAGCGTGTCGAAATGTGCTTGTCAAGTGAAATGACATACGGTAATGTGCTCATCCTGTACCAATGCTCGCAGGGGGCACACGGACGCATCTTGCTCGGGAGCGAAAACCGCACGTTGGTCGAAAGTAAACGCAAACCGGCAATGAAGAAATACGGGCGGTTGGTCTGCCGGCCAATGCCGTCGCGCCCACCGAGCGCGCCAGCTCCGCAAGGCCACGTTTCTTCGTGCTCAGTTCACCAACTCCGGCTTCACCATGGCTTCCATCACCTGATTCTGAGCAACCAGCTTGTCCCTGTTTATGGCGTGCGTGTAGATGTTCAGAGTGGTACCGGTGTAGGCATGCCGCAGCATGGACTGGACCGTCTTGACGTCGGTCTTGGTCGGTGTGACCAAGTAGGATGCTTAGGAATGGCGGAGGTTCCTCTTCGCATGGAGATCAGTGAAGCAGTCGGAAAGCGATTGCGCGGACGGCGGCGTTCATTGCGACAAAGGTCTGACGTACTTCGCGACGCGCTCGTACCAGGTCCCGTCGCTAGTCGGGAAGTAATTACCAGTGGAAGATCACACCTGTAAAATCACCTGTAAGAAGCCGGTCCTGGCCGTACTTACATGTGCTTGGGCAGTCCCCGAGGATCTCTAAGTTATTGGAAGCATGGAACCACACAAGCGTGTCAAGGTAGCGCTCTAACCAACTGAGCTACGCGCCTACGGTTTATTTTCAAGCACTTGCCATTTGTAGCTCGCGTCGCGAGGCTACAAATGGCTCCTCTAACCACGACGACCCTTGGCTGTCACCAATCCGCGGAAGTTGAACCCGCCGAAATGCGCCAAAACTTGGGTTAGTTGTAAGTCATTTTAACAGACTCTTTAACAGACTCTCCATTGACATCCAACGGTTGGGAGCGGGTTCCTCCGTGGCCGTCACCTCTCGTTCCTGCGGGAAGACCATTCCGACGAGCCGATGCAGCGCGTTCCCTGAATCCGGGCCTGGGAATAGACTTCAAGCGTTACACCTGCAGTTGGCGTGTCGCATCA
>WNFD01021504.1_pt1 | contig 11599 bp, 11 predicted proteins | sample 5400491 | NCBI WGS metagenome assembly WNFD01 (sample SAMN13153343, study PRJNA577476) | soil metagenome | isolation source: 120 cm saprolite under Douglas fir tree site 2 hole 2 replicate 2 | place: USA:California | collected 2015-04-18 | reverse complement strand
ACAATCAACAGATCGATTGTTCTGGCAAGGCTATGCCAGATGGGAGGCAAGACATAGTGATTGGCAATCATCCAATCAGCGTGTTCTTCGTCGAATGACACGCCTTTCTTAAACAACTTCTCCGCGATATCGTAAACTTGCTCAGTGATGATCTGTTTTGAAAGAAACGTTCGCTCTCCCCCATAGGTGACCATCCCCTTTGTCCTGTCAGGGATCGTGGTGATCTTGACCGGTCTGCCACGACTATCAAACAATTCCGCCGGTTTATAGGTATAGCCTGGCTGAACAGGTCTGAAAGCCAGCCCTTGTTGAATGACCGGTCGCCGACCAGGGCCAGGATTCATCTGTTGGATCAGACTCTGACCAGTAATGCCAGCGGGTGGAACTTGAATTCTTCTGCCGTTAATGATTGCCACGAGTACATTCTCCTTCTAGCCAGTTGATGGTAGGCTCACAAACCCAGTTCATCGATGATGTCGGGCGCAGGCACACGTGTCTGCTTGTCTACCTGATCTATAGGTAATTTCACATCATCATCATTCAGATCGCTATCGTGTGGTTGGAGCAGGTCCTGGTCCTGTTCTGCTATGCCATTCTCGCCCTGCTCACCATTTTGCGATTGGATGAGATCTTTGTGCTGTTCTGCTATGCTATCCTCGCCTTGCTCACCATTTTGAGCCGCGAGATAGCCTTCATAGTACACAGCCAGGTCTATAAAACCCGAACATTTGCTCATCATGTCTGTCCCGGCTGTCTCTTCAAAAGCTGCTACCTCGACACGCACACCGGATTTCCTTACTTCCTGAATGAGCGCGACAAAGTCAGAGTCACCGGTCGCTAACACAATGATGTCGGGTTTCACCTGGTACACGACCTGTAAGACATCCATGGTGATTTCCACATCGAAATTGCATTTGTACGTGCCACCGGCGATAGTACCCACCTTGGTGGTAACGATATAGCCAGAACGCCATAGTTCCTGTATTTCTCTGTCCAATCTATGTTCGTTCCGTGGATTTATTGGTACGTAGCAATGCGCATCGATGAGAAATCGCTCCTCACCCACATAGTGGAGTAAGTCGTGATAGTCCAAACGATATCGTTTCTCTCTGGCAGCTCTGTTAATGTTCGCGTAGTCCAGGAAGAAAACGACTTTTTCTTTTTCCATATTGAGCTCTCCTGTTCAGAATAGGATTCCAATGGCCTCTTCAGTTCGGTTGTACTTGAAGCACCTCCTATCCCAGTGTTACACTTCCAGATGGAAGGAAGATTGCTTCCTCCAAACAGAGCATATCCGAGAACACTGTCAATGAGAATGGTCAAATTTGTTAATAGAGGTATTGACAACCCTGGGTGAGGATATGAAGCAAGGCGGTCGCCCCCGGCGTTATAAAGAGCAGCCGGATAGCGCGTTTGGGGAGGCGCTTAAAGCGCATCTACGGCGTGTCAAGAATCTCACGCAAGCAGAATTATCTAGAGAGACAGGCATTCCTGAGAAAACACTCTCTCTCATGGTCAAGGGCAGGCGAATAAGTGGCCTGGCTCTCCGACGCGATTTGCGTGACATCATCAAAGTACTCCGCCAGAAAAAAGCGCTTTTTACCCTGGAAGAGGCTAATCGGTTAATCACAACAATTCCAGCAGTAAGCGCCTTAGACAATCGTGATCCAGACGACGCGGCAATCATTGAACTGTTCAACACACCAATGGCCGAGATAGAACGAGATGCCGATCAAAACAATGGAGAAGCAGCCAGCCCGAATTTCAATGCCTCTTCTGAGGGCCGAGACGGTACATCTTCATCAAATGCGACGCCAGAACCTATGATTACGCCACTGCAAATAATTCCTTCCCCAGTTTCAGAAACAACAGTCCGGGTGGAGAGGGAGACGAAGAAACGCCTGTGGCGGTACGCAGGTTCCGTTCTCGTAGCGCTCGTGATCATTCTTGGAACGGTCCTGGGTGTTCAGACCATCTTCTCGCGGCAGACGGATACCTGTTCTGCTAACGCGAACGGGGTCACTCTTTATACCGACATTAACTATCAAGGCCAGTGTCATACCTTTGGCCCCGGAGAGTACGAACTTGCACGGTTTGGGCTTGAGCAGAACGTGAGTTCGATCAAAGATCTGAACAATGCTTATCACATTACGCTCTTCGACAAAGATAAGAATTTTTACTACGTTGATAACGATATACCAGTCCTGACCGCCGAGTGGGACAACAGAGCAGATACGATCCATGTTGAGAAGCATCGTCCTACCTCCTGTCATCCTGGCAGCGATGGCATTATCGCTTTCATCAATACCGACTATTCAGGAGGATGCCTCTTCATTACCCAGAACATACCCGACCTGACGCCTCTCAACTTTGACCAAGTCATTGTGTCAATTCAGTTTGTTGGAAGTTATCAAAATACCCGGCAACTTGTGCTCTATAAGCAGCCAGACTATAAAGATGAGTGTGGAGCGTACTGGCAAAACCAGTCCGACCTGCTGCAATGTGCCAGGCTAGCATTGTCAGTTCAGGTGCTTCCCTTTACCCCACCGACACCTATCCCTACCGTACCCGGAACACGTTTTGCTGGAAATGTCGCTCCCCAGGCAATGCTCTCACCCGGAAGCGCTAAGGCAGTGGTGGATGGGAATTTGCAGACCGAATGGATAGGCGGTCACATGGTCGAACTTGACCTAAGTTGGGCCTTCCCGGTCACAATCCACCGGGTGGTGGTGTGGGACCGCAAACAGAGTACTTCAGACAACAACCAGATCAATAAGCTGAAGCTCTCATTCAGTGATGGTACATCGACAGGAAGCATAGATATGATCAGTCTAGGCCCTCGCTGTGCTGATGTGACATTCCCGGAGAAAACCGTTACCTGGTTGCATATTATTCCTGTCGATGCCAGCGGCAACAATGGCTTTAGAGAAGTTGAGGTGTGGACTACCACTGGCCCTCAGTATTCAAACAATATCTGTGTGCATAAGGTAACGGTGACTCAAACAATTCCTCAAGCAGTCATGACACAAAATCAACGCTTGTTCAATGCTATGAGCGTTCCTCTGTTTTGGTTAGTGCCTTTTCAGAGACGGAGGTACAAAAGACAAGCATTTCCGCGAGGCTCCATTTGGTAGGGACTTTTCTTGCTAAAAACACTTACAGGCCACATGGCCTACCTCTCATCCGTGAACTGAAACGATTCGGTTGCTGTTCAGGGCAGGTTCGCTTTCAGGAGTTTAAGAGCTTCTTCCCGGCTCACTTTCTTCTTAGAGACTAGGCGCAATTCTATCGTCCCATAAGTTTGGCGGCCCTTGCCTGTATAGTAATCACCTGTGAGCGTCTGACCATCTGCCGACAAATGAAGATGGCCTGCTCCTTTATGGATCTGCATGGTCGGGGCCGCAAATGGTCCCGGTTCGCTAAGATACTCATACTTGAGGCCGGGTTCAAGATATTCATCGGTATAGAGGGCTGCCATGGTGGTAGAGGAAGTGGAGGTTTCCGTTTCTGTACGAATAGAGATTTTTGTCCACGTCTGCTCGATATAGAAGACAATGTCAATCCTGGTGCCATTATTGTATGATGAGGCGAGCACACCCGCCCAGACTCCGTTGACATCGGGTATATGGGAAAAAGAGAGACTACCCATATGCAGCCTCCATAATACCCGATCATATAAGGCATAAAATATACCGTAGAATCCCATGACTGATGGCGCATCGATCCACCAGGGGACGGTTATTTTTAGCGTTTGAATCACGTAGAGGAAGAGCAATGTCGCACCAATTGCTACTAGGGCTAAGATAATTGGCACTCCTTTTCTATCAACATCGGTAGCATATGCATGCATAGCAAACTCCATTAGGTTTTTATTTCATCAGATATCTACCTGATTATACAATAATGAAGAGCGACGAGAGACTACCCTGGCTTACTTACTCTTCTCTCCCGGCTTGCAAATCAGCAGGATACGATTCTCCTCTACTCGTTCCTGGATGAACTGGCAGATGCTGGTATTGCGGGTCTTCCATTGTTTTGCCTCTTCGTAGGCTGGCTCGATCAAGATGATTACCTGGTTGGTTGGAAATGGCAAATATTGCAGACATTTGCTTGCCCGGCCAGACCCTACATACCTGGCAGCCACACGGTCAACTTTCTCATCAAGAACGATGCCTTTCACTGTCTGGCCCTCTTGAAATTGCGGTAAATTTTCTGGGCGAGTATGCGCCTGCCCAACCTTAAAGTATCCATATCCTGCGCTCGTCTTTCCACCGACACCGTAGTTCCCCAATGCTTCTCGCAACCACTCTTTTACCTTTTCTACATCACCTGCATCGTCTGGATTGCGCGGCGCGAGCGCGAAGGAAAACGTCGTGTTGGTGACGGTCAGGAATGTAACAGGGTTTGGCTGCTGATCATTCGATGGCTTTTCAATATGGCTGCTCTGCAATGACCTGTAGTAATCGGGATAGTGCGGATTCATGATATCAAGCACATATTCGGCCTGACCATTCAAGGGTATCGCGTCAAAGAAGCAGACTGTTCCAGCCTTCTCTTGCTCCCCGAAGATGCGCTTGATTTCAGGATGGTCTGTATCGGTACTCCTGCTCGCCTGGAGCTTTTCTTCGGACTGAGAAGCGCCAGGTACAAAGTACTCCTTTTTCTCTAAGGCGACGTAGGCTCTGGTCAGTCCCTTGAGCGCGCTCCCCGGAATAACTGGAATACCATAATGGTGATGGAGAGTGAGGTCGGTTTCAAGCACTGTTTCACCACCCAGGCCAACGATCATACGCCAGTCTACCTCTAAATTGAATGGCTTTGTGCCCAGTGATTGCACCATTGCTACCCAGCGCTTATAGACATTTCTGGCGAATTCAGAATCGATGTGGTTATTCTGGGTCTTCTCAATGTTTCTCGGCTTGAGAATATCCAGTAGCCATACTGCTTTGCCTGCATTCGGATTCTTCTTGTCTGGGTGCTCAAACACACGCTTAGGAATGTACTTGTCCAGCAGCAATCCCATATTCTGACATGCTTCACTAGGCTGAAACGATTGTAGTACTTCTACTGTCTGATGTGGAAGATTGTAGCTGTCATTATCCATTGCCAGTCCCCCCGCTTGTTCCACTTGTAGAACTTGTACCCTCTGACAACTCAGCCTCTGCGAAACGTGACAACCATTGCCCAAAAGCTAGACATTCGGTAGTTGCGCGGCGATAGTCGGAACTACTGGTCGTATCATTCAGTACCCATTCTAACAGTCCATCGTTTTTGCCATCACGGGTATCGGCGATTGCTGTGGAAAAGTGATGATGCATCCAATGGGTAAGGTGTTCTAGAAGTGCATAATGTGCATTCTTCTTAGGCTGACCTTTATCATCCTTATCCTTCCCTTTCGCCTTTAGAAAGCCTAAGGTTTGACTAAGTCCATTGATCTGAATCATGGCATTGAGGCCACGTGCGAGCGAGCGATATTCTTGCTGCTCTTTGTTTTCGAGTTTTTTGATATTTTTTATGCAAGACCATGCCTCTTGCCCTCGCTGCTGCTCGATCGTCTGCCGCCGAGGTGTTATACTTTGTTGCTGCGTCATTGGAGTTCTCCTCTTACTTCTTGTTGCCCCAATGCATACGAACCATGCCTCGCCCTACAGTCTCGTCACCACCAAGCTGTAAATAGCCACGCTGGCCGTTTTCCAGCTGGGTAGCTGTGTTGAGAATATCTTTGGCCAGCATTTCTGGTTCTCTTTTCCCGTTTACCTTCCGCGCGTTGGTGGCGTAGATTGGTACGTAGAGCAGGGTGTCGGTAGGAAGGTGTTCTTCCGTCCACAGCGCTCTACCGGCGGCGGTTTTCGTTGCTCGATCAATGCTGATCCGGGTAATGATTTCGGTAGCATTCACGACGAAATCACGAAAATCTTCATCAGGCAGAATGACAAGTGAATCTCTTACCTTACTACGCCAATAAGCGTATGCATCGGTTTCCGACGCTTCTTTTTGCGGAAGAGTACTAGCAGCCAGCCAATCAGCAATCCTGTCAACCTGGGGCTTGTGTTCTGCTTTATAACTGAATTCCTCGAGGACAACATTTGCCAGCCTACAGAACCATTCCCGCGTATGATGTCGCGTGCGAAGCGGTTCAGAACATCGTAAGAGGTGGTGTAGGCAAATACACCACTAAGTGAACGCACCGGGAAAAGCAGGATACGCGCATCGCCAGCAATCAGCGCCCCTGCGTGCTCACTCCCGTCCTTTGGTCCGAAGATGATATCGACCAGGTGGTCCTGGGTAAACGGCGCTATCTTGCGCTCCGCCATTTCTTCCGCGGTTGCGCGCAGCTTCCCTTTAATACCGCTGCCCTGGATCATCGGGTACTGCGTGGGCCGCTCGCGTTGAATGGGCAGATCGATGCTGCTCAGCCCTGAACCAACTCCCGCGTGTAGCGGCGTCTCCACATAGAGGTAAAGCATTGTTGTTTCCATACTCATGATTGCCATTCTCCTGCATACGCTATGCCATAGCCAATTCCATCCCGTGGTCTGTCAACGGCTGTGTCACATCAACAGCCTGCTCAAAAAAGTAGATGCTTCCCGCTGGAACACAACGGCGTGATGTTTTATTGCTGCCTCCAGCGTTTCTAGGGTCGAGTTCCCACCCGCCAATTGGTTGATAGCGACTGATTGCCGCTGTAATGGGCGCAGTAGAGAATGCTCCTGGCAGCCACCCGCCATCAGACGCGGCTGGAGTTGCCAGGTAAAGCAAGTTCCCGTGCCTCTTCTGCTCAATCCCTCCTGTTGGAGTTGGGAGCACTTCGAAGCGTGCTGTTCGACGCTCGCCTCCCAAGATCACCCATCCGCTTTCAGGCAAGAAATGCAGTTCCTTCCGGGTTTGCTCCTCGTCTAAAAACGATCCCAGATAGGGCGCATCCTGTCCTATCACGGATTTACGGAGGCGAATATCGATAACGAAACCATAATCCGGCTGCATGCGAATTACCTGTGTCTGGTATAAATAGCCATCCATAGTCGTCTTTCTGGCGTTATCCATACCAATACCCAGGCGAGATTCGCGCCTGTACATTTCCTCCTCGCGCACAATCTCTTGTGCTGTTAATTGAAGATCGGATCGTAAAACCTTCTCTAGACCTGATTCGGTGAGCCAGTCTTCAAAGGCTTCCCGCTTTCCTTCGCCCTTGCTTACAGGGGAAAGGTAGTATTTTGCTCTGGTGAGATCGCTGCTCATCAGATGGATTGCTTCTTTCAGTTGCGGTTTGAGCAGTATTCTATTCTCTCCTATTGAGAGAAGGTGAGCTGGCGCCTTAAAAATCCGCTCGATAGTCTGATCAGCTTTGCGCCTGCCAAGCGCCATGCCGGTGATGCGAAAACGTCCATAACCGGCCCCGCGACTTCCAATCAAATCAGTCAATCTCGGTTCTAAGAACACCTCTTCAAGAGACTTGGTAGGATCCCAATAGGCGGCGATCGTAGCGCGAATCGCTCCCTGTAAGGTTTCTGGCGTTGGAGGGAACAGCGTTTCTGCAAAACTACTCTCGCCCGCATCAAACGAGCGTCCTGTACGGAACAGGAGCGATTCTGTTGGCTCAAGAAAAATGCGCATCAGTCCTCCTCCTTTCGCGTCAGGAACGTCATCACCAGCAGCCATCCTAAGACTTCCACCAGGCCGTCACGCAGCCCATCATCTTCTAATCTGGCCGACGCCCGGGTAAAGCCGTGCTCCTGGTTCATAGCTTCAGCGAGCCACGCTAGGCTCTTAGCTAGCTTGTCGGCTTCCTCATCGGGGAAATCTTTTTTCTTGTCATCACTCCTTTGCCGCAGCAACACGCGCCTGATCTCGCTCGCCTGCGCCTCCCGGTCTAACCCGATAAGTGCTGGCGCTTCTTCTAGCAGGATATGAACACACTTAGGAGAAAGAATATCTTGCGCAAACAGATCATAAAAACGTGAAAAGAGCTTCATTGGCTGCTGCGCTTCGGGATTATTTGCAATCTGCTGATACTCCCAGCGACAACCAACCTGAGTCTGTGCGCCAGAACGGCGAATGACAGAGACGACCAGCGCGTTGCGGCCGTAGCGTTTTTTCGCAAGTTGTCGCTCGGCGCGTCGCATAACTCCCAGGACGAAGGAAAGTGGTGCGTAATGATGAGCGATAGCAATGCTGATACTGACGGTTGCGTCTCGCTTCATGCGTTCCCGGTATTGACTTTGCAGATGATCTGCTAGGTCAATCGCGGTTTTTATCACCTCAGACCCGCCCTTGCTTTTGCTGGGAAGATTCCTCGCCAGGGGAGCAAGCGCCAGCACATCATCGCCTCCGGCGTAGACCAGTCGGCCAGGGTAGCTCTTATTGACAAGGTCGGGCACGTCCTGGCGGGTAAAGATTGAAAGCGCGTCGCTTATTTGTCTATGTTCTCCTGGACTTCCGGCTGTATTTAGCAAGGTGCCCATACGGTCGCCATCCATCTTGAGGATGGCATAGTAGGGTGTTGGTCCGCGAAGCCCCGAGTCTCCTGCCACTTTCAATAGTTGCTCAAGCCCTTTTCTCCCATTGATAGCAATCCCACTTGCTTCATCTCTATTCCTGACCCCATAGTCTTTCTCCAAGCGGTACGGTGTGAATGTCGCGCGATAATAGCAATCACCATCGCGACGCAGTAGCCAGTTGTTCTCGCCAGCTATGTGCTTAAGATATGGAATAGCGTCTGTTGCGCCGATCGGTATTTCAACTAGTGGCCCTTTCGTCGCATCTCTCCACGCTTGAAGTTCATTTTGATTAAGCTCACTTGAAAGCAGCCCTTCAACAAAGGATGCTGTCGCAATGGAACTGGTTGAAGGAAAAGGTCGTTCCTTGATCAGCTGTGATTTTGTCGCGAAGCGTTTAATTGTATCGATAGTGTCCAGCCGCTCTGAACCGTCAAGGCTTATCTCCTTTGCGGAAAGAGGTGGGTATTCTTTGGAGTTGGGATGGCCGGTACGATTCGCCAGCATGCTCCAGAAGTCTATTACCTGCCGGCGATCAGGTACAGTTCCATTTGATGACCGGCACAGCGCCTGTCGTTCTCCAGAAATGGTGCTTTTCTCGCCCGGCTCCTCTCGCTGCTGGAAATTGTGCAGTCGTTTACGGGCTTCAAGAGCCTCTTCCGTTCGTCGCAGCCACTCTTTATAGTTGTCGGGATCACCCTCTACCACAACCCAGCGGATTTCAAAACATATATCCGGGTCACTTTGCCTCTCCCATATTTTCTCAGTTCCCTTGTCAGCATACCACTGGACGATTTCGTTACGGACATCATCACGCAAGGCATTCCAGAACGTGCTAATTTCTTTCTTACTCTCTCCAGCAGCTTTTTCGGCTGTTGTTGCATCAGCAAAAATGGCGATATACTTATTGGGAAGGTTTGCATATTCGTCTTTGATATCCTGGTGAGATGGGAACACAAACTCTCCTCTTAGCTCTTTGACTCGTTTCATCGCCGCTTCCATCAGCTTTGACAGGAGGAAGCTGCCCAGCCAGAGGTCGCGCGTCTTTCGCGCCTGTTCGATGAATGGCTGCACGGGGCCGAGTGAGAACATGAGCATGGATTGATTCATAGTATGACCTCCAATGCCGTGACGAATGAAAGATTCCTCTCTATCCAGTTCTCTATCTGCGAATAGTCCGGCTCGGGTAAGATATTCTCGATATCGTCATAATGTGTCTTAAACAGTACCGCTACCCCTGCATATCTTCCACCTTGCAACCTGCTTATTTTCAGGTGCAAGGGAGAAGCACGCCTGTTATTCTCCAGCGCATACTTCAGCTTAGATTTATCCATATCTCGAACATTCAGTGGAAGGCCGAACACTGTTCTCTTTTGTAGGGAAGAGATACCCTTGCGCCCAATACATTACACTTAAGGACAAAAGGGGGAAAGAGAAGACAAGAAAGCTCCCAATCTGGCAAACTACCAGAAAGCAAAAAAATCTGAAGGAGCTTTCTGATGTACAGATTACGGCACATGGACGTGGATGACAAGGTGTGTGAACAAGTGGATCTGGCCCTGTTAGCGCGAGTGTATCCCAAAGAAGAGATCGAGCGGTGCGTCGGGCAGAGTCAGCCCTGGGTGAGCAAAGCGCGGCGGGTGCGCCAAAGTACGCTGCTGGCCCTGGTGTGGTTTGTGATCGGGCTGGCGCTGTGGAGCCGCCTTTCCCAACGGCTGGTGTGGGACAAACTGGTGGGCAAGCTCAGCCTCCTGCATCCCGGGGAGCCCAGGAGCCGTCTGAGCGCGTCAGGGCTGAGCGGACGCCGCCAGGAACTGGGCAGCCAGGGCTTGCAGGGCTTGCTGCACGAGTGCTGTCAGGTGCTGGCGCAGCCACAGCAGATGCCCAGTGCCTTCTTTGGGCGCTATCGGCTCATGGCGATCGACGGGACGGTCTTTAGCACCGCCGACACGGCGGCCAATGACGCGGCCTTTGGGCGCAGCAGCAATCAATATGGGCCAGGGGCCTATCCACAGGTGCGCTGTGTGCTGCTGGCCGAGTGTGGCAGTCATGCCGTGGTCGAGCTCGAGATCGATCGCTATGATGTCTCGGAAGTGCATGGGGCGCACCGTGTCGTGGAAGAGGTCGGCCCGGACATGCTGGTGTTGGTGGACGCCGGGATCACCTCGGGTGGGTTTTTTGAGCACGTGCGAGCGCGCAGGGCCCATGTGCTGGGGGCCCTGGAAGCAGGTGCCTGGGAACATCTGCCTCGCCAACGGCGCCTGGCCGATGGCTCGGTGCTCGCCTGGGTGCCCCCCACGCGCGGGGTCCAGTATCCGATGCAGCGGGGCATGTGGGTGCGCCTCATTAGCTATCGCGTGACCGATGAGCGGCTGGGAGAGCTGGGCCAGGTGTATCGGCTGGTGACCACCCTGCTCAATCCACGGCTGGCTCCGGCCTTGGAGCTCATTGGGCTCTATCATGAGCGCTGGGAGATCGAACTGGTGATCGACGAAATCAAAACGCACGAGCGAGTCCAACGCAAGGTCTTACGCTCCAAGACGCCCGAGGGGGTGCGCCAGGAGCTCTATGGCATCTTTTTGGCCCATTACGCCGTGCGCGTCCTGCTGGCGGAAGCGGCGGCGGAGGCCGAGCTGGACCCCGATCGTCTCAGCTTTACCCAGGGCCTGTTTGTCCTGACGGAGATGCTCGACCTGGCGCTCCTCTTGGAGCCAGAGGAGGCGACCGAGCCGCTGCTGAGGCAGATGCGCCAGCAGATGGCCCAGGGGATCTTGCCGCCACGCCGCTTGCGCGTCAACCGCCGCGAGGTCAAACAGGTCTACAACAAATACAAGCCCAAGAAGCGCCACCTACCCCCGTCTCAACCGTTTGAGCCGCACGAGCAGTTTCTCGACTTTGTCGTGGTGCTCGACTCTCTGACTTCTCTCGCCACCGCAGAAGGAGGAACCTAAAGTGAAATGTATTGAGCACAAGGCCCCCACCCATCTCCGCATCCACCCCTTGTCCCTACAGGACGCAGGCAGACCTTCCCAATCATTCCCCGAGTCGGTCGGCAAAATTCATTAGGGGCGAGGGTGGTGAAGAGTGGTTGGGTCGCCCGTCCC
>WNFD01015899.1_pt1 | contig 11600 bp, 6 predicted proteins | sample 5400491 | NCBI WGS metagenome assembly WNFD01 (sample SAMN13153343, study PRJNA577476) | soil metagenome | isolation source: 120 cm saprolite under Douglas fir tree site 2 hole 2 replicate 2 | place: USA:California | collected 2015-04-18 | reverse complement strand
GGGCGTTCGCCGATTCCCGCTTTGGCCTCATCCTCCACGCCATCCGCGACGACGAGCTGGCGGCGCGCGCCTCAGGCATCGACACCACCCGCTACAAGCTGGCGGTGTTCGGCCTCTCGGCGGCGGCAGCGGGCGTCACCGGCGCGCTCTATGCGCATTTCATGCGCGGGGCCGGTCCGTCCACGCTGGAGACCGCGCTCTCCTTCCAGGTGGTGATCTGGGGCGTGTTCGGTGGACTCGCCACCATCTACGGCCCGGTCACCGCCGTCTTCCTTCTCTATCCCTTGACCGAATGGCTGGGCAGCTTCAGCGCCTTCGGCGAGCTGCGCCTGCTCATCTTCGCCATCGTGGTGCTGCTGGTGCTGCTCTTCATGCCGCAGGGGCTCACGCCCTGGGTGCGCGACAAGATCGAGACGAAGTGCCCGCGCTGCAAGCAGCAGAACGCCGTGTGGCGGGAGACCTGCCGCATCTGCGGCGCTCCGCTTCATGCGGGTCGTAGTCAAATGCCGCTCACTTAGCGGTGCTGGTGCTCGTCATCGAGCTGGATGTCGAGCTGGTGCTCGTGCTCGTGTTCCTGCTCGATTTCGTGCTCGCGCTCGTCCTCGTGCAGGTGGCTTGTTTTGGGCCCGATGGTTTCGAAATCGGGTGGTGGTCGGTTTTGCCAAGGGCTAACCTCCTTGCGTGCTCCAAGTCCTTATCTGGATGTTCACGCTTCTTGCTGGGTTGTGGCTGACCTTGATCGTTGAGGTCAAATGGGCTCCATTGGTACTTGGGGCAATGGTGGCCGTGTTGTTGTGGATCGCTGCTTATCACCCAGTTGTCGCCAAGCATCTGGCTCCATTCGGCAGTCAGTGACGCTCCCGGAGAACTGACGCTGTTCATGGTGGGCTACCGCTCTATGTATGGCGACACTGCCTCTCCCGTGTTTTGTCTTGCCAACCTAGAAATCGTGAACGGCAGAGGCTTTCAGGTCACGGTGGATAGAGTGGGGCTGGCTGTTGGAGATAATGCAGATGGTCCGTGGGTCGATCTGGTGCAGATCCCATTGAGAGGGAGGGCGCTTTATATGCTGGGGGCTCAACCAGGAGCGGCATCGCAAAAGAAGGTCGAGTATCCACATGGGACCTATCGATTGTCGTCACCAATGAAAGCCAAAGCCCTGAATTCCGCAGCGCTCCTAACACCGACTCCGATACTGGAAGCGGAGCTACTTAAACCGATACAACCGCATGATACTGCGGCGGGATGGGCGGCATTCGACTCGCCAAGGCGATCGACCAAGGCTGTACCGAATTACGTTCGCATTACCGTGCGCGACACGACCGGCGTCTTGATATCTAGCGTGATTGAATCGCCACGACCGCAGGCACGAGACGCTGAGCATGATGTGCAGCCCGGCATCATTGAAACAGCCGGGATGATCGTCAATATCAGGAAGTTCCACGTGCGGCGATACAGCGATCCCTACCCACAACGCCTAAAGCCCAAGGGCTAATTGAATCGTCCCCGCGCTTTCGAACAAGCCTCTAGCACAAATCGTACCGGCGGATCAGCCCGGTCAGGAGAGCGTAGACCCGGCCCGCGATCTCGCGCGCGGTGCGACGTCCAGACACCCGCACTGGAACGGGCACGACATCGGGCGCCAAAAGGAGCACGAGCACCAACTCGACATCGAGCACGAAGACGAGCACCAGCACGAGCACGGCCGGACAATGGCCCCCAACTGAGTGGCTTGGGTCACAGTCCGAGATAGCCGGCGCGCAGCGTCTCGTTCGCCATCATCTCCGCCGCGGTGCCCTCGGCGATGATGCGCCCCTGCGAGAGGACGTAGTTGCGCCGGGCCATGCGGAACACCTGCGCCACTTCCTGCTCGACCAACAGCACCGGCGTGCCCTGGGCGTGGACCTTCCCGATGGCGGCGAACAGCTCCTCGCGCACCCGCGGCGCGAGGCCCAGCGACGGCTCGTCGATGGCGAGCAGCTTCGCCTCGTACATCAGCGCCCGCGCCGTGGCGAGCATCTGCTGCTCGCCGCCCGACAGCTTGCCCGCCACCTGGGCCTTGCGCTCGGCGAGCTTGGGAAAGAGCGCGTAGGCGCGGTCGAGGCTGCGCTGCGTCTCCTTCGCGCTGCGCGACAGATACGCGCCGGCGAGCAGGTTCTCCTCCACCGTCAATTCCCGGAAGGGCCGCCGCCGCTCGGGGCAATGGACGAGGCCGCGCATGCGGATCTCGTGCGCCGCCAGGCCGTCGATGCGCTCGCCGGCGAAGCGCACCTCGCCCTCGAGCGCGATCTCGCCGTCGCTGCCGCGCTTCATCCGCTCTTCGAAGCGGACCAGCCCGGAGATGGCGCGCAGGAGCGTGGACTTGCCCGCCCCGTTGGGTCCGACCAGGCCCACGAATTCGCCCTCGCCCACATGGAGCGAGACGCCGTTGAGGAGGACCGCCTTGTCGTAGCGGACCGCCAGGTCCTTCACCTCAAGGAGCGGCATGCGCGGACCCCAGGTAAGCCTCCACCACCTTCGCGTTCTTCACGATCTCGCCGGGCGGGCCGTCCGCCAGCACCTCGCCGTGGTCCATCACGATCACCCGGTCGGCGATGGACATCAGCTCCTTGAGCTTGTGCTCGATCATCACCACCGCCGGGCCTTCCGAATGCAGGCGCCCGAAGCGGCCGCCCTTGTGCAGCCGCTTGATCGACCTGGCGAGGAGCTCCGACTCGGCGGGGTTGAGGCCGCCCAAAGGCTCGTCGAGCAGGAGAAGCTCCGGCTCGGTGGCGATGGCGCGCGCCACCTCCAGCCTCTTGAGATCTCCCTGCGACAGTGCCGAAGCGGGCTCCAGCGCCTGGTCGGCGATGCCGACGAACTCCAGCGCGTCCATCGCCTTGGCGTCGATCTTCCGGACCCAGTCGCCGCGGGCATGCGCGCGCGGCGCGAGCAGCGGCACCATCACGTTGGCGACGATGGGGAGGTGGCGGAACGGGCGGCTGTTCTGGAAGGTGCAGGCGATCCCGCGGTTGACCACGTCCCACACCCGCAGCGAGGTGATGTCCTCACCGTTGAAGATCACGCGGCCGCTGTCCGGCCGCAGCACGTTCGTGATCAGGCGCAGCAGCGTGGTCTTGCCGGCGCCGTTCGGGCCGATGAGGCCGACGATCTGGTCGCGGCGCAGCTCGAAGCTGACGTCATTGACGGCGAGCAGGCCGCCGAAGCGGCGGGTGAGGCCCTCGACGCGGAAGAACGGGCTGCCCAAGGGGACACGAATCGCGGCACCGCCGCTCATCATGTCCCCGACACGGTGGTCTGGTCGTCCCGCAGCTCGCGGCGCGAGACCTTGCCCACGTCGGTGCGGGGCAGCTCTCCGCGGAATTCGACGTGTTGTGGAACCTTGTATTCGGCGAGCCGCTCGCGGCAGTACGACTTGATCTCCTCCTCGTTCACCTTGCCGCGCGCGTCGGTCTGGAGCACCACGATGGCCTTGATCCGCTGGCCGAACACCGGGCAGGGAACGCCGATCACGCCCGCCGCCTTTACTTGCGGGTGCGAGTAGAGGACCTCTTCCACGTCCTTGGCGAAGACCGAGTACCCCTTGCATTTGATGAGGTCCTTGGAGCGATCGAAGAAGTGGAAGTAGCCCTCCTCGTCCATGCGGACGATGTCGCCGGTCCTGAGCCAGCTGCGGCCGTCGCGCTGGAGAAACGCGCGCGCCGTCTCCTCGGGGCGTCGCCAGTACCCGCTCATCACGTTGGGGCCCGACAGCACCAGCTCGCCGATCTGGCCGGGCGGCACGAAGGCGAGCGTCTCCGGATCGATCACCGCCGCCAGCATGTTCGGCACCGGGCACCCGAACGAGCCGGTCTTGGGCCGCTGCATCGGATTGACGTGGCTCGTCGCGCACGTCTCCGAGAGGCCGTAGCCCTCGATGATGTTGGAGCCGGTGCGCCGCGTCCAACCCTTGGTCGTGGATTCGTGCAGGGTGTCGGCCCCGGAGAGGACGAGCTTGAGGCGGCGCCAGTTCACCTTCTCGGTGTCCTTGTGATCCTTGAGATACTCGTAGAGCGTGGGAACACCGAAGAACACCGTGGCCTGGTAGCGCTCCATCGCCGAGAGGATCGCCTCCGTGTCCGGGCTGGTGAAGAGCACCAGGAGGTACCCCTGGGAGAGGCCGTTGAGCATGATCACCACCTGCCCGTAGATGTGGAAGAAGGGCAGGAACGCGATCACCACTTCCTTGCCGGAGACGAACCCGGGGAAGATCGCCCTGGCCAGCGCCTCTGCCGCGAGCATGTTTCTGTGCGTGAGCATCACGCCTTTGGGGTGGCCGGTGGTGCCGCCGGTATAGGGGAGAGCGGCCAGGTCGGTGTTCGGGTCGATGCTCACCGGTGGCGGGCGGGCTGGGTATTTCTTGAGGAGGTCCTGCAGCCAATACAGTCCTGGTGCTGGGGGGATCTTCGGCGATCCCAGGTTCACCCCTGGGAACAGCCGTGCGAGCGCGGTCCTGGCGAGGAGCCGCTTGAGAGGAGGAAGGTACTCGCCCACGCCGGTGACCACCGTGGCGTCGAGGGGCGCGCCGCACTTCGCCACTTTCTCGTAGAGGATGTCCTGGCAGAGCACGACGCGGGCGCCGCTGTCCTCGAGTTGGTAGCGCACCTCGTGGCTCGTGTAGAGCGGGCTGATGCTGGTGACGGCGGCGCCGCACTTGAGCGCGGCGAAGTAGGCGATGACGAACTGCGGGCTGTTGACCAGGTAGAGCGCGACCCGGTCGCCCTTCTTGACGCCCAGATCGGCGAGCGCGCAGGCGAGCCTGTCCGTCGCGTCGTGCAACTCGCCATACGTGATGCCGCGGCCGTAGAAGACCAGCGCGTCGCGCCGCGGCCAGCGGGCAGCGGCGTCGTCGAAGAGCTGGAACACCGGCTTCGACTGGAACTCGACCGTCGATGGCACGCCGGGCTGGTAGAACTTCAGCCACGGTTTCGCCAGGTACTCCTCAATTGGGTCCATGATTTCAGGAAACCAGAAAAACCTCGGCGCGTCACTCGGGCGCCGGCGGGCAGTTCCGCCACGCGGAATGGCTTCGCCGATCCGCTCGACGCCGGGCACGCAGTGTATTGTCATGATCGTATGTCGAAGCTGGGCAGCATCGTCGCGCGGGACCGGAGGCGTCCGTGAGTCCTTCCGCCGAAGCGCAGCGCTGGTCGCTCGACGATAAATTCTTGCGGGAAGAAGGCGCCGTCTACCTGAGCGGCATCCAGGCGCTGGTGCGGCTCACGCTCGATCAGCACCGGGCCGACCGGCGGCGGGGCCTGAGGACCGCCACGCTCGTCTCGGGATATCGGGGATCGCCTCTCGGCGGGCTCGACGTCGCGTTCGAGCGGGCGGCGGCCATCGCCCGGGCGCACGAGGTGCGGTTCGTCAACGGCGTCAACGAGGAGCTGGCGGCGACGGCGGTCTTCGGCAGCCAGCTTGCCTCCATCCTCCCCGCGGCGAAGTACGACGGCGTTCTCGGCATGTGGTACGGCAAGGGTCCCGGCGTCGATCGATCCGGCGACATCTTCAAGCACGCCAACCTCGCCGGGGTGGGCAAGAACGGCGGCGTGCTGGCGTTGGCCGGGGACGATCCGTCTTGCAAGAGCTCCACCATCCCGAGCCAGAGCGAGCCCGCGTTCTGGGCGGCAGGGTTTCCCGTGCTGTACCCCGGGAGCGTGCAGGAAGTGCTCGACCTCGGGCTGCACGGCTACGCGCTCTCGCGCTGCTCGGGCCTGTGGGTGGGCGTGAAGTGCACCACCGACGTATGCGACGAGGCAGGCACTGCCGAGGTGTCGCCGGACCGCGTCGCGCCGGTCGCGCCGCTTCTGGAGATCGCCGGGCGGCCCTTCGCCCCTTCGTTCGACGAGCGCCTCTTCGCGCCCTTCTCGCTGGAGATGGAGGCGACGCTGCACTCCTCGCGCCTCGAGATGGCGCGCAGGTATGCAGCGGCCAACGGCCTGAACCGCATCGTCGCGCGCAGCGGCGGCGACCGCATCGGGATCGTCGCGGCAGGAAAGACCTGGTTCGACCTGCGCCAGGCGATGCGCGATCTGGGTCTCGAAGGTGAGGCGCTGCAGAGGGCCGGCGTGCGGCTGCTCAAGATCGGCATGCTCTATCCGCTCGAGCCGGGCATCGTGCGCGAATTCGCCGACGGTCTCGAGCAGATCCTCGTCGTCGAGGAGAAGCGGGCCTTCCTCGAGCTGCTGTTGCGCGACGTGCTCTACGGCGCTCCGCAACGGCCGCGCATCGTCGGCAAGCTGGACGAGGCGGGGAACCCGCTCGTTCCGTCCTACGGCGAGCTGGACGCCGACTCGATCGCGCCGATCGTCGCCGCGCTCCTCGCCGGACGTCCGCTGCCGGAGTCGGCCCGCGCGCGGATCGCGACGCTCGTAGCCGTGCGCATGCGGCCGGCGCCGCTCGCGGTTGCGCGCAGCGCATTCTTCTGCAGCGGCTGCCCGCACAACACCTCCACCGTCGTCCCGGAGGGATCGATCGCCGGCGGCGGCATCGGTTGCCACACGATGGCGATCCGCATGAACCGCTCCGTCGTCGGCCTCACGCCCATGGGCGGGGAGGGTGTCCAGTGGGTCGGGGCTGCCCCCTTCACCGGCACGCCGCACTTTTTCCAGAACATCGGCGATGGCACGCTCTTCCACTCCGGCATTCTGGCGATCAAGGCCGCCGTGTCCGCCGGCGTGAACATCACCTACAAGGTGCTCTACAACTCGGCGGTGGCGATGACCGGCGGCCAGCAGGCGGCCGGCGCGCTCCCGGTGCCTGCGCTCGTCCACCAGCTCCTGGCCGAGGGAGTCCACCAGGTGGCCGTCGTCTCCGACGAGCCGGAGAAATACCGCCCGAGCGATCTGGGCGGCGCGACGCTCCACCACCGCGACGAGTTGGACACGGTGCAGCGGCGGCTGCGCGAGATCCCCGGCGTCACCGCGCTCGTCTACGACCAGGAATGCGCGGCCGAGAAGCGCCGGCTGCGCAAGCGCGGGAAGCGTCCCGACCCGCCCATGCGCGTCTTCATCGATCCCGCGGTCTGCGAAGGGTGCGGCGACTGCGGGGTCGTGTCGAACTGCCTGTCGGTGCAGCCGATCGACACCGAGCTGGGCCGCAAGACGCGCATCCACCAGTCGTCCTGCAACAAGGACTACTCCTGCCTCAAAGGAGACTGTCCGTCGTTCCTCACCGCAGAACCCATCGGCGGCGAGCCTGCGGCGCCGAAGCAGAAGCGGCGAGCCCCGCCTCTGACCGAACCGCCGCCGGAGCCGGCGCGGAAGGCGGCGTGCGGCGACGGTTACTCCATCTACTTGATGGGCATCGGCGGCACCGGCGTGGTGACGGTGGACTCGATCGTCGGCACCGCCGCGCTGCTCGAGGGAAGGCACGTCCGCAGCCTCGACCAGACCGGGCTGTCGCAGAAGGGCGGGCCGGTGGTGTCGCACTTGCGGCTCTTCGACGCGCCGCCCGAGGTCGGGAGCCGGATCGGCGCCGCGCAGGCGGACCTCTATCTCGGGCTCGATCTTCTAGTGGCCACCGCGCCGCAGAACCTGGCGCGCGCGGATCCCGATCGCACCGCCGCCGTGGTCAGCACCAGCAAAGTGCCGACCGGGCAGATGGTGACCCAGGTGGAGAGCGCCTTCCCGGAGGTGGAGGGGCTCACCCGCGCGCTCGACCGCGCCACGCGCGCCTCCACGAACCTGTACCTCGACTCGCTGAGAATCTCGGAGGCGCTGTTCGGCGATCACATGCCCGCGGGACTCCTGCTGCTGGGAGCGGCGTACCAGGCGGGCCTCGTGCCGCTGCGGGCGGAGTCGATCGAACGCGCCATCGAGCTGAACGGCGTGTCCGTCGAGGCCAACAGCCTCGCGTTCCGCTGGGGCCGGCGCTGGGTGGCGGACCGCGGCGCCGTGGAGGCGGCGACCCGCGCAAAGGCGCCGGTGCTCGGGCGGCTACCGAAGCCTTCGGTCGACCTGGCGGGCGCGGCGCGCGAGCAGGATCGCGCGCCTGGCCAGACGCGCATCGCCGAGGCGGTGGCGCGCCATCTCTACAAGCTGATGGCATACAAGGATGAGTACGAAGTCGCTCGGCTGCTCTTGCGCGAAGGGGCGGACTCGGAGATCCGCGACCAGTTCCCGGGCGGCGCCCGCGTCTACTGGCACCTGCACCCGCCGTTTTTGCGCGCGCTGGGGATGAAGCGCAAGCTGAAGCTGGGTCGCTGGGCGCGCCCCGCGCTGCTCCTCCTGCGCGCGCTTCGCCGGCTGCGCGGCACGCCGCTCGATCTTTTCGGACGGGCGGAGGTGCGCAAGATCGAGCGCGCGCTCATCGGCGAGTACCGCGCACTCGTGCTGCGCTCGCTGGAGACGCTCTCGCCGTCCACGGACGACGCCGCGGCGCAGATCGCCGAGTTGCCCGACCTGGTGCGCGGCTACGAGTCGATCAAGCTGCGCAACGTGGCGCGCTTCCGCGAGCGGGCGGCCGCCCTCGAGGCCGAGGCGCGCCAACGCGCTCGCACATTGCCTCTGTCCGCCGGAGGCTAATATTCTCCATAACGGCCCTTCACCGAATCCAGCAGCTTGTTGGGGTCGTATCCGACGCCGTCCTTGAAGACGCAGATACTTGCGCACCTCCGGCCCGAGAGCATCCACGCGCTGGGCATCGGCAGGCTCGGAGTACGACAAGCCCGCCAGGTAGAGGAGAGGAAGCCAACTACGCATCTTTGCTCTCATGCGATCTCCTGGAGTCTGCCCCGTAGCAAGGCCACGAATGAAGAACTCCGTCCCCGTGAGAAGCGCGAGGTCGCCGCGCCGCCACACCAAACAGCAGAGCCGTCTGCTAATTCCCGCAGCGCATGAGTAGCCGCCGAATGCGGTTCGCGAACGCGCCCGGGGTCTGGTAGGTCTCATGTCGTTGAGACGAGCCCTCAAGCGTCTGATGCCTGGCGCGCTGCTGCTGGCGGCGGTGGCAATCCCGCACATGCCGTCCTTATGGCGTCCGGTCCTCGAGCTCTTGCCCGTCTATTTCGCTCTGGTGTTCGTCGGCGGCGTCCTGCTGGCCTGGCGATTCGACCGCAGCCGCGTCGCGCTCACGCTCCTGGCGCTCGCCCTTGCCGACCGCGCGATGCTCCACGGCGGGCCCAATGTCCGTGGGGCCGTCGCCCTGCTGCTGCCCATCAACCTCGCCGCTTTCTCGTGGCTCAAGGAGCGCGGGCTGCTCACTCCGCGCGGCTCGATCAAGCTGGGCGCGCTGGTGCTGCAAGCGCTGGCCGTGGCCCCGCTCGCGCGGGCGCATGCGCCCGCCGCCGTCTCTTTCTGGTTGAGCCACCCGCTGGTGAGGTGGCCGGCGCTGGGCGCGGTGCCGTTGCCCCAGCCCGCGCTCGCGGCCTGGCTGCTCGCCGCGGGGCTTGCCGTGGCCCGGTTCGTCAAGCGGCCCGGGGCCATGGAGGCGGGCTTGTTGTGGGCGCTGCTGACCGCCTTTCTTGCGCTGCTCGCCGGCAAGACCGAGCCTCTGCTGACGTTCTACTTCGCCACCGCTGGGCTCATCCTCGTGGTGTCGCTCATAGAGACGTCCCGCAGCATGGCCCTCGACGACGAGCTGACCGGCTTGCCCGGACGACGGGCCCTCAACGAGGAGCTGCTCAAGCTGGGCAACCGCTACGCCATCGCCATGGTCGACATCGACCACTTCAAGAGCTTCAACGACGACCATGGGCACGACGTCGGCGACCAGCTGCTGCGGAAGATCGGCGCCAGGCTCCTGTCGGTGGGGGGAGGCGGTAAGGCTTTCCGCTATGGCGGCGAGGAATTCTCCGTGCTGTTCGACGGCAAGACGATGGAGGAGGCCGCTCCCGTCCTCGATAAGTTCCGCGCCGAGATGGCTGCCGCCCCCTTCATCGTCCGCGCGAGGAGCCGGCCGCGCAAGAAGCCGTCTGCTCCCCTGCCGGGCGGCAGCCAGAAGAAGGTGTCGGTCACGGTCTCGATCGGCGTGGCCGAGCCCGACGAACGCCATGGCACACCCGACCAGGTCATCAAGGCCGCCGACGCCGCCCTCTATCGCGCCAAGCGCTCGGGGCGCAACAAGCTTTGCACCTAGCTATTTTGTCCTGAGCCAGACCTGCCGATCAGTGGCCGACGCCGACGAGCACGTCGCTTGCCTCGGCGTCACGCACGGCTGCGTCGGCGTCGTCGGGAAGGAGGAAACGCTCCTTCACGCTCTGCCGGACGAATCGCTCGACGGCCTTCACGTAGCCCTCGTGGCTCTTGTACAGCTCCTGGAGCGAGGGCCGCGGATCACCCGCCGCCTCGGCCTGCTCTTTCGTCACCGGCAAGGGCAGGAACATGCCGTTCAACTCGCAGAGCTCGCCGTCGGCGTAGGGGGCGCGGCGAAGGTTCCATCCGGTCAGCGTCGCGGTAGGAACGCCCACCACGGGAACCTCGACGCCGCCGAGATCGATTCCGATCTCGCTCACCCGCGGCACGAGGACGCGGTAGTTCGCGAGGACCGGAGGATGACCCCAGTTGGTGATGATCCCGCGGTTCTGGGAGACGAAGGGGCCGAAGTCCAATTCGCCAAGCGCGTTGAAGAGCCCGTTGTAGGTCACGCCCGGGATCGCCGGGAAGCCCACCTCCTCGCGGTCCTTGGGCGGCACCAGCAGCCCCTCGTCCACCGTCGCGCGGCGGCTTGGCGGCGCCTCGATTCCCTTCGTCACCCACTCGTCGAGGTCCGTGAAGATCGCCCGCAGCGCGGGCCCGGGGTACACGGGATTGTTGAGCTGCTGGCACAAACCCCGGTCAGGGACCGAACCGAATCCGCTGAAGTGCTGGAGCCCCGCGACCACGTAATGTCGCGCGTTCTCGGGCAGCTCCACCTCGTGGCCGAAGCCGTCGGTGTCGACCAGCGAGGATTGCGCCCACCAGTACTCGTTCGACGTGTCGGTCTGCACGAAGAGCGGATCGGTCGCCGGCCGCTTGAGGATCCCGTCGGTCAGCGGCCCTTTCTCGATCCCGAGCGCGACCAGCGGATTCACGCGGACGCCGAAGTTGAAGGGGAACGTGACCTGCGGAATGAAGCGGTCGCGGTGCTCGGTGGACCAGGGATGGACCTGCCCGAATCGGTAATTGAGCCCGAGCTTCACCGCGCCGGAGATGTGCGCATGGACCGCGTCGAACACGCGGCCGCCGGTCAGGTCCTCGTTGAAGCCTTGGTAGACGTAGTCTCGAATGTAGACGCCGGACTGGGACGCTCCATACAAGATCGAGGTCTTGACCCCTCCGCGAGTTGCCAGCGGATTCCGCATGCCGGCGTCGTCCGCCGTCCGGTGTCTCAGGAAGGAGGCGAAATCGCGCTGCGCCGCGTATCCAAGTCCCATGATGCGGGTGTCCTCGGCGACGTAGTTGAGCTGGTACACCATCCCGGTCTGAAGGCCGCCGGCGACGCAGAGGTGGTCACGGTCGGAAAAGGACCACTGGGCGTTCGGCACCAGCGTGCCCGCCGGAATCGGAGACGCAGAAGGCCGGGGCGAGTCGCTCGGGCGGACGAAAAGCTCATCGTTGGCCTTCTCCGAGAGAACGGCGGGA
>WNFD01010263.1_pt1 | contig 11600 bp, 7 predicted proteins | sample 5400491 | NCBI WGS metagenome assembly WNFD01 (sample SAMN13153343, study PRJNA577476) | soil metagenome | isolation source: 120 cm saprolite under Douglas fir tree site 2 hole 2 replicate 2 | place: USA:California | collected 2015-04-18 | reverse complement strand
ATCAGGCGCAACGCCAATTCCTCGGCATCCGGGATCGCAAGGTGCCCTATATCATCGGCGTCGCCGGATCGGTGGCGGTGGGCAAATCCACCACCGCGCGCGTGCTGCAGGCGCTGCTGGCGCGATGGTCGCCGCGGCCGAAGGTCGATCTGGTGACTACCGACGGTTTTCTGTATCCCAACGCCGTGCTCGAGCGGCAGGGCCTGATGCAAAAAAAGGGTTTTCCGGAGAGCTACGATCTGCCGACGCTGCTGGCGTTTTTGAGCGACATCAAGGCAGGGCGGCGGCCGGTGCGTGCCCCGGTCTATTCGCATTTGACCTACGACATCATTCCCAATGAATGGATCGAGATCGACCGGCCGGACATCCTGATCGTCGAAGGCGTCAATGTTCTGCAGACCGGAAGGCTGCCGCGCGACGGCAAGGCGGTTCCGGTGGTTTCGGATTTCTTCGATTTCTCCGTCTATATCGACGCCGACGAAGCTGTGCTGCGCGAATGGTACATCCGGCGCTTCCTGGCGCTGCGGGACACCGCGTTTCTCGATCCGCGATCGTATTTCCATCGCTATGCGCCGCTCTCCGACGAAGAAGCTACCGCAACCGCGCTGGCGATCTGGGAACGCACCAACCTCGCCAATCTCGAGGAGAATATTTTACCGACACGACCGCGCGCGACGCTGATCCTTAAAAAAGGCCCGGACCACGTGGTTGAGACCGTGGCGCTGCGGCGCCTTTAGCGCCCACCGAATCTCGTCGTCAGGCCGCGAGATGCCGCGAGGCGGCCAGGCCTGCAAGCGCATCGGCGAGCTTTTCGCGATCGAGCGGCTTGATCAGAAAACCGTCCATTCCGGCTTCAAAACAGGCGTAGCGATCTTCCACCAGCGTATTCGCGGTGAGCGCGAGGATCGGCGTCTGGCGGCCGGGCTGGCCGGCCTCGAGGCTACGGATCCGCTTGGTGGTTTCGATGCCGTCGAGTTGCGGCATCTGGATGTCCATCAGAACCAGATCATAGGGAGCGCCGGCGGATTTAGCCGCCAGCCACGATTCCAGCGCCTCTTCGCCATTGGTGGTGATGACGGCGTGATGTCCGAGTCTGGTCAGAAGCGAGCGCATCAGCAGCGCGTTGATCTCATTGTCTTCCGCCACCAGGACGGAAAGACCCTGCGACGGCGCGATTGATGGCGTCTCGACCTGGTCGGGCGCGTCGATCGGGGCATCGCCGGCAAGGTTCGGCGCCGGTACTTCCGGCGCCATCGTCAGGCGCGCCGCGAGCGACGCCGCGCGCAACGGCTTTATCAGATAGCCGGTGAAAGCGGAGGAGGCGGAGGAGGGCTGAAGTTCGTGTCGCGCGGCCGGTGTGAACATCACGATCCGCTGCGTGGCATGAGCGCGCGCGGCTTCCCCCAGCAACTCGACGTCTTGAGCGCCCAATGCGCGATCGAGCAGAACGGCGTGCCAGGACCGCTCCGGCAACAAGGCCTGCGCCACCGCGATATCCGAAACCACACAGGTCTGGCCGCCCCAGCGTTGCAGCCGCCGGGCGACCAGCGAAGCCTCAATGCCCTGGGGCGCGACCAGCATGATCGATTGGCCGGTCAGATCCGGCGCAAACACCTTATGTTCGGTGCCGTTGCCGGCGGAGGCGGCAAGCGGGACCGACACCTCGAATGTCGAGCCGAGGCCAGGCTTGCTCTCCAGCGTGATGCGGCCACCCATTCGCTTGACGATGCGCTCGCTGATGCTCAAGCCAAGTCCGGTGCCGCCATAGCTCCGGGCGATGCGTTCGTCGGCCTGCTCGAACTCACGGAAAATGCGCGCCTGCGCTTCGGGCGCGATGCCGATGCCGGTGTCGCGCACCAGGAAGCTGATTTCATCGGCCGAGAAGCCCGGCTCCACAATCAGCGCCACGCCGCCGGTCGAGGTGAATTTTATGGCATTGCCGGCCAGATTGAGCAGCACCTGCCGCAGCCGCGCCGCATCGCCAACCACTTCCACCGGCAGCCGCTCGTCGACATAGGCCGCGATCTCAAGCTTTCTTGCCTGCGCGCGGGGCGCCAGCAGTTCTGTGATGTCCTCGATCAATGCGGCCAGCGCGAACGGACGGTGCTCGAGATCGATCTTGCCGGCTTCGATCTTGGAATAATCCAACAGCTCCTCGATCAGCGAGAGCAGCGCGTCGCCCGAGGTTTTCACCGCCCTGGCGTAGGTCATCTGCTCCGGCGTCAGCGGCGTATCCAGCAACAATCCGCTCATACCGATGATGCCGTTGAGCGGGGTGCGGATTTCGTGGCTGGCCATTGCGAGAAACCGCGACTTGGCGCGGTTGGCGGCGTCGGCCTGGTCGCGGGCCTCGGCAAGGGCGCGTTCGGTCTCGGTGCGATCGGTGACGTCGCGGCCGACGCATTGCATCTCGGCCGGCTGGCCCGCATCTGATCGCACCAGGCCCTCACGCCATGCGATCCATCGCGGCCCCTGGGGGCCGGCGATCTTCTGGTCATGGATCCGCGTACCATCCGGCTCGAGCGCGGTGTCGCCTTGCTCAAGCACCGCGAGCGTGAAATCGCTGCCGATCAGCGCGCTGCGTGGCTGCTCGGCCAGTTCGCAATAGGCGTCGTTAACGAAGGTGATGCGGCCATCAGCGTCGCGCAGAACGATCAGGTCGCCTTGCGATTCGAACAGGCTGCGGACCCGCTGCTCGGCCTCCTTCAGTTCCCAGTTGCGGTCGGCGAGCGCCTCGTTGTGCAAGGCGATCTTGCGAAGTTTCTTGCGCAGGAAGCGCAGCCGGATGCTCAGCGTCGCAAGCGCGACGCACGCCAGCGCGAACAGGAAGCTGGCGCCGATCGCAAAGGCGTGGGCGTTATAACCGGAACCCTCGGAGCGGCTTCCGGCGATGAATCCATACGCACCGCCGAAGGCGGCGGAGAAGATCGTGAACGAGCGGACCGCGATAATGAGCCAGGGATAGCGTCGCGTGAAGCGGCGCATGCGTAGCTTGATCCGGAAAACCCGCCCCATCGCTGACTACCCCCGGGATTGCCTGCAGCGTCGCGATCGTCTCGCGCAACTCGCATTGAGACTGCGTCGTATGCTGGCAACGACGATGCGGCGGCGACGTTGCAAAGTGCTTGAGGCCGAGGGGGCGTCACCCCGCGCGATGAGAACAGGGTTGATAAAGCGTTAAGACAGGGATTCAGAGCGAGGCCGGACGCGCTCATCTGCGTGCCGAGATTACGATCCCGAGACCCCTGCCCCTCCTTCATGGGTCTTGTCAGGGACGTCCAGCCGAGCAACTATCAACGACAACCTGTCGCCGTCGTCAGGCGATGCCGTTCGCTCGGACGCCAAGATCCGACACCAGTGGGGATTCACATGCTCTCATTCATTCGCTTGCGCGCTGTTGCCATCGCCGCAACGCTGTTCGTTTCCATCCCCAGCGCCTTCGCCGAAGGCCCCGTCACCGCCAAACCCGAGGAGGTGGGCTTCACCAGCGCAGGGCTTGCTCGCATCGATGCCTACATCAAGAACGAGATCGCCGGAGACAAGATCCCGGGCGCCCTCATGATGATCCAACGCAACGGCAAGACGGCATATTTCAGCAGCTTCGGCGTTCGGGATCCCGGCACCAAGGAGCCGATGACGCCTGACAGCATCTTCCGCATCTATTCGATGTCGAAGCCGATCACCACGGTCGCCGCGATGATGCTGGTCGAAGAGGGCAAGCTGCAGCTGGAGGAGCCCTTATCGAAATACATCCCGGCGTTCGCGAACGTCAAAGTAGGCGTCGAGAAGAAGGGCGAAGACGGGGCGATGGGGCTCGATACGGTCCCGGCCAAGCGTCCGATCACCATCCAGGACCTCATGCGCCACACCTCGGGCTTGACCTACGGCTTCTTCGGCGAGGGGATGGTCAAGAAGGTCTACGTGGACGCTCATCTGACTGCGGGAGACGTCGACAATGCCGAGTTCGCCGAGCGATTAGCCAAGTTGCCGCTCGCCTATCAGCCGGGTACGACCTGGGACTACAGCCAATCGACCGATATCCTCGGCCGGGTGATCGAGGTGGTTTCGGGAAAATCGCTCTATGAGTTTGAGAAGGAGCGGCTGCTCGACCCGCTCGGCATGAAGGATACGAGCTTCTACGTGACCGACCCGGCCAAGAAGTCGCTGGTAGCCGAACCGTTGCCCAACGATCGGACCATCGGCAACAACTCCGTCATGAGCGACCCGCGCGTCGCCCGGAAGTGGGAATCCGGCGGCGGCGGCATGGTCTCCACCATCGGCGATTATGCGCGTTTCGCGCAGATGCTGCTCAACGGCGGCACGCTGGACGGACGGCGATATCTTAGCCCGAAGACGATAGCCTATATGGGCTCCAACCACATCGGGCCGGGCTCGGGCGTGACGCCGGGTCCCTACTACCTGCCCGGACCGGGTTTCGGATTCGGGCTGGGCTTCGCGGTCCGTACGGAAGCTGGCGTGAGTCCGGCAGAAGGATCCGTCGGCGAGATGAACTGGTCCGGTGCGGGTGGCACGACCTTCTGGATCGACCCGAAGGAAAATATGTTCGTCGTCTTCATGGCGCAGACGGTGTCGCAACGCGGCCGGATCCGGGTGGCCCTGAAAAATGTCGTCTACGGAGCCTTTGACAAATAGCTTGCTGGCCCGGGCTGTTGGGGCAGTGAAATCACGCCGCGCGCCGCAGATCTTCAGCGAGTGCGCGATAGGACAGGGCTTCGGCCAGATGCAGCCGGCCGATTTTTTCCGCGCTGTCGAGATCGGCGAGCGTGCGGGCAACGCGCAGCACGCGATGATAGCCGCGCGCCGACAGCCGCATGGTCTCGGCGGCGTCGCGCAATAGCTTTAATCCCTGCGCGTCCGGTTGCGCGATCGCCTCCAGCACCGATGCCGGCGCCTCCGCATTGGTGCGGATACCAGGCAATCCGGCGGCAGCGTAACGCGCCATCTGGATGTCGCGCGCCGCGGCGACGCGCGCGGCCACCTCCGCCGAGCCTTCGGTGGGCGGCGGCAGGATCAGGTCGGTGGCGGTCACCGCCGGCACCTCGATCCGCAGATCGATGCGATCCATCAGCGGGCCCGAGATACGCGCCTGATAATCCGATGTGCAGCGGTCGATCCGTCCGCGCTTGCAGGAATAGCCGGGCTCATAGGCGTGGCCGCAGCGGCAGGGATTCATTGCCGCCACCAGCATGAAGCGCGCCGGATAGGTGACGCGATAGTTGGCGCGCGACACCGCGACCTCGCCATTCTCCAGCGGCTGGCGCAGCGAATCCAGCACCCGCGGATCGAACTCCGGCAGTTCGTCGAGGAACAGCACGCCCTGATGCGCCAGCGAGATTTCGCCGGGCTTTGCGCGCATGCCGCCGCCGGTCAGGGCGGCCATGCTGGCGGAATGATGGGGGCTGCGAAACGGCCGCCGCGCCGTCAGCGCGCCGTCCCGGATCTCGCCCGCGACGGAAGCGATCATCGATACTTCGAGCAACTCCGACGGCGACAGCGGCGGCAGGATCGAGGGCAGCCGTGCTGCCAGCATCGACTTGCCGGCGCCGGGCGAGCCGATCATCAGCAGATGGTGCCCGCCGGCCGCGGCAATCTCGAGCGCGCGCTTGGCGCTTTCCTGGCCCTTGATGTCGCGCAGATCAAGTAGATTAGCCTCGGCCTCGTGCACCCTCGGCGAGGGGCGCGACAGCACCTGCGTGCCCTTGAAATGGTTGGCGATCTGGATCAGCGAACTGGCGGCAACGATCTGGATATCCGGGCTCGCCCAGGCCGCTTCGGCCCCGCACTGCGCCGGGCAGATCAAGCCTTCGTCGCGCGAATTGGCGCCGATCGCCGCCGGCAATACGCCCGCCACCGGCGCGATCGATCCATCGAGCCCGAGTTCGCCGAGCACCGTGAAGCCGGAAAGCGCATCCGGCGGAATGGCGCCGATCGCCGCCATCAGGCCGAGCGCGATCGGCAGATCATAGTGGCTGCCTTCCTTGGGCAGATCGGCGGGCGCCAGATTGACGGTGATTCGGCGCGCGGGGAGCGCCAGCCCGGAGGCGATCAGCGCCGAGCGGACCCGCTCGCGCGCCTCGGACACGGCCTTGTCGGGCAGGCCTACGATGGCAAAAGCGGGCAGTCCCGGCGCGACCTGCACCTGCACGTCGACGGCGCGGGCCTCGATCCCCTCAAAGGCTACGGTGGAAACGCGTTGGACCATGCTGCCCCTCTGCCGCAACGGAAGGTAGCGGAAAGGAGCGGGGAGGGCAAGAACATTAGGGGAACGGAGGGCTCAGCGCGTTCGGGGGCGGACCAACCGCCCGCCCCCCGCGGAGACTTCAACCCTCAGAGCTGCATGTTCATCGGCTCGGCGATATAGCGGAAGCCGTCGCCGTTCTTACAACGAAACGAAGAAAGTTATTTTCCGCCCCGCTTCTTCTCGATCACGTCCCAAATCATCGCGGCCACGTCCGGCCCGCCGAGCCGCTCGATGGCGCGGATGCCGGTCGGCGAGGTCACGTTGATCTCGGTGAGATTGCCGTCGATGACGTCGATGCCGACGAACAACAGTCCGCGCTGGCGCAGCGCCGGGCCTAGCGCCGTGCAGATTTCGCGCTCGCGCGGCGTGAGATCGGTGGCTTGCGCCGCGCCGCCGCGGACCATGTTGGAACGCAGGTCGTCCGGCGCCGGCACGCGATTGATCGCGCCGGCGAATTCGCCGTCGACCAGGATGATGCGCTTGTCGCCGTGTTTTACCTCGGGGAGGAAGCGCTGGATCACCCAAGGCTCTTTGAAGGTGACCGAAAACATATCGAACAGCGAACCGAAATTCATGTCCTGCGGCATGATGCGGAACACCGCGGCGCCGCCGTGGCCGTGCAGCGGTTTCATCACCACCGCACCATGCTTGTCGCGGAACGCGTTGATCTCATCGAGATCGCGCGAAACGAGCGTCGGCGGCATCAGATGCGGGAAATCCATCACGAAGATTTTTTCCGGCGCGTTGCGCACGCTGGCGGGATCGTTCACCACCAGCGTCTTGGGATGAATCCGCTCGAGAAAATGCGTTGATGTAATGTAGGCGAGATCGAACGGCGGGTCCTGCCGCAACAGGATGACGTCGAAGGCGCTAAGCGGCTCGCGCCGCGGCTCTCCAAGGGTGAAATAATCGCCGGGCTCATCGCGCACGGTGAGCAATTGAACCGGAGCGACCAATTCCTCTCCGAGCAGCGAAAGCTTGTCCGGCGTGTAATAGGAAAGCCCGTGGCCGCGCTTCTGCGCCTCCAGCAGCAACGCGAATGTTGAATCGCCGCGGACGTTGATATTAGCGATGGGGTCCATCTGGACGGCGACGTTCAATTTCATTTTTGTGATCCGGGGGGCCTTTGAGGGATTTGCTTATTTCAGGTGCTGGCGTCGAACGCCGCCAACAGATGGCGCGGCAGCCGCCGCGGCGCAATCAGGATAGCGTCGAAACGGAGCTCGAATTCGGCGTGTTCAGGATGCGCCATCAGCCAGGCTTGCGCGGCATCGATAATGCGCGCCTGCTGGCGCGGCGTCACCGCATAGGCGGCGTCATCGAGACTGGCGCGGGCCTTGACCTCGATGAAGACAAGCAGATTGCGCCGTCGCGCCACGATGTCGATCTCGCCATAGGGCGTGCGAAAACGCTTTGCCAATATGCGATAGCCTTTTGCCATCAAATAGACGGCGGCGCGGGCTTCAGCAGACAACCCGGCGCGAAACGCCGCGACCCGCGCGGGTGCCGCGAGCTTTGCAAGCTTGTCGGGCGGCGGGACACCGTCAGTCTTCGCCATCGGTATCCTTATCGGTATCCTTATCGGTGTCCTTGGCGCTGATATCCTTTTTAGCTTCCTTGGCGAGTTCAAGCGCGCGGGCATAGATCTCGCGGCGCGGCCGGCCGGACAGTTCGACCGCGTGCGTCACCGCATCCTTGACGCTGTCGCGTTTCAGCGATGATCGCAACAAATCGTCCAGCGCATCCTCTGTCATGATCTGCGCGCCCGCGGCCGGCGGGCCGACCACCAGCACAAATTCGCCGCGCGTTTCCAGCGTGTCCGCTGAGCGCGCCAGTTCGGAGACCGGCGCGCGCCTGACCTCTTCATGCATTTTCGTCATTTCGCGGCAGATCGCAGCATCGCGCGCGCCCATGATGTCGGCGAGGTCGGCAAGGGTGTCCTGCACGCGGTTTCCGGATTCGAACATCACAAGCGTGGCCTCGATCCGCGCCAGCTCGGTGAGACGCGCGCGGCGCGCGGTCTCTTTGGGCGGCAGAAACCCTTCAAAGAAAAACCGGTCGGTCGGTAGCGCCGCCACCGACAGCGCCGATAACACCGAGGACGGCCCCGGCAGCGCAATCACTTGATGACCGGCCGCGCAGACCTCGCGCACCAGCTTGAAGCCGGGGTCGGAAATCAACGGCGTGCCGGCATCCGAGACCAATGCGATGGAGGCGCCCTGCGCCAGCCGTTCCAGGATCTTGGGCCGCGCCAGCGCGGCGTTGTGCTCGTGATAGGGTTTGAGCAGAGCTGAGATGGCGTAGCGCTCGGTCAGCCGGCGGGTGATCCGGGTATCCTCGCAGGCGATGATGTCGACGCCGGCCAGGGTTTCCAGGGCGCGCAGGGTGATATCGCCGAGATTGCCGATCGGGGTCGCCACCAGATGCAGGCCCGGAACCGCCTTCGGCGCGGTCAGGATGTGGCCGGCCACGGAAAATGTCCGTTCCGAGAGGCTCGGCAGACCTTCAGGTGTATTTATGGAAGCTGCTTTTGCGCGCATAGTGCCAATCTAGAAGCAACGCAGCGCTTACGCCACAATCGTGCGTGCCTGGCATACCGGGCCGCGCACCGGTGAGGAACCAGGGTTCTGCAGCCGGCCTCCAACGCCAGAGCGCCGTAATCCTTTTGTTTTGGTTAACTATTCGTCGACAATATGCCTGAATCTGAGAAGAGATACGATGGTGGGCCCGCGAAATCCCAAGGATCTGCCCAAGGATCTGGCTAAGTCCCGGTCTTCCGGGGCAACCCGGCGGACGGCGGTTGGCCTGATTCTCGGGGCGCCCCTGCTTGGGGCTTGCTCCGGCCTTAGCCAGTTTTCCAATCCGTTCAGTTCGCAGTCCGGTCCCTCGGGGGCGCCTCAGCAGGGCCTGGTGGCGGGCACCGGGCAAGTCAAGGTCGGATTGATCCTGCCGCTGTCGGCCGCAGGCAACGCCGGCGTCGCGGCGCAATCGATGAAGAACGCCGCCGAGATGGCGCTGGCGGAATTCCAGAATCCCAATATCCAGCTTCTGATCAAGGATGATGCCGGCAACCCGCAAGGCGCGAGCCAAGGAACGCAGCAAGCGCTCGACGAAGGCGCCGAGATCATCCTGGGCCCGCTGTTTGCGCTGTCGGTGCCGGCAACCGCCCAGTTGACGCGTGCGCGCGGCGTATCGGTGATCGCATTCTCCACCGATTCGAGCGTTGCAGGGCGGGGCGTCTATCTCCTGAGCTTCCTGCCCGAATCCGACGTCAACCGGATCATCGAATACGCCGCCAGCACCGGAAAACGATCGTTCGCCGCGCTGTTACCCGAAAATGCCTATGGCAATGTGGTGGAGGCCACCTTCAAGCAGGCGGTCGGCCGCAGGGGCGGGCGCGTCGTGGCGTTTGAAAAATACGGCGCCGACCGCGCCGCCGCGGCGCGGACCGTGGCGCTGGCGCTCGGCCAGGCCGATGCGCTTTTTCTCGCCGACGATGGCGACTCGGTGGTGACGGTGGCCGACGCGCTGACCGCGGCCGGGTCTAATTTGAAAAACATCCAGCTGCTTGGCACCGGTCTGTGGGACAATCCGCGCGTGTTCGCGAGCCCGGCATTGCAGGGCGGCCTCTACGCCGCGCCGGATCCTTCCGGCTTCCGCAGTTTCTCGAGCCGCTACCGCGCCAAATTCGGATCGGACCCGGTGCGCACCGCGACCTTGGCCTATGACGCGGTCGCGCTGGTCGCGGCGCTGGCGCGAACGCAAGGGCCGCAACGGTTCTCGCCTGAAGTACTGACCAATCCTTCCGGCTTTGCCGGTATCGACGGCCTGTTTCGATTCCGCCCTGACGGCACCAATGAGCGCGGCCTTGCGGTGATGCGGGTGGGAACCGGCGGCGGCGTGCCGGTCGCGGGATCGCCGAAGAGTTTTGGCGCGTAATCTCTCGTCGCCCCTGCGAAAGCAGGGGCCCATAACCACAGGGTTCAGTTGTTGCGAAAGGCCTCTGCCACATCGTCTTAACGAGGGGCCGCGCCGTATGGGTCCCGGATCGCGTTCGCGGAGCCTGTCATCGGGCCGGCCAGGGGCCGGACCCGTTGGCTCACTTGTCCGGGACGACGGGTTAAAAACACTACGCCGCCAGATCAGCCACCACCGCATCGAGCACGGGAAATCCGGCCTGGGTGACGCGCAGCCGCCCGCTTTCATCGACAATGATGGCGCCTTCTTCGCGCAGCAGCGCAATCCGGCGCGGATCGAGCGCGCGGCCCGCCAGCGCCGTATAGCGCTGCGGATCGATACCCTCGGCGAGCCGCAAGCCCATCAGCAGGAATTCATCGGCGCGCTCTTCGCTGTTGAGGCGATCGTCGGTGATGACGCCGTGGCCGTTGGCCTCGACGCGCATCAGCCAGGCCTCGGGGCGCTTTTCGGTTGCGATCGCATGCCGGACGCCGTCGATATCGAGGCGGCCATGGGCGCCGGGACCGATGCCGGCATATTCCTCGCCGCGCCAATAAACCAGATTATGCTTGCATTCGGCGCCTGCGCGCGCGTGATTGGAAATCTCGTAGGCCAGCAGTCCATGCTTCGCACAGACGTCTTGCGTCACATCATACAGCGCGCGCGCGGTTGCCTCATCCGGCGTCTTCAGTTTGCCGGCGGCGTGTAAGCCAAAAAACGGCGTGTCCGGTTCGATCGTCAGTTGATAGAGCGACAGATGCTCGGCCGCTTCCGAGATCGCGAGTTTGAGTTCATCCGCCCACATCGCGGGGGTCTGGTCGGGGCGGGCGTAGATCAGGTCGAACGAATAACGCTCGAAGGCGGTGCGCGCGATCGCAACCGCGTCGAGCGCTTCGCGCGCGGTGTGCAGGCGTCCCAGCGCCTTCAGCGAGGCGTCGTCCAGCGCCTGCACGCCGAGCGAAACCCGGTTGACGCCGGCAGCGCGGTAGCCGCTAAAGCGCGTGGCCTCGACGCTGGTGGGATTGGCTTCGAGCGTGACTTCCACGTTCGCCGCCACCCGCCAATGTTTGCCGATCGCATCCAAAATCGCGCCGGCGGTTTGCGGCCGCATCAGCGACGGCGTGCCGCCGCCGAGAAAAATCGAAGATACCTCCCGGCCTGGCGTGCGCGCGGCGGTGGTCTCGATTTCGCGCGCGAACGCGAGGGCGAAACGATCTTCGTCGATCGGCGCATGCCTGACATGGCTGTTGAAATCGCAATACGGGCATTTCGACAGGCAAAATGGCCAATGCACGTAAACGCCGAAGGCGTCTTGTTTTCCCTCTCCCGCTTGCGAGGGTATTGCGTCAGCGCTGCTCAAGGCAAATCTCCGCCAGCTTGA
>WNFD01012507.1_pt1 | contig 11601 bp, 7 predicted proteins | sample 5400491 | NCBI WGS metagenome assembly WNFD01 (sample SAMN13153343, study PRJNA577476) | soil metagenome | isolation source: 120 cm saprolite under Douglas fir tree site 2 hole 2 replicate 2 | place: USA:California | collected 2015-04-18 | reverse complement strand
GAGATGGAATGTCTGCTGGCAATATCGTTCACGAGATGCGCCAACTCTTCGATCGTCGTCGGCCCAATCCACGGGCAATCGACCTAAATACTTTGATTGAGCAGGTGATAAGCCTTCAGGCCCCAGACGTTCGTGACAAAGGAGTCGCAATCGATTGCGAACTGAATCCGGACCTGCCGGTCGCCTTCGCAGATCCAGCCCAGATTCAGCAGGTGCTCTTCAATTTGCTAGTGGACGCCTGCGAAGCCATGTCTCGATCTGAGGAACCGAAGAAGCTAACGCTGAGGACCGACTTCACCGACGATCACGTTAGCCTCGAAGTCGAAAACAACGGTGGTTGTGTCACCAGTGTTGAGCATCTGCTTGAAGCGGTCGTCGCTGATGAATCACTGGGAACAGTCGTAGCCCTCGCAATCAGTCGTTCCATCATCGCGGCGCAAGGGGGCACCCTCGAAGCCATTCGACGAGAGGGAAGCGTGACCTGTGTTCGCATCGAGCTACCTCGCTTCAGTTCACCGTAAGCGGCGGTTCCACGATCGATTAGACTTTCGTGGTCACGCTACGGCAGCTAAAACTGATATGGAGACCTCGAACCGCCTGGGACGTGGATTCCCTGTGCCTCCGATGTGGATCGGGCATGGACGGCATGACTCATGGTGGAAATATCGGTGCCTTGATGGCATCTGCAGCAACGATCATGGTGGATTGGGAATTGGGCCCGCTATCAGCCCGTTCCATCGCGCTTTCGCACGGAGGAACCCTGGTAGCAGAGCGTAGGCATCGGACTGGCGTCCGGTTTAGTCTCAATCTTCCGGTTCCACCGTCGGAAGACTAGAACCTATCTCATAAATGGATGGCCACCCGATCTGGTCCACTCTCGCACAGACTTTCCGAATAGCCATTGATGGGGAAGCAACTAGCCTTTTGCGCTCGGCTTGCCGGTCATGCCTCGATCTGTACCAACGCGCCCGAGAGACACCGAATCACGTCACCGCAAGGGGCGCTTTCACTTCCTGGGCTGCGGTTCGCAGAGTGAAACAAAACGTTGCGCCCCGTTCGTCGTTCGCTGTTGCCCACAAACGGCCACCGTGCGAATCGACGATGGAACGGCTGATCGCCAGCCCCATGCCGGAGCCCTGCATTTTGGTCGTAAAGAATGCATCGAAGATCTGATCCGCCTTTTCGGCCGGCAACCCTACGCCCGTGTCGCTGACTGAGATCAGCAGTTGGTCGTCCCCGTCGAGTTGCGACTTGACCGTAAGCACTCCGCCCGTATCCTTCATCGCCTCGATGCCATTCAGCATCAGGTTCATGAGCACCTGCTGCAGTTGCACCCGATCTGCCACGGTCTTTGGAAGATCGTCTTTCAGATCGGTGCGGATCGATACTCCATGCTCTCTGGCCTCACCTCTCATCATCCCGGCCATTTCGCCGACGACCTCATTTATCGCGACTAACTCCTGTTTGGGAAGGGCCTTCTTGTACAACGATCGCAGACGGTTGATGATTTCCGACGCAAGGGCGCCGGCTTCGATGATTTTTTCCGTTCCTTTGCGAGCTTCAGTCACATCGGGCGGGTCGCGCTGAAGCCATCGCAAAGATGCCTTGGCATTAGCGGTTGTGACCTGTAACGGCTGTGCGAGTTCGTGCGAGATGGAGGCAACCATTTCTCCCATCGTGCTGACCCGGCCCGCATGGGTAAGATCGGCCTGGAGCTGTTCAGCACGTTTGCGGTCTTCAATGTCGGTTGAGGTGCCATACCACTTGAGGATCTTGCCCCGCGCATCCCGCAGGGGCACGGCACGAGTCAAAAACCAACGATACTGTGCATCCGCTGCGTTCCGGAAGCGCACCTCATTCTCGAAGGGCTCACCGCTCGCCACTGCGGCGCGCCACTTCTCGCCATATCGCTTTACGTCTTCGCGGGATGGTTTCGACCACATCCCGCAGCTTCTTTTCCTCACGCCGCAGTTGCCGAACGCGGAGTCGATACACGCCCCAAAGCAGCGCCAGGAAAGCGACCGCACAGAGGACGCGGAACCACTTCGTTTGGTAGTACGCGGGCGCAATCGCGAAGTCCAGAGACGCGCCGGTGTCGTTCCACACCCCGCTGTTGTTGCTGGCGATCACGCGGAAGCGGTAGTTACGTGGAGGGAGATTGGTGTAAATAGCCTGGCGGCGATTTCCTACGTCTTGCCAATCGCGATCCAGTCCTTCGAGCTTATAGCGAAAACGTACCTTTTCCGGCGCCACAAAGCTCAATGCCGTGTAGTTGATCTCCAGATCGCGAACATTCGGAGGCAGGCGCAAGCCACTCGATGCGTCATAAGTCTTCCGGTCGGCCATGATTTGCTCGACGTGCACCGGCGGCGGAAGTTTGTTGAACGCAAGGTGACGCGGATCGATGACGCTGACGCCATCCCAGGGCAGGAACCACAATTTTCCATCGGCGGACTTGGCGACCTGTGGGTGGTAGTAGCCGGGATAGAAAAGACTCCTTACTCCATCGGAGCTGTCGAAGACTGTGACCCGGATGGGAAGACTTGTATCTTGTGTCTTGTCCACGGCGGCAGCCCAGGCGTCCAGCTCGGAACGGGCAATCCGTACCAGTCCGCAGGCCATGTACAACCACAGCGAACGGTCATCGTCTTCCATCGCCCAGTGAACTGTATCGCAGGGCAATCCGTTCCTGCTGGTCAGCGTGGCCACACGATTGTTCTTCACCCGGCTGAGCCCGCCTTCGGTCGAGACCCAGAGCGTGCCGTCATCGCCGAATCGAAGGTCGCTGACACGGCCCGCGCCAAGCCCATCGGCGGCTGTGTACGATGCCCGGACCTTCCCGTCGGAGAGATAGGAGATGCCGCCCAGAAAGAATCCAATCCACACCCCGTCCTGCCTGCGATCAGCATCCAGAACGCTGGCATGGTCCTTATGTCCGAGGTCTGACCAGAGAATCTGTCGGACCTCATTTTGCGGTGAGATGCGAAAGAGACCGACATCCTGATTGTTCACCCACAGATTCCCTGCATTGTCTTGGACGATAGAAAGCATATTTCCGCCAGGAACGCCTTTGATGGCTGTAAAACGGCCATCTTCCAGATAACCTAACTCGCGAGCTGTGGAGACCCAGATATGCCCGCGATCGTCCTGAAAAAGAGAGCTCGGGTTACTTCCATTGAGCTTTCCGTCCCGACTGGCGCTGCCGGTGGAAGGAATCGTAATTTGCCCCTGGTTCCATCGGTTCAATCCGCCATCGGTAGCGAACCAAACGCTCCTATCTTTGGCGGCCAAAACGGACCCGACGACGTTCTTCGACAAGCCCTGTTTCACTGTAAACGTGGCGACGGCAAAGTCGCGAAAGCGGTCGAGCCCTTCAACCGTGGATATCCAGATATTGCCTTCACGGTCCTCAAAGAGGGTGGAAACGCCATCGCCAGAGAGTCCGTCCGTCGGCGAAAACAGATCCGTCCTTCCCTGGTGTATGTGCACGACCCCTCGGTCTACGGTTCCGATCCACAGACCACCATCTCGATCGCGGAGTATTCTGTAGGCCCGGAACTGAGGCGAAGTGTCCCCCAGTGAATACGCCTCGGTTTTTCCGTCCACGAACCGGTAGATTCCGCCCTTCCACCCTACTAGAAGTGCGCCATCAGCGTCTTCACTGATGGCTTGTATCCCATTCAACTCACCGGGCAGCGAATAGAACTTCGGAGCACCAGGCTTCCATCTCCACAGCCCGTCTATTACTCCCGCCCAGAGATTACCCCTGCTGTCCTCATATAAGCCGAACACGCCGTGGCCGAGACGACCATCATCTCCGAAGCAATGGACGCTGCCTTTATGAATTGCGCACAGTTTTCCAACGGGAACACCGACACCGCCGACCCATACAGTCCCTTCGCGATCCTCCAGTAATCTGAAAATAAATTGGTTAGCAAGCTCTGGATATTGAGTAAGCTTGCCATCCTTCCAACTGGCAAGGCCTTTGGAGCCGATCCAAAGTGTCCCATCTCGCGCAACGAGCAGACTGAAGATGGTTCCGGTAGGGAGATGCTGATTTCCTGGAGGCTGCCACGGAACGACCCGCACGCCATCAAAGCGAGCTAATCCGAAATCCGTGCCCAGCCAGAGATAACCGTCGGGTGTTTGGGCAATTGAGTTAATAGCACCCTTGGTGAAGCCGTCGCGGACCTTCCACGCGGTATGCGCGTACTGACTGACGTCGAGCGATGGGTCTAATGCAGAAGCACACGCGCAGCACGCCAGCAGGATGGCCAGCCAGACGAGCGCTCTCGTGTGCGCTTTTCCCATGAGGCTTACATTTTAGTTCGGTACGCGATGCCTATGCGGCCTTAACGGCTTGTCCCATCGAAATATTGAGATCGAAATGATTCAAGACCGCTGTCGCTCCACGGGTGTAGTCTAACAGCCTGCTCCAAAAATAAAAGCCTGGGGGTGAGGTATGACCCATAGGAGCCCGAGCCCCTTCCGAGCCATACTCGCACTTCTTTTCTCCGTTGTCACTGGCCTTCCCTCGATGACACACGCCCAATCGGTAAGTGCCAGCATCGGTGGTACAGTCACCGATCCCACCGGCGCCCTCATCCTCGGCGCATCAGTTCGTCTGATTGAAGTTGATTGCGGAACTCAAGCCGAAGTGGCCACTGGACACGGCGGCTTTTACACCTTCGCCAGTGTTCGGCCCGGCCACTACCGGATGGAGGTGGAAAAGAGAGGATTCAAACTGTTCCGTCTGACGGGAGTCACAGTCAATGTCCAGGACAATCTGGAGCAGAACTTCAGACTTGCCGTGGGGCCTGTGTCCGACTCCATCACCGTCGAGGCCAGTGCCGTGAATGTGAACACCACGGATGGCACCGTGAGCACGGTGGTGGATCGGCATCTCATCGACAATCTTCCGCTCAATGGCCGCAGCTTCCAGACGCTGCTCATGCTGACGCCGGGCGCGGTCGTGACAGCCACCGCCTTCGATGACCAGGGCCAGTTCAGCGTGAACGGCCAACGCGCCGATGCCAACTACACCACGGTGGATGGGGTCAGCGCCAACTTCGGGGTCACCGGATACGCTCCGCTGGTGCAGACCGCCGGGGGAGCGCTGCCAGCGCTCACCGTTTTAGGCGGCACAAACAGCCTCGTCTCAGTGGACGCCATGCAGGAGTTTCGCGTCCAAACCTCCTCGTTTGCTCCGGAGTTCGGACGCACTCCCGGCGGGCAACTCTCGATTGTCACACGCTCCGGAGCGAACGCCTTTCACGGCACCGCCTTCGAGTACTTTCGAAACGGCGTGCTGGACGCGAACGACTGGTTTGTAAACTATAACCACCTCGCAAAGCCCGCTGAGCAGCAGAACGACTTCGGCGGAGTCTTCAGCGGGCCAATCATCAAAGACAAGACCTTCTTCTTCTTCTCCTACGAAGGCCTGCGACTGCGCCAGCCATTAACGCAACAAACTTTCGTTCCGGACAATGCATCGCGGCAGCAAGCCCCAGCGGCGATGCAGCCATACCTTAAGGCGTATCCAGTCCCGAAGGGCGGCGCTGCCCTCAGTAATGGGTCGGCTCCATTCAATGCGAGTTATTCCGATCCGTCCTCGCTTGATGCCTACAGCATTCGTGTGGATCAGGTGGTGAACTCGAAACTGAGCTTCTTCGGGCGTTACAACTACTCGCCATCCAGCTTGACCCAACGCGCCCCCGTTCAAGGGTACGAGCGCAACCTCAGCACTACCGAGTCACTCTCTTCCTCGGTACACACATTCACGCTCGGCCTCAACCTGCTTATCAATCCGCGAATCAACAACGAAGTGCGCGCGAATTACAGCAACCATAGACTTGGCACCAAATTCGCAATGGATAACTTTGGCGGGGCTGTGCCGCTCCCCGATTCGGCCTTATTTCCTCCTGGTTTTGCATCCACAAATGGTGTTTACTCACTTGAAATTACGGGCGTTGGCGAAATCCTTCAGGGGAAGTTCGCAACGGATGAGCAACGCCAGATCAATCTCATCGACAATCTGTCAGTGACCAAGAGCAGCCATCAACTGAAGTTTGGCGTGGACTATCGCTGGCTCTCGCCGTTCAGCAGTATCTTCGCCTACCGGCAGTTTGTGCAGTTTTCTGGAGTAGCGTGTCCCCCCGCACCACCGTGCACCGGATACGCTCTTTCAGGAACGGCTCCTGGCGCCACTTCAACAACGGCGGCCGTCGCGGACTCATTCGCCTATCAACCGGCCGCTCTATTGGTACACAACTTCTCGCTGTATGGTCAGGACACCTGGAAGATCTCCCCTCGCCTGACGATGACCTATGGCCTTCGGTGGGACATCAACCCGCCGCTGAAGGGAAAGAACTCAGCCAACGAGCCATTCACGGTGATTGGCTTGAACAATCCGGCGACCATGAGACTGGCGCCTCGCGGCACTCCGCTCTATGACACGACCTATGGAAACGTTGCGCCCAGGGTGGGAGTGGCGTATCGAGTGGGCGACGAATCGCACTTAGGTTATGTCCTCAGAGCGGGCTTCGGAATCTTCTACGATCTGGGCTCCGGCTCACTGGGAGGAGTATCCAGCTACTTTCCTTTTGGCGCCACGAAGATCATTCCTTCACCAGCACCATTTCCGCTCAGCGCTGCCAACGCTGCGCCTCCGCCCCTTTCCACCAGTCCCCCTGTCGCCGCCATTCTTGTGGCCGACCCTAATTTGAAGCTTCCACGGACGTATGAATGGAACGCCGCCCTTGAGCAGTATCTGGGAAGCAGCCAAACCCTATCATTGACATATGTCGGCGCAATCGGCCGCGACCTGCTGCGGGTTACATACTTATACAATCCCAATCCGGATTTTCAATTTGTCAACGTAACCAGCAATACGGCGTCCTCGAATTACAACGCCCTGCAAGTCAAATTCGATCGCCGCCTGTCGAAAGGCTTGCAGGCTCTGGCCTCGTATACATGGGCCCACTCGATCGATATCGCGTCGACCGATGCGTTTGCCAACTACCTCAATACGCCGGGCTTCATCGCCAATCCAAACATCGACCGTGGCGATTCGGACTTCGACATCCGCAACTCCTTCACTGCCGGCGTCACGTACGAGCTTCCCTCGCCGGAATCGAACAGAGTTCTTCATGCCGCATTCGGCGATTGGTCGGTCGACACCTTCATCCTGGCCAGATCGGCTCCGCCCGTCGACGTGATTGGCGCAATCTTCTTCGCCGCAGGCACTGCTCTCTATCCCCGCCCGAACGTAAACCTGGGAGTGCCGCAGGTGTTCTATGGCTCGCAATATCCAGGGGGCAAGATCTTCAACAAGGCAGCTTTTACCGCACCACCGAAGGGTCAGCAGGGCGATTTCAACCGCAATGTGCTGCGTGGCTTCGGAGCTACCCAGGTCGACTTCGCCGTTCAGCGGCAATTTCCATTAGCCGAAAGGCTGCGGCTCAATTTCCGCTCTGAGTTTTTCAACATCTTCAACCACCCCAACTTCGGTTTCCCCAACAATAACCTGACCGGCCCCCTGTTCGGCCGCTCGACACAAACGCTGGCAAGCAGCCTCGGCTCCGGCGGCCCCAACGGCGGCTTCAACCCGCTGTACCAGATCGGCGGGCCGCGCTCGATTCAACTGGCGCTTAAGCTTCAATTCTGAACAACGAAGCTGTTACGAACCGCCCGTTTTGCGGCGGGCTGTTCTCGCATGCTTTTCGTGCGATAACTCGGGAAGGTATCCCTTAGAGTGCCACAAGGCATCAACACGCGTATGTGCCATCCACGTGATTTGACCGATGAACAGTGGAATATCCTCAACCCGCTTATTCCAAAACCAAGAACACGATCTGACGGGCGAGGGCGGCCTTGGAAAAGCCGCCGCTCCGTCCTCAACGGCATCATGTGGATATTGAGCACCGGTGCGCCCTGGGCGGACCTCCCCGACCGATACCCCTCGTTCCAGACCTACCATAGGCGCTTTCAACAGTGGGTTCGCTCGGATGTTATGACAAAGATCATGGCCGCTCTTGCCGAAAAACTCAGTGCCAAAGGCGCACTCGATGTGCGCGAGGCATTCATCGACGCGAGTTTCGCTCCGGCCAAAAAAGGGGTGCAAGGTCGGAAAAACGAAACGTGGCAAGGGAACGAAGATCATGGCAGTTGCAGATCGTAACGGGCTACCAGTGTCTGTTTGTATTGAAAGCGCAGCACCGCATGAAGTGACGCTCGCGACCTCCACGTTGTTACAGATGGTTGTTCCCGAGGCGCCGCAGAACTTGATCGGCGACAACGCCTACGACTCCGACCGCCTCGACGAGGAACTGAGCTTCTATGGCATCCAGTTGATCGCCCCACATCGTCGCAACCGCAAGAATCCAACGCAGGATGGACGTAGGCTCAAGCGGTATCGGCGACGGTGGAAAATAGAGAGATTCTTTGCCTGGTTGCAGAACTTCCGTCGTCTGGTCGTCCGATATGAACGTCGCAGCGAGAACTTTCTTGCGATGCTCCACCTAGCCTCGCCTTTGATCGTGCTAAGGCATTTATGAGATGAGTTCTAATCTTTCGGAACCGTATAGCGCGTCCCTTGAGCAATTATGTGAGCCTGGACCCATACACAAATATGTAATGGCATTCTGAACGCTACCATCCCTATGATGGCCAGGACGTTTGAGCTCCGGCGCGAGTCAAATCGCCTGCCACTAACTGCCATTCGGTTGGAGGTTTATGGCAAGCTGAGTTTCGATGCCGCGCGGCAACGATAGAGAGTGCCCGAACGATAGGAGGAGTCCATGATGTGGATCGATATTGGGGTGACCGTGTTGCTGACTCTCCGCATAGCCCTCTTTAGACCGGCACTTCCGCAGCTAGTGGATTCAAGTAATGATGCCTTTTTACCGGAGGGAAAGGATGAACAATAGAAGCGCCTCTTCGTTGTGATGGAGAAGTGAACGAACATTCTCCTCGAAAGTCCTCATCAGGAAACAGTAGGGCTTTCGCAATTACATATTCATGTAATGCCTGATTCGGAGGTACGTCGGTGACTTCGCCATGCCTTCGCAATATAATCTCTCACAAAGGTGCGCTTCCGTTTATGTAGAAGCGGTGCGCCGAGCATTTTCGAGGCTTGCGGACAATGACGCGCCCAGCTATCAGTAGCTCACTCCGGGAGGGGATGGTGCCCTCAAGCGAAATGGTCTACATCGTCGATGATGATGCCAGTGTTGTAGACGCTCTCTCATCGCTCCTGCGGGCCAATGGCAAGCAGGTTCGAATATTCACTTCAGGACAAGACTTCCTCGACTTCGAACGCCAGGACCCCTGTGCGTGTCTGATTCTTGATTTGAGAATGCCGGGAATGAATGGACTACAAGTGCAAGAGTCGATAGCCGCCCAAACGACAATCCCAGTCATTTTCATTACTGGCCGCGGCGATGTTCCGTCCACTGTTACGGCGATGAAGGGAGGAGCGATTGACTTCCTCACCAAGCCTATTGACGAGACGGCACTACTTGCCTGTATCGAAAAGGCACTCGAGCAGGATCGAAAACTGCGGTTGGATGCAATCGAACAGAAAAGTCTACTCGCCCGTTACCGATCATTGACTCCAAGGGAACAGCAAGTGTTACCGCTGTTGGTGCGTGGTCTCTTGAACAAGCAGGCGGCCTGGGAATTAGGAATCACGGAATATACTGTGCAGATACATCGGGGCCATATCATGCGGAAAATGGAAGCCGATTCTTTCGCAACTCTGGTTAAACTCGCCGGCAAACTAAATCTTGAGTCTTCCAAAGCATCCTAGGTTGCGCGGAATGATTATCTATGACCCGTACCAGAGGGGCGGAGGTTTCAATGGGCATACAGGCCCGCACGATCGCAGTCATTGATGATGATCTCCGAGTTCTCGAGTCGCTGATAGATGTGGAGATGCGGCAGATGAGTGGTCTGGGCTTGCTTCACCACATTAACAATACTGCTAGTTCATTGCCAGTCGTTATCATCACTGGAAAGCCTTCTGAGAAGTCGGAATCGTTCTACCTTGAAAAGGGAGCAGTCGGCTTCTTCCGTAAACCGGTTGACGGCGATGCTCTGGTCGACCTTCTAAAGGGAATTTGTAAAGGATGAACCTCGAGATTTATTTGCGTTGCCAAGTCGCTCGTTCGTAGACCTCGCGAAGTTCCGCCCTACACTTTAGCGCGAAATCGTTCAGGGGATCTGCGTGCTGCTCCAGAGCCACCGATTTGATTTGCTCGATGCTCATATTCTGTTCACCGTATTTCTCGACAAGTTTCTTTACAAACGCTTCTGCTGCCTCAAGCACATTGCCAGATGCGAATAGCCTGATCCGATTCACCAGGGCATACATCGCAACAATCTCGTCAATGTTCTCCAGGCTCTGCGAAAGGGCCTTCGCGTAGCAAGCTGTTCCCTGACGTATGAACTCCGAATATAGGTCTTCGCGCTGAACTATTTCGCGATTGGTCAGCTCTCGCTGCGCCAGGCTTCGTTGGAGAACGAAGTTGCTAAGAACCGGAGTTGAAGCGCCGATTATGGAGCCGCCGAGCGCAGCCAAAACACTGGTTAGGGTGTTATCCATGAAGTTGATACCTGCCTTCGTGTAGGAACCGTCTCGTGCATGAGATTCTCTCTATTGCGGCATCTGGCCGATCGCTCTCTTCAGGCCTGCCTCAGCCAATGAGAGGCCACAACTTGCTTCCAGCAAGGATGCGGTTGCGCTCGCCAGGTCAGCATGACTTTGACTGCGAGCGGAACTGAGCGCCGCAGTCTCCTCAAACTGTCGATCGGCAAGCCTAGCCGCTTCTGTCCGGACCTTCACAACCTGTCCGGCAACATCAACCATCTGCCTGAGCTCGTCGACTTTGTCGTAAATGCCTTGCACCTGAACTTCAGTCTCAGACTGCAGCTTGTCTACAGCAACTTCCGCATAGTGCACTTCGCTCCGCGCCTCCCGAACTTTGGCTTCGCGCCGCCCGCCGTCGAAGAGGTCGTAGCTGAGTGAAAACCCAAATGTTCCGAAATTATGGACGAGAAACGGCACTCCACTTTGGTAACTGTACCGGGAGAGCGCTGTCACATCGGGGATGTAGGCGTCCTTGGCCGCGGCCAGGCCTGCTTGGGCCTTAACAAGCGTCTGTCGAGCCGCTCTGAGGTCCTGGTTCTGTTCGAGCGCGATCCGTATCGCGTCAGCCCGTGTTGGAACGTCAAGCGCAACCGCGGCCGCTCCGGGATCGAGATCAACGGGGGTATTGACTGGGAGTCCAAGAACGTCCGCCAGCTGACGCCGAAGATCGTTTCCTTGCAGATGTAAAGTCAGGCTCTCCTGCTGGGCCTGCAGGATGGTTGCTTTGCTTTGAAGAGCCGATATTTCGAGGGCACTGCCTCTTGCTACGACGCTCTGACTTTCCTCATCCTTGATCTGAGCTGCGGCCAACTGGTCCTGGGATGCCTTCAGCTTTTGTTGGTTGATCAATATGCTGTAGTAGAGCTGGCGGACTTGCAGCGCAATCGCATCCTGGGTTTGATCGAGTTCTGTCCTGGCGATCAGCAGATCCTGTTTTGCGGCTATGTTCGCCT
>WNFD01006594.1_pt1 | contig 11603 bp, 18 predicted proteins | sample 5400491 | NCBI WGS metagenome assembly WNFD01 (sample SAMN13153343, study PRJNA577476) | soil metagenome | isolation source: 120 cm saprolite under Douglas fir tree site 2 hole 2 replicate 2 | place: USA:California | collected 2015-04-18 | reverse complement strand
TTACCACAAGTCTGACCAACCTGGCAACAGCTCAATGATCCCACGCACGTCCCCTCCCGGCGCATTACACAGAGGGTATACGTCAAAGGTTAGCCTCCTTTGAACTGGCGGTTAACCCCCCAACACCGGCAACGCTCTCAACGATGCTGCCTCCGCTGACCATCCCGGTCGTCGCAATCAGAAACTTTCGGCCTGACAATGTGTCGGGTCAAGACGATACCCACAACGTTCAACAAATCCTTAACTTGCCTTGAGTTTGACTGCCCGCCCACCGAAGAGCAGCGATCTCTGTATATGTACAACCGCCCAGGAAAAATACCACAGTGGTTGTTGTTCGTTCCCCTGAGGCGGACACTAGACAGGCAGACATACGGCGTTTTGAGACAACCCGAAGATCCCGTGATCGGTTTAGCCACTTACGCAACGTAGTACTGATGCCGTTCGTCACCTCTGCCCCTTTTTGCCTAATGTCGAAGGACCTGCCAGGGATAGTCTGGACGACGTCTTCGAACCCCTTGAAACCAACGATAGGATGCGCCCGTGTCGGTCCTAAAAGCGTAGACTTGCCCTTTTTTCCGTCCTCTTCGGCTCCCCCCTCTTTGCTTTTAGCTGGACTGCTGAGAACGCCGCCTTTTTGGGCCACACATTGGATAAGACGAATGCTGATGGGCGCATATCCAGAATACACATAGCTTATATCGTTCTCCAGTTCATCGAGTGACTCATCGCCGTCAATTAGCAAACGTAACGACTTCCGTAAAGACGTATACGGGTATTTCGCGCTGGAGACAGCCGCAGGAGCCGACGAAGGCAAGGGATTCGGGAGTAAGATAGCCAGGGGTGGTGTAGCCAAGGAAAGCAGTAAGGGAAGATAGCTATACCCGTAAGCCTGAACTGCCATCAGAGTACCGTGGTCGCAAGGTAGGAAGCAACGAACCTGCAAGACCTCTTTTTTTATGTTCTCAAGTGTCTTGGCTTTAATGCCTCCAGCTGTGATGCTGGCAAGACAAAGCAGTCGAATCACGACCTGCATCTCTGCACCTTGCGCAATAAGTTCCTCCACGGCCGTTATTTGCCCAGGCACGTCATAGGAGGCGAGCAAATCTAGATGATTAAGTGAGTAAAATGCACCGAGATATCTTTACTCTGAGCTGACTTTGTTGTATTTCCAGCGACTTGTTGAAAATTTCCGATCCCCTCGCAGCTATGATTAGTTCCGACAATCCGATATCTCCATGAGTGATATTCCACCATCAGTCCTAAGGGTTTGTCGTCATAGAATTTACGCTTACGAAGTTGCAATGCTCGGTGCTCAGCTTGAAGACCACCTAGTTTTCCTACAAAATCACGCAGTTGAGACACGGATGCTTGATGGCGTGCCTGAGCTACAATTCAGAATTCCGTAACATGTCTCAGGGCGGGCGCATACGAACCCTATAGTATTCATCCAGACGACGTGCAACCTTGTTCAATCGCTTCGCGACAGATGCAAAGTTAAGGTCCCGTAGTTCCGCAAAAATTGGGTCCGTTGAGGCAGAGAGGTGGTGCTTCCGTTTCTTTTCCTGGACAAGAGTCGGGGCAGGGGTCGCAGAGGTGGAACCTGATCCAGATGCGGTTTGGTTGGGGTTTGAGGGTACATTAAGGAGCGATGCTGGAACCTCGACGTGGGCTGAAAGCACACGTCAAGCTAAAGTTGAGGCCAACAGCCAGGCGCTTACAATTTCTGATATGAACAATCTCATCAATTATACCCTCATACGTTAATTGGGTTAGGAAGGGTGTTATCATGTCGACGCGACGATCAATGATGATAAGTGAGTCAAAGGTGTCAGAGACGTCGAGCAGACTTTGCCGGTCAACATTTGCACGCTGGGTACTTTGGCGTGCAAGTAGATCTGCTAACCGCTGCGAACTATCAGACACCACAATGCATTCATAGTGGCTATCAACTCACACCAGCATGATCACCCTTCCCGATAATCCGAGGGAATAGCCCAAATAGCTTCTGAATAGTGTGTAAAGCCTGTGAGGCATCATAGATAGAGGTCTCGTCGCCATCCTGAATCCGGGGATTCGCATGAGCAATGTCGTAGCAGGAAGGTCCAGCCCACCACCCATATTTCCTTGAAGGCCTCGCCATTCTCGAGCGAAATGACATCGTCCGCGATTGGAATGAATTGGAGGTTGTAGGCAGAAACAGTGATATCCCCTAAAACCCCCTCTTCCTCCAGCACCCGAGTGATGAGGGTGGAAGTTCTAGGCACGAGGAGGAGGGTGTAGATGTGTTTCTGGGATTCTGCGCCGTGTCGTTTGATCTGATCTACCTCCCAAAGTGAAAGTGGTCAAGAACTAGGCAGATAATTGGCATACCTGCGATTATCTTCACCCACTTTATCCGTGGGCGACACAGATACACGATATTGGTCGTCACTGCGGAGAGGGGACCAGATTCGAGCCAGAACATCTTATCGACGCCATGTTGCTGTGTCCCAACGTAAGCGACATCGAAATAAGTAAGGACGGTTGAGATATACTTGGAGCAGAGAGACCTCTGTGACCAAGCTAAGTGGTCCAGCCAGAGATGGGTCTAGCACGAGAGTCTTTGCGCCGTTGACCTTGGATATCGTAAACGATCACACGTCACAAAAAGGGGACGGGACGAGGCTCACGGAGTTGAGTGCATGTACGAGAGAATTCCTCGCTATTTCCCGGAGTATGGAGACATCGATAGATTCTTTAGCAGGCCGGCGTTGGTCTGAAGTAGGCGAAGTGGAAGTGGTCATGTCCAGCCAGGGCCGCTGGTCCGGCCCGCGGATTGCACTATGTACAGTCGTCATATCGTGTTTCTCCTCACGCTCTGTCCTTTCTTCCTCTTTGCATTCGCATCTTTTCCTTCTACCAATCCCGACGGAAGCTTTCCTTCCTCTTCCCACTCTTCCAATATCTTTATCGCAGCACGGTATCCCTTTTCTTGTATTTCCTCGAATTTGCCCCATTGCAATGTTCCATACTATTAGTTTACCGAGTCGGCATTACGTACCCTTGATGAGCGATATCACTCACCTCTTGCACTGGCATTGCCATGTATAGACAGCCACGGGTAACTTTTGCCTCTTCCAAAGTTTGCACACTCGAAACGCTGTACGGACCACGTAAGCACGCTGACAGATTCATGAAGAAGGACTTACTATGCAAGGCGGCTCTGTATTTCTGTAATTGCGGGGATCGTTCTTGCATTCGAAAATGGGTTCCACCGCATGATCATCAGCCACCAACCAGAAACCGTGTCTCCGAAGTTTCGAGGCGAATTATCGTCGAGCTTAGAAAGAGTATGAGGATTACTTGTGGACAAATTGATAATGCCTCACCGAGCCCACGTCAGACGCTATAACTGCACTCGCTCCCATATCGAACATTGTGGATACCTATACCAGCTGGGAGTCAGACGCGTGATGCGACAGTGATATTGGTTACCCACAGGCAAATTATCCACTGCGGAAAGCGGGTGTGAGACATCCGTCCAAGAACTCGGTCACATAGACTACCACTTACGGTACCCTCCATCCACGAGCATGTTTCCATTATCACAGAGGGGAGGAACGAGGCCCACAAGCGACATCGAAGCGCCTGCGAGGGACTGTTGGCCAACATAAACAACATAAACACAAGCGACTTACGAATGAACCTCCAAGCATAACCGGTCTCATGTATCTCCATCCGAGATGTCGTGATGTTTGCTGTGTTGCAGAAGAACGGAAGCCACATATCTTCGATATGCAAATCGTAGAACACTTTGTAAAGAGAGCGGTTGAACTCGTGTCCCTGACCAATTGTATATGTTAGTGACACCCTCAAAGGGACTGAAGAGTTAGCACACAGTTGTGTAAGCCACGAGCGGGTATGTGACGTCTGATAACATTCGCCATATATTGTCCAATCTCCCACTAAACTGACTTGCCCGAGCAGAACTGGATATGAGGTCGACCTCTTTCGCGTATAGTCCACCGATGAGGGCCCCAATACTGGTGCCTTGAAATAATTGAAATTGCAAGTCATGACGTTGAGACCGATATACCGTGACTTACCTCCGATATGATCTATAGGTATGCTGTTGTCTTCTAGCGCGCGCAAAACCCCCTGAATAAATTGAGAGGACGCTTTGAGTGAGGCAAAAAGATGTAACTTACAAGATGTGATATACCCCTGGCACCACCACCCCCCAGTACTATCCCAATTGAAACACCACAGATCCTCCGTGCAAGTCGCGCAAAGTCATCCGTACGGGGCAACCGTTGTACACGAACATCTGGCCTGCTCCCGCGGTACTTTTGTATTTCGTTTTGCACCCTCTCTTTAAGATGTTTCAAGGCCGTTACTGCAGCGGGATTTTGCGGGGCTACCGCAGGCGGTTTTGGCATGGAAGCCTTCAGCTCCTGAAGATTGTTGTGAGTAGAGTATATCACCGTTTTCAGTAAGGTAGACAGACTGGCAGTTCCACGTGGATGTGTTGATGTACCCATGGTCGACTCTAGACTCATATAACTGCAAGCACTAAAGAAGGCGAGGGAGTTCCTCCCACCTTCAACCATTCCCTCGTGGAGCCAGGAAGGACGGATCGTTCCGGGTGTAAAAGTACGAGTTCTTTACGAGCCGTTGTCTTCATGGAGAGTAGGAGACGTTCGTATTCTCCCGTGGAAGGATCGTCGCCCAGACCGACGATGAGGACATAATCCGCCTGACGAATGCAAGTTTGTGTCCAGGAACTTCCTACTGAAGAGTCGGCGACGTAAAGGACGATTTTGTATCGTTGCTCCTGATCAGCTAACCAAGCCGCCGTTTTCAGCTTTCCCATTCTCGTAAATGCGTGTCTTCCGAGAACGTTGGAGACAGACACTTGATTTAAGTACGATGTTGGTGCACCGATTCCTTCTAATGCAGCGTGAAGTTTTCGAGCGAAGTTCTCAATAGGAATGTTACGGGAAATAGGAAGCAGGGCGACGGTCTTCAGATTGTCATTATTACGCCGAATCTCTGTTCCCACGTTCCGTGGTCGCGCCCTCGGAGAAGAGTCGATTTCGCTTCGGACTCTCGAAGCGATCATTCGCAACAACCTGGACACTGATAATGTAGAAAGATCAGTCAGACAAGGAGTAATTACTCACAAGGACGTAGTTTGTGGGTTTCTAGTGTAGTACATGATGAAAAATAGCTCGACTTGAAATGTGCAAAACTCACCGTGAAGATATGGCGTTAAAGAGAGTCTGCGGCATCCGTATGAGCTCTGTATCCCGAATAGCGTGCACCGTGTTGCGGCGAGGAGTGCTTGTGATGACATCGATTTCACCAGCAGTATCACCTTGACCATACTCTGCAACAATCTTGACCGCCCCCTGGTGGTCCTCCGTGATGGCACGTAATCGACCGTTGATGACGATGTAAAAACTATCACTGACATCGCCAGTACGCCATAGAACTTGGCCAGCATTAACGTGCATCCAGTCCAGCGATGCATCAATTTGTATGACTAACCGCGGGATTGAGTCTAAGGAATGTTTCCAAAAGGTGCAAAACACTGACCGAGTGGTGATAAAAGTGAGATGAGACGTTTAGCCAATGTAAGCAAGACGATAGGTCGCTTCTCGAGCAACCTCTCAAGGGCAGGATGCGGTAAGAAACCAACGTACGCATCGGTCTTGGCCACGATATCAACATACGAAGCAGCATTAGACAAGGACGCTATAAAAATGACTGTTAACCAGCATCTCATCATCCCAGTGGAATGGCCTTACCCAAATATCCAGCGATGCCTCCAGGTTTTATTGTGAACAACGGTCGCCGACCTTTCATTGATGAATCCGGCCGGGATACGCTCGGCGCCGCTGGTTTAGATGATTCTTTTGGGCTACCAATGCTAGAGATGTTGCTATCCCCGTTACTGGATGTTGTCTCGACGTCGTATAAGGAGTCTACACTTGACGCGGGTGGCTTTACCGTTTGTTCGTTTTCTGAAGGGGATCGCCTTTCGGTGGGGAGGACAATATCTAAGAATCCTTCGATAACAAAAAAGAGCCCTGAAGTGATATTGGTAGTCCGCACAAGGTAAGAGTCGATTACATACCTATATCACGTTCTCCAGCTTTCGCCAAGTAAGATCCTGAAGAGAAAAACAGTATTTCGACTTCGTTGTCCAGTCCACCCATGTATCCACCCGTTGTGACAGAAGAGGATCCACCTGTTGCGCTGGAGGAATCATCTCCTATATCGAGCAATGACAAGGAGCCGAACGGTGACTCCAAAAAGCCACCACCTGTCCGCGATAATTTTCCACCATCCATAGCAGAGGAGGAAGGCGAGGCTTCAACAGAATTGTTGTTGCTCAACGGAGGCTGCGACAAGCCAATGGAGACGGCTATACAATTCATCACCTCTTGCCGGAGGTCGAAGTCGACCCCATCAAGATGGAGAAATTCCGCCTTTTCATGCAACTCGCGACGAGGCGGATGAGGGCCATTCAAGATATTAAGGCTTCTTCCTATGGGCTTGTGCGTCTCTCCAAATGGGGTTGAGCTATGTAAATCGCCAGCTTGTACGAAATATCGCATTGAACTTGATTTCTGTGGAGGAAATTGTACGCCGCCAGATAACTTCACGGGGCTAATGGTAGAAGCTTCCTTCGACGACAAACGCGACTTTGTGGACTGCTTCTGCGAGATCCCAGCTGATGAAAGGCTGTAGTAGTTACCGTCAGGCTCGGATCGGGGTGGAGAGATGTCTTGGCGTCCAACCCCATCGAATCTTTGTCGTAGCTGCTGCATTCCACCTCCTTCATAGAAGATGGGAGGAAGTGGGTGACAGGCAATGTCATTGATAGCTTTCTCAGTGCGAAGAACTTCAGTTGTTAAGCCCAAATATTTGTGGGCGGCATTGAATGTAACTCTTGAGAACCGGGTCATAATGACTTGGAATTAACGCGTAAAGACACGACCTCTTGGTATTGGGTGAATATAGCATACCTTGTACAATGTGTGCACTAGCGTTAGGGAATTTCTTGGTCAAACGACGAAAAGCTTCAGCAGGAATAACCGCCAGGGTTGTGTCCTCAGTGGCACGCGCCACTGTGCCGTGGTGGATCTGTGTGAGGTGAGCAGACGCTCTGCGTTGGCTTCTGAGGTTCAATGGCGTGGTGGTGGTGGGACGTTCCGCATAGCGAGAAGCAAATGGGGTAGGTGATTTCAGTTCTCTAGGGTGAATGGTAGAACCACTCGAGGAAACAGAAGACGATCGCTTTCTTGCTGCCTCGATGCCATGTGTGTGCCTATCTAGGTCCAATTGTGAGACATCCGAATTGGCACGTTTGCCTCTACCAGGATGAGGCACTGATAACACGTTGAGGACCGGGTCGTCCTCGTCACCATGTGTAAGACCGCTGTTTTGCCAGCTGATTTTCACATCTTCCGTGAATAGACTGAGGATAGTAAATAAGCTTGAGAGCGTCCCACCACTACCAACCTCGTTCATGAGTTCATATCCGTTTATGCCCTCGTTATCCCAAGAACCGCTTCCAAATTCAGTCGGTTTACCTGAGGGTGCGTACACCTGCACCACTCCATCGATGACGCAGTAGAAGCTCCGGTCTTCATCTAGGGACAAGGTGTCTCCTGCGATCAATCTTCGCGTCTGCAGATGCCTGGCCAATTCATGAAAAACCTGGGGAGAGCTCGTAAGCACAATTCTTAATGCGGGTAGTTTAAACCACGTACGGGCTTCTCCAAGAAACCGAATATGCGTACAGCCTGCAGAAACTCATCGAGGTAGGTGTGGAATGCGGTCGGCGTCTCTGTTGTGTTAACATCTGGGTGCAGCTCTTGGGCGTCGGGTTTCAGTAACGGGGGTTCTTTCAGCTGGGCATATGTGTTGAGATATCGGAATCGAATCCAATAATTGAGTGTGACGGCCCAGAGGCAAAATAACATGGCAAATGACCAGAAATTTAGCTGCAATTGAGTGAGTTATGAGCGCTAGCTTGACACTGTATAGTACTTAAACTGGACGAACTGTGAGCGTCATTGAATAGGATAGCAAAGAGTAAATGAGATGAGGGACACTAATGGTGACCAATGCTGCCAGGGCCTTGACCCACGAAAGCAAGTATACTGTCTGTTCTGTCAGCATTCTTAGATATGAGAAGGTCGACGAGGACTCACAGACAACCCAGAAGAGGGCAGAGATGAAAGATACTACGGGATGCCTGTCTGTGTGCTCCATGCTTTGGAGATGAGCAACGAGTGTGTCTTCCATGGTCAGGTCAATCAATATATGCGGCGGATGCGATGGAAAGACGTGTGCGATGACGTATTTCCTTTACGTGTATGTAGGTTGGCCGCAGTGGACAATCGCTATTAGCGGATCCGCGGTAAGGGATAATACGCAGACCGCAGACACGGCCGAGTGTACGAGTCGAATGCAGGATTTACAAATGGCTAAGCCGCCCGGCGATAACGACTTGCTAAGTGCAGTAGTTTACCTTACCATACCCAGGGGCACTCGGCGGAATATTTAGCCCGTCCACCTCGCCAACTCAGTTCGACAAATATGTCTCTGACACATTGTGTCTTAGCCGGCCGACAAGAGAATTTATTATTGCACTTATTATCACCCAGTACCTTTGGTACACTAACATTGTGGTTAAAATCGACGACTAAATCCTGCAAAAATGCCATCGGGATGCGGTAGTAGGCCACATCCGCCCGGACCGAGCCACAATTTGTGCGGCCGCCCCGAAGAAGAATAAGCTCAAGCGTCAATGCACATCTCGCTGAGTAATGAAAAAAAAGAAAAAAGTTCTGATTCCAGCCACATAGGGCCTGGGGTCTGAGACCTGGGGCTTGAGCGCATAAATTGTGGTCGAAGAAGAAAAGGGAAGAAAGACGTGGATGATGAGTCGACTCTATCGGGCGTCTGTTGACGTTGCCACACGTTGTCGGAATTATAAAAGGGAACAACTGCCATCCCCCTATTTTCCCACGCTCCCTCACCCTCATACCTCTTCCTTCTCTCTCTAAGTGTCCTACAAGTGTTTCTCCCTGCTCCCCCCCCCCCTTTCCAAGCTTCTTTTGTAGCCGTGAGTATTGATCTTCCAACTTATTGCTTCCCCCCCCCCCCAAATTCCCCTCATCTCCAAAGAGCGTTGCTCAATCAGTTCCCTGCTTCGGAGCGCCTTCCCCTTTCTTGATGATCAGGACAACCCTTGTCCAACTCTAGGACTTTTTTTCGGGTTGGCCCATTCCTGTCCTTCAGTTTTCTAAACCGGTGTCGGTGTGAGTTTGTGACAATGCTCTTTGATGAGCTTGTCGCGCGCTTACGTGCACCGCCACGACAGCGGGCAGCCCTCCTTTCCTGATTGTTTCCTTTCTCTACTTCCTGTATGAAATGCTCATCAATCTTATTCCATCTAGTTATCACCCTTATCGCTCATGGCCGATTCATCGTCTCATAGACTCGACCTCCGTGTTGGAGGCAAATATCGACTCGGAAAAAAGATCGGGTCTGGCTCTTTTGGTACGTTGTGAAAGACCTTTTTCCCTATACACGTTCGTGACTCTTTGCAGGTGACATCTATCTTGGCATCAACATTATATCAGGCGAGGAAGTGGCCATCAAGTTAGAGTCTGTGAAAGCCAAGCATCCTCAACTTGAGTATGAGTCCAAAGTTTACAAAACACTCGCCGGTGGTGTTGGCGTCCCTTTTGTGCGCTGGTTTGGTACCGAATGCGATTACAATGCGATGGTCATCGATTTGTTGGGCCCTTCCCTCGAGGACCTATTCAACTTCTGTAACCGGAAGTTCTCCTTGAAGACAGTCCTCCTTCTGGCGGACCAACTGGTACGTGAGCGTCACGTTCACCAACTTAGCATCTGTTCATGCGTGGATCAGATCTCTCGCATCGAATATATCCACTCACGCAATTTTATCCACCGTGACATCAAACCTGACAATTTCCTCATGGGTATCGGCAAGCGCGGCAACCAAGTCAATGTCATTGACTTCGGTCTTGCGAAAAAGTACAGGGATCCCAAGACCCATCTCCATATCCCTTATCGCGAGAACAAGAACCTGACAGGAACTGCCCGCTATACGTCTATCAACACCCATTTGGGAGTGGAGCAGGCTCGACGTGACGATTTGGAGTCACTGGCCTATGTCCTCATGTACTTCCTTCGTGGCGCCCTGCCGTGGCAAGGGCTCAAGGCGGCCACGAAGAAACAGAAGTATGATCGTATCATGGAGAAGAAGATGACAACCCCTACCGATCTTCTCTGCCGTGGTTTCCCCAACGAGTTCGGTATTTTCCTGAATTATACCCGTGCCTTGCGGTTCGATGACAAGCCGGATTACTCCTATCTACGCAAACTCTTCCGTGATCTTTTCACCCGTGAGGGGTACCAGTATGACTATGTGTTCGACTGGAGTGTCCAGCGCGGCGCCCAGGAGGAGGTAGCGAGTGCCAGTTCCAAAGCAGCGGGTGGCAGACGTAAAGTTGTCCAGGAGGATGAGGGCGAGCCACGAACCAGCGACCGACAGTAAGGATCTAATCTGTTTTACTAATATTTACGGCACCAACGATCATCTTGTAGACTTCGCTCCCATACTCGTCAGATGCAAGCCACTGCACCCGGTGTCGTAGGTCAGCAACGTGCTACCGGCGCTAGGCGTGACGGTGAACTTTGGTAATCTTGTTACTCCATGTGGCCGTGCTCCTTTGAGCACGTGGAGTCAGATTGAGCGGGGGCGTTGGGGAGGGTTGTAGGATGAAACCTGGCTGCGCTAAATTTGCCATAGTCTTGAAGCTCGTCGGTGGCCCAAATCGATAGGAAATCCCAAGCCGAAGAACAAGATGGCTCAGGCCCTCTTTATCGACACAAAGGCTTGACCCGGTTTTTGATTGCCTCTCCCCTCCCATCTAACATTCAAGACCCTTTTGTCGGTTGCCGCTTGGTCCGAGGTTTGGCCCTATTCTTATGTTGGCTGTCGCACCTGTGCCACTCCCACTCCCCCTTACAGTCACTAGTTGCCTTCTTTTCACATCTACGGACGCCATTCCCCCCTTTCAAAGCTGTACCCCCCTTGGGTTCTGTTATCCAGGGATCCAGGTCAGCCACGTTAATACTTTTACGTACTAGAACCAAATCTCCTCTTCCTTGCGCCCGTGCTTCTCACAGCTACACTGCTGTTGTTCTAAAACATGTTATTTATTCTTTACACAAAACCCCTTACGTCTTCTTTGTTGGGTCATTATCCTTGTCCACACGCGTTCTTGTTGTCCTCCTATCCTCCACTTCTTACAGCCCCTTGGTTGGTGTCTGATGAAGGCGAGCGAGGTGGGAGAGGGCGCCGTGTGTTGTTGATGTATGGCGTTGGAGATAGCACTTTTCAATTCAATCAGGCGTAGTTTGTTTGTATGACGGACTGATCAAATAATACACGTTCGTAGTATAATTTCTTTCATGATCAAACGTTTGTTCAATTCCTTGCGTGCGCATGTGATGGGACGGCACCAACGCAATTCGGCAGAGACGCCACTGTTGAATATATGTTGAATATG
>WNFD01040210.1_pt1 | contig 11604 bp, 9 predicted proteins | sample 5400491 | NCBI WGS metagenome assembly WNFD01 (sample SAMN13153343, study PRJNA577476) | soil metagenome | isolation source: 120 cm saprolite under Douglas fir tree site 2 hole 2 replicate 2 | place: USA:California | collected 2015-04-18 | reverse complement strand
GCGAGGCAAGCGCTCGCTGGATGGAACCCGACGCAGAGACGCTATGGGCAGAGATTCGGGAGCTGGCGCGGAACCACGACCACCCGTTCGCCGGCCGAATCCTTGAGGTCGGCGAGAGCGAGCACTGGACGGTGATGCACGTTGCCCTTGCCCTCGCCCACGCGCACATGGTGCTCTCCAACAACCACGGTCAAGACCTCCAAGACATGATGGCGTTCATGAACCGATCATCATGAACAGGCATTGTCCGAACAGCCTTCGATCTGGCTAGACGGGTCGGAGCAGAGTGCCGGGAATAGTTTTCCTGCGGTTGTGTTTTACAACCCTGATGTTTCCGAGACTCGATAACGTTTGCTTGTATCGGCGATATATCGCGAAACACCAAGGAGAAGACAATCATGACATTAGAATCTATTTCGTCGGGCGGCCGGGTGCGGGACGCGCTCTCGGGAAGTCCCAAGGTTGCTATCGTCACAGGTGCGTCGAGCGGGATCGGCCTCGTGGGACTAGAAAAGCAGCGACCGAACAACGAAGAAGAGGTACCGGTAGTGCTCCTACACGGTACATCAGGACACTCAGAAGACTGGTCTCAGGTAGTAGAACAGCTGACGAAGCACCGTCCTGTGATTCGCCTAGACTATGCTGAACCGGTCGCTGGTACTGACTCGGTAGATGCACCGAGAGTATCCGATTTCGCGGATCGAGTTGTGGCAGCAGCCGGGGCTGGTGGCAGGCATCGATTTGACCTTGTTGGCTTTTCCCTTGGAGCGGCAGTTGCCACATTCATTGCGGCGGAGTATTCGGAGATGGTTCGTTCGCTGGTTCTTGTATCGGGTTTCAGTTACGGCAGTGACCCGCGAATGAGATTACAGTTCGATCTTTGGCTGCACCTGGCGCGGACGGACAAGACCGCCCTCGGAAAGTTACTTCTCGTGAGCGGCCTCAGCCGCGAGTTTCTCTCAGCGTTCGACGAAAATACCATCAATGGAATCATCCAGAGCTTTGTGGCGATGAACGACTGGCCTCTGATCGAGCAGAATATCAGGGTTGATCTCGCCGTCGATGTCCGAGAGCAGGCCAAGAAGATCAAGGCACCGACATTATCAATCACCGGGAAATACGACCAGATTGTGCCACCCTTCTATACTCAAGAGCTGGCTGATTTGATTCCCACTGCAAAGAGGGCCGAAATCCCTTCAGGACACTTGTCTTTTATGGAAAAACCAGTCGATCTAGCCTCGGCGATGTTGACATTTCTACTTGAGAAGCATCCATAACAGTTAGGTGCTTGAGAATTTCCTTTACCTGCGCAAACGGGGTTCTGGGAAGCGTAAAGATGAGGTTCTGGGCGAGTTGTCGGCAACCCGGAAGTAATCCGTGCCGGCTTATCGGGATTAGTAATGGGAAGTCGGCTAGTGTAGAGCTATTCAGGTCTTGAGTCCACTTGGTTGGAAAACGCGCTATCCGCGGAAGTGACCCTTTTGGGGTGCCCCGGTTCGGCCCAGCCCAGCGAGATAGCTTCCGGATTGTCGGCAACTCTTCCCTAAAAAGGTGTAATGGAAGGTTTGTCGTCACGCGGCCAGAATGGCGAATCGGCGAGAGTCGACCGGTTGCCCATTGAGGATGACAACTCCACGCCGGTGATGATTTTCCTGATCGTTGCTGGGCCCGTCTTCTGCGAGCCAGTCTGCTCCTTCTACCGGCGGGCCGAGCACACGCAACTCAGTGTGATGTGTGGAAATGACCGCGCCTTCTTCTGGAGAGACAGTGACGTCTTGGCACAGTTCCGCGACGGAGGTCGGCGGTGAACCCCTCGGCGAGACAATTTGGAATGGGCAAACTTGCCAGCCAAATCTTTTCTTATCCTTAAATTTGATTTTAAGCTTCGGGATAAGTCTTAGTTTGTGAAGTAGAAGCGGGCTCCAATGGGGAGCAGCCCGCCGAGCAAAAGTCGGCTGAGGCTTCGCCGGGCAGGACTACGCGGCGCGTCGGCAAGCCGCTCGCGCTACCCTTTTCAAATGAAATCCGTAGCTCTCCCGATGCCTGGAGAAAGCTCACGGTTGCCCCCGAAAAGTTCGGCAGAGCGTTTCGTTGTTCAAATCCCTTTTCGAAATCTTCTGGCGTGCGGTAGCCCAGAGCCGAATGTAAACGGCGCCTATTGTAGTACTGTTCGATGAATGCTTCGACGTTCGCGTACAGGTGCCCCAGGTCCTGGTAGTCGTTGGCATGAATTTCTTCCCGCTTGAGCGTCCTCAAGAAGCTCTCGCAACTTGCATTGTCGTATGGGTTCCCCGGCCGGCTCATGCTTGGAATCATCCTATTTTTTTGCAAGATCTTCAGATAATCTCCGGAACTGTACTGCACGCCACGATCCGAATGATGTACCAGATTTGGCTTTGGCTGTCGTTGGTCAATCGCCTGTTGCAGCGCCGCGACCGGCAGTCGGCTCGTGAGCGTCTGGTCGAGTGCCCATCCGACCACCTTGCGTGAGAATGCATCGAGAATCACTGCCAGGTATACGAACTCGCGTTGGAGACGGATGTAGGTGATATCCGCCACCCAGAGCTGATTGGTTCCCGTCAGCGTCATGCGGCTGGCAAGATTTAAGTAAACCTCTAGATTACGGTTGGAATGTGTATCGGAAAAGGCGCGCGGATGTGCGGAAAGTAGGCTATCTTCGCGCATCATGCGCAAGACGCGCTTGTGATTGACCAGCATCCCGCGCCTACGCAACTCGGCTGTGATCCTCCGATAACCGTACCTGCGTCGATGCTCGACGGCGATCTCTTGAATCTCGGACCGCAGTTCCATTTCTTCCTTTATCCCCGCCCGGCCTTTTAGACAGCGATAGAAACCTGCGCGACTGACCTGTGCGAGCTGGCACATTCGCTCGATTCTTAAACTGCCTTGCAACGGCATCACTTCTTGAATTTCGTCGTATATGCCTTCTCGCCAACAAGACCACTCTGCCGGCGTCGAGCCTCGACTTTTTGCAAGGCACCTCTGAAAAAATCCAGCTCCAATGTTTTGTCTGCCAGCAATCGCTTCACACGATTGACCTCCACACGGAGCGTGGATTCGCGCTGCTTCTCTTGCGGCGGTTCCTCACCACAATCAATCGAATCAAATTGATCGCTCCATTTGTATAAAAGTCGTCGATGTACACCGAGTTCTCGTGACAGCGCCACGATGTTCTTGCAGGTCCGGAACCGCTCGACGACCATTCGACGGATCTCCCTCGGATACCGCCCCACTCGTCTCTTTGCCATTTGCAGCTCCTTTCCTGCAAAGTGTGCCTTAGGAGAGTGTCTCAATCCAGGGGTTCACTCCACGAGATGGCTCGGCTAAGTATTTGAAAAATTTGGTCGGGGCGCCCGGATTTGAACCGGGGGCCTCCTGCGCCCAAGGCAGGCGCGCTACCAGGCTGCGCTACGCCCCGACAGTAATAAATTCTTATTCTACTGGAACTTGCAATTGTTGTCTTGAGGATTCGACCTAAAATTTCCCTCTCGATGGCTACGCGCAGCAAAAAATCAGGTTCCTAAGTCATTGAAAACAAGTCCGAGGATTCGAACCTTAACTATGCGCTGGAATTCTTGGAAATAACGCGCCTGCTCAAGAAGCAGTCGCTCATCCCCGGTTTTTTCACAGGTTCGTGAACACAGCGTAGCCATCAAATAGCGATGTGCAAGTCACTAAGGGCGGTTGGCAAGCACCCCACGACCCGGATCACTTACAACATGCTCGGTCCGGTTCGAGCCTGCTCCAATGGTGGAATTGAGAATGTTCCTTCGGTCCGCGCATCTGAGACCATCCAAGAGGGAGCGCCTAGTGCCGCACTAGGTGGTCAATTCTCCAGAACTGCGTTCTTTCGCGTAGCGCCACCGATCAAATGGCGGCTCACGAGGAACATCGGAAAATCCACCAAGCTGTTCTAGAAGTGGGGAAGGGTCTGAAGGAATGAAATTGTGGATGGAACAAGGGAAGGTCCGTCTGTGGTCGATAGCAGCATCGGGGAACGAAAAGCGCTGTCTCTCACCTTCATAGTCGCTCATGTCTTTTCTGCTTTAGAATCCTTGTTATGCCAGCGCCCGGCGGACCCGCAGACAAATTTGGCAACCGGTACGAAACCCTCTGGGCGATTGATCGCCTGCTTCGCATCGTTGACGCAGCCGCAATGCATCTGACGCTGGAGCCTCTTGATCGGGATGAATCCCGCGGAATTGAGTTCACCGTCGATCTTTTCGACGGGTCGAAGGAATACTGGTCGGTGAAACGCCAAACGACCAGAGCCTCGGGGTGGACGCTTGGCTTGTTGTCTGCAAGCGATGGCCGTGGGAGGGCGATACTGAGTGACCTGATAACGCATGCGGCGCGTGGTGACTCCCACCGCGGCGTTTTTGCTTCGACTTTGGGAGCCCCAGAACTTGAAGAACTTAGGTTGCACGCTGCAACGAAGGAGGTGTTTGAGGGGCGACTCACCCGGTCAAACGACTTGCGGTCTGGATTTCTCGAATATGTCGTGCCGCTGTGCGATGGCGACAGAGAACGAGCGCGGACCCTCCTTGTGCAATTACAGACCCACGCTAGTGATGAGACGCAACTTCGCGAGCGAGTGAATTTCACAATTCGAAAACTCTTCTACGCGACCAACGGGGCACGGATGGACGAAGATGCGGTGCGGGGCTATTTGAGCGACCTTCTTTTGGACCAGATTCATCGGCCGATTGACCGACAGACAATCCTCCAAGCATTGGCCTCGCACTCGATCGGCGTAAGAGATTGGGCCCTCGATCCCTCGGTTCGTCAACGATTGGAGGAGCTCTGCGAGCGATATGCGAGCCCCTTGCGGTCCGAGTTGATCCAGGGAAGCGTTCTACCGCTCGAAGGGGCAGAGCCTCTCCAAACAGTCGGTCAAACTTCGGGGGGCAGGCGAGTGTTGGTGGTCGCGGGTGCGGGAGCGGGCAAGAGCAGCACCCTAGTTCACCTGATGGAGCAGCTGCGCGCATCCGGTATCGCAGTGCTGCCGGTCAGGTTTGACCAGCTGCCGGAAGGAATTCTGTCGACACGGGAATTAGGAGCCAAGCTGCTGTTACCTGAATCTCCCGCCCTGAGCCTGGCAGGCGTGTCCGAGGGTGGCCGGTCGGTTCTGGTTGTCGATCAACTCGACGCCGTCAGTAGCGCGTCGGGGCGCAAAACAGAGATGTGGACAGTTTTCGACGACCTCGAACGCGAAGTCCGCCGCGTTCCGAACATGTCGATTGTTGTAGGTTGCCGCGAGTTTGATTTGGAACACGACCCGCGCATTCGTGGATTGAGCGCGGAAGGGCAGGGGTTCGAGATTGTCAAATTGGGTGCCCTTTCCGAAGCGCAACTGGAAAGTGCTTTGCGAGCAGGCGGCACAAACCCAGATGATGTTCAGGCGGCTCTTAAGCCCATTCTTCGGGTTCCTTTGCATCTCGCCCTGTTTCTCAGGCTTCCGTCGGAGATGCGAACGCATATTCGTAACCATGACGAGTTGTTCGGCAAATTTTGGATCGAGACTGAACGGAAAGTCGACCTGCGTTTAGGACGCAAAGCGGCATGGACTCAGGTCATTGACCAGCTGTCGAATTGGTTGAGTGAGAAGCAGGAGCTCGCCGCGCCGCGCTATGTCCTCGACGAGTTCTCGGCCGATGCTGCGGCGATGGCCTCCGAGCACTTCCTAGTGTTGGCGGAGAACAAATACCGGTTCTTCCACGAATCACTCTTTGACTACGCCTATGCCAGAAGATTCTCCGCCAAGGGCGGCCGTATCATCGACCTGTTGCTGGGGAGTGAGCAGCACCTTTTTCGGCGGGCGCAGGTGCGTCAAATATTGGCGTTCCTGCGCGCCGAAGACCGGCCGCGGTACTTGCAAGAAGTGCAGTCCGTGCTGGTTCACGCGCAGGTGCGTTTCCATGTCAAGCGGCTACTCTTTCAATGGCTCTCTTCTCTCACAGACCCGCAACTCGACGAGTGGCAGATCCTGCAGAATGCGTTTTCTCAGGTCACGGAACTGCGGAACGAGTTTCTCAGCATCACCACGGGACGCGTGGGCTGGTTTGATGTGCTCGACGAGGCAGGTTTCTTTGACGCGGCGCTCTCGAGCGGCGATGAGCAGAAGGAACGAGAAGCGATTTGGTTGATGGGGATTAGGGGCATCTTGGAGGAGCGTTCGAGACGGGTATCGAAACTGTTTCGGAAGCATGAAAAGCCCGGGGTGCCGTGGAGGCAATATCTCAGACTTATCGTGCGCAGCGGCGACGTGTTTCACAGCCGTGAGATGTTCGACCTCTTTCTTTCGCATATCGATGATGGAAGTCTGGACGGCGCGCGTCCGGGAGTCGCGGTGAACGACAACTGGTGGAGCTTGCTTTATGGATTGACGGAGAAAAGGCCGGATCTAGCGTGCGAGGCAATTGCGCACTGGTTCGATCGTCACATGGCGATTTGGCGGACTGAGGAGGAAAGCAAGGCCGATTCTGCCGGCGAAGGCGCATCATCGGTGAGCCTGGCGTCTGAGTTCAATCGCGATGGGCAGCATTTTGGCGTGGTCGGTAAAGCTTCTGCGGCCGCACTGAGCTATGCAACAGAAATGCTGCCCCGCATTGCCCAGGTGGCGACGGCCACCGCCAACGAGTACCCTGGGCGGCTGCAGGTCGATCCTTTATGGTGCCATCGTTCCTTTGGGGATACCCATTACTGGGTGCACGAAGATCTCTACGCGGCTTTGGCTAAGGCTCTCGAAGAAATCGCGCGGACCGCGCCAGAGAAGCTCGACGCCCTGCTCGCACCCGTCGAAGAGTCCCCGTGTGAGGCGGTCGCGTTCCTTGTACTTCGAGCCTGGACCGCCGCGCCGGAACGATATGCGGACCGGCTTGCCCGCTACCTAGCTTCGGAACCACGGCGGCTAAAAATCGGTTACCAGTCGGCTGGCTCGGGCTCGTATGAGAACTATGTATCGACCGAGGCGGTGAGAGCGGCGTCGGCGAAATGTTCATCCGATCAATTGGAGGCATTGGAACAGGCGATAGTTGATCTCAAGGATGACTGGGAAGCCAAGAATCCGCCGTTCCGCGGATTAAGACAATTGGACTTGTTGCGGGCCATGGACATCTCACGCTTGAGCGCAAGCGGGAAAGCCAAGCTTGCTGAACTTGAAAGAAAGTTTCCGGAGACACGCTACGAAAAACCAGAGGAGGGGGCCGGAGGATTTGTCGGTTCTCCGATTCCGGAGGTAGCGCAGACCAAGATGACCGACAAGCAATGGTTAAGCGCGATGGAGAAGTACGCCGGTACGGGAATTTGGACGAGCAGGAAGCGAGGGCTCTCGGGAGGCGAGCAGCAACTCGCCTTAGGTTTGATGTCTCGCGCGAAGAAGGATCCAGGCAGGTTCAGGGCTTTGGCAGATCAAATGCCAGACACCGCGTCTCCTTCGTATTTCGATGCCATCGTTCGAGGCGTCTCTGAAGCTGTGGAGTCGAGAGGCGAAGCGGACCCGCAAAGTACCGCACAGGAATGTGCGGCTTTGGTCCGTAGAGTCCACGCGTTACCGGGACGGCCGTGCGGTCGGGCTTTGGCGTGGCTGTTCACCAAGGGGCAAAACCTCAAATGGCCGAAGGATGTCGTCGAGGTGTTGGCTTGGTACGCCGTTCGGGATCCTGACCCTCGCCCTCCGGAGGAATCTCCGGAAGGGCGTCCGAAGGACGCGTTTGAAGAGTTGTTACAACCGGAGTTGTTTGAACAGTTGCAAGACGCAGTTCATTCAGGTGCCAACGACCCTTCGCTCCCGGTGCGCTCGTGCGCGGTCCTTGCACTGTTGGCGTCATTGAACGTTGCGCCTGGCAAGGCGGTCTCATGGTTCTTGGAAAGCATTTCGGACCAGCCTTCCGTGCTGGGGACACGATACGCCGGTCAATTTGTGCATTACGCGACGTATCGGGATGAACGAATGTGGCCAGTCCTAGAACGGATGCTGGACTTTCCGGACGATAGAGTGCTCTCGACCGGCGCCCAAGAAATCTGTTTGCTGGGTTTGGATGTGGAAAAGGCCGGTCCGCTGGTGGAGCGAGTAGAAACGGGGAGCACTTCGATGCGAGTGGCCGCAGCCAATGCCTATGCTCGGCATGTCTCGCACGAAACGGTGGGGGCGATATGCCGCCGGAGGATCAAGCGTTTCTTTGAGGATCCCGAAGAGTCCGTGCGAGTGCAAGCGGGAACGGCGTTCCAGTACATCGCCAGCCTAGACACCTTCGCACAGGCTGATCTGCTGGAGGCGTTCTTGCAGAGCAAGCCGGGACCACTGGCGCTGATCCCGGTCGTGCGCGCTCTGGGAAACTCGACGGTTCAACTGCCAGATCTTGTTTGCCGGCTTGCGGAATTATGTGTCGAAGCCTACCGGGACGAGGCGGGGGACATTACAAAATCGGCAAGTGGGATCGCCATGGACCTCTCGAAGGTCGTTATTCGTTTGTATGCGCAGACCAGAGACGCTGCGATTCAGTCACGCTGCCTGTCGATGATTGATGAAATGGAACGCAGTCACTTTTTGGAGTTGGCGGAGGAGTTACAGCGTGTAGAGCGCTGACGCTTGTTGAAGGAGCCGAATGCGTATGCCGCCATCGGGAGCAGGAGACTCGATTGTGGCGCGAGGCGAAATTCTTCGTGTAGAGCGAAGAATTTCGTATTATACTTTCAACATGACCGGAAAGTCGCGCATGAAGACAGGTTCCAGGGCGACCGCACTCGAGGATGGATTCTGGCCTGCACCTCTGAAACATTGTGCACTACCTTTGGTTGGCGATGCTGACGAGGAAATCACCATCGGGGAAGTCAGCGACGAACCGGTGGACGGGTTCACGGGTAACCGGATGTTGTTTGCCGCGATGGTGCCTCTCACGGACGTGGCGTCCGTTCTGGAAACGGTGGGGGGCATCGGTCATGGGGTCAGGGTACAACCGAGGCAGCCTGCCTATGGGACGGCCGATCGCTATTTTCCGGCTTTCTCGATCGACGGGCCCGGCCCGAAGTGCTTCGAGAGTCTTGTCCACACCTGGCTGAACCATAACAAAACAGTGTTCCTGCCGGACAGCGCTCTGTTGATGTGTTACGGACTAGTCCCACGGACACTGAAGGACGGTAGTATTTCGTGGGATGACCCAGACCGGCTTGCCTACGACGTTGTGCGGGTCATTCCGCTATCCGCTTATACGATCCGGGAAGGGTCGACCACGGCCAGAGTGACCATTCGGCGCGAGTATCTCGAGGACTACCTTAGTCTCAAGGAGTGTGCCGTCGCAACTTATTGGGATGAACGGTTTTCATCGGATGATCCGGAAGTAGCCGCTCTGATCGGTAAGGAGGGAGCGAAATTTGAGCGGCCGGGCCGGGAATTGTGGTTCCTGCCTACAGAGCGCGACTCCGCCAATCAGGTTTCCCAAGTGTGGGGCTGCGCGCTCGTGCTGTCCCCGAAGGGACTGCCCATTTCGAACCCTATCGAACCCTCACTGACGTGGCCCGACCGTCGTCTGCCCATTCAAGGTGGCGGACGGCAGCCGTCGTTTGAACCTTTCGAAACTGTCTATATTCAAGATGAAGTTCTAACGGCATATGAGAACCGTGAAGAATTCGAGATCTCACCGGAACCCGGATTTGTCAGCTACGACGGCCGCTGGTCCGTCAGTCACTGTAGCCGAGTGGGACGCAATCACCTTGAGCTTGAGCTTCGGAAACTCTATGAAGGCGCACCGTTCGAGGTCATTCGGCATTTCAACAAGTTCGCGGTATCCGCAGCTCTGGCCGATAAAGACCGGAAAACCCACGGAGAGCGTCATATTGGTATTCGAGCAAGAGATTTGGTACGAGCGTTCTTGGGGCTTACGGCGACGCTGGTGCGTTTGTGCGAAGCGACGGAGTTGTCCTTTTCGCAGAAGGAGATTGGGCACCTCGACGCCGCGGAGGTTGAGTACAGGGGATGGTGGACGTTCGCCGGATTGAAATCCCTGGGTCACGTTGTTCCGATGACGCTTACGCTTCCTGACTTCCTGAATCGTTGCAAAGAGAATTTCAAGCTCCTCGAGAATTTGCAACCAGCCCCTCTCCGTCAAATCTTGATTCGACTCGGAGTGAATAAGGATGCAATCGCTGAGTTCGGCGGCGTCAAGTTACTCGCTACCGTGTGTCAATTAGCGACCATCTCGAAGGAGAATGGGTTCGCTCTGGTTTCCGACAGCGCGCGAGTATCTGCAATGTGGGACGTGAACCGGGTCATACCGCAACTTCGGCCGCTTTTCGCGGTGAACGCACTGCGAACAGCCGAGGCGCACAAATTGACAAAATCGACTCGCGCGAAGGTTGCGGATGCACTCGAAGTACTCGGGATTGATGAAACGCAATGTCGGGCAGGGTGGGGAAAAGCGCTGGACCGGGTTTATGACCAAATGGCTTTGTCCTTAGAGCAGATGAACACGCTTCTCTCGGAGGCGTTTGAGTGAGTCCATGGAGTGGATGCGAAGAGACATCTAGGAGGAAGAAATGAGCACCGCCGCCGTCAATCAAGAGTTGGTCGTTTGGGCCGACAAAGACGCATTGCCCCAAGCAAAACATGTCTTTTCCCAATTGGGCACACCCGTGCGGGCGGTTCCCCTCGAATCGTCTAGGAAACTGCCCAATTCCAGAGTGTTCATTTTCTATTTGCAAGGACCCGAGCCGGAAAGTGACCTCCGCTCGGCCATCCGGATTCTTAAGTCGTGGAAGAAGAAGACCCTTGACTTGGTTGTCTTCTACACGCCCCATCATGCAGCCAATCTCGCGTTCGAGGCTGGCATGATGGTTGGCCGCGAAGTGGGTGGCAGTGCCGATTGGGCTTTTGATCTTCGCGGCGTACGAAAACTCTTGCGCGCTCGAAACCTGCTTTTCATACCGGAGAGAGCCGAGCCTGGTACGCGCTGTCTGGACATCGCTGCGGCACGCAAGCGTCTAGGGCTGACGCAGGAGCAAATGGCGCACGCATTGAATTTAACAACACGTACGCTCCAAAACTGGGAGAAGAACGTTGGCGTGAGCCAACTCATGCGGAAGACGCGTGACCTGCGCGAGCTGCTGGAACTCATGGATGATTATGTCGCGTCCGCGGAAGAACGAAATTGGTTGAATGCTCCGTCGGTCGCGCTGCAGAATCAGAGGCCGATCGATCTGATTGCGGAGGGCAAGCTTCGCGACTTGATCGTGGAATTCCAAAGGTTGCGTGAAGGGCAACCTCTGTGAGTTTGACGCCAGAGGAATTGGCGGAACTCCGACGCTGGATCAAAACGGCTCGTCCCTTGAGAGGAACATACTACCGGAGTGTTGAATACCGTTTCATGAATCCGGACGAAGTCCTCAATGGACGTGGAGCAGCGCTGTATGGGGGTCGCTTTGCCGAACTAGGCACCAAGGCTGTTTACCTAGTGTAGTGTCGCATAAATAGCTTGACTTATAACTGCCGCGTTCTTATGCTGTCTACCAGTGAGAGTCGCCGAAGCCATCCTCTTGTCCCCCGAGGAACGAGTGGTGCTGGACAAATGGGCCGCGGGACGACGCGTC
>WNFD01007403.1_pt1 | contig 11605 bp, 10 predicted proteins | sample 5400491 | NCBI WGS metagenome assembly WNFD01 (sample SAMN13153343, study PRJNA577476) | soil metagenome | isolation source: 120 cm saprolite under Douglas fir tree site 2 hole 2 replicate 2 | place: USA:California | collected 2015-04-18 | reverse complement strand
ACCTTCTCGGCGTCGAACTTGCCCTCGAGCGCGGCGCGCACGCTGCGGTCGAAGCGGACCTTGCCGGTGGCGATCTCGCGCAGCGCGAGCACCGGCGGCTTGTCCTTCGCCTCGAGGAGCGGCCGCGCGCCCGCCATCAGCTGCCGCGCCCGCTTGGTGCCGAGCAGCACCAGGGCGAACCGGTTGTCGACCAGCGGCAGGCAATCTTCGACGGTAACTCGAGCCATCCATTCCTCCAGCGAGCCGGCCTACATAGCCTCAAACCCCGCCACAGTCGAGGAAAAAAACGAACGCGGAGGCGCGGAGGCGCGGAGATCCTGGGGTTCTAAAAACAAGACCTCCGCGTCTCCGCGCCTCCGCGTTCGTCTTTAGTCACTTTCCGGCTTGCAGACTGGTCCCTCCGTCCGGAGAGGGAGGGGGTTCGAGGAGGTCGTCGAGGGACTTGGGGAGGTCGTCCACGGTGGCCTTGTCGATTTCGGCGATGCGGGGCTGGGCGTCCGAAGAGACGTAGCGGCGCTTGCCGTCCTTGGTCAGGGCGCCGATGCGGGCCTTGGCGAGGACCTTGTCGCCGTCGCCGAGCAGGGTGATGGTGCGCGCCTGATCGAACGCCTTGGGGTCGGGCTTCGAGGCGAACGCCACCGCGCGCAGCCCCGTGATCGAGTACAGCGCGCTCGAGACCTTCCACTTCTTCGCCGGACCCTGCTTCGGCTCCAACGATCTTCGGGCTGCCCGGCTGCTCCAGCACGATCTTGCGAACGTCCTCGCGATTCGCGTGCGCCAGCGCCTTGTCCTGCAGGTCGAACAGGTCCTTCTGCAGGTCCTTCAGGACCTGCTGGTCCACCTCGAACACGGTGGGCGCGTCGTCGCGCTTCGCGTACGTCTTCACCGCCACCGAGCCCTTCTGCGGCGCGGGCTGGCCGAGCAGCAGGGTCCTCCGGTAGGTGTCCTTCCCGCCGGCGGCCGCGACGGTGAGCTGCACCGTGATCTTCGCCGGCGACAACCCGTACTGCTTCAGCGCCGCGCCTCCGGCGCTCTCGGCCGCGATACCCGTGGCGCGCAGCGACTTGAGCGCCGTGGCCACGCGGTCCGCCGTGGCCGTGTCCGCGGCGTCCTTCTGCGGCGCGAGCATCTTCCACGACGCGCCATCCTTCTCGAGGGCGTACGCGGGCGCGGTGCCGGCCACCTCCACGCGCCGCACCTCGGCGGTGTCGTCGAGGTGGAGCACGCGCTTGTCGCGCAGGTCGAGCAGCTGCTTCTCGAACGGCGCCTTCGTCCATCCGTCGGCGATGCGCACCGTCTTCTCGCCGGCCTTCCGCACGTAGATGCTCGAGTCGAACGGGTTGCTCTCGCCGATCTCGACCGAGCTCTCCTTGCCGTCCTCGGTCTTCACCGAGACCACGAGGTTCGGCCGGTCCAGCCCGTACTGCGTGGGGTCGGCCTCGCTCAGCTCGCTCTTCTGCTTGAAGTCGGCCACGCCGTTCACCACCGCGTCCACCGTGGACGCGTCCGCCTCCGCGGCCACCGGCTCGACGATCTTCCACGGCGCCGAGGCGTCCGCGCGTGTGACCAGCGCGACCAGCTTCCCGCCGCTGACCAGCTTGACCTGGCGCACCTTGGCCTTGTCCAGCTCGTCGAACAGCTTCGCCGACTTCTCCTTCTGCTCCGCCTTCTTCTCCGTGTCGCGCGTGACCCAGAGGGCCGCGCCGCCGATCGCGGCGGCGAGCGCGAGAACGCCCAGCGTGGTCACCAGCGACTTCGTCGTCTGCTTCATGGCGGGTCTACCGGGCCTTGCGGGTCTGCCAGACGAACAGGCCCGCGAAGAGCAGCGAGAACGGCAGCAGGTCGAAGGCGAACAGCGTCATCTTGTTCTTCTGCTCGGCGGTGAGGAACAGGTGGTTCCCGCTGCGGCTCCTGGGCCGGATGGAGATCTTCGCCTCCTCGTGCGCCACCCAGCTCGCCGTGTTCAGCGCGAAGTCGCGGTTCCCGCGCAGCTGGTAGAACCCGTTGGCGGCGAAGTTCGAGTTGCCGATCACCACCACGCGCGATTCCGCGTCCCCCGATCCGTGGGTCGCGGCGACCGCGAGCGTGACCGGGCCCTTCAGGTCCTTGCCCGGCGTGTACTCCACCCGGCCGTCGCGGATGGGGTCCGTCTCGCCCCAGGAGCGCGGGCCGGTCCTCGCCAGCTCGATCACGCTCCAACCCGCCGGGGCATCCTTCACCTTCGAGACGCTGCGGGCGAGCGGGAAGATGCTGGCCACCTGGAACGGCGAGCTGCGCGGGTTCGTGATCGGGTGGTCGGCATACTCCTGCGCGATCGCGAACTCCGGCTGCTGCGACTCGGTGTCGATCACCTCGTCGTCGCCCAGCTTCAGGCCCCACGCCGCGAAGGCCTTCTCCAGGCCGGAGTGGATGCTGGGATCGATCAGGGCGATGAGCTTCCCGCCCTTGTCCACCCATTCCTGCACGAGCTTCGCCTCTCCCTCGGTGAGCGAGGCCACCGGTCCGGCGAGGACCAGCGCCTGCGCGTCGGCCGGCATCGCCTTGGTGGCAGCCAGCTCGATCTCGGCGACCTGGTAGCCCTCGGACTTGAGCCCGTCGACCCAGAGCTTCATGCCGCGCTCGGTGGCGTCGCCGATGCCGTGCTCGCCGTGTCCCTTGCTGAAGTAGATCTTCTTGGTGGCGCCCCGCGTGACCTCGGCGATGGCGTTGGTGAGCGACTCCTCGCCCACGTCCTTGGCGCGCGACTCCTTCCCTCCCGCCTTGACGATCACCCGCGGGCCGCCCTGGGAGATGTTGAACTCCTTCACCTCCTTGACGTGCTTGGTCGGGTCGAGCATCTCGACCTTCAGCTTGTCGGTCCGCTGCCGGTACTGGCGCAGGCGCTGGTCCAGCTCGGCGAACTCTGGCTCGTTGGGCGCGTAGAAAGCGATCACGCGCACCTCGTCCTTGAGCCCCTTGAGGACGCCGTCGGTCTGGTCGGAGAGCGTGTAGATCTTCTCCTTGGTGAAATCCCAGGTCTTCGGCTTCTTGACCGCGATGTAGTTGAGCCCCGCCAGCGCGAGGACCACGATCAGCGCGGTGGCCGCGCTGATCACTCCGTAGAACGTCCCGCGGCCGGCGAGCTGCGTCCCGAGCGAATCGAGGTTGGTCACCAGGTACGCGGCGACGGCGACGACCCCGAGGACGAGCTGGACCCACACCGCCGGGTGCGAGAACCGGCCGGCGATGAAGAGCCAGCAGAACAACGCGCTGAACAGCGCGACCGCGCCGAAGAGGCCCGCGGCCTGGCCCTGCTGCTTGATGGTCATGGCGTTCAGCTCCAGCGGTGCGCCTCGACCGCGCGGTGCGTGGCGAACAGGCCCAGCGCGCAGATCGAGAGGAAGTAGACGAGGTCCTTCAGGTCGACGGTGCCCTTGCTGAAGGAATCGAGGTGCGAGACCGAGCTCAGGTAGGTGACCACTTCGCGGGTGGCCCCCTCCGTCTCGGCGGCGGTCCAGCCGATGATCCAGGTCATCAGCAGCACCACGAAGGTGATCAGCGCCGCCACCACCTGGCTCTCGGTGAGGCTGGAGATGAACAACCCCAGCGCCATGTACGCGGCGCCCAGCAGGAACAGGCCCGTGTACCCGAGGAAGATGCTGCGCCACTCGACGCCGTTCGGGTCCTTGGTGACCAGCTGCACCAGCGCCGGGTAGAGCAGCGTCAGCGCCAGCGTGCAGACCAGGATGACCAGCGCCGCGAGGTACTTGCCCCAGACGATCTGCCCCGGGGTGACCGGGGTCGAGTAGAGCAGCTCGATCGTCTTTTGCTTCTTCTCCTCGGCCACGAGGCGCATGGTGAGGAACGGCACCACGAAGATGAGGATCACGCCCAGGTTCCCGAACAGCGCGCGGAAGATCGCGTCCTGGAAGTTGAGGCGGTTCATCATCTCGGGCGAGTTGAAGCGCATGTACATCAGCGACGCCTGCTCGTATGCGCCCAGGAGGCGCAGGAAGAAGTACGAGCCGATGACGACGAACAGCGTGAACATCACGTACGCGATGGGCGTCGCGAAGTAGATGTTCAGCTCCTTCTTGGCGATGGCGAATGCGTTTTTCATGGGAGTGCGGCTCGCGGTCAGGCGGAGGTCAGCTTGAGGAAGATCTCTTCGAGCGACGGCACCGGGCCAGTCTGGCCGTCGGCGGTCGCCGCGCCGGCGTGCGCGCGCTGCAAGTTGTCCAGGGTGTCGTAGGCCACGACCTTCCCCTGCGAGATGATCAGCGCCTTCTGGCAGATGGCCGTAACCTCGGGAAGGATGTGCGTCGAGAGCACGATGGTGTGCTTGCCGGCGAGCGACTTGATCAGCTGGCGCACCTCGATGATCTGCGCCGGGTCGAGACCCACCGTCGGCTCGTCGAGGATCAGCACCTCGGGGTCGCCCAGCAGCGCCTGCGCCAGGCCCACGCGCTGCCGCTGGCCCTTGGAGAGGTTGCCGATCACGCGCTGGATGAACTGGGTGCAGTTCGTCTTCTGCGCGACCCGGTCCACCTCGCCCTCGCGCGCCTTGCGCGCAACGCCCTTGATGGACGCGACGAAGCGCAGGTAGGAGCGGACCGTCATGTCGGTGTAGACGGGCGGGTTTTCCGGCAGGTACCCGATGCGCTTCTTGACCTCGAGCGGCTGCTCGAAGACGTCGAAGCCGGACACCTTGACCGTCCCGCTGGTGGGCGGCAGGACGCCGGTCAGGATGCGCATGGTGGTCGTCTTGCCGGCGCCGTTGGGGCCGAGGAAGCCGAGGATCTCGCCGGACTGCACCTGGAAGCTGACGTCGTCGACGGCCTTCAGGTCCCGGTAGCTCTTCGAGAGGTGGGACACCTCGATCATGGCGATCCAACTCCTTGAAAAAAGGCGATTGCGCGGCTGGGAGCGCGCGCAATCTAGAGCATCGAGGCAGGCTGTCAAGCAGTCGGTCCGACCGAGTGCCAACCTGCCGGGCGTTCCGCCGACACGCGCGGCCCGTCGGTTCCTCTGAACAGCGCAACCGGCGATTTTCTTCACGGGCCGCGGCGGAAGTCCGACCTCCCCCGCCATCCGCCGCCCTCGACCGGGGGAGCCGGCTCGACCTACACTCGGGCCTCCGTGAGCGTCGTGGTCCAGAAATACGGCGGATCTTCCGTCGCGGACGTGGAGCGCATCCAGCGCGTGGCCGCCCGGGTGGCGGAGACGCGGGCGCAAGGCCACCAGGTGGTGGTCGTGGTGAGCGCCATGGGCGACACGACCGACGAGCTGCTCGGTCTCGCGCGCCAGGTCAGCCCGGACCCGCACCGCCGGGAGCTGGACATGCTGCTCACCGCTGGCGAGCGCATCTCCATGGCGCTCCTGGGAATGGCGCTGCACGCGCGCGGAGTGGAGGCGGTCAGCTTCACCGGGTCGCAGAGCGGGATCATCACGGACGGGGCGCACACCAACGCGCGCATCCTCGAGGTGCGTCCGGTCCGCATCCTCGAGGAGCTGGGAAAGGGCCGGGTGGTCATCGTCGCCGGGTACCAGGGCGTCTCGCGCGAGAAAGAGGTGACCACGCTGGGGCGGGGCGGAAGCGACACTACCGCGGTGGCGCTGGCCGCCGCGCTAGGCGCCGAAGTCTGCGAGATCTGCTCCGACGTGGACGGCGTGTACACCGCCGACCCGCGCGTGGTTCCTGGCTGGCAGCGGCTCTCGGAGCTTTCTCATGACGAGATGCAGGAGCTGGCCCTCGCGGGGGCGAAGGTCCTGAACGCGCAGGCGGTGGAATTCGCCCGCGACCGGGGCATCGTCATCCACGCCCGCAGCACCTTCGCGCCGGGGCCGGGGACGCGCATCGCGCCGCGCGCCTCGCGCGAGCTGCGCATCTCGGGCGTGGCGCAGGATCCTGATCTGCTGGTCGTGCGCGCGGAGGACGGCGCCGCGCTGGCCGAGCTGCTGCAGAAGCACGGCGCCTGGCCTCGCGAGCTGTGGCTGGACGGTCCGTCCGCGCGGCTCGCCCTGGTGCCGCTGGAGAACGTGCACGGCGCTCCGGTGCTCCTGGACGCGCTCCGCGCCATGCCGGGCGTCACGGTCGAGGAGGGGCTGGCGCAGGTCTCGATCGTGGGCAGCGGGATCGGCGCCTCGCGGGACGAGCTGTCCCGCGCGCTGCGGGCCGCGCAGGTGGCGCCGCGCGCGGTGCTCGTCTCGCCGCTCCGCATCGCGCTCCTGGTGCCGCGCGCGGATGCCGGGGAGTGCGTGCGGCGGCTGCACGCCGAGTTCGTGGAAGGGAGCTGACCATGGCGAAGGCGAAGAAGCGGGCCGTGCGCAAGGCCGCGCCGAGGAAGACCGCGCGCAAGGTGGCCCCACGCAAGGCAGCGGGTTCGGGCGGAGGCGAGCGCGAGATGCTGGTCCGGCGCATCGCGCAGGCGCTGGGCATCACGGTGGCCGAGGCCTTGCTGCGGGCGCTGCGCGAGCTGGCCGAGCGGGTCGCCCCGCAGAAGCCGTCCCGCCCCGACCCCGCCCACGCGCAGGCCGAGAAGCTGCAGGCGAAAGCGACGCGCGTACGGCCGGGAGCGCTGCCGGAGCGCCTCTACCTGCTCCTCGACGGTCGCGGGCTGGACGGCCGGGGCATGCCCGTCGAGGTGATCGACGTGCCCACGGTGGTCGGAAGCGAGCGGCACTGCACGGTGTGGGTCAACTCGCCGCAGATCGAAACGCGCCACCTGCAGTTCGCACGCGACGAGGGCGAGTGGTACGTCGAGGACCTGGGCAGTACCCACGGCACCTTCCTCGGCGACCAGCGCATCACCCGCCGCCGCGTCGAGGACGGCGACGAATACCGCCTGGCCGGCTACCTGAGGCTGCGGACCGAATTGCGCTAGCCGCCGCCGATCGGGCGGCGCTACGCTTTTCCCAGCGCGGACGTTCTGGGATGCGGTCTGGCCGCCGCCGGCGGCGATCACGCCGGAGCGACCTCGATGCCGGCCAGGTCCGCGGCGGCCACCACGCGCGGGTGGACCGCGCGCGCCTCGTCGGCCACGCGCTCGCCGTCCACGGAAGGGGAGAAGTGCGTCAGGAGCAGCGTCCCCGCGGACGCCTCCAGCGCGACGCGCGCCGCCTCGACGCCGGTGGAGTGGCCGCGGGCGTGGGCCAGCTCGGCGCGCGCGTGCTCGTAGGTGGACTCGTGGACGAGGACGTCGGCGCCTCTGCCGAGCTCGACGGCGGCGCGGCAAGGCGTCGTGTCCAGCGCGTACGCCACCGAAGGCCCGCGCCGGACTGGGCCCAGGAACCGCGATCCGTCCACGCGCCGCCCGTCGGGCAGCACCACCGGCCTGCCCTCCTTCACTTCCGCGAGGAGCGGCCCGCGCGGGACGCCCGCCGCGAGCGCCCCCTCGACGTCGAGGGTCCCGGAGCGGTCGGGCAGCGACACGCGGTACCCGAAGGTGGGCACGCGGTGGGCGAGGGCGCGGGTCTCGACCGCGAACGCGGCCGGCGCCTCGCGGGGGAACTCGAGCGTTCCTCCCTCGCCTTCCAGCTCGACGATGCGGACCGGCAGCCCTCCCACGCCGAGCGAGCCTGCCCGGGCGAGCGTCTCCAGCAGCGAGGCGATGCCGCGCGGACCCGTCACCGTGAGCGGCCGCTCGCGACCCTCCAGGCCGAGCGTGCCGAGGAGGCCGGGCAGGCCGTTGAAGTGGTCGCCGTGCAAGTGCGTGATCAGCACCGCGTCCAGGCGCGAGAAGGAGAGGCCGGCCCGGAGCGCGGCCACCTGCGCGCCCTCGCCGCAGTCGCACAGGACCCAGGCTCCCTCGGCGACGACCGCCAGCGCGGACGCGCCGCGCGCCAGGGTCGGCCTCCCCGCCGAGGTGCCGAGCGGCACCACCCGCAGGCGGAAGCTCGAGGTGCGCGCCCTGGCTTGCGCTTCGCCCGCGGCGCCGGACGGATCTTCCGGAGGCGCGCTCATGCGGTCCGCTCCAGCACGACGGCGTGCCGGCCGCAGAGGCGCGCGGTCCCACTCTCGACCCGCGCCGGCCGGGCTCCGGGAACCGCGTACGGCTCCGCCCCGGAATCGAGCACGGCGCGCCACCTCCCCGGCGGAAGCTCCACCTCGCGCTCCTCCTCGGAGAAGAGGGCCACGACCGCGATCTCCTTGCCCGCGCTCCAGCGCCGCAGCACCAGCGCGGGACCTTGGCGCCGCGCCTCGAGCGCGTCCCGGCGATCGTCCTGCAGCGCGGGATGCTCGCGGCGCAGCGCGAGCAGGTCCCGGTGCCAGAGGAACCCCGCGCGGCCCGCCGGGGTGTCCCGGTTCGCGCGGTCGACCTTGCTGCGCAGGAACGTCTGCTCGTCCTGCGGGTCGGGGACCTCGCCGGCCCAGGAGAATGCCTTGAGCTCCTCGCGCCGACCCTTGCGCACGGCCTCCACCAGCGCCGGGTCGCCGTGGCTGACGAAGTACTGGAACGGCTCGGTCGCGGCCCACTCCTCGCCCTGGAAGAACAAGGGGAGCGCCGGCGAGAGCGCGGTCAGCGCCGCGGCGACCCGCAGCCCTCCGGGCGAGGTGAGCGCGGCCAGCCGCTCGCCGCGCGCGCGGTTGCCGATCTGGTCGTGGTTCTGCGCCGCGACCACGAAGCGCCGGCCGCTCAAGTGGGCGCCGGGCGTGCCGTGCTTGCGGCCGCGATGCTTGGAGTACGCGCCGCCGTAGTGCCAGCCCGAGCGCAGCGCGGAGACCAGCGCGTCGAGCGGCTCGATCGCCGGCGGGGCGAAGTCCTCGTAGTACCCGGACGACTCGCCGGTGAGAGCGACGTGCAGGGCGTGGTGGAAGTCGTCCGCCCAGGCTGCCGAAAGCCCGTACCCGCCGCGCTCGGGAGGCTCGACCAGGCGCGCCTCGTTGAGGTCGCTCTCCGCGATCACGTGGATCGCGCGTCCGGTCTCGCGCGCCTCGCGCTGCACGGCATCGTTCAGCTCGCGCAGGAGGTGCACCGGCGAATCGTCCACGATGCCGTGCACGGCGTCCAGCCGCAGCCCGTCGAATCCGCCTCCCGCGCTCGCCACCCAGCGCAAGGCGTTCTCGATCACGAAACGCCGCACCGGGCCCGAGTCGGGGCCGTCGTAGTTCACCGCGTCTCCCCAGGGCGTGCGGTGGCGCGAGGTGAGGTAAGGCCCGAACTCGCCCAGGTAGTTCCCCTCGGGTCCGAAGTGGTTGTAGACGACGTCGAGGAAGGCGGACAGTCCCCGGGCGTGAGCCGCCTCGACCAGGCGCGCGAGCCCCGCGGGTCCGCCGTACGCCGCGTGCGCGGCGAAGAGGTCCACGCCGTCGTAGCCCCAGTTCCGCGCGCCGGGGAAGGCGGCGACCGGCATCACCTCGACGGCGGTGTAGCCCGCCTCGGAAAGCTCGCGCAGGTGACGGGCGGCGCCGCCGGCCGTGCCCTCCCGCGAGTAGGTGCCGAGGTGGATCTCGGAGAAGACGAGCCGCTGCAGCGAGTGCTGCGGGCCGCGCGAGCGGGGCGCGATGTCGGCCAGATCGACCACCTCGCTCGGTCCGTGCACTCCTTCGGGCTGGAGCAGCGAGGCGGGGTCGGGGCGCTCGCGCCCGTCGGGGAAGCGGTAGACGTAGCGCGCGCCGGGACGCACGCCCTCCAGGGTGGCTGCGTAGTAGCCCTCGCCGTCCGCCCGCAGGCGCGCGGTGGGTCCGTCCACGATCTTCACTTCCAGCGAGCTCGTTCGAGGGGCCCACACCCGAAACGAGGTGCCGCCCCGACCGGGGACGGCGCCGAGCCAGGGTTGCCAGGGCATGCGGGGAAGCTACTGCGCGGGCGTCGGCGTGAACACCCACGGATAGCCGACGCGCAGCTTGCCGCCGGACTGCGGCTTCTCGAACTCCCAGCCGCGCACGACCTTCACCACGCACAGCGACAGCTCGCGGTCGCCCATGCCCTCGGCGGTGGCGCCGATGACGTGACCGCTGGGACCGATGTCGAAGCGCGCCACGAGCTTGCCCTGGAGCGTCTTGCGCTCCTGCAGACGCTTCTCGTAGCAGTCGCGAATCTCGCGCGTGTGGTTGCGGATGTAGTCGCCGATGAGGCGCCGCTCCTCGCCCGCCGGCGCGGGAGGGGCCGCATCGTCCCCCGCCGCATCCTCCTCGATCGCCATCGAGGCAGCCTTGGGCTTCGCGCCGCCGTCGCCGCCCCCGGGCGGAGGAGCAGGCTGTTCGGCCTTCTCCGGCGGAGCGGAAGGAGCAGCGTCCTCCGCGCGAGCCGCGGCGCAGACGGCGAGCGCGGCGGCCAGGAAAAGCAGTGCGGAGCGGGAGGGTAGGGGAGTCACTCGACCCAAGGGTAGAGGGGACGCGGAGTAGCGGTCAATTTGCGGGGTGTGGCCGAGGAGCACGTCCGACGCGTCCAACCCACGTTCACGCACCAGAGCACCCGAAATGCGCCACCCTGACGCACCTGTTACGGTCTGAGCGATGCGCCGCGCACGGTTCTACCTGACGCTGCTTGCGCTCACGTTGCTGCCGCAGATGCTGGCGGCGACGGACCTGGTGCGTTGGCTGCAAGCGCGCGACGTCACGTGGCTCTCGCTGTCCGTTCCGGGCGTCCTGCTGCTCCTCAACGTCCCCATGGCCTTCGAGGTGCTGCGGCGCAAGCGCAAGGCGCGGCTGCCCCGCGCGCTCGCCGCCGCGGTACAGACGCCCTGGACGGCCTGGTGGCTGGGCAGCATCTTCTACGCCCTGCTGCTGTTGTTCTGGGGGGCGGGCGCGCTGGTGGCGCGGCTGTTCGGCGCCGATGCGCAGATGCCGCTGTGGGTCGCCCTTTCTCCCTTCGCGCTCTCGCTGTACGGCACGCTGTTCGGCGCGCACGCCCTCAGACGCGAGCGCGTCGAGGTGCCGGTCGCGGGGCTTCCTCCGGGGTGGCACGGCGCCCGGATCGTGCAGCTCTCCGACCTGCACTCGGGCCGGCACGTCACCGCGGAGCGGCTGCGGCGCATCGCCCGCCGCGCGGCGCGCCTCCGGCCCGACGTGCTGGTGGTGACCGGCGACATCGTCCACAACTCCACGGCGTTCGCGCGCCAGGCGGCCGACGCGATCGCCTCCATCCCCGCGACGCACGGGACCTTCGCCATCCTGGGCAACCACGACTTCTGGGCCGGCGCCGACGCGGTGGATCGCGAGCTGACGGCAGCCGGCATCCAGGTGCTGCGCAACCGCGGCATCGCGCTCGAGCGCGGCGGCGACCGCATCTGGCTGTGCGGCGTCGACGACCCGTGGTCGGGCCGGTGCGACCTGCGAGCGGCGCTGCGCGGCCGGCCGGAAGGCGCCGCCACCGTGCTGCTCTCCCACCAGCCGAACACCTGGCCGCTCGCGCAGAAGGCCGGCGTGCATCTGCAGCTCTCCGGACACACGCACGGCGGGCAGGTGGCGATGCTGTGGCTGCACCGGTCGCTCTCGCTCGCCCGGTTGATCACGCCCTTCGTCGCCGGGCTGTACCGCGCCGGGACCAGCTTCCTCTACGTGAATCGCGGCGCGGGCTCGGTGATGCCGGTCTTCCGCATCGGCGCCCGCCCCGAAGTGACCGAGCTGACCCTCGTCCCGGCGGCCACGCCGGATCCGGTTCCCGAGCCGGCCTGACGCGCG
>WNFD01006589.1_pt1 | contig 11606 bp, 11 predicted proteins | sample 5400491 | NCBI WGS metagenome assembly WNFD01 (sample SAMN13153343, study PRJNA577476) | soil metagenome | isolation source: 120 cm saprolite under Douglas fir tree site 2 hole 2 replicate 2 | place: USA:California | collected 2015-04-18 | reverse complement strand
CCAAGTCTTTGTGGAGAACCGATATGAAGCGAAGTAGTGTCGGCTCGCTGTTGCTCGTTTCGGTGGCCTTGCTCGTCCTTACGCATCTCGCTCTCGCCCAAGGTATATACGTTCACAATGCCGAGGGCGACAAGATCGCGGAACAAGCAAAGAATAACTTTAAGCAGGTTTCCACTAGCGATTCGAATGTTTTCACAACCATGCTTTCCAACACCAGCGCCTTGCGAGATAAAACGATACAACAGCTGTACGCGTTGAGCCAGGAATCAGCTCGGGCGAATGCGAACAAGATTCCACTCATGACGTGGAGGGAAATGATTGGGGACGTCTTGTCTCGGCAGCAGGAGTTTCTACGCGCATATCAGACGACCGCGATCATAATGCATGCCGCTCGCGCGGAGGTTCACGATCTTCAGACAGCCGTAGCAGAGGCCAATCGACAAAGAGATGAGATGAACAAACAGCTTGCCGCCAAGAAAGCCTCGCTAAGCGCAGAGAACCCAAAGCTCTCCGATATGAAAGACTCCTTGTCGAAGTTGAAAGCGAGTCTTCAACAGACGAGCAAGATTCACAAGCTGTCCGATCTGGAAGATTACAAGGACTTTACGCAGATCTGGAACAGCATCGCTTCTGCCAAGGACTGGGTGAACAAAGCAGAGAAAGCTACCGGAGGGCCAGGAGAACAGCTGGTCATCCTCGATCTCGCCGTTCAGTTGCATGCGAATACTGTGAAGCAACTGCAACTCGAGGAACAAGCCACTGAGGCTCGTCTCAGTAACGCTCAGTTGGTAAGTGTACAACTCCAGAAAGCAGTGGGGAGCGGGAGCGTGGATGGTGACGGGCATCTTCGAGAGGGCGACTTTGGCAAGATCTATCGATACCTCATGCCGTGCGCAGTTCCAGATTGTCCGAGCCATCCTTTTGTGGGCAATTCAGACGAGCAAGTACTCACGACAATTGGCATTCTGGCTGAACGGGCTAACAAGGAGGTGGGGGCAACGCTTGAGGCGACTCTCGCCCTTCAAAATCTGATGGATGTAATTGCACGCTACTCATCGCTGGTCGGGTACCAGCGATTCCTGCTTCTTAAGGACGGAATCGACGAAGTTACTGATGAACAGCTCCTTGCCGTTCGGATGTCCGCGGTGAATGCCGATAGCCGCGCACAATTGATCAGTCACGGCTTGGAGGGAATTGCTACTTATGAAGCAGGTGGGATCACACCTGACGACTTGGCCAATGTGTTTCGCGCAGCGCAAACGATCGCGTCAGCCGTGATCGCCGGACGCATACCATGAGGTCTCTATGAAGAGAGTCAACATCTGGTGTTTTGTTGCTATCCCACTTTGCCTCCTATTGACCGGGTGCATGCGGTCTGCAACTGTCCAGGGCGCTGCCATACAGCTCGAACGGCAAGTGTCGGAATATGAACGCCTGATTGATGACAAGATTCAAAGTCAAAATACCTTTTATCACAACCAGATTGCCCTGATCGAGCAGAGTCGACAAAGTGCCATTGCCGAAGGGATTGAACAGTTTCATCGTACACAGGCCGCGGAAATGGCCACTAAGTTGAGCATTCGTCCGGCAGAAACAGCGCGCCTTGCGAATGTCACCAGTTATGTCATAGAAACCACTGATGCTGAGTATGAGCTTTATGAGCGCCTTTTTGGAAATGAACAGAAATTGAATGCTGAAACCGAGCAAATGATCACCAAGTTACAGCACCAAAAAGACCTTCTCGAGAGTGTCAAGAACAATCTAAACCAACTGGGTACGACGCCAAAACGCCGCGCTCAAATGCTCTTGTCGTTATCGGCAGATACATTCAACAAACTTAAGAGCGCGAATTGATTCTGAGGAGTAAACCATTGGCTGACAATACTGCAGCACTCCAGCTCATCAACCAAAAGATTACCGGCCTGCAGGTTGTGCAGCAGGCACTCACCAACTTGTACACGCAGGCCACGGATTTGAACATTTCCGACACGATCCGCGCACAGTTGACGAACTTAAATGAGGAGTTGTTCGCTCTTCAATCTGAGCGCAACGCAATGGCCGACGCTACGAACGTTGTTTCTCCTCCCACCCCAAGCGAGATCCAGGCTTTGAACGACATATTGAAGCAGCTGGATGCGTATGTGCACACCGATCAGAATCTACATATGGCCATCAGCTATCTGCAACAGGTGGCGGATCAAATCAAGAATGCATAAGTAGGAGTCCAGAGTGCGTGACTATCTCGGAGCTTTCGGCGAGGGGAGGGAAATCCAAGTATGACAAATCAGAGTGAGAAGTCATGGACGGATTACGGAAGCACGGCGCTATGGATTTTGATTTTCTTCGTGTCAGCCTTTTGGTGGCACATTGCTGGGCAGGGTGCACCGCTTCGAATGATTCTGATTATTGCATTGAGTCTGGCTTCTTTCATGGTGGGATGCCTCGTGGGCTTTCTGTTTACAAGTTATGGGGAAGAGGCAGGTACGGTCGGAAAAATCCGAGATTGGCTGATCGGGGGCATCACAGGCCTGACGATAGCAAAAGCAGCGGCGATAAAGGGTCTGCTCACTACGTTTCAAGCGACACCTTCGGGTAGCGGTGAGTACGCCCTCACAGTGAGTGCGGCTGTTGTTTATGCCTCTCTGGGTTTTTTCTTCATGTTTTTCCAGAGGGAGCTTGTTCTAAACGTACTGTTGGCTGAAGGGCGGGCGCAACGCGGTCGTATTGAAGGCACTAAGCAAGCAGGCCAAGTGGTAAAAAGTTTTCTGTTAAAGCTTCCTGCGAGTCTATTGTCGGGTGTGGACGACGTAGATGAGATCAGTGCCGTCGATAAGGATGAAGCCAAGAAGCTTTACGACATCCTCTATTCCGATGATGTAAAAGCTTTTCTTCAGCAAGCGGACGCAGCATTAGCAGACGGCGCCGGCCTAGATTGGGATGTAATCTCGAAGGTCGCATACATTCATTATTACCGGACGTATTTCGAGAAAAAGGATGAGAAACCGGCTCAGGCTAGACGTGCTATCGAGTGGATTACGCGAGCCCTTGTCATGAATCCTCAACACGCGGATTTCACGCTAAAACTTGCCGATATGATGGGAGCAACTGGAGATTATGGCACCGCCGTTACCATCCTAGAGAGGCTCGTTCGGGAACCGGATTCGCCGATTGTTGTGCGCCAGTGGCTCGGGTATTTTCTGCTCAATGTACCAGGCCGTCTCCGCGATGCAGTTCGATATTCAGAGGAGTATCACAATCTTGTAGGAGAGGATACCGATTGCCTCTTTAATCTCGCTTGCGCCTATGCACAAGCTTTTTGTGAGGGGGTGCCAGATCTCGGTCCGCCGGACGAATGTCATCGAAAAGCGTTGGCATATTTGCGTCAGGCTCTCCAGAGGGAGCCAGAATACGCTGACACGGTGAGGACTAGGTGGATTGAAAAAGGTGAGAGTTTCGCATGTTTTGTTTCTGACAAAGATTTTCGTGCGCTCGTCGGACTGGACACTGTCCCAGCTGGAACGACGGGCTGAGCAATCAGGAGTGCACTTTGCGGAAAGTAGTCGCATTACGCCAAAGTTTGCCAGACCGCGGCTGGCGCCTTGAACCAGCCACTGCTGCAACTGGAGCAATATGACAGATCCGATCAAACACATTGTCGTGCTGATGCTTGAAAATCGTTCCTTCGATCAAATGCTCGGATGTATGCAACAACTAGTTCTTGGGCTCGAGGGTATCGACGTAACGGAGATCCCTCCAGTCTGCTACAACGACTGCCGCAGTAATGCCCGGCGCTACTACCAATTACCAGACCCGGAACGCTGTCTCGATCCGAGTCCAAGCCACGAACACAAAGACGTAGTGCTCCAAATCAACAATAATAAAATGGATGGGTTTATCGACAATTACTCCAGTGTGCCTGGTTCAAACGAAGATCACTATCAAGACATTATGGGCTATTACCCACTGGACTCCCTGCCCGTCATGCATAAGCTGGCAAGATCATTTTTGATCTGCGATCACTGGTATTCGCCGCTGCCCGGACCAACATGGCCCAACCGCTTCTTTGTGCATAGCGGAACCTGCAACGGGCATGTCACGATGCCCTCGGGAACTTTTCATCCGGATCTGCCGTCGTGCGATCAACCGCAATACACCATCTACGATCGTCTGGAAGATGGGAAAATCACCTGGAAGATCTACCACGATGGACTGCCCCAGAGCCTTGTTCTTCAAAAGCTCTGGAAACGCGTTGACCACTTTCATGACATGCCTGTATTTTGGCAAGACGTGGCCGGCGATGAAGGTTCGTTTCCTCAGTATTCATTTATTGAGCCCTGCTACCGGGGCGCTGCCGAGAATGATCAACATCCGCCAGCAGACGTTATGAATGGGGAAGCCCTGATTGCTAACGTCTACAACGGATTGCGAGGAAATGATCCACTCTGGAAATCGACACTACTGATTTTGGTTTATGACGAGCACGGAGGTTTTTTCGACCACGTGCCGCCGCCGCCAGGAGTACCGCCGGATGACAAAACGAGTGAGTATGGCTTTAATCAATACGGAATTCGAGTTCCGGCCATTCTCATCAGCCCTTGGATGCCAGCCGGTAAACTCTCGACGCCTTTTGATCACACATCGATCTTAAAGCACGCGATCGACAAATGGGGGCTTCAAAGCTTAACGGCTCGCGTCGAGAAGGCGAATACGTTTGCCCCCAGTTTTCTTCCAGCGCCACGCGACGATACTCCACTACATCTGGATATACCTCCAACATCGCCCACACCGCAGGGGTCAGAATCCGTAAGCGAACATGAGCAAGCCCTTATTTCGTTTGCGCCTTACCTTGATGTGATGATGAGCGACCAAGATCCCGGGGGTTTTCTCGCGAGAAGCAAGCAAGAATACGCATCAATGGGTGACAAGGTGGGAATAGCTGAACAGAGATTTAGGACCTTCCTGAGTCGAGGAGTGTAAGAGAGACAAGCGAATCGAGAAGTGTGCGACTTATCGAGAAGCTAGATGAGCTATTGCCGTACAAGTCTACTCACTCGGGAGTACAGTAAAACTTGGCTCCATGCTCGAGACGCGGAGATCGGATCAATACGTAAGATGCCCCGTGAATCGAAGAAGAGGTCAAAGGCTATGCGACTCGCTCTCATTATTTGTTGGCTTTGCGCCCCGTTAGCGTTGGCAGCGCAGACTGCCCCCGCCACAAGTATAGCCGGCAGACGGGTATCCCTTGCACACAGCGCGGAAGTACCCCAAAACGCGACAGATAACCTCACTACTAAGAGCGTTGAGTTGCAGCCTGGTCAGAGCGTGCAAGAAGCACTCCGGCAATCCGGTGTGGAGCCCAATAGCGACGCACTCAGTGTTATTTATAGCCTAAATCCGGGGCTATCCAAACTCACAGATGCGAGTGACTTTACGGTTAAGATTCCTGCGCTCAAGTCTTTTGATTCTTCGAATACAGCTCCGGTCACGCTTGAAGTTGATTCCGAGCTAAAGCATTCGATCGCGGTGAAGAGCGAGAACCTAATGAGCTTCGCAACGAATCGGCCGAACGAGAAGCGCGATACATTTGTGCCTGCCGTAGATGCTCTGAAAGAGACCTCTGTCAGTATAGGTTTTCACCCGACTAGTAGCCTCTTTCTTAATCAGGTTGAGCGCGAGAGTGACCTTCTGAACCAATATTCCAGAAAAGCATATTTGACAGAGGCGGACAAAAAGACCATTGCAGAAATTAATACCGATCTGCGAGCGAAGAACAAGGCCCTCCAGGCGGACGCCCCCGATCCGGACATTATTGTTAGGACATTGGCTGCAAAAGATCAAAGCGAGGTGCGCCTCCTGACAATTTGTTATGTCCCCGTTTTTTTAGATGATGGAAAGTGTGATGCGGAGTTTGAACGGCCGAGTTCGCCTACGGACCACAAACTGCCCGTCGCAAACTATCACATGTGGGCAGCAAATTCCCAGGGCACAAGAGTTTCCAACGTAAAGCGGGTTGAGGTTCGCGACAGCACCACTGTCGTTCTTGTTGTGATGCCATGAACAATACTGAAAGCGTCATTAAGCAAGGTGGTCAAGCCGTTGCGGCAGTGTTTTCAGGTTTCGGCGGCTTCGTTTTGAATGTGCAGCCGCCAGAAGGTGTCCTTAAAGCTTTTACCATAGGATTTGCTTCCACCCTTTCTGCCCTGCTCTTCCTTGTGATCAGCATATTTTCCCAGCGTTACGCTTCAGAACGATACAGGCACATTTTCGTGGCGCTGTCTGTCGCGTTGATCATTGTTGTAGCAATCACTGGATTTCGGTATCAGGATATGTTTGCCAGACTCACACTCGATCTGCCTTCCGTGAATGGCACGGAGAAAATCATAATCGGGACAGACTTGACTTCACAAGCTAGGGAAGGTCTCACGAGAACCGGCGAACCGCTGTCCCAACTGGTTCTCGATTTCGGAGGGAAAGACGCACGCGAGAGGGTATGGACTCGCGCATCGATACGCGCTGCGACATTGACACTGAACAATGGATATATCCTCCTATCCGTATCCGTTGCTGCGGCAGTATTCTGCATCGCCGAAGCGCTCCTTCCGACGAAGCGATCGGCGCACTGAGGGCATCGGATCGGATCGTGAATAGTCATCATGAATGCAATGCAATCGCATGTAGGCTGGATAGGCGAATCCCCGGTTTTGGATTCCAAGATGACTCGCATGCAAACCGTTCAGAGGCACTGGCCTATTTTGCACTCCCGGCACATCTCCGTCACAGGCGCGAGACGGATAATCGTTAGCTTGGAGTTGACCGACTGATTGGCCGTCAGTCATTCATTCTGGTCGAGCCTTTTTCTTCATTGCACCAGAAATGCGTTGCTTGGATATTGTCGGGATGATCGTCCCTCCACGCGCCGCCCATTCCTTTTGGATCCCTGTGATCTGGCACGATGTCGTTGTAATCTGTGAATTCTTCGTGGCAGATGGCGCACTTCCTGTCCTGCTCGACGATCTTCCGGTTCAGCAGTTTCCGCATTTCAGCCGGAGACCGGAGTTCCCGATATCCCCTCGGATGATGCGGATCATCAATGTGTCGAATTCCAGGCTGCAATCTGCGCGCATAAGGCGTTTGTTCTCGACCGCAGCAGAAGACCGATCGGTGGATTGGGCAGTATTCATTGCGACGAAGTCTCATCGGATACCTCCGGGTAGTCCTCAATCAGCATCTTTCGTGAGGTGCGTGTGAAATCCGTTTGGGAGAGCCTCGTCCGCCGACCCGCTGCTACAATGCTTGCCCGAGGAGAACCATGCTCAAATTGAGTGGCCTAGTCGCGGAGTTAAGGACAGAACGGGATCGAGCACAAAAGGAAGTGGAGCAGTTGAATGCAGCGCTCGCGGCGTTGAGTGGCGTGGGACGCGCCGGCGTCAGATCGCCGCGTGGTCGGGCAGTCAAGAAGCGGAGACCTATGTCCGCCGCCGCCCGCAAACGAATTGCTGCGGCTCAGCGCGCACGTTGGGCGAAATGGAAGAGTGCTCGGCGTAACAAGTGAACCGAACTTGCTGTTGTTCTTCCTTGTAGGGCACTGGAGATAGAAATGCGTTATCTGATTAGTGTTCTAACCGTCTTCCTCGCTGTTGCCTTAACAGCACAGACTGCGGCTAAACCTGCAGCGGATTTCCTGGCCGCTGCCCATCTCTTCGACTACGACCCTAAGCAGCCGCTCGACATCCACGACAAGATCATCGAAGAGTTCGACGGTGGCGCCCTTCATGACATTACCTACACGAGTCCCAAGGGCGGTCCGGTCGCAGCGTATCTGGTCGTCCCAACGGGCAAGGGACCGTTCGCGGCAGTGCTTTTCGGGCACTGGGGAAACGGCACGCGGGCGGAATTCATTCCCGAAGCCAAACTTTACGCCCGAGCTGGCGCGGTTTCCCTCATCCCTGACTACCCGTGGGACCGCCCGCAACCGTGGCACAAAACTCCCGACCATTTCGATAAGCCGGAGGTCGACCGCGAGATCGAGATTCAGGCGGTCGTAGATCTGCGCCGCGGAATCGACTTGCTGCTGGCGCGTTCGGATGTCGACCCGAAGCGGCTCGCCTACGTCGGGCACAGCTACGGCGCGCAGTGGGGATCAATTCTGTCCGCGGTCGACAGGCGCATGAAGACTTCGGTATTGATGGCCGGAGTGGCTGGCGAACAGCAGCACCTACTTATTCAATTACACGACAGACCCTAATGGGAACGTAACTCAGACTAACATAACAGACCCTAACAGCAACGTGAACCAACTTAATTTTTCCACTCCTGACGGATTTCCCAGCGGTTTCCAGACGGGAGGTTACGAGACCTCGGAAATACTTGCCGTAGGTAAACCCGAACAGCAGACGTTTACCTACGATCACGGTACAACCTTGAATAACCCCGGCGAATTTCTCTTGAATCTGACGGACCCCCTGGGTCGTGTTACGCACTTCACGTACGATGCTTTGGGGAACCTTACCTCTCTGACTCGCCTCAGTGGTACTTCGAGCGCAGCCACAACCTCGTACACATACGAACCAGCGTTCAACCGGGTTTCAGCCGTGACTGACCCTGTGGGCAACACAACTTCTTACGCGTATAACGACACGACGAACCAAGTAACGGTTACGGATCCGACGGGCAACGCGAGCATCATCTCCGAGGACACGCAAGGCCGTCCGATTTCGTTCAACACTCCGCTGCAAGACAGCACCAACTTGAGCTATACCGGACCCGACCTCACAGCAATTACAGACCCTCTAAAGAACACCAGAAACATGCTCTATGACGGAGCCGGGAGGCTCGTCTCCAAGTTCGATGCCCTTGGTAATGTGACCCACTATACTTATGATGTATTCGATGATGTGCTGACGGTTGCCGATCCATTGGGGAATACGAACCAATTCACGTTTGACCTTAATCAAAATTTGACCAGCTTTACCGATCCGTTGCACACCACGACACCCACTGTCTACGCGCCGAATGCCATGGATCAACTGCAGACCCGAACCGATCCTCTCGGTCATTCGGAGAGCTATGTCTACGATCTGAATGGAAACTTGACCTGCTACACGGATCGGAATGGAAACATTTCGGTTTTCCAATACGACGCAATCAATCGCCGAACGCTCGCCGGTTATGGGGCAGCGAGCTGTACGGCCACAACGTTTGCGAGCAGCATAACTTACGGGTATGACGGCGGTAATAGACTAAAGACGGCCAACGATTCAGCGTCTGGTTTGATCACGCTAAATTACGACGGCTTGGACAGCCTCCAGTCGGAAGCCACTACCCTCGCGGGAACGAATCACACTGTTACCTACCAGAACGATTCGGACAAGCGCAGAACCAGCATGACGGTCGATTCACAGCAGCCGGTCATTTATTCGTATGACGCTGCAAGCCGGGTGAAACAAATCACGCAGGGTACCGCTGGCGTGAGCTTCACATATGATGCAGTCGGCCGGCGCACATCCATGACGCTTCCCAATAGTGTGGTGGCGCAGTATACATACGACACAGACTCGCACTTGACGGGGATTATTTACCAGTTAGGTGCTAGGTTACTGGGCAACCTGACGTACGCCTATGATGCCGATGGGCGAATTACGCAGAAAGGGGGGAGCTATGCTGCCACTAACCTTCCGGCGGCGTTGAGTTCGGCGACCTACAACGCGGACAATCAACTGACAGTTCGAGGCGGTACGTCGTATGGCTATGATTTGAATGGCAACCTCAAAACGGATGGCACTAACACCTACACATGGGATAACCGAAATCAGCTAGGCTCAATTACAGGTGGTACAACAGCCGCTTTTCAATATGATGCCTTCGGCCGGCGGATCGGCAAAACGCTGGCCGGCATCACGACCACGCTACTTTACGACGAAAATAATATTGTCGAAGAACTTTCAGGCAGTACAGCCACCGCAACGCTGCTGACTGGGCTGGGAGTGGACGAAACCTATAGTCGAACGGACAGCTTCGGGCCGAGATATTTGCTTTCGGAACTGTTGGGAAGCACGATTGCCTTGACTGACGCCGCTGGCGTCATTCAGACGCAGTACACGTACGATCCCTTTGGGAATACAACATCGAGCGGCGCCGCTAGCTCCAACCCTTTTCAGTTCACAGGAAGAGAGAATGATGGGACCGGCTTGTACTTCTATCGCGCCAGATACTACAATCCTAATATTGGAAGGTTTATCTCCGAGGACCCGCTTGGATTTAAAGGCGGCATAAACGTCTACAGCTACGCCGAGAACAATCCCATTACGCACACCGATCCACTCGGACTGGCTTCGTGTAAGCAGCCGCCGTGCAAGCCACCAAATACGTCGGATCCAAAACCAACAAGTACATGCACGATATATCTACCCGCTAGACCCGATCTCTTCTTGGCGTGCGAAGGATTGGGCGGAAACAGCCCAACAGATCAGTGTGTTAGAGGATGCCTGCAGAATCAATATGACCCAAAAAAAGGCGGCTACAAATGCGATGAGAGCAAAATACATTGCAGTTGCTTCGATGCATGCAAATACACGGGAGTACTCGGCCGTGGAAGGTATCACTGCAGGCCGGTTCCTTGGTAGGGAGGATCATGTCTTCTTACAAGTGGTTCGCAGCGAGCTTTCTGGGAGGTGCGACTGCTTTTTGGCTTCCAGACTTGCTGATGAAAGCTTTGTATCGTGGTGCAAATACGCCGCTAATCGAAGCTGCGTTAACTCTCGCATGTCCGTCGTCGCTGGTATTGTTTTATTTTTATCTGGTGCACCATAGACGATCCGAGGCAGAAGGGCTTTCGACGGCAGTTTTTGCACTTTTCGGAATCTGGCTGCTCAGCTTAACTTTCATGACCCTTTCGCGGACTTTCGGCGGAGGTGGTTTCCGAGACTTTCCTTTCGACTGGATCCTTATTCGTTACTATTTGGTCTCAAGTTTAATTCCGACTCGGGTCTTTCTCCTTTCCATGCTGGACGGCACTGCTGCGGGCCTGGTTCTAGGAACGATAGCAATGATTGTGTGTCATTTTCGGTTCGAACGGGGCCGCTGGATCATTCCTCCGGTTCTGTTGTCGGCTCTGCGGCACGCTAGAAACAAGAGCCACCCATCATGAGCCGATATTTGAGGTCCTGTTCACTGCCGGGACAGGCGCGCGTCCGCCGCCGATCTCCACGCCCATGGACCCCAATGGCAGGGCCACTGCGAATCTCCTGACCGGCGGTGTCGATGCGATCTTCACGAGAACGACCACGGGTGTTGAGAACTATCTGACGGACCTGCTGGGCAACCGTGGTCAACTCCGCCTACTTTACTGCGCTATTTTGGGACGGGCGCGCGCCAAGCCTGGAAAAGCAAGTCCAGGGGCCAATCGAGAGTGCGGACGAAATGGCGAACACGATTGAGGACGTCGAGAAAAGGCTGAATGCGGACCCGAGTTATCGCCGGGACTTTTCCAAAGCCTGGGGATCGGGGCCGATTACATTCGAAATGGTGGCGAAAAGCATCGCATCGTTTGAGCGGACACTCCTCAGCGCGAACTCGCCTTTCGATCGCTGGAAATATGGTCATGACGA
>WNFD01013556.1_pt1 | contig 11607 bp, 15 predicted proteins | sample 5400491 | NCBI WGS metagenome assembly WNFD01 (sample SAMN13153343, study PRJNA577476) | soil metagenome | isolation source: 120 cm saprolite under Douglas fir tree site 2 hole 2 replicate 2 | place: USA:California | collected 2015-04-18 | reverse complement strand
GAAAACCGACGGTGCCGCGATGCATGCCGTAGATCGGCTTGCCCGAGCGCATGTGCTGGTGCAGCGTCTGCAGCATCAAGCCATCGCCGCCGAGCGCCACCACGATGTCGGCATCGGCGGGATCGTGATTGCCGTAGAGTTCGCTCAGTTGCGCAAGCGCCTGCTGGGCCTCCGCGCCTGCGCTCGCAATGAAGGCAATCCGTTCATATCGCTGGGGCGTGGTCATGGGGATTGCGGGTCTCATGTGAGCGCGGATAAGGAAACGGGTGGCGCGGACGTCGTCTATACGACCTTGGCCGGGCTTGTCGAGATAGGCCGATTAGCCGGGAATGTCATGCATCGGGGGTTGCGCTTGAGGGCGAAGGCCGACGGGACGGCGAGCTAGTGAACCATGTCAACTTGTCGTAATTTAGCGCTAGAACGGCGCCTCGATCCAGAAAATGCCGCGCTTAGGATTAATGCGGCCACACCGGGTCGATAGTGGGAAGCGTGGAGACCAACGGACATGGCGATCGCCTTCACCTTGCCGCGTATTTCGCGCGTCGCGCTGGCGCTGCTCGCGTTCACCATGGTGGCCGGCGCGCGCGGGCAGGATGCGCCTGCGCCGCCCGCGCAGCAACCCGCGGCGACGCCTTCGGGTCAGAAATCGGGCGGAGTGGGCGGACGCGCCGCGGCGCCAAGTTCGTCGGACGGGCCAAGTTCGCCGGCCACAGCCGAGCAACATCGCCTGCCGCCGGATTCGACCACCAAACAAACGCTGGCGCTGCCCGGCCGCACGCTCAACTTTGCCCTGACCGCAGGCTCGATCCGGCTGTTCGACGACAAGGGCGAGCCGCAGGCCGATATTGCCTACACCGCCTACCAGCTCGATGGCGCGGATCCGCGCAGCCGGCCCGTGACTTTCCTTTTCAACGGCGGGCCGGGGGCTGCTTCCGCCTACCTGCAATTCGGCAATGCCGGACCCTGGCGGCTGGCCATCGGTGGTGACGCGGCAGTCTCCTCGGCGCCGCCTGATCTTATGCCCAATGCCGAGACCTGGCTCGACTTTACCGATCTCGTCTACATCGATCCCGTCGGAACCGGCTACAGCCGCTTTGTCGCGACCGGCGAGGACGTGCGCAAGAAGTTCTTTTCCGTCGACGGCGACGTCAGTGCCATCGGAGTGACGATCCGCCGCTGGCTGGAAAAATACGATCGCCTGCTGTCGCCGAAATACGTCGCTGGCGAAAGCTATGGCGGCATCCGCGGGCCGAAGCTCGTGCGCAATCTGCAGACCCAGCAGGGCGTGGGCGTGAGGGGACTGATCCTGATCTCGCCGGTGCTCGACTTCCGCGAGTTTTCAGGCTCCAGTCTCCTGCAATATGTGGCGAGCCTGCCGAGCTATACGGCGGTGGCGCGCGAGGCGAAGGGCCCGGTGAGCCGTGCCGACCTTGCCGAAGTCGAAAGCTACGCGCGCGGCGACTTCCTGCTCGATCTCATGAAAGGCGAGGCCGACGCCGAGGCCACCGATCGTCTCGCCGACAAGGTCGCGGCGTTGACCGGGGTCGATCAGGCGGTCAGCCGGCGGCTCGCCGGGCGCTTCGAAATCGCCGAGTTTCGCCGCGAATTCGACCGGCGCAATGGCAAGGTCACCGGACGCTACGACGCATCCGTCCGGGGTATCGATCCGTTTCCGGATTCGAGCTTCTATCATTTCGGCGACCAGTCGGGTGACGCCTTGTTCGCGCCGCTGACCAGCGCGGCCGTCGATCTCACCACGCGCAAGCTGAACTGGCGGCCGGACGGTTCCTACGAACTCGGCAACGGCTCGGTGGAGCGGGCCTGGGATTTCGGCCGCGGGCTGAAGCCCGCGGAGTCGATCACCGAACTGCGGCAGATTCTGGCGCTCGATCCGAAGCTGAAAGTGCTGGTCGCGCACGGGCTGTTCGATCTGGCGACGCCGTATTTCGGCTCAAAGATCCAGCTCGATCAGTTGCCGGCCTATGCCTCGCCGGATCGCGTCAAGCTCGTGGTCTATCCGGGCGGCCACATGTTCTATGCGCGCGACGCCTCGCGCCAGGCGTTCCGCTCGGAGGTGCAAACGCTGATGAAGTAGAAGGCTTCAGGCTTTCGCCTTGCCGCTCTCTCGTGCCTTGTCCTTGCCCTTCGCGTATCGGCGCTCCATCTCCGCGGCCAGGGCTTTCTCCCGCTTCGCATTGGCGCCGGCCAACCAGATGTCCGTGACGTGTCCTGCCTTGTTGCGCGAGCGGCGGACGCCTTCGCCATGGCTTGCATAGCCGGCCGCCGATGCGATGCGGCCCTTGTCGCGGCCGGTGACCTCGATTTCCGCCGCATCCAGGAACGGATTGATCAGATGCGGATTGCCGGCCATGACCCGATTGCCCATCGGGACGAGATCGACCGCGCCCCATAGCGTCCACCAGCGCCCGCGCCAGTCGCGAACCCGCCGGTTCGGCGCGCCGTGCATCCTGAAGGCGCGCAGGATATGCATGGCGCCATTGGCCCAGAACGCGGCCCAGCCATCGATGCTGTTGGTCAGAATGGTGATGCTGACCTCGCAGGCCGGGATCACGCAGGTTCTGGAAATATAGCCCTGGAATCCGCCGCCATGGCCGAACCAGTCCCAGCCGGCGGTCTGGCCGCTCATCAGGCCAAATCCGTAATAGGCTTCCTCGATGGTCTGCGGAATACGCCATTGCTTCCGCGTCATCTCGCGGCGGCTTTCAGCGGAGAGCACGCTCGGTTTCGCCAGCGGTGCGAGTTGCGCGAAAAATCGCGCGGTATCCGCCGCCGTGCTGACGAAACCCGCGGCGGACGTCATCGCATGCGCGGAATTGTCGCCGGGAATGACGAGGCGCCGGCCGACGGGATGCTTGCGCGAATGGCCGCGCGCAAACGGAAGGCCCTTCGCGATCGGCATGTTCGGCTCGGTCTCGCGGAGCCCCGCCGCTTCGACGATCTCACGCTTGATCCAGACAGGGTAGGGCTCTGCGGTGATCGCCTCGATCACGAGGCCCAACAGTCCAAAACCGTGGTTGGAATATTTGAAGCGCGAGTTGGGCTCGATGGCGACGGGCAATTGAAGCTCCGCCAACAGCTCCTTCTCATTGAGATAGGGCCGGGTGTCGATGAACTGCCCGGAGTCGGCGCCGTCGCGGGTGAGGCCGGCGCTGTGCGAGAGCACCTGCGCGATCGTGGTCTGCGCAACCCGCGGATGCAACCCGTTCACATATTGCCCGATCGTGTCGTCGAGCTTCAATTTGCGCCGCTCGCGCAGTTTCATTAGTCCGGCGGCGGTGAAGGCCTTCGAATGCGAGGCGATGCGAAAGCGGTGGCGCGGGGTGAGCGTTTCGCCGGTATCGAGATTGGCCTGACCGAACGCGTGCTCGGCTATGATCTTGCCCCGATGCGCAATGGCGATGATGCATCCGGGTTGCTCCGATCCCAGCGATTGAAATTCGAGCCAGTCGGCAACGTAGTCGACCGCGGATCGCAACCATGGTTCCACCTGATCGATCCCCCAACTATCAATTCACCGCGGCAATCGATGAAAAATCCGGCAAGGCCGTTCTTGCGAGAACTCTTCTTAGCGGACAAAACAAAACCGGCGCAACCCAGAGGGTCGCGCCGGTTGTTTTGCGATTGCGGACGATTTCAGTAGACGAGGCCGGTGCCGGGCGGCTTGTCCAGCGCGGCGGCGAGCGAGCGCGATTGCCCTGTTCGAGCTGCCACAGCCCGTAATATTGCCAGGTCTTGACATGGGTCGGGTCATCCTTGAGCGCCCGCTCGTACCAGACTTGCGAGAGCTTGTAGTCGCCGAGCTTGCGGTAGGAATAGCCGATCAGATTGGCGACGGCCGCGGTGTCGTCGTGACCGAGCGCCTTCAACTGATCGATCGCAGCGGCGTAGTCGTGACGATCGTAGATCGTTGTATACGCCGCGCGATAGCCGTCCGCGAACTTTGCGTAATCCTGGCTCGGGCTCGCCTCGCTGGATTTCTTCTTCTTGCTCTTGGTCGGAGCCGGCGCTGGCGCGTCGCTGTTGGCATAGACCGTCGTGATGACGGGTGCGCCGACCAGTGCGAAGGAGAGAGTAGCCAGCGCGAGAAGCCTGATCGCAGATTTACGCATGCATGTCTCCTGGTTGTGCCGCAACGATCCGTGACGGATCAGTAGACAAGGCCGGTGCCGGGCGGCTTGTCCAGCGCGGCTTGCAGCGAACGGTATTCCTTGCTGTCCGTGCCGGCAAGCTCACCGATCTTGTTCAGGTGATATTCCGCCTGCTCGCGGTTGCCCTGTTCGAGCTGCCACAACCCGTAATACTGCCAGGTCCGCACGTGGCTCGGATCATCCTTCAGCGCCTGCTGATAGTACGTCTGCGAGAGCTGGTAGTTGCCGAGCTTGCGATAGGAGTAGCCGATCAGGTTGGCGACATCGGCGACGTCTTCGCGGTCGAGCGCTTTCAACTGCTCGATCGCCGAGGAGTAGTCGTGGCGGTCGTAGATCGTGGTGTAGGCGGTGCGATAACCTTCGAGAAATTTCGGATCGTCGATGCTCGAACTCTTGTCGCCCTTCTTCTTGTGTTTGGTATCGGTCGTCGCCGGCGGCGCCGACGGCGTGTCGCCACCCGCGGCATAGGCCTTAAGAACAGGGCCCGAGACCAGTGCCGTCGACAACATCGCCAGCGTCAAAATCCTGATCGTGAGTTTGGTCATGCACTTCTCCTGATTGCATTCCGGCGCGTGACCTCCGGCCAAATCATCGAACCATTAGGCCCCGATGGTATGCTTTGGCCGATCACGCGCCCCGGGTGATGTACACCCGAATATGGACCTGAACACCGGTCGTATCGAAACATTCCCGGATGGCGGTTTATCCACGCCGATTTTGACCATCGATAGGCGCAACGTGGCGCAGATCATGACCGGTTCAAACATGACAAACATGTCATGGACATGAACGAAGTCCGACGCAGCGCTTCAGAACGCGTTCAGCGCAGCGGCCGTAACGTCGCTTCATGATCGACGAGCCCGAGCCTTCGGCCGGTCACCTCGAGATCCACCTTCAAGAGGAGACAACCATGATCAAGACGATTTCCGCCGCGCTGCTCGCCGTTTCCGTGATCGCCGCGCCCGCAATGGCCGCCGGGACAGGCAAGACCGCGCAAGCGCCTGCTTCCAAGAGCGTGCAAGCGCCTGTGATCAAGAATGTGCAGACCAAGAACGAGCGAGCCAAGACCGAGCGAGCCAAGACCGGCCTGCTGAACGCCAACGCCAAGATGCATCACAAGCACTATCGTCATCACCGCCACCCCAAGGAGATGGGCGCCCTGAAGACACACGCGAAAGTGAGCTTCAAGCCCGTCGCCAAATCTCACTCGAAAGTGAGCTTCAAGCACGCCGCTCCCCCGGCCAAGCGCGGCTGATCGCCTTCTCGGCGCGGTTCGTTCCACGCCCCCCATCGCACCGAGGTAAAGGCCCGGCTCGCTTGCAATTGTGTCCCCAATTGCGGCGGGCCGGCGCCGTGCCTCGCGTCTCGAAAAAACCGGGTGATGCATCGGCCGGAAATGCCGATTCCCAACCGGGCGGGGAAGGTTTAAAAGCCTGCCGGGGCGGCCGACTTTTGAGACAAGAGTTGCACTTGGCGATGCCAAGCTTGGGGATATCAGCAAGGTGTCTGGCAATTTTGCTGCTGCCGCTTGCGTTGAGCGCTTGCATGGACAGCGACGAAAGCAGGCCGACCTCCTTCATCACGGACAGCAACGACGCCAACCAGCCGTTTCCGGCCAGTTACCGCTCCGAACTGGTGGCGTTCCTACACACCTATCTGAACAATCCGGTCGACGTGCATGACGCCTCGGTCGCGGAGCCGGTGCAGCGGACCGTCGGTGGCAGGGTCCGCTATGTCGCCTGCGTGCGCTTTGCCGAACGCCAATCCGACGGCGGCTATCGCGAGCCGCGCGAACGGGCCGTGGTCTTCGTCGGCGGCCGGCTCGACCGCATCGCCCAGAATGCCGGCGAAGTCTGCGCCGGTGCGGTCTATGCGGCCTTTCCGGAACTGGAAAAAATGACGCGGTAGCGCGTGCCGGAAAGGCCGGTTTTTCCCTCCGAAAACCGCGATCACTTTTCGGAGAGGCGTGAACTGGGCGCCCCGTGCGGTTGACCCATTGACAGGCGGGAACCGCCTGCAATTGCGGATAAATTTCCGTTTGGATGGAACAAAGGCCATTGTGGTCATCGTGCCACGGTCCAAGCCCATCACGGCTCCGGCATTGCCCCGGGGCAACCAAATTGAGGCCACGTTGTTTGATCATGTCGTAACCGTCGACAATGGGGAATTCTGATGAAGAGATTTCTGCTTAGCGCAGCCGCTCTTATTGCGTTCGCGGCTCCCGCGGCAGCCGCCGACATCGCTCCGCGCCCCTATACCAAGGCGCCGCCGCCCACGGTGCCGGCGGCGATCTATAATTGGACCGGCTTCTATATCGGCGGCCATATCGGCGGCGCGTTCGCCGGCAACAACAGCCTGGAAGGCAATGGCGGCCGTTTCCTCGGCGGCGTCCAGGGCGGTTTCGACTATCAGTTTGCGCCCAATTGGGTGACCGGTATCGAGGCTGAATACAGCTGGATGACCCGCAACAATAACGGGGTGACGTTTCCGGGCGGCGTGGTGGTCACCGACCGGCAGGACCAGCTTGGCTCGGTCACGGGCCGCTTCGGCTATACCTGGGGTCCGGGCCTGCTCTACGCCAAGGGCGGCTATGCCTTCCGCGGCAACGGCAACAATGTCGGCGTGACCGTCGGCGGCGTGCCCGCGGCCTTTGCCACCACCGGCCACCACAATGACGGCTGGACGGTCGGGACCGGTCTCGAATACATGTTTGCGCCGAACTGGTCGGCCAAGGCCGAGTACCAGTACTACAATTTCGGCACCACCACCTTCACCGCCGGACCCGCACCGATCGTCGGGCAACGCTTCCGGGACGACGACCACACTGTCAAGGTCGGCGTGAACTACCGCTTCGGCTGGGGCGGCCCGGCCGGCCTCAAATATTGAGGCGGAGCTTTCCTTCCTCCTTCCTTTCTCACGGAAAAGGCCGGCGCGCTTGCCGGCCTTTTTCATGTCCTGGCCTTTTTCATGTCTGATGGCGCGCGAAGCGGCGACAAAAAAATAATTTTCGCGACATGCGAAACTTGTCACGCGGATCGGCTATTATGTGCGCGCCGGCTGGTGGACAACAAACATGCGTATTTTAGGGTTGGTGCTGCTTCTTTCCGCGGTGGCGCTGCCGTGCTCTGCCCAAACTGTATTGAGGTCTGAGCCCTTGATGCTTGCGCCCTATGAGGTCGCCTTCGTGCAGGACGCGTCCTGTCCTGTCGGCAAGGTCCTCAAGGTGACCGGGGCGATCAGGGGACTGCACCGAAAGAGGGCGTGCGTGGCGCTTTCCGCCGAGCAGGCTTCACTCGCGATCGCGACCCCCTGAACGCGTCGCCTCGTGTGGCGGGCTGCCGTTGGGGCGCACTGTCGCGCATGACGATTCGCGCGCATGACGATTCGACGGTTGGGCACCGCCTTCACAATCTCTCGCGTTACGATAGCTCAAAATAGGAATTGCAACTCCCGTTGCGCCTGGCGTTCGGCCTCGGCCTGGTTCTGCGCGGGGTCTTCCTGTGGATCGGGCCGGCAGGGCCTGATTTCGTAATCATTGTCGAGCAGCGGCCGCGGGGCGAGCTTGCCCTGCCTGGGTTCGACATCGACCACGAGCCCGCTGCGCCGGGCGAGTTTCCAGACATCGGCTTCGGTCGGGTAGGCCTTGCTCAGCTTGGCCTCGTTGCAGAACAGCGCGTAAGGCATCCGAATCGCTCCGGTAAAATCTCTTAACGCTTAAGAGAGGATTGAGTTGCGGCAGGCAAAGGGCTGGAATCGGGTCCGGATCGGGTTGTTTGGGCCCATTCTGAGTCCTTAAAGAGACGTAAATCCTGGAAAAAAGAAACCCCGGGACTCTCCGGCTAGAATCGCCGGATGTTTCCGGCCATGGGAACCACCCTCTATACCTTTTCCGAGCGCGTCCAATTGACGCTCGCCATCGGGCTGCTGGTGGCCTGCGCGGCCAATGTCGCACTGGTCTGGGCTTTTCTGTAGCCGATTGACGATGCCAGCGATCCATCCATCATGTCCGAAATCAGGAAAGGCGCCCGCCGAACGGCCGGGCATCATCACGGGATGGAGACGGCATGATCGAGGCGCTCAAGGAGCGGGTCAATGACGACCCGGCGCTGGTCCGGCGAGGCCGGTATCTCACCACGACGTTTCTGCTGGAGGTCGGCGCCACGGCCTGGCTGATCGCGATCTTCGAGGGCCGGATCATGTCGGTCACACGCGGCCCCTTCGTGATGCCGTCCTCGTCATTCGCGCTGCGTGCGCCCGCCGAGGAATGGGAGAAATTCTGGAGCAGACGGCCGCCGCCGGGCTCCAACGACCTGATGGCGCTGATCAAGCGGCGGGTATTGTGGGCCGAAGGCGATCTTCAGATCTTCATGGCCCATCTGCGCTACTTCAAGGAGGCGCTGGCCAAGCTGCGCCCGGCGCAAGCCTCGCCACAAGCCTCGCCACAAGTCTTGCCGGGAGCGTCGGCATGAGGGCGCGGTTCGAGCCAATCGTCGGCCGCTACGTGCATCTCGATCTGTTCGGGAGGCCGCACCGGATCTATGTCGAGGAGGCGGGCGAGGGGACGCCGCTGTTGTGCCTGCACACCGCCGGCGCCGACGGGCGGCAATACCGGGCGCTGATGAACGACGAGCGCGTCACCGCGCGCCATCGCGTGATCGCCTTCGACATGCCCTGGCACGGCAAGTCCTCGCCGCCCGCAGGCTGGCAGAACGAGGACTACCAGCTCACCTCGGCGCAATACACCGAGATGATCCTGACCGTGATGTCGGCCCTCGGGCTGGAGCGGCCGATCCTGATCGGCTGCTCGATCGGCGGCCGGATCGCGCTGCATCTGGCGCTGGAGCACCCCGACGCGTTCCGCGCCATCATCGGCCTGCAGGCCGGCGCGCATGTCGATCCCTATTACGACCTGAATTTCCTGCATCGCGCCGACGTGCATGGCGGCGAGGTCTGCGGCGCCATCGTGTCCGGCCTGGTCGGGCCTGACGCGCCGGAGGCCGAGCGCTGGGAGACGCTGTGGCATTACATGCAGAGCGGCCCGGGCGTGTTCAAGGGCGACCTGTATTTCTACAAGATCGACGGCGACATCCGATCCCGCGTCGCGCAGATCGATACGCGCCGCTGCCCGCTGTTCCTGCTGTCGGGCGAATATGACTATTCCTGCACGCCGGAGGAGACGCGCGCGGTCGCGGCCAGCATTCCGGGCTCGGAGGTCACCATCATGAACGGCCTCGGCCATTTTCCGATGAGCGAGAACCCGCCAGAGTTTCTGAAACATTTGCTGCCGGTATTGGCGAAGATCTCCGGCTAAGCGCGCCATTTGTCTGGTGGATTTGCGCCTGGTGGATCTGCGCGTGGTGGATTTGCCCGGCGCCCCGGCGGGACCTCATCGAGCGCGGCCCGCAGCCGCGCGAGCGTGGCGCTGAAATATTGCGCGCGCTCCCGGTTGAAGCGCTCCTGATGGACGCGGAAGCTCGCGATACGGGCCCGGATCTCATCCTGGACCTCGCTGTGGACGATCGGCCGCGGGAGCGGAGCGGGCGGCGGCTGTTCGACGGTCTCGACCGGTTCCGGCTCGGCTTGAACTTGCACCTGGACCTGCACGGTCCTGACCTCGGGCGGAGGCTGGAGCAGCGTTACGGCGGGAAGCCTGGGCTCAAGCATTGCGGCTTCCCTGAAGGTTTCCCTTGAGGCTTCCTCTCCCTTCCCCGCCACCGATTGAACAAACGCGTAGGTTTGCGCAATCAGCGCGTCACGCTCTCTTTTCCAGTCCATGGCACACCTCAACCGCACACAGGATTTGGCCGCGCCGTCGCCGAATCAAGCTGTCATGCCACCAGCTTCTGGGGATAAATGCCAGTTTCAGTTGAGAAGTAACGAGCGTTCTCGGATTGCGCACGGTGGCGGGCATATAAAGCGAACCGAGCCGTGCTGTTAGCGATCGCGCGGATTGATGTTGAGCACGAAGGGCGCGCCGACCACGCGAACTTCCGTCCGATCGGCAATCGCCTGATCGGCGACATAGACCGGCGGCCTGGCCGCCGCGGGCTGGGGCGCTTCCCACCAACCGGAAATCACCGCGACCATCGCGCTGACCAGCGTGACCGTCGCCAGCAGGACCATGTTGCAGTTCTCTTCCCGCACGCGCATGACGACAAAACCGCGGAGACCGCGGTTGGTTCCTGCACGCGAGCGGGACTGCCCGTGGGATGACGACAAGCCCAGAGCGCGATGGGATTAGGTTGAATCGCCATCGCGCTCTAGGTTTTTGATTGCGCATGATCTCCGCGCAAACGCTTTGCGTTTGTCGCGAGGGAAAACCGCTGCGCACTTTTCCGGATCATGCTCTAGCGGCTCACGCCGCGGCGTTTTCCTCTTTTGACGTGGAGAGCGTATCGACCTGGCTTTGGCATTCGGCGGCGAAGGCCCGAAGTCTCTCCACCGTCAGCGTGTCCATGATCGCTTTCGCGAGCCGCTCGGCTCGCTCCGCCTGATCCCTGAGATGCTCGATTCGGCTCATTCCTCGTCTCCTTGCGCAGGGACAATTTGAAACGAATTGCTTCGTTCCGACGACGACGCATTCTTGGCTAACTGCGGCTTAACTCTGTGCGCTCGGTCACGCCCGAAACGGAATGCTGGCGTCTCGCTGTTGCCCCGGCAATCAACGACCGGTTAGCCGACGCCAGCCAGCAAAATGCCAGGCGTCGGGTTGCTTCCTTGGTGCGCCTCGCGCAGTTCTCGGTCGACCCGGAACTGAACGCGGCGGGCCGCCAAGATCGGAAGTCTGGCTTCCGTCTTGCCCTTGACGATTTTGTCACCGATTTGAAATTGCCATTTCCAGATGTCAGGCGTCGTTGACAGCATCAGGCTGTACCCACGCCCTTGTGGTTCATGGGACTGCACCTGATTCACTTTGATGCTCGTGAAAGTACATGAGTGCGACAAACTCGCCCATTGGTATGAATACGGACAGTTTGGCGAAAGCTGCAGCTTCGCGTGTTGGTCAGGCTCTTGCGGATCAATGAAGCTTGATCTTGCAACGCCTTGGCGATGAATTTCACCGACTTGCTCGGCGGCCGCGCATCGTCGAACAGCGCACGCGTGCCCATGTGGAAGAGCGATCACAAGAGAGTATCGCGTCTAGCAGGCCTACGGATCATTGTAGCCTCCCGTCTACCCGTAGAAATCGACATGTAGACTCGTATTCCCCATCCGCGGCGATTTTTGTGACGATATTCTCCGCGATCTTTGTTCACCTTCAGGGATAATCGATCTATCAATCAACCTCTGGGCGAGGTTGGTTTTGATGAGTGCGCTGGAGGAATCCTGTCGGGAAGTGGTGATCGCATGGGCACCGAGCGTCCTGTTCCTCGTCATTGTGCTGTTGCGCGATTGGCTGTATCGGCGCCGCCAGGGATCGGCGACTGACCACCGAGGG
>WNFD01011785.1_pt1 | contig 11610 bp, 8 predicted proteins | sample 5400491 | NCBI WGS metagenome assembly WNFD01 (sample SAMN13153343, study PRJNA577476) | soil metagenome | isolation source: 120 cm saprolite under Douglas fir tree site 2 hole 2 replicate 2 | place: USA:California | collected 2015-04-18 | reverse complement strand
GACGTGCGTGCGGTCACCCGGGCGGCGCAGGCGGTCGCGGAGAAGCTGCGGCTTCCGGAACTCGTGCACGAGCTGTGTAGCCTGCTGCTCGCGAACGCGGGCGCGAGGCAGGTAGTGCTGGTCGCGCGGAACAACAGCGACTGGCAGGTGCTCGCGACCGCGCACGTCGATCGGGCCGAAACTGACGTGCTCGTTGACGGACCGCTCGCAAAAGCCGACGTGTTCCAGGCTGCCGTCCATCTGGTGCTGCGAACCCGCCGCCCGCTGGTCATCGACGACGCGCTGCAGGACCCAACGTTTCGCCTCGATCGGTACGTGACAGCCGCCCGTGCCCGCTCGGTATTGTGTTCGCCAATGCTGCGGCACGGCGAGCCGGTCGGGGCCATCCTGCTTGAAAACGATCTTGTCGCTGGCGCGTTCACTCCCGATCGGGTCGAATTCCTGCAGGTGATTGCGTCACAGGCCGCGATCTCGATCGAGAACGCCGGGCTCGTCCGAGATCTGGAGAGCTCGCTCGATGCACAGGTCGCGCTGACCGGTGCCCACGCCCGGTTCGTGCCGTACCAGTTCTTGGCGTCGCTCGGCCGCGAGAACATCCAGGACGTGCGGCTGGGCGACCACGCGTCGAAATCGCTGTCGGTGTTGTTCTCGGACATCCGCGGGTTCACCCCGCTGGTTGAGAACCAGAGTCCGCGCGAGAGCATCGACTTCATCAACGCGTATATCGGGCACATGGAGCCGGCGATCCTCGCGAACGGCGGATTCGTCGACAACTACATCGGCGACGCGATCATGGCTCTATTCGACGGTCCGGCCGACGACGCGGTGGCCGCGGGTATCGGGATGTTGCGCGCATTGCAGGTCTTCAACGCCGAGCGCGCCGGTGCGGGCCTGTCACCGGTGTCGATCGGCATCGGCATCAACAGCGGGGCCATGATGCTCGGCACGATCGGCGGGCCGAACCGCATCAAGTGCAGCGTGATCGGTGATCCGGTCAACCTCGCGGCACGGATCGAGGGGCTGACGAAGCAACTATCAGTGCCGCTGCTCGTCGGCGATGGAACGATCTCTGGGCTGGTGCGGCCCGGTTCGTTTTTGCTGCGCCCCGTGGGACGAGTGGTTCTCGTTGGGCGCACAGAGCCGGTGACCGTCCACGAGGTGTTCGACGCCGATCCACCAGACATCCGCGACGCGAAGGCTGCGTCCCTCGATCGCTACCGCGACGCGTGCGCGGCGTATTACTCGAAGGCCTGGGCCGATGCGCGCGCCGGCTTCGACGCTGCCGCGAGGGCATGCCCCGACGATCACGTGGCCCTCGCGTTTCGCGACAGCTGCGACACGCTGCTCGGCAACCCACCCGACCCTCAGTGGACCGGCGTTCTGCAGGTCTCGCGCAAATAGGCGCTGTTGGTGTCGGGAGTCAGGTCGGGCCGCCGCCGATCCACTTGCTCGTGTATTCGGAGAACCCCAGCACGTCGAAGTCGACGACCTCGACCCAGGCGTCGCCCGACTTCTTCAGCAGCCGGCCCTGGAACTGCGCCGCCTGCTCGAACACGATCAGCGGGTACTTCCACAACGCGGCATTCCCGGCGACCTTCCAGATCATCTCGGTCTTGTACCGGCCGGTGGAATCCACCGCCGAGAAGGTGACGGTCTTCGGATAGTTCCACAGGAGCTTCCAGTCCTCCCAGTCAGAGAACGCCGAGACGAAGGATTCCTGAGGGAACAACAGTCGGAGGTCGCCGTAACGGAAATACGCCACCGACTTCTGGAACGCCGCATGCAGCCCGACGTCGAACGCGATCTGCCGCGAAGGGTCCGAGAACGCGGCCCACGCCCACACGTTGCCGGGAATGAACCACTTTCCCCAGTCGTGATCGTGGTAGCCGGTCGCGTCGACCAGATCGATCCGCTGCCCGTCCACGGTGACCCAGCCGTTAACGCGCGCCGAGGGCATGTAGACCAGCCACGAGCTGATCTCCCACGGGCTGGTGCCGTGAACGTTGCTCGCCAGTACCTGCGGCGTGTCGGCCTGCGTGTAGACGAGCGCCATCGAGACCGTGCCGTCTGCGCTGGTCGCCTTGAGCTCGTAGGTGTCGGCGTCGATCACCCGCAGCGTATTCCCGGCCAGCGTCACGTCGGCCCGTTCGGCGGACGCCCAGAAGTTCGAGATGCTGTGGTAGTCCATCTTCAGCGTGGTGCCGGTGCCGCCCGGATCGAACACCGCGGCGTTCAGGTTCACGACCCCGACCAAGTCGACGTCCGACCCGTTGAACGTGGCAAACGTCACCATGCCCGCCTTGCCGGTCTTCGGGTCGGCCCAGTTGAAGTACCACCATTCCGTGTACCAGAACATGTGCGACGCACCTTGGTACTCCGCGAGGTGATAGGCGTCGTCGGCAAGGGTCACCGTGCCCGTCGACGGTGCCGTCAACCCGGCGGGTGCGGTGACCGGATCGCCGAGCGCGCGGGTCTGCCGGGCCATCGCCGCCGAGTAGTTGGCCCAGCCCGGCTGGCCCTGCGACCCGCCGACCAGGCCGCCGTTCCAGGGCTGGCCTTCGTCCCACAGTTGCTGGTCGTGCAGCCGGAAAGGGGCAAATAGCGCGGGCATGCCCATTTCCCAGATCTCGCAGCGCGGCGCGCTTGAACCGGTGCGGTCGAGAATCTCGTTGACCGCGCGTCGCGCCGCCTCATTGGCCGAGTCCATGCACGCCAGGTCGGCGTTGGTCTGCACGTAGTCGGAGGCCAGCAGCAGGTTCTCGATCGCGGTGCCGGCCTGCGGGCGCTGGGCCCAGCTGTTCGGCTCGTTGATGAGCAAGGGCTCGAGATTGATGTCCTTGTGCGGCCGCTCGGGGTGTGGATCGATGATGTCGGTGTCGAGGAAGTAGCCGACCTTGTCTTCGTTGCGCAGCACCACCTTGCCGTCCCGGTTCAGGGCCAGCATCAGCTCCTGCCACACCTCGTCTGCGATCTGGTCCGGATTCAGATCTTGCGCATATTCCTTGATGAACCGGCCTTTCTGCGTCCAGTCCGAGATATCGACCGACAGGATGCCCCGCACGGTGCCGTCGCCGTATTCCTCGAGGTTGAACCCCTTCCAGAACTGCGCCTCCGATATCGAGGTGATCGCCCAAGGCGAGTCCACGTAAAGCACATGGCCATGAGTCACCGGCACGTCGGTGCGCAGGAAGAACTGGATGCCGTTCATCCACCGGACCTGCGGCGAGATCGCCCGGATCGTCGCCAGCGCCGGGTCGGCCGCGACCAGCTCCGCGCTCACCAGCGGCCCCATCACCTCGACCGGCATCGCAGAGACGTAGTAATCGGCAACGACCTCGGTCACCGCACCCGAGACCAGGTCTTCGACCTGCGCCCCGGTGACGCGTCCGCCCGAGCAGTGGATCGCTTGGACGCGGCGCTGGGTGAGGTAGGTGCCGCCTAGACTCTCGATGTGGGCGATCCACGGCAGCAGAAGCTGCGGGCTGGTCGGGCCGTTCAACACGCGATCGGTACTGCCGGCGAGCTTGTCGAACTCGCCGAACAGCAGGTCGACCTGCACCTGGCCGATGGTCCTTGCGCTGCCCTTTTTCGCGTTGGCCGCGACCAGCGACCGCGACAGCCCTTCGGCGAGGAAGGTCTTGTAGGCATCCGACCGGGTCTCGGCGCCAACGAAGTCCCACCAGGACACTGCCTCGAGTTCGTGCAGGCGGCGCTCGCGGCACGAAGTCATCACCTGCCAGATCCGAGCGGCGAAGTACTCAAGCTCGCCGGGCAGCAGACCGATGTGGGTGTCGAACATGTCCTTGAGGATCAGCAGCACGTCGTCCAGAGACTGCGGGAACCGGGACGGCACCACCACCGGGTCGCCGTCGAACCGCGCAATCTCAATCCGGCTCGTCGGCGTGAGGTTGTGGTAGCAGGTGCCTGTGCCGAACGGGATGCGCTTCATCGAGTCGGGGAGATGTCGATAGAACGCCGGAATGAAGCGGAACCCGTGTTCGCCGGGCAGGTCGGGCCGTCCTCCCTTGCCGGTGTTGGTCGCGGGGAGGGTGCGCGACTTGCCCCCGGGAATCGCCTTCAGCTCGTAGACCGTGACCTCGAAGCCGCGCTCGGCCAACTCGTGTGCAGCCGTCAGGCCGCCGATTCCGCCACCCAGTACCGCTACCGACTTCCCCATGTGCATCCCCCGCCGAGGCTGCATGATACATTGGATTGCTATGCAATTCTGTTATTTCGGCGCATCCCGTCCATGGCTTTGAGTTTGACTTGGCCGGGTTTCCTCGGACCAGTCTGATTGACAGAACCCCGGGCGCCAAAATCACGAGTTCACGATTGCGCCAACTTGTGACCAACAATTTGCGGGCTGGCCAGATGAGACTGAGCCCAATGCACGTTGATTGAGCCCTACTATGAGTAGGTGACGAACCGACACGGTCAGACCACTAGGCATTGTCGACGATATTCGCGTCTTGAATAGTCACTCCAAGAGATGTCGGAGGCGGTGACGCGGAGTTGGCCAGTCGACCCCGACTGGAACTCACTTCCGTTCTTGGCACAAATGCGAAGTGTCGACCGGGTCCGGAAATGTCTGCTGTTTGGGGTCGACCGGACATACTGCGGACGTTACGAAACCGACGCGAATGACCCCAAGCGGACATGGCGGCACCTCTTGCGCGCTGATCGTCGGCCCGGAAGGTCCGAGCTGTTCGACCACACTGCGGCGGCACCGCCCGACCAAACGACTAAGGTCCTTCCTTTCATCGCGGCATCATCGCGCCGGCATCGAGGTCGGTGATCGCCGCGGCGACGCGCTCGAAATTGGTGTGAAAAACGGCCACGCCGCGCGCGTTGGTCGGATCCAGCGTGCCGATGACGATCACCGAATAAAGCAGGCAGAAGAGCACGCCAAAACGATAATCCTCGAGACACGGCTCGAGCCCGTACTCCCGAACGCCGTTCTCGCGCAGGATGTCGGTGTAATGCTTCAATAGGTCTACCTCGATCGACCGGCGAACCTCGGTGCTGACATTGCCCGACAGAAAGTAGGCAAGATCGAAAGCGCCCGCGCCGCGACTGCTCACCTGCCAGTCCACCGCAGCGAGTGTCGGGGCGCCTTGCCCGGCACCGCCGAAGAACAGATTGTCAGCACGGTAATCGCCATGCACGAGCGTGCATGGTCTTTCGACAAAGCCGTCGAGCATGCGGATCACGTTGGTCCCCAGCGCCTCGCCCGTGCGCCGAAGCGCCGGCGTCATCTTATCGCCCACGAACTGCACGAACGGCTCCCAGCATTGCTGGTAGGCAAACTGGGCGAAATGATTGATCGGATCGTTGGTGGCAGGCAGCCAGGCAAACGCCTTGAGCCGAGGGTTCCGCCACCAAAGGGCATGACATCTGGCGAGGGCGCCGACCGCCGAACGCGCGTCCTCGGCATTGCACCCGGCGAGCTGGTCACCGAGCCGCGCCGGCGCCAGATCCTCCATCAGCATCACGAAGTCGCCGCTTTTTGGGTCGGCGGCGCCGAAATACATGGTCGGAACACGAATGCCGGCGGCGGATCCGACGTCTCGATAGAAGCAGACCTCGCGCTCATAGAAGCGGAACATCATGGCGAGCTGACGCGATTTCGCGTCCTGGGTCGGCTGCTTGACAATGAGCGTTCGCGGCAGCCCCTCACCACCCTCGGCATGGCGAAGGCGCAACCGGCCGAGCTTGCCCAGGAAGCCAACGCCCGCCGCGATTGGCTCGTAGTCGAACGACGCGACCCTGGCATTCCCGGCTCCGCCGCTTTGCAGCGCAGCGGTCAGCCACTCGGGAGAAAGATCGTCAGGACTTTTGGGGATATCCACGATTGCCATGGTGTCGTCCCTCCCATCTGTTCATTCGGCCATCCCAGCAAGGCGGAAACCTTCGAGATATTTCTCGACATCCTCGCCGCCGCGGAACCACCACCATTCCCGCATTTTCGTCAATCGTGCATCGGGATCCAGTTCGCGATAGCGGCCCAACAATTGCCGCGCCATATCGAGATGTCCGGCCAGTGCATTTGCCGCTATCGACACGCGCAGCGCACTCAACGAGTTGGGGCGCTGGCGCAGCGCCATCGACACCCAGGACAGAGCCTCTTCGTACCGGCCGCGCAGGAAATGGGCGTTCGCCATCCCGGTCTGCGCGATCCAAAGCGTCGAGTCGAGCGGGCTGAGGCGCAACGCTTGCTGAAGATCCTCGATGGCTCTCTCCGCGTCGCCAAGGTAGGACCTCGTATTGCCGCGCCACATCCAGGCATTCGCATAGTTCGGGTCAGCGCGCAGCGCCCGGTCGAGACAGCTGACGGCTTCGTCAAGCCGGCCAACATTGTAGATCAGCGTCTGCGCGTAGAAGGTCAGGATTCGCGCGTCGCTCGAATCCAGCTCCATTGCCCGCTGAGCCGTTCGAGCGGCTTCTGCGGCCTCGTGTGCGGGATCAATGCTCCAGGAAAATGCCCGTCGTATGAAGTAGCAGACCGCCTCGGTGGCATACGCAAGGGCAAATTCGGGATCCAACGCGATGGCCTTTTCCAACAAGGCCAGCGCTTCCTGCGAACCTTCGCTGGAGTAGCGATAAATGGCTGCCCAAGCCCGCAAGTAGTAGTCATAGGCGTCCAGGTTTGTGGTCTTGCGTCGAGCGCGTTCGATCTCCGCCAGTTCGAGCCGCGGGGCGATGGCGCCGATCACCTGGGCCGTGATCTGATCCTGGAGTTCGAAGATGTCCGCCAGATCGCCGTCGAAGCGATCGGCCCAAAGGTGTACACCATTTGCCGCTTCGACGAGCTGGCCAATGATGCGCAGACGGTTGCCGGCCTTGCGCACGCTTCCTTCCAAAACATAGCCTACGCCGAGCTCTCGCCCAACTTGGCGCACGTCGACCGCTCGCCCTTTGTAGGTGAAGGACGAGTTGCGTGCGATCACGAACAGTGCCTTGCTGTGCGACAGGCCGGTGATGATTTCCTCGACCAGGCCGTCGACGAAATACTCCTGCTCGGGATCGCCGCTCATGTTCTGAAAGGGCAGCACGGCAATCGATGGTTTGTCGGGCAGCGGCGGCGGCCCATCGGTCGGCATTGGGTTCGCGGTCGTCGGTCGCTCGGAAACCGGCCAATCTGCGGACTCCCATGCGACTCGAAATGCCTGAATCGGACGTTCGATATTCTTGAGTGCTAGACTCCCCAGGTCCTCGAACGTGGCCTTGAGCCGTCCAGCCACTGCTTCGTGAACCGTTCGCGAAACAACGATTCCGCCGGGCGGCGCCTGGGCCTCGAGCCGGACGGCGATGTTCACGCCATCGCCGTATATGTCGTCGTCCTCGACGATCAGGTCACCCAGATGCACGCCAATGCGAAACACCATAGCGGCGTCCGTGGCCTGGTCGCGGTTGGCGTCCGCCATGGCCTGCTGGAACTCGACGGCGGCGCCAAGCGCGCCCAGGGCACTGGTGAACTCCACCAACGCTCCGTCGCCGGTCAGCTTAACCAGTCGCCCACCATGGCGGGCGAGCGTCGGTTCGAAGCGTTCAGTCAGGTGGCCCTTGAACCGGGCGAGCGTGCCGTTCTCGTCACGGCCCATCAGGCGCGAATAGCCAACGACATCCGCTGCCAGGATCGCCGCCAAACGTCGTGTCATTCGCTCGCCGGTCAAGAAGCCTCCGCCAAGGCTGAGCTCGCCGCGCTACGGCCCCGCAGCTCGGCTGGTCTGCATCTTAGGTACTGGGCGTGGCGGTGTCGTCCCTGTTGCAGCGCCTTGAACTTACGCGGCTTTCGCGGGCCGAAGCGGTCCACCCGCCCTGATCACAGCTCACTTCCGCTATTGGCACAAATGCGAAGTGCCGACCGCGTCCGGAAACGTCCGATGTTGAGGGTGGACCGGACGTGATGGACAGACGGTAAGAACGGCGCGTTTGACCCTTTTCGGACGTTGCCGGTCTCGAATGCCGCCGAAACTTGGCGGGCCAAGCGGGGTCAAACTGCGCACTGGGTTTTGGCCATCCCTCTTGACCAGGCATGGAGCAGGACCGCAAAGGGTAACGGGCATCACGGCTGCGAGCGGCCATGAAAGTCCGGACAGCACGCTTTTGACGCCGTCTGACGCATCATCCCGGCCACGCCGCATGGCTGGAGCGGCTTGGCCTTAACAGCCTTCGAAAACCTTTCGGCCGAGAATCAGGCAAGGTCGAAGCGATCGGCGTTCATCACCTTGGTCCACGCCGCCACGAAGTCGGCCACGAACTTCGCTTCTGCGTCGTCGGCGCCGTAGACTTCGGCAGGGGCGCGCAGCGCTCATGTCGTTCACCGCCGGCGCCACTTCTCTGAAATGCCGAGCCACGTCCGATCCAAAGAAATCGGCCGCGCCATCATCCCGGTGGAAGTTGAGCGCCGGGCGGCGTGGCCAACTCCGCCCTATCACATGTCCGCTTGAGCCTGGCGGTCCACAAAAAGTGGGCTAACGCTGTCCGTCGGAGTACGACACGCTCAGGAAACAAAGAGCTTCGGGCGAAGTGCCGCAGGAAAGTCGAGGTCTTTGTCGATCGCGCTGTGCCTGTCGATGCCAAAACTTTCGGCGTACAACGTATTGAGGCGGATAATCGCGTAAACTCGGCCGTGCAGTGGACCGAAGTTTCGTCCTTGCGGCCTCGGATCGATCACTCCATCCCGCCACAAGGCCCCCGGCGCGGCTCGCGACAACACGGCTTCGAAATGCCTGATATAGGCAGCCGTCTGCGGACCATAGATTCCGTCAACGTCGATCAACGCTTGCCCAGTTGGAAAGTAGGATTCCCTCGTGACTACGTCATTGACCCGTGACAGTGCCCTCAAAAAGAACTGCACCAGCATCACATCGTCTGGCCGGTTGGCCCCATGCACTCCAACCGCCTGATCGACGCCATAAAGCACCCTCACGAGGGGCGACGGCGGTGAGAGGATCAAGACGTGAGCCATGGAATTCAGCTCCAAACATAGCCGAAGGCGCCAATATTGGGCTTGCTCGAGCCGCCCCTCAACAGCGCAGCCCGCAGTATCGGTCTGCTGTCGGCGATATGGCCGCTCAAGGGCAAAAGTTTAGGCTAGTAGCCCAGGGCATGGGAACAACAAAACCTTCCAGTGAGTCAGATTTTGACTCTGGCGGCCTCACGGCAATTCGGCATCGTCAAATTTTTTGTCAAGTGCCGCCGAGGCCAGTGCTAGGGCCCGCCGCATTCTGTCATTGCTTCTCTCTTCGGCGGACAAGCCCTGCGCCGCAAAGAACACCTCATGCGCGCAATCAAGGCACCATTGTTCGTCAAGCTGCTTAGCGTCCTTAGCAGTGTAGATTTGGCCGCAATAGATTCGGCAGAACTTGGCGAAGGTAGAGGGTGGCGCTTCACGTGGAGAGGCAAGATAGGTCGCAAGCAGTTCGCGCTGATCCGCCGGCAATTTTTCAATCTCAGCCACGAACATTATTCGAAGCAGCTCACTGGCAAGTCGAAGCGGGGAATCACCACGTTCTGATCCTTCGTGGATTTCATTCGCTAGATCGGGACAGGCCTTGCAGGCGGCGTCTATCAGGTGGTCGCCTTGAAAGGCCATCAGATAGCTCATCGAATCTTCGACTCGTCCAAGGAAGACACGCAGCTTAGCAACCGCCATGGTTCCCTCCACGCAATGCGCAGCGATAGCATAATGTTCGCCAGCAATCGGCCCTCCGGCATCTTCGCAAATACCGGGCGAGGCCTGTCGCCCCACGCGACCTCCCAAGCAAGGCAAATTAATCCACAGAGCGGCGGCGGACGTCAATCCCGGCTCGGTCAGGTTCGGGCCGCTTGTCAGTCAGTCCGCCGCTGGGTTGGGGGCCTCAGGCCTTCGCGCGCTTCCCTTGCGCTAGCTGGCTTTTAGACTCGGACGGATCTTTCGGGAGGCCAGCGCAACGGCCACGTAGGCCCAACCCGCGAAAAGCAGCGACACGCCCCCAACCGAGGCCGGCGTAAAGGTGTGGCCGTAGGGAAGCTTCATCATGAGCAATCCAGCTACAGTCAGCGCAATGAAACCTGCTACCAGAAACCAGTGCCAGCCCCTCAGCTGCCGGACCTTCATCGCAAAGACGATCTGCGCCAGACCGTGTATTGCAAAGACTATCGCCATCAAGACCGTAATCGTCACCACGCCGGGGAACGGGTCCAAGTAGACAAACACGCCGCCAACCGCGGCCAACAGGCCAAGGGTCAAATGCCAAGTGAACAGGGTTCCGCCTTGCATTTTTCCCGACTGCGCTATCTGCACGATACCGACGAACATGAGCACCATGCCGAGTAGTTCATTCGGTGCAATCGAGGAAACTGCGGGAACGGTAATTGCCACCAGGCCTGCGACGATCAGCAGGGCGCCAACCAGAGTGAACAAGAGCCAATGAGATCGAAAGATGACCGCGATGTAGCGCCGGTCGCTTAGCTTTGCTTCGCCTGCACTCATGTCGTGTTTCCCCGCGCCCCAACGCTGCCTTGGACATCACGTTCTCCGGCCCGCGCTGGGTTTGGTCGCCAATTGCGCCGCCTGCTCCTCCAGCATGTCCCGTCCGGCCTGGCGCAACATCAAACTATGGGTGTTGTGCTCGATCCATTCACGTGGCTTTGCGGCGGCAAATTGGGCCGCCGCCTCTGCTTCCTCCCACGACACACCGAGATTAGGCACGACATCGCCAAGCATTACCCACCGATTCGGTTGGAAGCGGGCGTGGACAGCAACCTCCGCGACGAGTCGGCGGGCAAGGCTGTCGGCAGGTTGAGTTGGATCCGCCATCGCTTCCCTCCCTTGCCTTCAGTCCCACCTCAATCAGCATCCTGCCCGCGCGACCAATTCATGGCTTCGGCCGCCGCTTTAGGTCTCCGGGCCTAATTATTAGTCTTCCTTCCGCGTCCAGTCTCTTGCGATCCACCAATTCGGCTCCAAGCAAGAGGATCCGCTGCTGATCGTGGTCGAAAACTTTTAGAGGATGCGCGCTGGCGAGCGTTGCGAGCGCCTCATAGGTAACGAATGCCGTGTGGCGCTCATCCTTGTAGTCAAAAGCAAATGCGATCCAGTTTCGATCGGGCACATCAGAGCGCCGAAAGAACCGTGGCATGGCTCGCTTAAGCCGAACTCCCGGCCCGCCACCATTTGCTGGGATGAAAATGACACCGTTCGTTTCAAGCGTTTCCTGCAATGCCTCGCTGGTTCGATCACTGGGGTAGCGGGCACCCCTCTCGAAGTCGGCGATGGTCTTCTTGGCAACGTCTGAACGCTCTTCAAGGTCCTCCTGTGACCAACTCAAGAGTGCCCGCGCTGCCCGGCATTGGCTTGGTGATATCGACATGGTTACTCCAAAAATGTAACTTGCAATACTACATTTTTAATGTAACATCAAGCGGCCCGGCAGAGTGCATCCATCACCCCGCCGGGCCTAACCGCAACCGGATCTCTGGAAGGAGACCCAATCATGGCTAAAGGCAGTCGTACTACGTCAACGAGTCACCGCGCGACTGTGGCGAAAGCTACATCGGCAACCAAAGGGCGCCTGGAGGACAAAACCGAAGCCGAAGCGTTCGGCCTCGGGCACCTTGTCCCGA
>WNFD01006581.1_pt1 | contig 11610 bp, 10 predicted proteins | sample 5400491 | NCBI WGS metagenome assembly WNFD01 (sample SAMN13153343, study PRJNA577476) | soil metagenome | isolation source: 120 cm saprolite under Douglas fir tree site 2 hole 2 replicate 2 | place: USA:California | collected 2015-04-18 | reverse complement strand
GATGTTTATTCTCCGCGGTGAACTGGTCTCCGACCAGCGCTGAAACGCACGGAACGACCCCGCCCGAACCGAGAGCGATCAGTGCGAGGCCGGCATAAAACCCGGTGCGAGACTCGGGAAAGAGGGCCAGACAAGCGTGTCCGACGCAATAGAGGAGCGAGATGTATAGGACCGTGCGGTACTTCCCCAGGAACCGATCGGCGAGGAAGCCTCCCAGAAGAGGCGTGAAGTAGACGCCGAAGACGAAGAGGTGGAACACCGCTTTCGCCATCGACTCGCGCTCCGCCTGGGCGGGTACCTGGTTCTTCAGCAACCAGTCGATGAGGAAGACGGTGAGGATGTTTCGCATCCCATAGAAGCTGAAGCGTTCGCAGGCCTCGTTGCCGATGATGTAGCGAATCTGGGGCGGCAGTCTCGACTGCCGGGACGCCTTCGACACAGCGGTCGTTCTTGTGGCGGTGGCCAAGCGGGCGGACGATCTCCGAGAAGGCCGGAGCCTGTCAACGACGCAGGTGAGAGGTTACCGGGCTCGCAAATGCCGCAAGTCCGCCACCTGGCCAGAGTCAAACCGCCGCAGCGTTGTTGGAGGAGGGCGCGCGCATCTGGGCTCGACCGATGGCCCGTCGCCTGCGGCCCCGTTGCTTGCGGCGCCGTTCGAGGGGCAGGCCGGTTGAACCGGTTTCAAAGCGGTCGAGTTGACGGTCTCGCCGGTGCTCGACCCGCCGGGGGCAACATTGCTTGTCGATGGCGGCGCATCGAGCGGCGGCGCATCGAGCCCGATCCCTTGCGGCGCAACCAGCCCGAGAATGGGATCCCTACCCGCAAGCTGGTCTTCGCCCATCGGTTCGGGGCACGGCGTTCCACTCTCCAGGATCGAGTGATAGAGCGAATCAAGCTCGCGCGAAGGGGCAGACGGTGCGAACGCCGACGAGTCGCTTGGATGGTGAGCGGCCCTGGGAGGCTGCAGAAGCAGGAGTGTCGCGGTGAGTCCGCCGACGATGAGCCGGAACTCCGCTCCTCCCCGCCGCAGAATGAGTCTCACGCCTGCACTATTCGGCCCCATTGCTCACCCCCAAAACCGAACATTGGGCATCTGAAAATTCAAAAGCCATGAGCGCCGTGTGAAAAAAGCAAGCCCGGTGCCGTCCGCTCGATCGCCCTTCAGCTGGACCCCTCTAACACAACACAAACTTCCTTGTTGCTCCTCTTACCGACAATGCGCTTTTTGCGATTGCGGGATTGCGCAACGGGCCGGCGCCGTGGGTTGCGTCTGGGGACTGGTTCGGAGTCTCAATTTGAAGGTTAGCCAAATCTCGGTTTCGATCGGTGTAGAAGGATTTCTCGGAGGAGAAGGCGATGAATCCGGTTCGTGGATGCTTTCGGGTAGTTGTTGCCGCGCCAATGATTCTGATCCTGGGATGTTCATTCGCCGCGGCGTCACCCAAGGAGGAGGCGGCCGGCGCCGCGAAGGGAGAAGCTCCGTCGAAGGGGAGCTCGACCGGGGGCGCCCGTGCACCGAACGATGCGGCGACGCCGCCCCGGGGCGCGACAGGAGTGGAGGCGCCCAAATTCTCGACCGATCCGTGCAAGACGGACAGGGACTGCGCGCCCGTCGCCGTGTGCCACCCGGACACGTGCGTCGCTGTCGAAAACGTCGGAACGATGTCGCCCGAGATGTTGTGCTCGATGGAGTGCCGCGAAGGCACTGTCGACTGCGCCTATAACCACTGCGGCTGCGCAGCCTCGCCTTCCGGGAAAAAGCTCTGCGCGCTGTTGCCAGGTCCCGGCAAGAAGCGCTGATCGAGTCGTACCCTGCCCGAAATCGCTACAAAGGGCTGGAATTACCCAAGTTCTTCCGCCATCCGCCGGATGGGGTCCCTCTCCAGGCTGGCCTCCGGAGGCGGATCGGAACCGGACCGCCGATCTTTGGTGCAGCGCGTCGAACGAGAAGGCTTGACGGCGTCAAAAGCGAAGCCCTAGCCTGCCGGCCCTGATGAGGGGGAGGGGGGGCCTTTTCCCACATCGGATGCCACGTCGGTACAAATTTCCAAGATGTGAATGCGCGTTGGGAGCAGATTCTCAACGTGGGGGTGTAAAGCGTGGGAAAAGATTCTCAACGTCGGGAATTTTTTCCCACGCTCGTTGGGCCGTTGGGACAGAACTATCAACGTGGGGTGGGACTTTGGGACAGATTCTCAAACGTCGGGTGCGCCTTGGGACGAATTCTCAACGTCTGAATGCAACGTTGCAAAGAATTCCCAAGCTGGGAATTCTTCGCAACGCTTTGGATAGATTCGGCTCGATCTCGCAACAAGGAGGGACTCCATGACACGACGTTTCCAGCTCTTCGGGTTTCTTTTCCTGATGTCCGTGGGCGCCTCGGTCCGGGCGCAGAACCCATGCCCGCCCTTACTTCCCGGAAACCCGACCTGCTACTCCGGCCAAGACGAAAACCGCGCCTACTACCTGATCGCGGTTCCCGAGGCCTACAACGGCCGGCTGGTGCTCTGGAATCACGGGTACTCCCTCAGCCCGCCCCCGCCGCTGACACAGGCGACCGACCTGGGCTACCCGGTCGTGCTCCTCGCCGAGGGCTTCGCGGTCGCTGCTTCGAGCTATCGGCCGGATGCGTTGGGCTTGGGAGGCTGGGCCGTGGCGGATGCCTCCATCGATACCGACAACCTGCGCGTTCGCTTCATCAACATGTTCGGACGGCCGAGCGCGACGTACGTGGTGGGTGCCTCTGAAGGTGGGATCATCACCGCGGAGATCGCGGAGCAGTTCGGCATGGCCGAGGACGGTTCATTGAATTACGACGGATCTCTGCCGATGTGCGGGCCCCTCGCCGGCGGCAGGCGAAATTACTATGGGGCCTTCGACCTCCGGGTCGTCTATCAGTACTACTGTCAAAATCTTCCCCGCCCGGATGAGCCGCAGTACCCGCTCTATCTTGGTCTTGCCCCTGACGACACGCTGACTCCGGACCAGCTCGCCTCGAGGGTCAATGAGTGCACCGGAATCCTGCTTGCGCCCGAGCAGCGAACGCCCGCTCAAGTGCAGAATCTGGCAAACATTCTGGGGGTCACGAAGATCCCGGCAAGCTTCCTCATCACCGACCTGAGCTACGCAACGTTTGCAATGCGCGAGCTCGTTCAGGTCCGGGCCGGCGGCCACAATCCGGTGACCAACCTCGGCGTCTTCTACACCGGCTCGACAGATGATGACGCCTTGAACGCGGGGGTTTACCGAGCGGGTTCCGACCCGGATGGGCTGGCTTACATCATAAGCGCCTACGATCCGACGGGAGCCGTGCCGATGCCGACGCTCACGATGCACACCACCGGCGATGGCCTGGTGATTGTCGAGAACGAGCGCGCCTACCGGGAGACGCTTGAAGCCGCCGGGACGGACGGCAACCTCTTCCAGACCATTTCAAGCCCGGTGAGCGATGGCCACTGCGCGTTCTCCCTCGCCGAGTTCGAAGGTGGGTTCCACTCACTGCTCGAATGGGTACAAAGCGGAAATCCGCCGACCCAACAAAGGGTGGCCGATCTGTGCGAGCAATATCGGCCCGTCGTTGGCGGGATGTGCAGCTTCAACCCGGAATACGAAGTTCAGCCGTTCGAATCGCGGGTCTTGCCCCGCGATCCGTGACCGCAGGCGGGGACAACCCCGGCTCTGCGGGCGACTGACTGCACGACCTACTCCCCCGCGGTCGCTTGCGCCGGGGCTTTGCCATCCGGCCCTTCGCCGACGAAATCGCGCAGCCACTTCCGGGTGGTCTCGTACCAGAAGAGCGAGTTCTGCGCCTTGAGCACCCAGTGGTTCTCATTGGGAAAGTAAACGAGGGTGCTCTTCACCCCGCGGTTCTGCAGAATGTTGAAAAGCTCGAATCCCTCTGCATCGGGGACGCGGTAGTCGAGCCCGCCGTGGATCACGAGCGTGGGGGTCACAAAGCTCGCCGCCGAGAGGTTGGGGGACACTTTGCGGAAGCGGGCCTCGTCCTCCCAAAACTCTCCGAAGCGGCTCTTGCTCCCGCCATGGTCCGAGCCGTACTGAGTATAGCGATCGGACACTCCCGCGTGGACAACCAGCGTCTTGAACGGGTGAGGTCGCCCCAGAAGAATGCTCGCCAGATAGCCCCCGTAGCTGCCACCGCCCGCCGCCATCCGCGCGGGGTCGATCCAACTCTGACGAGCGAACCACTCCGCGGCCGCGATCGTGTCCCGGTACGGCTTGGTCACCCAATCGGGGTCGATGCTTGCGGCGAAGGCCTCGCCGAAGCCCGACGAGCCGTGGAAGTTGTGCCAGGCCACGACGTAGCCCCAGCCGGCAAAAACCTGGGTGTTCCACCGCCAGGCGAAACCATCGGTGATGCCTGAGTGCGGACCGCCGTGGAGAAGGAAGTAGAGCGGGTATTTTTTGGTGCGGTCGAAGCCCGGTGGGTAACCGATCCACATCTGGATGGGTTTGCCGTCCGATCCGGGGTAGGTGACGCTTTCGTGCCTGCCCAACTCGACGCCGGCGAGCAACGCGTCGTTGAAAGTGGAGAGCTTCGATGCCTGGGCAGTGGCGGGATCGAGGCGCACCAGCGTCGGCGGCTCGGAGAAGCTCTCCCGCAGGGCAACCAGCAAACGCCCGCTGCGCGACATCGCCAGGCTGGCGAAGCTGGACTCCTTCGTCACCGGCGTCGCCTTTCCCGAGCCGGCGTCGATGCGATACACGCGGCGGGTGGCGGCATCGTCGATCGATCCAAGCAGCGATTTTCCGTCCGGCATCCAGCACAGGCCGGAGACCGACCGATCCCAGCCCTCGGTGACGACGCGGCTCGTTCCGGCGGCGCGGTCGTAGAGCGCAAGCCGCACGCGGTCGTAGTAGATGCGCGGAATGGAGCGGCGCTCGTAGGCGATGAAGCGGCCATCCGACGAATAGAGCGGTCTTCCATCGCCCGCGGAGTTGCCGGCGGTGAGGTTGCGCGCGGGGCCTCCGTCTACGGCGATCGCGTAGACGTCGGCGTTCGGCTCCACCCCCGATCGATCGGTGTCCGCGGTGAAGGCGATCTCCTTTCCGTCGGGCGAGATGTCGTAGTCGTGGCGATCCGGGTCGGCGTTGTACGGACCGAAGGGAAGGGCGAGCCCGGTGTTGACAGTGATCGGCGTTGGTTCTCCACCGGCGACCGCGACCGCGAAGACGTAAGCGTGCCGCTCATCGAGCAGCCGGTCCCAATGGCGCGCCGGCGCTTTGGTCCAGACCCGCGCGGTCATCTTCGACTCTTTGCGCTCCTTGAATTGTTTGACCTGATCTTCCCAGCCCTTCCAGGCCGGAAAGGCCCAGCTGGCGAAAGCGACGCGCTTGGAGTTGGGGAACCACTTGGGAGCAAACGCGCCGCCGGGGACCGACGTGAGCCTCCGTGCTTCGCCGCCGTCCACGGCGATCACGTAGATCTGCGCCGTCTCGTCCTCGGCCCGCTTCCCGAGGAAAGCGATCCATGCGCCGTCCGGGCTCCAGATCGGGCTTGAGTCGGAGCCTCCGGCGGTGAGTTGCCGCGCCGGGCCGCCCGCGGTTGGAAGGAGCCAGAGGGCCGAGAGCGGCTTGTCCGTCTTGACGTCGGTGTTGGTGACGGAGAGCACCGCCCATTTGCCTTCAGGCGAGACGGATGGCGGTCCCAGTCGCGAAAGTTGCCACATCATCTCGGCGCTGAGCGCCTTCTTCTGCCCGGATGGCTCGGCACTCCGAGCGACCGCGGGGGCGAAAGCGATCGTTGCGAGCAACAGAATCAGACGACGCATGAAATCCTCCGGGGCGAAAGGGGCGCGCGAGCTTACGGTATTTCACAGTCCGGCGCCGCGCTTTCCAGCCCGGACGTTGCGCCCGGCGAACGGCCATGGTTTTTTGGGAAGCAGGATGCGCATGATGCGTGACCGATGGCTCTTCCGGATCTAGAAAGCACGATGCAGTTGATCCTGAACCTCTCCGGGGACGGGCTGGAGCATGCGTTGCTCGAAGCGATAGAGACCGTTGCGCGCAACTTCCAAACCACCGTCGCCGAGCGGGCTCAGCTGTTGCCGAGCGGGCGTGACCGGGTGATCTACAGCCGGGTCGCCTGGGCCAAGACGCATCTTCAGAAGGCGGGATTGCTCGAAGCGAAAGGGCGGGGGCGTTTTCAGATCTCGGAGCGCGGCAAGGCGGTGATCCTGAGCCACCCGCCGCGAATAGATCTCCAGTTTCTCAAACAATTCCCCGAGTACCTGGCGTTCCAGTATCCCGCCTGAAGCTCGCGGGCACGTCCTGCTGCCCTGCGCGATTTGAAACGTCAGAGAAGCCGCATCTCCAGCGCCTTGAGCACGGCGCGGGTGCGGTCGCGCACGTAGAGCTTGGCCAGAATGCTCGACACATGGTTCTTCACCGTGCGCTCGGCGACGAAGAGCGCGCGGCCGATCTCGCGATTGCTGTAGCCACCGGCCATCAGTCGCAAGACTTCGAGCTCGCGCTCGGTCAACGGATCCTGAGGCGACGGCGGAGAACCATCGGGGCGTAAGGCGCTCAGCCCGCGCAGCACGCCGTCCGTCACCGTCGGCTGGATGAAGGTGCCACCGCCGGCGAGGCAACGGATCGCGCTCGCCAGCTGCTCGAAGGAGACATCCTTGAGGAGATACCCCTTCGCCCCCGCGCGCACGCCTTCGATCAAAATGTCCGCATCGTCGAAAGTGGTCAGGATCAAGCAAGGCGGGAAGAAGTCGGATTGGCCGAGCGCGCGCAGCACGCCGACGCCGTCCAGCTTCGGCATCCGGACGTCCAGAAGCACGACATCCGGACGGGCTTTGGGAATCACCAAAAGCGCCTCCTCGCCATCGCGCGCCTCGCCAACCACCTCCAGCTCAGTGTCGAGCTCGAGGACGCGGCGCAATCCCTCGCGCACCAAGGACTCGTTCTCCACGATCACGACGCGGATCACGACGCCACATGGTGCAGCGGCAGGGTAGCGCGCACCGCGAACCCGGCGCCGAGGCGCGTTTCGATCTGCAGCCGGCCACCGGCGCGCTCAAGGCGCTCGCGCATGCCTCGCAAACCGTTCCCCGGGTGCACCTGGCTCACCCCCCGCCCATCGTCGCGGGCGGAAAGCTCGATCATCCCATCGGTTTCGACCAGGTCGATCCATAGATTTTCGGCGCTGCCGTGCCTCGCGGCATTGGTGAGAATCTCCTGGGTGCAGCGAAGGAGCGCCAGCGCCCCCTCGGCGTCATCGCGACAGATCGAGTCGGGGACGGTGAGGTGTACCCGTGGGCGCGGCATCTCCGAGGCGAGCGTGCGCAGCGCTACGCTCAAGTCGATGCGCTCGGTCTCGCGGAGCTCTTCGACAGCTCCGCGGACATCGCGCAGGGCAAGCTTCGCCAGAGACTGAGCTGCCTCGACGGGTTCGAGCGCCGGCGCTTTCGCCAGGCGGGCGGCGACCTCCAGGTTCAGACTGAGCGCGGTCAACCGGTGGCCGACCGTGTCGTGAAGCTCTCGCGCGATGCGAACGCGCTCGGCCAGGCGGCTGTTCTCTTCCGCGAGGCGACGGCTGGCGGCATCGCGCGCGAGCACATCGGCGACGAAGAACGCCAGCAGCCCGAATCCCAGATAGGGAGGCGCCAGAAGAAGCGCTGGGCGCGGCGACCAATGAATCGCAACGGCGGCGGCGAGAAGCGCGGTCTGTGCCACCACCCAGGCGATCCCCGTCCGCCGCGCCACCCGACCGCCGAGCTGAAGCGCCACCAGCACCAGGAGCCCGCCTTCGAAACCGTCGCAGAGCAGCGCCACCATCGCGATCACACACGCAGCCTGCAGCGCGAGCAGCGCGAGCGCGCGCCGGGTTGGCAGCGCCGGTCGAGAGGTAGACCACCAGAGCGCCGCAGCAAACAGGATCGAAACGGCGATCCACGGAGCAAAGCGGCGCGGGTCCAGCCCCCCGTGAAACACCACCGGAGCGCAAACCATCGCCCAGGCAATGATGCCCCCGATCCGGAGAAGCCGTCGGAAGTCGTCGAATGTCGAAGGGGAGGGGAGCATGAGGACAAACATGCTTATACGCCTTGGACGCCGGCGAGAGATGGGCCGAAAGGACCAGATGAAAAAAGGGTCCTCCGGCCCATGTGGCGAGTGGGTTGCCCGCGTACGGTGGCCTCGCCTCACGGTGAGGATCTTGACCCTCTAATGAAAGGATTTCCATGAAGAAGATAATTTGTTGTATCGGGTTTTCCAGCCTGGGCGCGTACTCGTCTGCCTCGTCGCAGCCTCTTGTTGCATCATCGGAGATCGGTAACACGTCCGCGGGAGCCTCTTCCCAGGCGGGGCCGCTCACCGCGCGTTCCGCTCCCGAGCCGCTGTTCGAGGCTCTCAAGGCGCGCGACGCCGAGCGGGTTCAGAAATTGCTCGCCGCAGATCCCAGCCTCGCCAGCGCGCGCCGCGCCGACGGTGTCTCGGCGGTCCTGCTTGCGCTCTCCGCCCGGAACGGCGAGCTCTTTCTCCGTCCGCAAACCAACCCGCTCCTGCGCGCCATCCTGGCGCATCATCCCCAGCTTGACGGCTTCGAGGCCGCGGCGGTGGGAGATGTGAAGCGGGTGGCGGCTGAGATCCAGCGCGATCCGGGATTCGTCCGGGCGCTGCACGCACCCCCCATCGCGTGGACCGCCCTTCAATTCGCCGCGTTCGGCGGACAGCTGGAGACGGCGAAGCTGCTTCTGGAGCGCGGCGCCGACGTGCAGGCGATCGCTCAGACCAAGTTCAGGAACACCCCGCTGCAGATCGCTTTGCTGACCGGGCAGCTGGAGGTTGCGCGGGTGTTGGTTGCGAAAGGCGCGGACGTCAACGCGAAGCAAGCCGAGGGCTTCACCGCCCTGCACACGGCTGCCGAGCTCGGCAGTGAGCCGCTGATCCGGCTCTTGCTCGACGCCGGCGCCGACGTCAACGCCAAGGCCGAAGACGGCAGGAGGCCGCTCGATGTTGCCTTGAGCGACAACCACTCAGAGGCGGCCGAGCTTTTACGCCAGCGGGGTGCGAAGCCGGGCAGTTGAGTGACTCTGCGTGATATGCCTCCGGCACAACCTTTGGAGGCGAGCATGCTCGAGTCGGGAAAAATGGTCGGCTTTGTTCTCACCCGAGATTACGAGAAGGCGAGAGCCTTCTACGAGGGCAAGCTCGGGTGCGAATTCGTAAGCCAGGATCAATATGCCTTGGTGATGAAATCGGGTGGACACCAGATTCGGATTGCCAAGGCTCCGAGTCTCTCTCCCCTTCAGAGCACGGTCCTCGGGTGGGAAGTGCGAGACATCGAAGCGGTGGCCGCCTGGCTCAAGAAGCAGGGCGTCGCTCTGGAAAAATATCCTTTCATCCAGGACCGTGAGCTTGGGATCTGGACCACTCCGGGCGGGGACAGGGTGGCGTGGTTCAAAGATCCAGATGGCAACGTCCTCTCGGTCAGCCAGCATCGCGCCTCCTAAAGGGCGAGGTGATCGACCTCCCCGGGGCAGACTCTGCTGGAAACTCCGCCCCAGGAAGGTTAGCGTCCGCCCTCCTTTCACGAGGGCTGACTGAATGAGAAAGCTGTTTCTGTTGGTGTGCGCGCTGTCCGGACTCGCATCGGCCGCTCCTGCGGCTTCGAGCGCATCGGTTCCCGGGCTGGATGCGATCTATCCGGAGCTGGACGCCTTCTACATCGATCTCCATCAGAGTCCCGAGCTGTCCGGTCACGAGGAGAAGACCTCGGCCAAGCTCGCCGACCGCTTGCGACGCCTCGGGTACGAGGTCACGACCGGGGTGGGTGGCACCGGTGTCGTTGCTCTGATGAAGAACGGGAGCGGACCGACCTTGATGTTGCGAGCGGACATGGACGCGCTTCCGGTCGAGGAGAAGACCGGATTGCCCTACGCGAGCAAGGTGACGGTGAAGGGCCCGGGAGGAGCGGTGGTTCCGGTGATGCACGCGTGCGGTCATGACGTGCACGTGACGACGCTGGTGGGCACGGCGTCGGTGCTCGCCAAGATGAAGGACAAGTGGCAGGGAACGCTGATGTTGATCGGCCAGCCCGCTGAGGAAACGATCAAGGGCGCCGAAGCGATGCTGAAGGACGGGTTGTTTACCCGGTTTCCCAAACCGACCTTTGCCGTCGCCCTTCACGATTCGGCCGAGCTGCCTTCTGGCACCATCGGATATGCGCCGGGGTTCTTTCTCGCCGCCGTCGATTCGGTGGACATCACCATCTTCGGTCGAGGTGGCCACGGCGCCTATCCTCACAAAACAATCGACCCGATCGTGATCGCGGCCCGGACCGTCCTCGCATTGCAGACGATTGTCGCGCGTGAAAACAATCCCCTCGATCCCGCGGTGGTCACCGTCGGATCGATCCATGGCGGGTTCAAGAACAACATCATCCCGGACGAGGTGAAGCTGCAGCTCACCGTGCGCTCGTACAGCGAAGAGGTTCGAAAGAAGCTGCTCTCGGGGATCGCTCGAATCGCCAAAGCCGAAGCCGCTGCGGCAAGCGCACCGAAGGAACCGACCGTTGCGATCGTCGAGTCGATCGGGGCGACCTACAACGATCCGGCACTCACCAAGCGGGTCGCAGCGACGCTTTCCAAGGCTCTCGGCGACTCCAATGTCAGCACGATCGCACCGAAGATGGGCGCGGAGGATTTCGGCGCATACGGTCGTGCCGGCGTTCCCGCAATGATGTTCGACCTGGGCGCGGTCGAGCCGGCGAAATTCGAGAAGGCGAAAGCCAGCGGAACGCCGCTGCCCTCGTTGCATTCCTCGGAGTGGGCCCCTGACCGCGAGCGGACGCTTCGCACCGGAGTTTCGGCGCTCACCGTGGTGGCCCTGGATCTGCTGGCGAAGAAGTAAGCCCTCCGCGCCGTCGATTCGCATCTTAATGGCGAGAGACGGGAAGCGATCCGGCCGGTGCGTGCGCCCGCCAGCGGCATTGGGCGCACAGTTCGTCCCCTCGTCCTGTCAATCTCGCCCACAAAGTGCGTGTGAAGGCGTTCAGGTGCGGCGCGCGCTGATTTGAAGTTTCTGCTCGTTGCCCAATAACATTCACTGGGGAGATGCCGAAGGATTGGGAGACGACGCTTCCCGTTGCTGCCCTCTACCGCTCGGGCCCTGACGATCTGCGGCTTGCGATCATGGGCAACGATTTCGCCGGCACACACCAGCTTCCGGCTTCAGGCACCGTCTCGATTGGCCGAGCGTCGGATGCGACGATCTGTCTCGAGGATCCGTCCATCTCGCGGCGACACGCCCTGCTGCACCTGGGTGGAGCGCTCAGGTTGGAGGACCTCGGCAGCGCCAATGGAACCTACGTCCGAGGCGTTCGGGTGCAGTCAGGCAATACCGTAGAGCTCTCACCGGGCGATGTGGTGGAAATCGGCGCCACCCTGCTCGTCGTTCAGGGAAGACCCCGAGCGCACGGAGAAGCCGGAATTGCTCCGATACCCGGCGAACGACCCATGGAAGCGCTCAATCGGGTGATCGATCGGATCGCCCGCAGCAACCTGAGCGTGCTTCTCCTCGGTGAAACAGGTGTGGGAAAGGGATTCATTGCCGCCGAGCTGCACCGCCGCTCGAATCGATCCG
>WNFD01024663.1_pt1 | contig 11611 bp, 12 predicted proteins | sample 5400491 | NCBI WGS metagenome assembly WNFD01 (sample SAMN13153343, study PRJNA577476) | soil metagenome | isolation source: 120 cm saprolite under Douglas fir tree site 2 hole 2 replicate 2 | place: USA:California | collected 2015-04-18 | reverse complement strand
CGCAGATCATCTGCGACAGCGACGCGGATATGGCGATCCACATTCACAAGATCGGAGACAAGCAAGCGGCGATCCATATGATCCGATACGACTACGACGAGGACCGCGACGAGGTTCCGGTGATCCCGAAGATGACGCTGGACGTGCGGCTGGCCCGGCCGTTCCGGATGGCGAAAACCTTCAGCCCCGTCGGCGAAGTGGGCGTGCACATGGGCGTTCGCCGGGACATCAGGGAGATGCACAGCATCGAGCTGACCAACGTGCCGCTCTATAGCGTGATCATGTTGCAGGGGTAAAGCCAGCGTTCCCGAGGGAGGCATCCATGGCCCGTTTCAAGGTCGGCGTGCAATTCGAGCCGCAGCACTGCACGGTCGGTGAGCTGCGCGACGCGTGGCGGCGGGCCGAGGACCTCGGCGTCGACTCGGTCTGGACCTGGGACCATTTCTTCCCGCTGTCCGGCGACCCGGACGGCAGGCACTACGAAGGGTGGACCCTGCTCGCCGCGATGGCGTGCGACACGGTGCGTCCGAGGATCGGCGTGCTGCTGAGCTGTAACTCCTATCGCTCGCCCGACCTGGTCGCGGACATGGCAAGGACGATCGATCATGTTAGCGGCGGCCGGGTGGTCCTCGGCTACGGCGCGGGCTGGTCTGAGCGCGACTACGCCGAGTACGGCTTCGACTTCGGCAGCGTCCAGTCCAGGGCCGCGGCGCTGGAACAAGGCGTTCGCCGGATCAAGGCAAGGCTCGCCAGGCTCAACCCGCCGCCGCTCGGGCCGCTGCCGCTGATGATCGGCGGCGAAGGGGAGCGAGTGACCCTGCGCGTCACGGCGGAGCACGCGGACATGTGGACCGGGTTCGGGCCGGTGGCGACGTTCGCGCACAAGTCCCGCGTGCTTGACCAGTGGTGCGACAAGCTCGGCCGTGACCCGTCCGCCATCGAGCGCAGCGTTCTCCTCAACGAGCCATCAGACCTCGATCACGTCGACGAGTTCGCGGCGGCGGGAGCGCTGGAGCTTATCGTTCCCGCCCAGGCGCCGTTCGACCTCGAAGCCGTCGAAACCGTCCTGCACATTGCCAGGAGGAGCAGCTGACATGGCCGATTACGAGCCGCTTGACCTGGGGGAGTCGTGCAACGCTGGATTGGACTCGCTCGGCGGCGGCCGGCAGCCGCCAATCGGCGACCAGATGTTCCACGGGCTGCCGTTCCGGATCGGTGACCCGGCCAGACCCGAGGTCGCGTGCTTCGTCCGCGTCATGCCTGGCGAATCTGTCACCATTCCCGTTGACCGCATCGCGGACCGGGTCATCGTGGCGCACTGGCGTGCTGAAGCTGGCGATGGCAATCACCTGGCTCCGGGTCGCGTGGTGGCCGAGTACCGGTTCAGCCTCGCCGGCGCTGACGCGGCCGCTATCGCGGCTCCGGTCCGCGAACGGCTCGAGATCGCGGCGCGACCGGGCGAGGTCTGGGATGCCAGCGGGCCGTTTCTGGCCACCTCAACTACTCAGCTCGGGCTGCCGAGCCGGTACGAGGGCCGGTGGGACGAACTCGGGTTGCGCCAGACCGAGGTCGTCACTAACACACTCGCCGACTACTACTTGTGGGCCTGGGAGAACCCGCACCCACGCTCGGCTATCGACAAGATCGAGCTCGAGGCCGTAGGAGTGCCGGTCATGGTCGCAGCGATCACGATCGCCAACGCAGGGGAGCATCCCTTCCGGCGCGAGGCCGCCAGGACGCTGCGGTTCACGGCGCTGGGCCCGGACGGTCCGCAGCCGCTCCGCGAGCCGGCCGTCGAGGTGGATCGTGGCGTTGCTGGCTACGCGTTCCGCCTGCCGGACTCCGACGCCACCGCGGGCCTGTTGAACGACCCGATGAAGGGCTGGGGAGAGGTCGCGGATCCGGAGAGCGCGCACGCCTACGCGCGAGTCTCGGCGATCGGATCGGCGACGGTAGTGCTGAAGGACGGCGAGGACGAGGTCGGCCGTTTCCGCTGGCAGGATCTCACCCACGACAAGCCCGTCGAGCAGGCCGGCCTGCGCGTCGAGGTCGCGGAACAGGGCCGGAACTGGGTCCACGTGACGGTCCTGGACGATGACACCGGCCGGCCGGTGCCGTGCCGTGTCGCGTTCCGCTCGGCGGCAGGCGTTCCGTATCAGCCGCACGGTCACCACTCGCACGTGAACTCCGACCTGGGGACCTGGCACATCGACGTCGGCGGAGACGTCCGGCTCGGGAGGCTTAGTTACGCCTATATCGACGGAACCTGTCAGGGCTGGCTGCCGACCGGTGACGTGATCGCCGATGTCGCGCGCGGCTTCGAATACGAGCCGCTTCGCGAGCGGGTCCGGATAGCAGCCGGGCAGCGCGAGCTTACGCTGCGGATCCGGCGGTGGACGTCGATGAACGAGCGAGGCTGGTACTCAGGGGACTCGCACGTGCATTTCCTGTCAGCCCAGGGATCGCTGACCGAGCAGCAGGGCGAGGACCTGAACGTGGTGAACCTGCTGCAGAGCCAGTGGGGCAGCCTGTTCACCTCCACCGAGGAGTTCACCGGCGGTCCGGTGGCCACCGCCGACGGCCGTCACGTTACCTGGGTGAGCCAGGAGAACCGCCAGCCGTTCTTCGGCCACCTCATTCTGTGGGGCCTGCAGCGCCCGGTCATGCCGTGGTGCACCGACGGGCCGATCGAGGCCGAGCTCGGCGGATGGCTGGAGACCACGATCAGCGACTGGGCCGACCGCTGTCACGAGCAGCAAGGCACCGTCGTCATCCCGCACTTCCCGCTGCCCAACGGCGAGCCCGCCGTGCTGATCGCCACCGGGCGGGCCGACGCTATCGAGATGATCGTCCAGCGGCGCTCGTTCCACGAGGAGTACTACCGCTACCTCAACTGCGGGTACCGACTGCCGCTGGTTGGCGGTACCGACAAGATGAGCGCGGACGTGCCGGTCGGCATTTACCGGACCTACGCAAGGCTCGGCGACGAGCCCTTCAGCTACGACGCCTGGACGCGCGCGGTGCGCGCGGGCCGCACGTTCTTGAGCGGCGGCCCGATGGTCGACCTGCGCGTCGAGGGCCACGAGATCGGCGATTGCGTCCGGCTGTCCGGGCCTGGCACTGTGCACGTCTCGGCCTGTGCCGAGGGAATCTTCCCGATCGGGACGCTTGAGCTGGTCCAGAACGGCCGGGTCGTCGCCTCGACCGAGGACTCGAGGGGTGCCCGCCGGCTAGACCTCGAGGCCGAGGTGCGGGTCGACGGCAACTGCTGGCTGGCGGCCCGCTGCGGCGGTCCGCACTATTTCGACGCCCCTGGCCACCACGACGGCTGGGCGCGCCGCGTGTTCGCCCACACCTCGCCGGTCTACGTGGCGTGCGGGGATGGCGAATGGTCGCAGTTCGACGCAGATCACGCCCAGGCGATGCTGGCCATGATCGAAGGCGGCTTGCAGCGTGTCAGTCAGGTCGCGGTCAGATACCCGGAGGACCGCATCTCGCATCATCACGGCGAGCCAGACCATAACGCCTTTCTTGAGCGGCCATTCAGGGAGGCGCTGGAGCGCGTGCGGGAACGCCTAGCCGCCCATGGGTTCCCTGCGGCTCAAGACACCAGGCCATGAAGATCGGCATCTGCTCGGCGAACTCGGGACCGTATGCCACCCGCGCGATGCTGGACTCGCTCGCCGATCTTGCCGAGGAAGCCGGTGTCGAGTCGGTGTGGGTGTCCGAACACCCGGTACTCGCCGACCCACAGGAGCCGCCATCGCCAATGGATCCCGGTGACCCGATCCTGGACCCGGTGACAACGCTCGCGTTCCTCGCCGGACGCACCCGTTCGGTCCGGCTGGGCACAGGCGTGATCGTGCTGCCGTTCCGCAACCCGCTCATATTCGCCAAGGAACTCGCCACGGTTGACGTGCTGTCCGGCGGTCGGCTGATCTTCGGCATTGGCGTCGGTTACGTGCAGCGGGAGTTCGAGGCGCTGGGCGTGCCATACGCCGGGCGCGGCGCCCGAACCGAGGAATACCTGGCGGCGATCCGAGCGGTCTGGACGGAGCCGCACCCGAGCTACCAGGGCGACCTGATCTCCTTCAAGGGCGTTCAGGCGAACCCGCGTCCGGTGCAGAGGCCGCACCCGCCGGTCGTCATCGGCGGTTACGCGCGCCCCGTCATCCGCCGGGCCGTCCGGGACGCCGACGGATGGTACGGATGGGGGCTCGGCCTTGCAGGCGCCGCCCGGTACATCGCCGCGCTCGAGTCGGCCCACGACGAGGTGACAAGGCGCGATGACCTCGGCCCGCTGGAGATCACGATCACGCCGCCAGACGAGGTCGACGCGCCAGCCGCGGCGCGTTACGCCGACCTGGGCGTGCACCGGCTCAACCTCGCGCTCCCCTGGCATGTGCGCGAGGACACGCTGGCCTCCTACTTCGAGCGCGCGGTCGCACCGCTCGTTGCCTCCTTCAAGGAATGACCGGATGAGGAGGATGGCCTCGATGCGTTGGTGCCAGCAGGTCCAGTTCATCGCCGCAGTCCCGATGTCGCAGCAGGCCGCGGCCGACATCGGAACCACGGTCAATGGCATGTGGGCCATCCCCGAGGGCCGCTCGGCCGAGGCGGTCGCGACGCTGCACTCCACGTCCTGTTCTCCGTTCCGATGATCGCGCTCACACCGGGCGTCTACCACAGCGACGCCGACCGGCACCTTCTCCATGAGGTGTGCCGGGACATCGACGGCGACAGCGGGAAGTGAGCCAGAGGCCGCGCCGGTCGTCGAAGACAGCCCACGACCCGCAGCTGCCCAGTGATGCAGAAAGATCGATCGGCCGCCAGCTACCGCCGTTCCATTGCAGGGCGCCCGCCCCGGGGTTTGCATGCGATGCCCCGCCCACCCGCAGATCATGTGCAGAATGCGCGACCACCGATGGCGGAGCGCCCGCCCTACGCTCGGCACGCGCGGTCCGGCGGAAGATATACGGCCGCAACGTGATGCCGCCGCGCTTGTCGATCCATCCAGGCACAAGATCGTGTGGCAGTACGGGCACATCGGGGTGGCCGGATCGCGGCCCGGCTACCAGAACGACTCGGACGGGTTAGACCTGGTGCCGCCTGGCTCAATCTGATCCGGGCCCGCGCCACCATGGGCCATCCGTAACGTCTCTAGTTAGCGCCGACAGGGCCCGGCCGGCGAGGCGGGTTTCCGGTCCCGGCTTGCGCGTGCCGGGCCGCTGCCCGGGAGCCGCCGGACAGGCTCGCGCCCGTGGGAAGATTGCGGGCGCGAGCCAGCGGCACCACCGGGTGGCGGCGACGCCACCGAAGAAACGTGTTGCCGCCGACAGCCCGGGGCGGAGATGGCGTGGCAGTCGATGGTGCCCAGGCTCATCTGGGCATGGTGACTTCGTGCCATAGCCCGCCGTTGAGGTTGAGGTTGTTGCCGAAGGCCTGGCCGACCGGCGGCCAGTAGCCGGCACACGTCCCGTAGCAGGTGGACTTGCCCGGGGTGTCGGGGGCGAACCAGTACAGGGTGAAGCCGTGAGGGTTGGTGAGCACCGTGACCCCGCCGATCCTGGCGGTCTTGAGGGCGCCGCCGGCCGGAGCCGGGGCCGGGCCGGCCGCTCCCGCCCCCGCCACCGCTACTCCCAGCAGCACCAGCGCGGCGACGGCTATGCCGCCCACCGCCGGTCCCGCGCCCGGAACGCCCGCCTGCATCCTGGCCACCAGCCGGCTGCTGGGGGCGGACTGCTGGATGCGCGTGGCAGGGGCGGTAGCGAGCGCGGCCAGCGCCGTGAACGCCGCCACCTCGATCATCCCCGCCACGATGCCCGCGGTGGTGCGGATCTCCTTGAACCCGAACAGGCCGATCCACACCGACAGCAGGTACCCGCCGAGGGTGGCCAGGGCGAACCCGGCGCCCGCCGCGGCGATCAGCCGGCCGCCGGTCGCGAGCACCGCCGCAGCCAGGCCGAAGGCCGTGATCACCTGCAGCAGGAACAGCCAGCCGATGGTCGGGATCGACCGGTAACCGGTCAGGTACAGGTCCAGGCGGATCGCCCCCGTGGCGGCGAGCAGCGCGGCGCCGGCCAGCCGCAACCCGGCCCGCCGGAGGCGGCGGGACGACCGGGCGGCCGGCCCCCGGCGCGGGTCCGTGCCCCTGCCTTCAGGCGAACCGGGCCCGGCATGCCCGGGGTGCACGTTTGACCGAGGCACCGCGGGTCACTTGCCGATCCGCACGGTGACGCGGGCGGCGACCATCGGCATCAGCGGCACGTGCAGGTTGTCGACCAGCAGCGCGATCAGCGTGTGGGTCGACCCGGGCTTGAGCCCCTCGGCGGAGGCGCGGATGGTGTTCGTGCAGCTCATCGCCATCATGCCGCCCATGCCCATCATGCCGCCGGTGGCGCTGTCGAGGTTGAGGTGCCAGTGGCCGTACCCGTCCAGGTTCGGCTTGCCGAACAGGGCGCAGCTCACCTTGTAATTCTTGATGCGCACGAGGACCGTGAAGTTGCCCACGACGGTTGCCCCTGGCTTGGGTGACAGGATCGTGATCGACGGCTTGCCCATGTTCATCGTGCCGGTCAGCGCGGCCAGCGGCCTGGAAGGCGCGTAGTCGAAGCTGACCGAACGCGCGCTGGGGGTCACCTGCTGGTGGTCATCCAGTGCCGGCACCACCGTAAGCGTGTGCATGCCGGGCTTGACGTTCTGCAGCGAGACCACCGCCGCCGGGGTGCAGAACATGTTGACCAGCGCCCCGTCCAAAAGCACGTGGTAGTGCCCGGTGGTCGTGCCCATCATGCCCATCACGTGCTTGCCGGCCAGGGCGCAGGTGTCCTTATAACCGCTCACCTGCACCTGCACCGTCACGCTGTTCCCGGTGACCTTGCTGCCCGCCGCCGGCGACACGATCGTCACGTGCATGTGCTTGGCGCCCATCGGCAGCATCCCGCTGCCCATCGACATGGACGGGCTGGCCACCGGCATCGAACTCGACATCTCCGGCATCGGCGACTTGGACTGGCCGGCCGCCGCCGACGGCTGCCCGGAACTGCCGCACGCCGCCGCCACCAGCGCCAGCGCGCTCACACCAACGGCAACTCTCAAGGCCGAACCCGGCCGCAAGAGGCCAGGAGATGGGGACTTGGACATGGACAAACCTCCTCACGTGCCCGCACCAGGCCACGGGCACCATCACAGACAGCTCGGACGACATCCTCTAAAGACGCCCCGGCAACGGCCTTGATTGCACCTCCGCCCCAATAAGCGGCATGGGATGGTCCGGGCGCGGCCCGCACTTCTTGTAAGCACGCCAGGCAAGACCTGCATGAGAGCATTCATCTCCGGGGTGAAATGCGGCCCGCGGCACCCTCAACCAGTGAGCAGGACAGGACGTGCAAAGCGACTGCCGGTGACGCGCCTGGCCACCGGCACAGCGCCGCTCCCGGGCAGCGGGCAGCAGATGAGGTGGCATTGGCGTGCTCTTCTATCGCGCGGTGACGCTCTTGGCGCTGACGCGAGGGAGACGCCCGCGCCGGGGGTTTGGTTCCGCCCCGGGCGCATGGGCGGGCTGTCCGGCGCGCGGCTGCCTGGCACACTTCGGCGGAACTCCAAGGGTGTGCCGCCCGCCGAAGCGGGCATCAGGCCAGCGGCAGCCGCGCCGCCAGCAGGGCGAGCTCCGCCGCCGGGAGCGGAGCGGCCACCAGTTCCGACGTCCGGCCGTTCAGGCAGTACAAGCCCAGCCTCCCCAGCCGCGCTGACCACGCCATACCCTGCCCGGACACGCCCTGGGCACGGGCTGGCATCGGGAACGGCCGGCCGGAAACCGCGACCACCGCCTCCGCTCCGTCCAGCCGCCAGGTCCGCATCACGATCTGCTGCCCGCCCGCCATGACCGTCACCGGCCGGCCCACCTCCACCGGGGCGGCCCCCCGGCCGGGGTGAAGGTGCGGTTCCCGCGCCGGGGGCGGGATCGCCTGCGCGTAACGCGCCACCGCCGCGACGGCCGCAGGCACGCCGCCAGGCTCGTGCCCGCCCGGCAGCAGGAACACAAGGAGCGCGACCACCAGCCCGGCCGCAAGCACCCCGGCACCCGCGAGCCGCGCCCGCCGCCGGCGGCCATGTCGGGCCCGCCGCCTGGCCGGGCCGGCCCGCCGCCCTGAACGGGCACCTGGACGTGCCCGCAGCTGGGCGGCCGTGCCGCCGGCCGCGGCCACCTCGACGGCGAACTCGACCCGGTCAGCCAGGCCAGCCGGCGCCGGCTGGCGCAACAACGCAGCAGCCTGGCGGCCAGCCCGGTCCTCCCGCACCGCCCGCCAGCACTGCTCGCACGCCAGCAGATGCTCATCCCACCGCCGGGCGTCCGCCGGGCCCAGATCCCCGGCGAGGAACCCGGCCAGCAGGCGGTGGCCGGTGTTACGGCCGTCCATGACTCACCCCCGCCTCGGCCAGCAGCTGGGCCAGCCTGCGCCGGCCGCGGTGCACCCGGGCCAGCACCGTCCCCCGCGGGCAGCCCAGCGCATCCGCCGCCTCCCGTGCCGTGTACCCGGCCACATCCATCAATACGATGGATACCCGCTGCGGCTCCGGCAGCATCTCCAGGCACCGGGACACCACCTGGGCGTCCAGGCCCGCGATCACCACATCGGCCACGTCCGGCACGTTCTCCCCGCCGGCCATGGGGACGGCGGGTATCGCGTCCAGCAGCCCCGGGGCGGGCACCTCCCGCGGCCGCCGGCGGCGCCGCCGCGCCTCCGACCGGGCCGCGTTCAGGCAGATCGCCGCCAGCCACGCCCGCGTGTTCCCGCCCCGGTAGGACCCGAAGCCGGCGTAGGCCCGCAGGTAGGTTTCCTGCACCAGGTCCTCGGGCTCCTGCCCAGGGCCGGCCGCCTGCCGCGCGACCTGATAGACCACATCCAGATACGGCAAGGTGGCATCCAGGAACGTGCGATGGTCACCATCCACGGCTCTTCACATCCAGATAGGACGCCCGGCGCCTCTACTTGATTGCACCACAGCCGGGATCGCAGCACACCCAGGCATCTCGCGCTCTGAACCAGCAGCGTCCTGACAACGGCGTCGCCGGGAACGAGCCCGCGGTCAAGGACGATCACACACGTGACCGGCGACTCGCCTTGGAGACGCTGCGCGATCACCCGCCCGCGGCGTGTCCGGTCGGTGGAAGAAGTTGGCCATGCACCCCGGCCCAGCGGACGCGCATGCCGGCCGCGGCCGGGACTGCGGGTGTGAGACCTGTGAGGATCTGGACGTGCCGTTGCCCGTCCCCCGTGGACCTGGCCCACCTGTTCCCACCCCAGCCGCGCCTTTAGGCCGCAGTTCTGTCACTGGTGTCGACTGTGGCGAGCTGTGCTACAAGAGCCGGGTGGTGGTGAGCCAGTAGTAGATGACGTAAGCGCCGGCGAGCCAGAGCATGACCGCGCTGACCCATCCAATGTGGCGTCCGATGATGCGGACGCGCTTGATGAGGCCGTCGCCGAACCAGGCTGTGGCGATGGTCAAGGCCGTGATGATTATGCCCATGCCGAGCCCGAACAGCAGGAACTGCCCGACGGCGTCAGCCAGTCCGTGCACCTGTAGCGACGTACCGACGACGCTGAGGAAGACCGGGAGCGTGCAGCCGAGCGAGGCCAGCGCGTAGGCCATTCCGTAGGCCAGGTACCCGCCCATGCCGAGGTTCCTGGTCGCTGTCCGCAGGCGCTGGGCGGCGCGGGGAGCGAGCGGGAAATCAAGCGCCCGGCCGGAGGCCAGCAGGCCGGCCAGCGCGATCAGGCTCACGCCGACGGCTGTGCCCAGCCAGGGCAGCGATGACGTGAGGGCGGACGCAGCCAGGGCCGCCAGGATCCCGGCGAGCCCGAACAGCAGGACGAAGCCGGCCGTCATCGTGACGCTCACTGCGAGGGCGCGGCCGGTCAGTTGCCGGACGCCGGCCGCGTCGCGGCGGTCCCCGAGGTAGTACCCCAGGTAGGTGGGCAGGAGCACGAAGCCGCACGGGTTTACCGAAGCGACCATCCCGGCGAGCAAGGCGTAGCCGAGCGGTGCCGTCGCGCCGGCCGCGAGCAGCGCGCCAGAGAAACGGGCCGACAGCGACTCGACAGCGATCAGAGGGCCCATCGACGTCGAGGATGAACGCAGGCCGGCGATGACCGCGAGCCCCAGGACCGCCGCGCTAACAGCGGCTGCCGCCCAGGTCCTGGCCGGCCGGCGCAGGGGAGCTGCGTCCTCGGCGGTCATTGCCGTTACCCGGCTTTATGCAGCAGCGGCCGGATGGCGGTCATCAGCTGGGCGCTCGTTCCGATCACCGTCCCGCCCTGGCTCAGCACCGGGCCGGGCGCCGCGCCCCATCGGGCATCAGCCGGGAACAGGAGGTAGTAGTCCCAGGTCGGGCCAGGCTGATGCGTGACATGCGCCGACAGCCACTGGCTGGAAACGGCGTCCGGGTCCCACAAGCTGGTGACCCGGCGGTCCGGGAGCACCTGCCGTGTCCCGCCGAGGAACGGCACCCACACCACCAGCACCCGGAGCGCCGGATCAGGCATCCGGCTCAAGATGTTGCTCTGCACCCAACTGGCGCCCGCAAGACACGTCATTCAAGTCGGCGAGAACAACAGCAGCAGCCGGGGATGCCCGGCGTCCCGGTTGAACAGCGACTTCAACGTCGAGATCCTCGTCAGCGTTGTGACCCGGCTGCTCTGCGGGGCAGCGGTCGCTCCGTGACGAGCGGCCCGCCCGTGACCAGCGGCTGCCGAGGTGCACGAAGCCAGCAGCAAGATCACCGACACCGCAGCAGCAACGCCTCGGCACAGCCGACATCCCAGCTGCCTCCACCGGGTGACACGCATCGCGATCGGCCTTCCGACAGCTCCAGCATGACATCGTGCCGGCCGGGCGGCCAACGAATAGCACCTCACGTGGATTTCACCGCCATATTCGATTGGGTGAGCGCGAGAGCGCCCGAGCAGGTCGCTGGCGTCGCCCTCGTCCCGGCGGGTTCATTCCTCATCATCGAACAACTCATCAGCTGGCCGGCCTGGCACGTTCAGCACGACCATCTATTGGCTGGCCAGACCGTCGAAGGTGTAGCCTCCGTAGTGGGCCGACGACGAAAGTGTAGTACTACGGTACCGTAGTGCTTCTTCTGGTGGCAAGATACGGGGGGCTGGTGGCGGGGCAGGGCGGCGCAGGGTCGACGCTGGGCCCGCTCGAGGCTGAGGTAATGGCGGTGCTGTGGCGGGCTGACACGGCGCTCCCGGTGCGGGAGGTGGCGGCGAGGCTGAACGCCGGCCGCGGCGCGGCGCTGGCCTATACGACGGTGATGACGGTGCTGACCCGCCTGGCGGGCAAGGGGATTCTCTCCCGGTCCCGCTCCGGGCGCGGGTTCGTGTACGCGCCGATGGCCGCCGATGCCGCTGAGATCGCAGTCCGCGGTGTCCTGTCAGAGTTCGGGGACGCCGCGCTGGCGCGGTTCGTCGAGCGCGCCGAACTGGATCCTCGGCTCCGCGAGCGGCTGCGCCGTCTGATGGAAGAGCGATGACCGGCAGGCCGGGCCGGGCTTTCGCCGCGGGGTTGCGGGTGCTGCTGCCGCTGGCGGTGCTGGCGCACG